>PJQF01000246.1_pt1 | contig 22524 bp, 25 predicted proteins | sample 1503741 | NCBI WGS metagenome assembly PJQF01 (sample SAMN07775949, study PRJNA414020) | Biofilm metagenome, whole genome shotgun sequencing project. | isolation source: biomolecule (vanillin) treated reverse osmosis membrane biofilm | place: India: Nagpur | collected 2017-03-21 | reverse complement strand
TACCCATTACTTGTAGTAAGTAAACTGACGTAGCGCAAGAAGCAAAAAAAATTCTTGCGCCGAATCTATTTTGGCTAATCTTTTGGGGGTTTGTATAAAAACTATCCAGAAAATTTCATATCAGTGGGAACTGGATCCAAGCTGAAAGGTCCGGCCCGCATGTGTCGGGCCTGCCCAACAGATGAAGATTTATATATCGATGTTGACACTTTTTTTCTGGGCGCCTTTGCCTCACCCGGTATCTTTTGCGCATGTAGAGGTGACTTTAAGAGCGGCAGTTCGTCTCAAGCTTCAACTGCCGGCAATGTTCAGGCTATCGATCGCTGATTGATCGAGGCTCTTTCTGTAACCACCAGCGGCAGGGGATGACGCGTGCGCCTTGAGCTATTGCAGGATTGGTGCCTACTATTCTCTACGTGCTGGTTGTGAGCGCTATAGGTTTTCTCGTTGTCGAAACCGGCACGGGGTGGCGTAGATGTTCCTTCGCCGGAAAAACATCGGTAAGGTAGGGGTCGACATTCAAGACCCGCGAGGAGTAGTGATGAGCGAGGCGTTGTCCATCCACCATGACCAGGCTGGTCATCAGTTCGAGACCAATGTGGACGGTCATCGTGCCTATCTGACCTACATGGACCTCGGGAAGCAGACCCTGGATATCTATCGTACCTTCGTGCCCAACGCACTGCGGGGCCGTGGCATTGCTGCTGCGCTGACCGAGGAAGCGTTGAAGTTCGCAGAAGAAGCCGGGTACACCGTGATCCCTTCGTGCTCTTACGTAGAACGCTACATGGAGCGCCACCAGCGCCATGCCGCGAAGCTGTAACTGATCAGGCGCACACAAAAACGCCGGGCTTAGCCCGGCGTTTTTGTGTGCGCAATTGTGCGGCTCAGGTGCGTTTGCGTTTAGGCAACACGTCCTTGAGCTTGGCGTGCATGCTGCGCAGGGTCGTTTCGGTGGCCGCCCAATCGATGCAGGCATCGGTGATCGACACGCCGTACTGCAAATCCGCCAGGTCTTTTGGAATTGCCTGGCAGCCCCAGTTCAAGTGGCTCTCGACCATCAAGCCGATAATCGACTGGTTGCCTTCAAGAATCTGGTTGGCGACGTTTTCCATCACCAGCGGTTGCAGGGCCGGGTCCTTGTTGGAGTTGGCGTGGCTGCAGTCGACCATGATGTTCGGCTTGATCTTGGCTTTGTTCAGTGCCTGTTCGCACAGTGCAACGCTGACCGAATCATAGTTGGGCTTGCCGTTGCCACCGCGCAATACCACGTGGCCGTAGGCGTTGCCTTTGGTGGTGACGATCGACACGCCACCTTCCTGGTTGATCCCCAGGAAACGGTGCGGGCTGGACACCGATTGCAGCGCGTTGATCGCGACCGTCAGGCCGCCATCGGTGCCGTTCTTGAAGCCCACGGCCGAAGACAGGCCGGACGCCATTTCACGGTGGGTCTGGGATTCGGTGGTGCGCGCGCCGATGGCCGACCAACTGATCAGGTCCTGCAGGTATTGCGGGGAGATCGGGTCGAGGGCTTCGGTGGCGGTGGGCAGGCCCATTTCGGCCAGGTCCAGCAGCAACTGACGACCAATGTGCAAACCGTCCTGAATCTTGAACGAGTCGTCCAGGTACGGGTCGTTGATCAAGCCTTTCCAGCCGACGGTGGTACGCGGCTTTTCGAAATAGACGCGCATCACCAAGTACAAGGTGTCGGACACTTCTGCCGCCAGTACCTTGAGGCGCTCAGCATATTCGTGTGCGGCCTTGAGGTCATGGATCGAGCATGGGCCGATTACCACAAAGAGGCGGTGGTCGGTGCCGTCGAGAATCTCACGGATGACTTCGCGGCCCTTGGTGACGGTCTGCAGGGCAGCGTCGCTCAGGGGGATTTCGCGCTTGAGCTGATCGGGCGTGATCAGCGTCTCGTTGGATTCGACGTTTAGGTCATTGATCGGTAAATCAGCCATCGTGTTACTCGTCAGGGTCACGGGTGCCGGCCGCCAGCCATCCCCGTGCGGCGGAGCACAGCATGATTTGAATGCAGGGGGGAGGAACCTTAGCGCGTAATACCAGCCCGCCACAATGGGCAAAGCCGGCTTTAATCCAGCACTGGCGCCACAAAAGCCGCGTGGGAGAACTCAACGGCATGGCGCGAGACCCACTCGCGGGCCATGGCTTCGAGCTGCGCAGGCGTTGGCTCGGCCTCTTCGTGCAGGCGGCAGTAGCGTTCCATCTGGCACACTTGCTCGCCCATTCGTGCTCCGAACAACGCGTGCTCATCGGTAAAAGAGATGCCGACGCGATAGCCCTTATCGACTTTGCGGCACCAGGCGACATAGCCCGGATAACGGGCGCTGGCACCCAGGGACGGGATGCACAAATCAACGGCTGTGCCCTGGCGCAAGGCACGCGGGCAATTGCAGGCGACGCCGCCCAGGCCGATAGTGTGCAGGCGTTGCCGGGGAATGGCAGGGGAGGGACGTTGGATCAACTCGACAGCGACATCATCAGGGTGAGGTAAAAAACGACCCATGTACACGGACTCCGAGCACCGTCCTGTAGACGGCGGTGGCAGCAGTATAGTGAAGGAACTGGAATTGACCGACCTGGATATTGACCAGCAATTGCTGGGATTGCCAGGTATTTCGCTTGTGGTGTTTACCAGCGTAGGGTGCTCCAGCTGCCGCTGGGCACGCCAGCAGTTGCCGAGTTGGACATTGCCGGTGGACCGCGTGTGCTGGGTCGATGCCGGGCACAATGGCGGAGCGGTCGAGCGCTACCAGATCTTTCATTTGCCCGCGTTGTTCCTCGTGTGCGAGGGTCAATTTCTTGGGCAATTACAGTCACGCCTTACGAATAAAGACCTTACCGACGCGGTGAATCACGCACTCACCCGCACACCAGAGGATTTGCCATGAGCGCAGTTGCACCCGAGTCGTCTCCACGTATTGGCATTATTGGCACCGGTGCTATCGGTGGGTTCTATGGGTTGATGCTGGCGCGTGCCGGGTTCGATCTGCACTTTCTGTTGCGCAGCGAATATGCAGCGGTCAGTGAGCATGGCCTGCACCTCAACAGCACGCTGCACGGCCAGTTGCACCTGCACCCGGTGCAGGCTTATGCCCGCGCCGCCGATATGCCGGCGTGCGATTGGCTGTTGATCGGGACCAAGTCCACCGGCAACGTGGACCTGGCCCCGACCATTGCCCAGGTCGCAGCGCCGGACGCCAGGGTGGTGCTGTTGCAAAACGGTCTCGACGTTGAAGACAGCCTGCGTGAACACCTGCCGCCGTCCCTGCACCTGCTGGGCGGCCTGTGCTATATCGGCGTGCATCGTGCCGCGCCCGGTGTCGTCGAGCATCAGGCCCTGGGCCGGGTCAACCTGGGCTATCACAGTGGCACGGCGGCCAATGATGAGGCGCGCCAGAAGGCGATTGTCGAGGAGGGCGCCGCGCTGTTTCACAAGGCCGGTATCGAGTCCCAGGCCATGGCCAGCGTACACTTGGCCCGCTGGCACAAGCTGGTGTGGAATGTGCCTTACAACGGCCTCTCCGTGTTACTGGGCACCGGCACTACCGCGATGATGGCGGATGAATCGAGCCGCGAACTCATCCAGGCATTGATGGCTGAAGTGGTCCAGGGCGCCCATGCCTGCGGTCATCACATCCCGGCCAGTTATGCCGAGCAGATGTTCGCCATGACCGAAACCATGGTTGACTACTTGCCGAGCATGTACCACGACCATGTGCATAAACGCCCGCTGGAGTTGGCGGCGATCTACGCACGGCCACTGGCCGCCGCCAAAGCGGCAGGTTGCGAATTGCCACGCATGGAAGCGCTTTACCAGGCGTTGAGTTTTATTGATCGGCACAACCGCTGATTCGGGGGCACACCATGGCAAAGGGATTGGGCGACAAGTTGGTGCTGGCGATTTCGTCGCGGGCGCTGTTCGACCTGAGCGACAGCCACAAGGTCTACTTGGCCGAAGGTGTGGAGGCTTACCGCAAATACCAGATCGAACACGAGGAAGAAACCCTGGAGCCCGGCGACGCGTTCCCACTCGTCAAGAAGTTGCTCAGTCTTAACGCCAGCCTGGGGCGTGCGCGTGTCGAGGTCGTCCTGGTGTCGCGCAACAGTGCCGATACCGGCTTGCGAGTGTTCAATTCGATCCAGCATTACGGTCTGGATATTTCCCGCGCTGCTTTCGTCGGCGGGCGTAGTCCCTATCCTTATTTGGCTGCATTCGGTTGCCATCTGTTTCTTTCGACCCATGCTGAAGACGTGCGCAGCGCACTCGACGCCGGCTTTGCGGCGGCGACGATTCTGTCGGGCGGTGCGCGTCGGGCATCGAGTGAAGAACTGCGGATTGCGTTCGACGGCGATGCGGTGCTGTTTTCCGATGAGTCGGAGCGGGTGTACCAGGCCGGCGGGCTGGCAGCGTTCCAGGCCAGCGAGCGCGAGTCGGCGCGCCAGCCTCTGCACGGCGGCCCGTTCAAGGGTTTCCTGGCGGCGCTCAACCTGTTGCAGCGTGAGTTCGCGGATGATGCATGCCCGATCCGCACGGCGCTGGTGACGGCGCGTTCGGCGCCCTCCCATGAGCGCGTGATTCGCACCTTGCGTGAATGGGATATCCGTTTGGACGAGTCGCTGTTCCTCGGCGGCCTGGAGAAATCCGCCTTTCTGGAGGCGTTCGCCGCCGACGTGTTTTTCGATGACCAGGCCGGTCATTGTGAGAAAGCCCGGGAAGTGGTGGCCACCGGGCATGTGCCCCATGGCATCAGTAATGAGTTGAAAATCCACACCGAGCGCTAAGTCAGCCGAAGTCGTCAAGGCGCTGCTAAGCTCATTCAATCGCCGCCATCCTGGCAGTCCAGGAGGTTCTATGATTCGTTCGATGCTGTATGCCACGGACCTCGGTCTGTATGCGCCCTATGTGATGCAACACGCGCTGGCGCTGGCCCGAACGTTCAAGGCGGATTTGTATGTGATCCATGTGGTCGAGCCGATTGGGCTGTTCGCCGAATCGGTGTTGCAGAGCTACCTTGATGAGCAGGCCTTGAGTGAATGGCAGAGCCAGGGGCTTAACACGGTCATGGCGTCGATCGAGCAGCGGGTACTGGACAGTTTTCGCGAGGAGTTGGGGGACGGCGAGCAAGACTTGAAGTTGATTCAGTCGGTGCGGGTGATTCAGGGCGACCCGTGCGAAGTGATTCTCGACCAGCTGCGTAAACTTTCCGTCGACCTGTTGATCGTAGGTAGTCACAGCCATGCAACCGCCGCCGCCACACCGCTGGGGCGCACAGCAGCGAGGGTGCTGCAACTGGCGACAGTGCCGGTTTACATGGTGCCGTCGTTGCAGCGTCGGCGCAGTGATGACAGTTGATCGGTGAAAACGATAAAAAGTTCTAGATTTATCCGTCTGACCTTTAATATAGTTATATACCGTCGCTGATACCCGTGGCGTCTATTTGCTTTGAGGGACATCTATGAAGCTTCAACAACTGCGCTACATCTGGGAAGTGGCGCACCACGACCTCAACGTTTCCGCTACCGCTCAAAGCCTCTACACCTCGCAACCCGGTATCAGCAAGCAGATCCGCCTGCTCGAAGACGAGCTGGGCGTCGAAGTGTTCGCGCGCAGCGGCAAGCACCTGACCCGCGTCACCCCGGCTGGCGAGCGCATCATCACCACCGCCGGCGAGATCCTGCGTAAAGTCGAAAGCATCAAGCAGATTGCCCAGGAATTCTCCAACGAGAAGAAAGGCACCCTGTCGATCGCCACCACTCACACCCAGGCGCGTTATGCGTTGCCGCCGGTGATCCGCGATTTCATCAAGCAGTACCCCGACGTGGCCCTGCACATGCACCAGGGTTCGCCGATGCAGATCGCCGAGATGGCCGCTGATGGCACCGTTGACTTCGCCATTGCCACCGAAGCCCTGGAGCTGTTTGGTGACCTGGTGATGATGCCGTGCTACCGCTGGAACCGTTGCGTGGTCGTGCCCCAGGGGCACCCGCTGGCCAAGCTGCCGAAGCTGACCCTCGAAGCCCTGGCTGAATACCCGATCGTGACTTACGTGTTTGGCTTTACCGGCCGTTCCAAGCTCGACGAAGCCTTCAGCCACCGCGGCCTCACGCCGAAAGTAGTGTTCACCGCCGCCGACGCCGACGTCATCAAGACTTACGTGCGCCTCGGTCTGGGCGTCGGCATCGTCGCCAAGATGGCGGTCGACACCAACCTCGACAAAGACCTGGTAGTACTCGACGCCAGCGAGTTGTTTGAATCCAGCGTGACCAAGATCGGCTTCCGCCGTGGCACATTCCTGCGCGGTTTCATGTGCGATTTCATCGAGAAATTCGCCCCACATTTGACCCGCGAAGTCATGGCCAAGGCGATCCAGTGCCACAACAAGCAGGAACTGGAAGAGCTCTTCGACGGCGTGGAATTGCCCGTCCACTGAGTGGTTTATTTGGCCTCGGTAACCGTAAAGTGTTGCCGAGCGCCTGCCACCAGAATCTCCACCTCATCCCCTTCGAACTTGCCCAGCAGGCTTTTGCCCAGAGGTGAACGCGGGGTGATGACGGTTACCGGTTGCCCCACCACATCGACTTTCAAGCCGGCTGCATCCGGCGCCAGGAACAGCCACTGTTGGCGACCGTTCTCGTCTTCCAGGCCCAGTAGTGCACCGACTTCTATGCCGCGCTGATCATCATAAGCGCGCAGTTGCAGGGTGTGGCACAGCGTCAGCGCCTGCTTGATTTCCTCGACGCGCTTGGCCTGCCCAGCCGCCAGGTAGGAAGCTTCCAGCCCCAGGGTGTCGTACTTGTTTTCCGCAATGTTTTCTTCGTGGGTCGCGGTTTCGTAGGCGGTCTGCGCGGCGCGTTGGGCGATGTCGAGGTCGACGGAGAGCTTTTCCAGGACCAACTGGTGGACGGCGTGTTTATTCATGGCTGTGCTTGATCATTCGCAAAATTGCAGGACGTTCGCCTTGCTCTTTTCAGTGGGGGCGTTCTGGTCCTGCTGTAGCCAGAACTGGCATTTGGGGTTGGACAGGTTGCGCGCGTTGTTGCGCGCCTGGTCCAGGCTTTGCTGTTGTTCCTGCTTGCGCAGGTTCTCCTGGTACTGCTCAAACATGCGGTTCGGTGGCTCCGGCGCAACCACCGCAGGCTTGCCCAATTGCTGAACCGCCTGAGCAACCGGCGCCAGGGTTTGCACAAACACGTAGCGCGATGCCAGCCAGGCGGTCAGCCCAATGGCGATAAAGCCAAGCCACAGGCCAAAAGCCACAGCCATACTGAGCTTGAACAGCGATAACGGACGATCAGACATGATGGCCTCCTGGCAGGCATTGACGGCGTGACGGCGATTGTCGCACAGCCACTGTGCAGAATAATCGCGATCAAGCCTTCTGCATCCGCGCATTTATGCGGACAATCGAGCCTTTGATCGTTGGAGCCCGGAATGAAAGCCCGCTGGGATATTTTTTGCAGCGTCGTCGACAACTACGGCGACATCGGCGTGACCTGGCGCCTGGCCCGGCAATTGGTGGTGGAGCATCGCTGCGAAGTGCGTTTGTGGGTCGATGACCTGCGCGCCTTCGAGCGCATGTGCCCCGAGATTGATGTGCACTTGGACCAGCAATGGCAAGAGGGTGTGGAGGTTCGCCATTGGCCGGCGCAGTGGCACGACACGCCCTCTGCCGATGTGGTGATTGCCGCTTTCGCCTGCCAGCTGCCGGCCGATTATATGGAAGCCATGGCCACGCGGGAGCGCACGCCGTTGTGGATGAACCTGGATTACCTCAGCGCTGAAGACTGGGTGGTGGGGTGCCATCGCTTGCCGTCGGTGAAGTTCAAGGGCGTGCAGAAGTACTTCTTCTTCCCAGGCTTTCGTCCGGGCACGGGCGGGCTGTTGCGCGAAGGCGGGTTACTGGAGCAGCGTCAGGCATTTCAGCAAGACGGCGCAGCGCAACACCAATTCCTGCAGTCGATGGGCATCGTTCCGGTAGCGGGTGCGCGGCTGATGTCGTTGTTTGCCTATGAAAATGCCGGGCTCGCCAGTTGGCTGGACGTATTGGCGACGGACGGGCGTGCCACTCATCTATTGGTTCCGGAAGGGCGCATCCTCGGCGACGTACAGCGTTGGCTCGGTGTGGAAGGGCTGGCGGTCGGGGATATCCATCAACGTGCTGCCCTGACCGTGCAGGTACTGCCGTTCGTACGGCAGGAGCAATATGACCGCCTGCTGTGGTGCTGCGACTTCAACGCCGTGCGCGGCGAAGACTCGTTCGTGCGTGCCCAATGGGCCGGGCGGCCGTTGCTCTGGCACATCTACCGCCAGGACGAAGACATCCATCTGGACAAGCTCGATGCTTTCCTGACGCTCTACACCGCCGCCTTATCGCCCGCCGCCAAGGTCGCTGTCGTGACCCTGTGGCAAGCCTGGAACGCTGATGGCGATATGACACAGGCGTGGAAAATGCTCATGGAACACTGGCCGGAGGTGCACCACCACGCGCAAACGTGGTGTCTGGAACAAGGCTTGCAGGCCGATCTTGCTACGGCGCTGGTACAGTTTTATGAAAGTTGGATATGATACGCCACCTTGATTTTTGTAAATCCCATCCAAATTTCGGATATACGCAATGAAAACTGGTAAAGAACTGAAACCCGGTACAGTGATCCGTCTCGAAAACGACCCTTGGCTGGTTCAGAAAGCTGAGTTCACCAAGTCTGGTCGTAACAGCGCAATCATGAAGACCAAGCTGAAGAACCTGCTGACCGGTTACAAGACCGAGATCGTCTACAGCGCCGATGACAAACTGGACGACGTAATCCTCGACCGCAAAGAAGCGACCCTGTCCTTCATCAGCGGCGACACCTACACGTTCATGGACACCACTGACTACACCATGTACGAGCTGAACGCTGAAGATATCGAAGCCGTTCTGCCGTTCATCGAAGAAGGTATGGAAGACGTCTGCGAAGCGATCTTCTTCGAAGACCGTCTGGTTTCCGTAGAGCTGCCGACCACCATCGTGCGTAAAGTTGCCTACACCGAAGGTTCCGCTCGCGGCGACACTTCGGGCAAGGTGATGAAGCCTGCCAAACTGGCTAACGGTACCGAGCTGCAAGTTGCTGATTTCATCGAAATCGACGACATGATCGAGATCGACACCCGTGAAGGTGGTTCGTACAAAGGTCGCGCCAAGAAGTAATTCTGGCTCCGCGATACAAAAAACCCGACCTGGCGTCGGGTTTTTTTATGGGCGTCTATTTATCAGACCGTCACGTGCAAACGCACATCGACGTTGCCACGGGTGGCGTTGGAGTACGGGCAGACTTGGTGGGCGGCATCGACCAGGCTTTGCGCGTCATCTTGGGCCAGGCCCGGCAGGCTCACGTGCAGGTCGATGTCCAGGCCGAAACCACCGGGGATTTGACCAATGCCGACGTGGGCGGTGATCGAAGCGTCATCCGGGATTTTGCGCTTGGTCTGGCTGGCGACAAACTTCAGGGCGCCGATAAAGCAGGCCGAGTAGCCGGCAGCAAACAGTTGTTCAGGGTTGGTGGCCTGGCCGCCGGCACCGCCCAGTTCTTTGGGGGTGGACAGTTTGACGTCGAGGATGTTGTCGCTGGAAACCGCACGACCATCACGGCCGCCGGTGGCGGTGGCTACTGCGGTATAGAGAGTTTGCATGGTGTCGTCCTCTTGGTTTGTTAGCGCTAAATATTTGCGCGCTAAGTAGTTGGTGAGGCAAATGTATAGCGCTAATGTTTAGCGCGCAAGATAAATTACAAAAAATTTTGCACGGGTTGACCCATTGGCACACGGCACAAACAAATGTGCGAGCAGGCAAGCCAACTCCCACAGGGGGGAGTTGGCGTTTGGTCTATCGCCTCAGACGTTAGCCTGCAGATTTCTGCGCAACGCAATCAAATCGCTTTGCAGCTTGCGCAACTGCTCCAGCTCCAGGCCGCTGGCGCCGAGGATGCAGTGCGGGATTCCCATGGCTTTGTCTTGCAATGCACGGCCGGTGGCGGTGAGCTCCACTACGACCACGCGCTCATCTTCACGGCTGCGGGTGCGGCTGAGCAGGCCTTCGGCTTCCAGGCGCTTGAGCAAGGGGGTCAGTGAGCCCGGATCGGTCAGCAAGCGACTGCTGATTTCGCCCACGGTCAAACCATCTTCTTCCCACAGCACCATCATGGCCAGGTACTGCGGATAGGTCAGGCCAAGGGCTTGCAGCAACGGCTTGTAGACCTTGGTCATCAGCAGCGAGGTGGAGTGCAGGGCGAAGCACAGCTGGTTGTCCAGCATCAATGCTTGGCAAGGGGCGGGGTTTTTGCTCATGGCGGTGCCTCGAAAAAGCGTGTCTGGGCTGGAATCTAGCGGGCAAATCTTTAATGCGCCAGATAATTCTGGCCGAGTGCTCAGACCAGGCCGCTTTGCAGTGCCAGATCCCACGGTGGCACGGGGCTGAAGCGCGACTTGAGGTATTCCAGCAACAACCGACTACGCGCATTGGCCTGTTGTTCCAGGCGCAGCGCGTAGATGCCGGTGGTTTCCGGGCTGGGTAGGCCGTCTTCGCAAAACAGTGGTAGCAGTTCACCCCGCACCAGGTATTCACTGGCCAGCCAGGTCGGCAAATGCGCAATACCCAGCCCGGCGAGCGCGCCCGAGAGCAGCGCTTCGGCATTATTGGCACTCATGCGAATGCGCCGTGGGCGATAAGTGGCGCGGCGCCCATCCAGTTCAAAGCGCCAGGCGAACATCGGCGCCAGGCCGTCCCAGTCGAGGCCGTCATGTTCACTCAGCTCGCTGGGATGGGTCGGCGTGCCACGACTTTTCAAGTACGCCGGGCTGGCGCAGGCGATACGCACGATGCTGGCCAAGGGCGTGGCGATCAGGCGGGTGTCGACGATATGCCCGGCGCGCAGCACCAGGTCGACCTTGCCCAGATGGGCGCCCTGCATATCGACGAAGCTGTCGATCAAATGCAGGTGCACGTCGAGCCCCGGGTACACCTTCAAAAAGTCGGCAATCACCGGCGCCAAGTGCCGTCGTCCGAACGCGGCCGGGGCGTCCACACGAATCAAGCCTTCTGGCGCATGGCTCAATGACACCGCCTCGGCACGCGCCAACTGCAACTCGCTGACGATTCGCCGCGCTCGCTCCGCGAAGGCCAGGCCCGCCGGGGTCGGCACCACGGCGTGGGTGCTGCGCTGAAACAAGCGGCTGCCCACCGAATTTTCCAGGCTGTCGATGCGTCGGGCCACTGCCGAAGGGGTCAGCGGATGCCGGCGGGCGGCGGCGGAAAAACTGCCGGTCTCCAGTACATCGAGAAACAGGCCGAGTTGATCGGTCAGGGCATTCGGGTTCATGGGCAAGCGCTTATGCGAGATTGGCACAGCCATTGTGCGTTGCTGTGCCTTTGCGCGCCAGAGCCGACTGCGTAGCATGCGAGGCCTGGGCTTCTGGAGTAATGAGCGGTGTTGGATCTAGCGATGTATCTGGTATTGGGCGCGGCCCTCGGCACCGTGGGCGGTCTGTTCGGCATTGGTGGCGGGTTGATTGCGATCCCGGTACTCGGCGTGCTGTTCGGTCTCGATCAACAGCTTGCCCAAGGCACCGCGCTGGTGATGGTGGTGCCTAACGTCATGTTGGCCCTGTGGCGTTACCACCAGCGCAACCGTATCGAACTGCGTCACGCGTTACCGTTGGGTGTCATGGGCTTCAGCTTTGCCTGGCTCGGCTCGATCTGGGCGGTCGGCCTGGATGCCGGCGCCATGCGCATCGGTTTTATCGCGTTCTTGCTGACGTTGTCAGCGTACAACCTGCTGCGCATGTTCACCCGGAATGCGCCGCCGACGGCGCAGATGCGGTATTCCTGGCCATGGCTCGGCGTGCTGGGTGCCGCGTCGGGCTCCATGGGCGGTTTGTTTGGTGTGGGCGGCGCGGTGGTGGCCACGCCGGTGTTGACCAGCCTGTTCGGCACCACTCAGGTGGTCGCCCAAGGCTTGTCCCTGGCCCTGGCGTTGCCCAGCACCAGCGTCACCCTGGTCACCTACGCCTGGCACCACGAGGTGGACTGGATGATCGGTGTTCCACTGGCGGTGGGTGGCCTGCTGAGTATCAGTTGGGGCGTGAAAGTTGCCCACGCGCTGCCGGAACGGGTACTGCGCGGCTTGTTTTGCGGTTTTCTGGCGGTGTGCGCGGTGATGCTCACCTTTAAAGTTTGAAGCCTTCAAGGATGTACTCGGCCAGGCATTCGGTTATCGGCGAGGTCATGGCCGGGTTGCGCAGCAGGCGCAAATTAACCGACGGCAGCGGTGGAAATCCCTCGTCACTGCCCAGTACCCGCAGGTCGTCTGTCACCAGGCTTTCCATGCTGACGGTGACTGCCAGGCCTGCGCTGACCACCGCCTGGATCGCCGCCCCGTTGGAGCTGTGATAGGCCAGGCGATAGTCGCGCCCAATGGATTCGAGGGCAGAGCGAGTCCAGTGGGTGCAGAAGCTGTCCACCCCGGAAATAGCCAATGGCAGCGACTCATGCTCGTCCACACAGAAGCACGGCGCCGCCACCCAGACCATGCGCTCATTGCGCAACAGTTCGCCGATTTCACTCCCGGGCTCCCGGCTGATCACGGTGAGGGCCAGATCGCGGCGCTGCATCAATACCAATGACGATTCGCAGTGCATTTCGATCTGGATCAACGGGTAGGCTTTGGAAAACCGTTTGAGGATGCCCGGCAGATAACGCATCACGTAGTCGTCTGGCGTACCGATACGTACCAACCCGACCATGTGCGGTTCGCGCAGCGTGTTGAACACCTCACTGTGCAGCTTCAGGATGCGCCGCGCATAACCGAGCAGCACTTGGCCTTCGGGCGTCAGCCGCACCTGGCGGCCGTCGCGTTCGAACAGTTTGCGTTGCAGCACGTCTTCTTCCAGGCGCTTCATCTGCATGCTCACCGCTGATTGCGTGCGATTGACCAGCTCGCCGGCCCGGGTAAAACCGCCCTGGTCGGCGATGGCGACGAAGGTACGCAGCACGTCGGTGTCGATGCTCGGGTAGTCGGACAATTGATCAATCTCCGAGATGTATTGCATAAGAAACATTCGTTGGATTGATCATAAGGCCAGGCACACACTCTCGTCATCCCCACTGGAGGGCGAGAAGATGAAAGGTCAGAAAGGTTTTGTGTTGATGACGAAACGTCCGTTTTTCGGGCTGTTTCAGGTGGTGGCCCGTTGGCAGGCACTGCACCACGAGCGTCAGGTGCTGGCGAGCTTGAGTGATGACGCACTCAAGGACATCGGGCTCAATCGTGGCGATGTGGAGCAGGATCGCCACCTGCCTTTCTGGCAAGACCCGCTGCGAAAATGACCCAGGATGCAGTAGGGTAGTCGGCGCGCCCATACGGAGAATTCCATGCCCGTCGACCTGTGTTTTTCACTCAAGCAAGCTCGACGCATGGCGCTGGTGGCCCAGGGTTTTTCCGGGCGCCAGGCGCCAGCGGTGATCAAGGCTGTGCACCTCAACCGCGTGATTGATCGCTTGGGCGTGTTACAGATCGATTCGGTCAATGCGGTAGTGCGCTCGCATTATCTGCCGCTGTTTTCCCGCCTGGGTGATTACGCCCCTTTGCTTCTTGAAGACGCCGCCTGGAGCCAAGGGCGGCGGCGTTCGCTATTTGAATACTGGGGCCATGAGGCCTCTTTGCTGCCAATGGCGCTGTACCCGTTGATGCGCTGGCGCATGGAACGGGCAAAGCTGGGGCAGGGGATCTATGCGCAGATGGCGCGTTTTGGGCGTGAGCAGCAAGCCACTGTTCATCGCGTCCTGCAGGCCGTCGAGGAGCGGGGCGCGTTGGGCGCGGGCAGCTTGTCCACCCGTGAAGACCGTGCCGGCCCTTGGTGGGATTGGAGTGATGAAAAACACGCGCTGGAATGGCTGTTCGCCGCCGGCCTGGTCACCGTCGCCGGGCGACGTGGTTTTGAGCGGCTCTACGATTTGCCCGAGCGGGTCATCCCCGTCGGCATCCTTCAACAATCCCCCTTGAGCGAAGCTGAGGCCCAGCGCGGCTTGCTGCTGCACAGTGCGAAGGCATTGGGGGTGGCCACTGAAAAGGACCTGCGTGATTATTTCCGCCTGGACCCCGCCGACAGCCGCAGCCGATTGGCCGAGTTGGTCGAGGACGGGCAGTTGCTGGCGTGCCGGGTGCAAGGCTGGAAGCAGCCGGCGTACTGCCTGCCTGAGCCGAAAGTGCCACGCACAGTGCCGGCCAGTGCGTTGCTGTCACCGTTCGATTCGCTGATCTGGGAGCGCAGCCGCACTGAGCGGCTGTTCGATTTTCGCTATCGGCTGGAAATCTACACCCCGCAGGCAAAGCGGGTGTACGGCTACTACGTGCTGCCGTTTTTACACAACGAGCGCATTGCTGCGCGCGTGGACCTGCGCGCCGAACGCGCCAACGGGCGCTTGGCGGTGCATGCGGTACACGAAGAGGCGCCGGGGCTGGACGACGCCGGGATGCAGGCGTTGGCGTTGAACATGCGGCAAATGGCTGACTGGCTGGGGTTGGAACAGGTCCAGCTCAATTGCCAGCGGCCGAGTGCTGCGCGGTTAAGAGCAGCCATGCTCGACGTGGACGGTGGCCTTTAGCGCGCCATCGCGGGCAAGCCCGACGCCCACAGGAGTACGCGGTTGAAGGTGGGCGCCGGGCGCGCCCGCGATGGCGCGACCGGTCGAGTCAATCTCTCAGCGTTTGACTTGTTTCAACGTCTCGGCAATCAGAAACGCCAGTTCCAGCGACTGGTCGGCATTCATCCGTGGGTCGCAATGGGTGTGGTAGCGGTCCGACAAGCCGTCTTCGGTGATCGGCCGTGCGCCGCCGATGCATTCGGTAACGTTCTGCCCGGTCATCTCGATGTGAATCCCGCCGGCATACGAGCCCTCGGCCTGATGCACTTGGAAGAACTCCTTCACCTCACCCAGAATCTGCGCAAAGTCGCGGGTCTTGTAGCCGCTGCTGGCCTTGATGGTATTGCCGTGCATCGGGTCGGAACTCCACAGCACCTGCTTGCCTTCGCGCTGTACGGCGCGGATCAGGTTGGGCAGGTGGTCGCCGACCTTGCCGGCGCCCATGCGCGCGATCAGGTTGAGGCGGCCGGGGTCGTTGTCCGGGTTGAGGATGTCGATCAGGCGGATCAGGTCCTCCGGGTTCATGCTCGGGCCGACCTTAACGCCAATCGGGTTGTTCACCCCGCGCAGGAATTCGACGTGGGCACCGTCCAACTGACGGGTGCGGTCGCCGATCCACAACATGTGAGCCGAGCAGTCGTAGTAGTCGTTGGTCAGGCTGTCGCGGCGCACGAAGGCCTGTTCATAGTTGAGCAGCAGCGCTTCGTGGGCGGTGAAGAAGCTGGTTTCGCGCAGCTGCGGTGAGCTGTCCATGCCGCAGGCGCGCATGAAGGCCAGGGTTTCGTCGATGCGGTCCGCCAGTTGGCTGTACTTCTCGGCCAGTGCGGAGTTGGCGATGAAGTCCAGGTTCCATTTGTGCACTTGATGCAGGTCGGCAAAACCGCCCTGGGCAAACGCGCGCAGCAGGTTCAGCGTGGCGGTGGACTGGTGATAGGACTGCAGCAGGCGGTCGGGGTCCGGCACGCGGCTTTTTTCGTCGAAACCGATGCCGTTGACGATGTCGCCGCGGTAGGCGGGCAGGGTAATGCCGTCGATGGTTTCATCGTTGGCCGAGCGCGGCTTGGCGAACTGGCCGGCCATGCGCCCGACTTTCACCACCGGGCAGCCGGCGGCGAAGGTCATCACGATCGCCATCTGCAGCAGCACCTTGAAGGTGTCGCGGATTTTTGCCGCCGAGAACTCGGCGAAGCTCTCGGCGCAGTCGCCGCCCTGCAACAGGAACGCGCGGCCCTGGGTTACTTCGGCAAACTGACGGCGCAACTCGCGGGCTTCCCCGGCAAACACCAGTGGCGGGTAACTGGCCAGGTTCTGCTCCACGTGCAGCAAGTGTGCAGCGTCCGGGTACTGGGGTTGTTGCTGGATCGGCAGGGCGCGCCAGCTGTCGGGGCTCCAGGGTTGGCTCATCGTGAACTCGATTGGTTGATTGACGGTCGGGCACCAATGTTATCAGCAATTAGTGCGTGACCTGTTGCCGCCGCTTGGCCGACAATCGCGCCTTTGCCGTGCGGTAAACCCATTAGGAGTAGTGATGACCGAGGAGCGTGTCGAGCGCCTGCTGGCCGAAGTCCATGATGATTTCGGCATGATCCGTGTGCTCGAAGTGGCCGACTACCGGTTTCTCGAGTTTGGCGATGCCATCGAGCAAAGCTGCGTATTTACCGCCGACCCCAGCTGGCTGGAGTACGACTACACCCGCGCCATGTTGATCGGTGCGTTGTGCCATGAGCAGCCGGAGAGCGCGCTGTTCCTGGGCCTTGGCGCAGGCACGCTGACCCAGGCGTGCCTCAAGTTCCTGCCGCTGGAAGACGTCGAAGCCATCGAGCTGCGCCCGGATGTGCCACGCCTGGCCATTGAGTACCTGGGGCTGGATGACGACCCGCGCTTGTACATCCGCATTGGTGACGCCCTGCAATTGCTCGACACCGCCGAGCCGGCCGACCTGATTTTCGTCGACTTGTATACGGATGTTGGCCCGGGCGTCGGGCATCTGGCCTGGACCTTCCTGGAAAACTGCCAAAAGAAACTCAACCCGGGTGGCTGGCTGGTGATCAACCAATGGGCCACCGACGACGGCAAACCGCTGGGCGCAGCCTTGCTGCGCGGGTTGTATCACCGGCATTACTGGGAGCTGCCGGTGAAGGAGGGCAATGTGATTTTGCTGGTGCCTTCGGAGCTGGATCAGGCGCTTGATCTGGGTGCCCTCACGGCGCGCGCCGAGGCGTTGGCGCCGCGGTTGGGGTATTCGTTGCAGGCGTTGATCAAGGCGATTCGGCCGGCGACTTAGTTGCCTGTTCCGACGCCTTCACGAACAAGCCTGCTCCCGCCCGACCGCATTCCAAAGGATGTACGCGTACAAACGGGGCGCGGGCTTGCTCGCGAAGAGGCCAGCACTGTCGACTGCTAAATCAAGGTGCTCAAATTCCTTTAAACACCCCCGGCCGCTTCTCAACCATCGCCCGCACACCTTCTTTGGCATCCTCACTGTTCAACAATTTCTCCACCACCGCCTGCAACCCTGCCGCCGCGACGGTTTCACCTTGCATGCGCGCCTGGCGCGCCGACATCAACGTCGCCTGCACCCCCAGCGGCGCCTGGCGGGCAATGCGACTGGCCAACTCGATGGCACGGGGCAGCAGGTCTTCGCTGGCCATCACTTCCTGCACCAGCCCGAGACGCAGGGCTTCATGCGCGTCGAATTCATCGCCGGTGAGCAACCAGCGCATCGCATTGCCCCAGCCGGCCACTTGATGAAAGCGCAGTGTCGCGCCGCCAAACGGAAAGATCCCACGCTGTACTTCCATCTGCGCAAAGCGTGTGTTGCTCGCGCAAATATTGATATCCGCCGCGAGCATCAACTCGATACCGATAGTCAAGCAGTAACCCTGAGCCGCGACGATCACCGGTTTGCTGACCCTGGGCCCGGCAAATACGCCCCACGGATCGCACCCGCCCAGGGGTGGTTGCCAGCCGCCCGACATCACGCCGCTGACATTGATCAGGTCCAGCCCGGCGGTGAAGTGGTCGCCGTGGGCAAACACCACGGCGACCCGCGCCTCGTCGTTTCGATCAAATTCGCCGTAAGCCAGGCTCAGCTCATTGAGCAACTCCAGGTCAAAGGCGTTGCGCTTTTCCACCCGGTTCAGGCCCAACAGCAGGACATGGCCCTGTAATTCACGACTGACGCGACGGCTGCTGGCTTGATTCATCGGGTGTGCCCTCAGGGCTTGGTTAAGGTTTCAGACCGAAGGGTCTTGATGGAGAGGTGAACCGTTTAAGTGTTATGACCAACAGGGCCGGGCCTTTGAAAAATAGACCCTGGCGCGCGTATCTGCAAAGGCATTGACGCAGTGCGGTTTATCGGCGCTTTCAGATAAAAAAAGCTCCCTTTTTCAGGTATTTCCGGTATAGTGCGCGCCGGCCTTTAACCGGGCCGCGTTTAGGTAGCGCAATTCCCCGAAGTCAGCTTCGGCTGCACGTCCGCACAGCGGACTCTTCCTTGACGAATCTTTTTCATTCATTCGTTTTCGCAAATCCCCGCCGACAAAGCAGCCAGGGCGACTCTTGAGTCTCAACACGGCATGCGCAGCTTTGGAGCATGGGTCTTTGCGGATGCACTTAGAGGCAGACCCATGACCCAGGAAACCGGCGGCTTCGCCGCTTTTAATCTTAACCCGAACATTCTTGCTGCCGTCATTGCGACCGGCTACGAAGAACCTTCGGCGATTCAGCAGCAATCGATCCCGATCATAATGGCCGGCCAAGACATGATTGGCCAGGCGCAAACCGGTACCGGTAAAACCGCCGCGTTCGCCCTGCCTATTCTGCATTGCATCGATCCTGCCAAGCGCGAGCCGCAAGCCCTGATCCTGGCGCCAACCCGTGAGTTGGCGCTGCAAGTAGCAACCGCTTTTGAAACCTACGCCAAGCAAATGCCGGGTGTAACTGTTGTGGCCGTTTACGGCGGCGCGCCTATGGGCCCACAACTCAAGGCAATCCGTAATGGCGCACAGATCGTTGTCGCCACCCCGGGCCGTCTGTGCGACCACCTGCGTCGTGACGAGAAAGTGCTGTCGACCGTGAACCACCTGGTTCTGGACGAAGCTGACGAAATGTTGAAGCTGGGCTTCATGGATGACCTGGAAGTCATCTTCAAGGCACTGCCACCGACCCGTCAGACCGTACTGTTCTCGGCCACCCTGCCACAGTCGATCCGTGCCATTGCCGAGCGCCATCTGCGCGATCCGCAACACGTGAAGATCCAGACCAAGACTCAGACCGTTACCGCGATCGAACAGGCTCACCTGTTGGTTCACGCTGACCAGAAGACCTCGGCTGTATTGAGCCTGCTGGAAGTCGAAGACTTCGACGCCTTGATCATGTTCGTGCGCACCAAGCAAGCGACCCTGGACTTGGCCAGTGCCCTGGAAGCCAAAGGCTATAAAGCCGCTGCGCTGAACGGTGACATTGCCCAGAACCAACGTGAGCGCGTGATCGACTCCCTCAAGGATGGCCGTCTGGACATCGTTGTGGCGACCGACGTTGCTGCCCGTGGCCTCGACGTTCCACGTATCACCCACGTGTTCAACGTTGACATGCCGTACGACCCAGAGTCCTACGTTCACCGTATCGGCCGTACCGGCCGTGCCGGTCGCGAAGGTCGTGCACTGCTGCTGGTGACTCCACGTGAGCGCCGCATGCTGCAAGTGATCGAGCGTGTTACCGGTCAGAAAGTTGCCGAAGTCCGCCTGCCGGATGCCCAGGCCGTTCTCGATGCGCGCATCAAGAAACTGACCAACAGCTTGTCGCCGCTGGTGGCTGACGCTGAATCGACCCACGGCGAACTGCTGGACCGCCTGACTGCCGATATCGGTTGCACCCCTCGTGCCCTGGCTGCAGCTCTGCTGCGCAAAGCCACCAACGGTCAGGCCCTGACCCTGGCAGCCATCGAGAAAGAACGCCCACTGGTTCCGAACAACGCGCCACGCGGTGATCGTCCAGAGCGTACCGGTGACCGTCCAGACCGTGGTGATCGTGAGCGTCGCGCTCCGGTTCCATTGGCTGAAGGCCGTGCTCGTTGCCGTACCGCGCTGGGCGCGCGTGATGGCATCGCCGCCAAGAACCTGCTGGGCGCTATCCTCAACGAGGGTGGCCTGGCACGTGAAGCGATCGGTCGCATTCAGGTCCGTGACAGCTTCTCCCTGGTGGAGCTGCCGGAAGACGGCCTGGAAAAACTGCTGGCCAAGCTGAAAGACACGCGCGTTGCCGGTAAGCAGCTGAAGCTGCGTCGCTACCGCGAAGATTGATCCGCCCTTGGGCTGATTGATCGCACATAAAAAATCCCCGACTGGTTCGGGGATTTTTTTTGCCGGGTGTTTATTGACGACTACGCGATCAACTGTGGGAGCTGGCTTGCCTATAGATCTCTGTTAGCCGAAACGGTAGATGTCCATCCCCAGCGCGCCCATCGTGAACCCCTGGTGCGCCACGCTGAAATCGCCTCCGGCGCCACGCGCAAAGTACAACGGCAACAGGTGCTCATCGCTCGGATGGCTGCGCACGGCATGGGGCGCCTGGCGGCGATAGTCGTGCAAGGCAGCTTCGTCGTTGGCAGCGAGCTTAGCCACCACCCAATCACGGAAGTCACGTGCCCAGGGCTCGATGCTCTCGGGCCCGGCGTGCCAGTTCAGCTCGCCGAGGTTGTGGGTGATGCTGCCGGAACCGATCAACAGCACGCCTTGCTCGCGCAAGCCCGCGAGTGCGTGGCCGACTCGGGTCTGCAGGGCCGGGCCCATACGGCTGGGCAGCGAGACTTGCACGACCGGAATATCCGCAGCCGGGTACATCAGCGACAGCGGCACCCAGGTGCCGTGGTCGAAGGGCCGGCGCTCATCGATTTGTGCATCCAGGCCGTCAGCCTTGAGCAGGTCGACAATTTCACCCGCCAACTGCGGGTCGCCCGGCGCTGGGTATTGCACGGCAAACAGTTCGCGGGGGAAACCACCGAAATCGTGCCAGGTTTCCGGGGCGGCGCTGCCGCTGACCAGCAATGTTTGGCTTTCCCAGTGCGCGGACACCACCACAATCGCCTTGGGCCGTGGCAGTTCAGCCGCCAAACGCCGCAACGCCGGGCCGCTGGCGCCAGGTTGCAGGGCAAGCATGGGTGAGCCGTGGGAGATAAACAGGCTAGGGAGCATAAGTGGGGTCCTGAGCGTTAAGATGGGCCCATCTTCAATCAGATCATTGATCTAAATCTAATATAAGTTTTAGCGCCTTTTGATCGAATTTTCAGGGTGATTTATGGAGCCTAAGTTTTGGCAAGAGCGCTGGGCGCGCAACCAGATCGGTTTTCATCTGCCCGAGGTCAATCCCTACCTGCTGCGGCATTGGCCAACCCTGGGCTTGGCTGACGGAGCCAAGGTGCTGGTGCCGTTGTGTGGCAAAAGCCTGGATCTGATCTGGCTGGCGAGTCTCGAATATTCGGTGTTGGGCGTGGAGTTGTCGGAGCAGGCCGTTGAAGCCTTTTTCAGTGAGCAGTCGCTGACGCCGCATATCCGCCAGCACGGCGCGTTCAAGGTGTATCAGTCCGGGTTGATCGAGGTATGGTGCGGTGATTTCTTTGCCCTCGACGCCAGTGCGGTCAACGATTGCACTGCGCTTTACGACCGGGCCGCGTTGATTGCGTTGCCGCCACTGATGCGGGCGCGCTATACCGAGCATCTCAATAGTCTGCTGCGGCCTGGCTGCAAGGGGCTGCTGATCACCCTCGACTATGACCAGACGCAGAAGATCGGCCCACCGTTTGCGGTCACCGACGAAGAGGTCCGGGTGTTGCTCGGCGCCCATTGGGATTTGGCGGTGCTGGAAGAGCGTGACATCCTGAGTGAGAGCTGGAAGGCGATGCAGGACGGCGTCACGCGCCTTGAAGAGCGTGCCTATCGGTTGGACAAGGCGTAAATCGCGGGCATAAAAAAAGGGGCGATCAGATCGCCCCTTTCTGGTTGCTGGCTATCAGCCCCGACGACGCAGCGCGTCGATGCGCTCGTCCAGCGGCGGGTGGCTCATGAACATGCGTGCAAAGCCTTGCTTGATGCCACCGTTGATGCCAAAGGCCGTCAGGCTGTCGGGCATGTGCACCGGCAGGCCCTGTTCGGAGCGCAGGTGTTGCAGCGCTGCAATCATTGCCCCGGTACCGGCCAGGCGGGCACCGGCTTCGTCTGCGCGGAATTCGCGTTTGCGCGAGAACCACATGGTGATTGCACTGGCCAGGAAGCCCAGCACCACTTCCGCGAAGATGGTCGCTACGTAGTAGGCAATGCCACGGCCTTCTTCGTTCTTGAAGATCACCTTGTCGACGAAGTTGCCGATGATCCGTGCGAAGAACATCACGAAGGTGTTCACCACGCCTTGTACCAGCGCCAGGGTGACCATGTCGCCGTTGGCTACGTGACCGATCTCGTGGGCCAGGACCGCCTTCACTTCGTCGTAGGAAAAGCGTTCCAGCATACCCTGGCTCACCGCAACGAGCGCGTCGTTCTTGTTCCAGCCGGTGGCAAAGGCGTTGGCTTCATAGGCCGGGAAGATCCCGACCTCAGGCATCTTGATTCCGGCCTCGCGGGACAATTGCTCAACGGTTTGCAGCAACCATTGTTCATGCCGGGTGCGTGGCTGGGTGATGACCTGGGTGCTGGTGCTCATCTTTGCCATCCACTTGGAGATGAACAGCGAGAACAGTGAGCCGGCAAAACCAAAGACCGCACAGAAAACCAGCAGCTGATTGAGGTTCAGATCAACCCCGTTGGCCGCCATGAACCCGTTGAAG
>PJQF01000245.1_pt1 | contig 22557 bp, 17 predicted proteins | sample 1503741 | NCBI WGS metagenome assembly PJQF01 (sample SAMN07775949, study PRJNA414020) | Biofilm metagenome, whole genome shotgun sequencing project. | isolation source: biomolecule (vanillin) treated reverse osmosis membrane biofilm | place: India: Nagpur | collected 2017-03-21 | reverse complement strand
GACGGACAGATACATCAGGCGAAACTGATAGTTACTCATTAAAGAAATGGTCAATAAAAAAGCCTCGCATTTCGCGGGGCTTTTTTGTTTCAAATAAGTTTGAATTATTAATTCACTATTGGATTTTTCTTAATCATGATTACGTCTACTCCTTTTTCTTTTGCCAGCGAATTGATTCGCTCGGTGTTTTGTTGAATCGTTTGCTGCAACTTGATTAGCTCTTCATCAATTATTTTAGATAACTGCTGACGCACTTCTTCACCTTGTTGCGTAGGGGGAAAATCTCCTGCTGCCTGCTCGCTGAGTAAGTGTGCTAACCGATTGTTGATTTTGATTCCGTAATTTAAAGGATCTTGCACGCTCTTATTTTTTGTTTGGTGTAAGTTGTTTTCGTGTTGTGTTAATTCTGTTTCAAACTTTTTTACCATTTCTAGCAGTTCCTTGTATTGGGCTTCGCTTCCCATTTTATTTTTCAGCGAACCAAGATCTTCTTTAATCTTTCGAATGTCAATTACACCTTGATTGGCTTCACTCACTTTGTCGCGCACTTTTACTAAGAAATCAAACTGTGCTTGAAATTCATCTGCTGTTGTGTTGATGCGAGGGTCTTTCAAGATTTCAAATTCTTGTTCAAGACTTTGATCGTTTACAGTTAGCTGTACTTTGTATTTACCGGGCACTGCTTTTGGCCCAACATTGGGCGAACCATAAAATACCATTCCGGGAAACGACTGAAACCCCGGATAACGCATATCCCAAACAAAGCGGTTGCCACCCGCTTTTATCTTTAATTGTTGATTTCGTTCTTTCGATTGGTTGCTGAATGTGCGAATTACTTTTCCACTGTTTTCCACGAAAGTGATTTTCACTTCATCTTTTTCGTCCAACGTTTTCAGATAGAAATGCACCATCACACCGCCCGGGTGATTTTCGCCTTCGCCCTTGCGTGCTTCGCGATAGCCTCCTTGACTTGGCATGCGATACGTTGGCATGGGCTTGTAGAGAATTCTATCTTTCGAAGCCAATTCGGAAGTTAATTGTTGAAGTGGTGTAAGATCATCGATCATCCAGAATCCACGGCCGTGGGTTGCAGCAATAAGATTATCATTCTTCACCGTAAGATCAGCAATTGGCACGGGAGGAATATTTAATTTGAATGAATTCCAACTAGCGCCATCGTCAAAAGAAATCCACATTCCTTTTTCGGTGCCTGCATACAACAAGCCGGGACGTTTCAAATCGGCACGTACCACGCGTGCAAATTCTTCGGACGGAATTCCTTGTGTGATTTGCGTCCAGGTTTTTCCGTAGTCGGTGGTTTTGTAGATGTACGGAGTGTAGTCGCCAAACTTGTACGAAGTAGCCACAGCATAGGCACCACCTTTCACAAATGGATTTATTTCAATGCTATTCCACATGTTGTACTTTGGAGACGTAGGTGGTGTTACATTTTTCCAACTCTTTCCTCCATCGGTAGTTACGTGCAATAACCCATCGTCTGATCCGGTCCAGATTTCATCTTTCGTAAATGGAGATTCTGCAATCACGAAAATATTTGCATAATATTCTGCACCGGTGTTGTCTTGTGTAATCGGTCCGCCCGATGATTTGATAGTTTCGGGTTCACCACGTGTTAGATCTGGACTGATCTCTTGCCAACTCTGTCCGCCATTGGTGGTAGCATGCAAGTGATTCGACCCCGCAAATAATTTCTTGGGATCGTGTTTGCTAAACACGAGCGGATAATTCCAGTTGAATCGATACTTCATTACTTCTACTCCTGAGCCTGCCGGTAAATCAGGCCACACATTCGTGCTGCGCTCCTGTCCGTTTTCTAAATTCTGCATGCTCATGTATCCTTTAAAATCACTTCCATAAATAATTGAAGGATTGAGCGGATCAGGAGCGAGGTGTGCACTCTCACCAATCGAGAGAGCTACCCAATCTTTATCAGAGATAGAGTTTCCATTGGTGCGATGCGAAATGCGTACGCTCGTGTTGTCTTGCTGCGCTCCTAAAATGTGATACGGAAATGCGTTGTCGGTGGTGACACGATAAAATTGAGCGGTCGATTGATTGTGGTAGGTTGTCCAGTTTTCGCCACCGTCATTTGAAATTTGAGCACCCCCATCATCGGCAATCGCCATGCGCTGATTGTTCGTAGGATCGATCCACAAATCGTGGTGGTCGCCATGCGGTGCATCTTTCAACTCAAAAGTTTTGCCACCGTCTTTCGAAACACCGTAGCTCACATTCATCACAAAAACTTTGTCTTCGTTTTGCGAATCGGCATAGATGCGGCAATAATACCACGCCCGTTGCAATAGTGCACGATCCTGATTCACCCGCGTCCATGTGCTGCCTGCATCGTCTGACCGATAGATACCGGGAGCTTCTGTGTTTTCGATGATTGACCAAATTCGATTGGAGTTTACTGGAGAAACCGTAACGCCAATAATGCCATTGATTCCTTTGGGCATGCCGGGTTTGTCGGATAAATTTTCCCACGTCTCTCCACCGTCTGTACTTTTATACAATTTGGAATCTGGTCCGCCACTGTCCATACGATATCCGTTGCGTTTCATGTTCCACATGGCCGCATATAAAATGCGTGGGTTGTTGGGATCCATCACCAGATCGCCAGCCATGGTAGAAGAGTTGATATACAGAATTTTTTTCCACGTAGTGCCGCCATCGGTGCTTCTGAAAATGCCGCGCATTTCATTCGGCTTCCACAGATTCCCCATCGCAGCTACATACACTACATCTGCATTTTTTGGATGAATACGAATACGTGAAATATGTCGGGAGTCTTTAAGCCCGATGTGTTTCCAAGTGGAGCCCGCATCGGTTGATCGCCAAACGCCCCAGCCGCTCGATACATTGTTGCGTAGTGTTTGTTCACCTTCGCCAACATAGATTACGTTTGGATCACTAGGCGCTACAGCTACTGCTCCAATCGTTCCACCAAAATAATTATCCGTCAGGTTCTCCCATGATTGCCCAGCATCTTTCGTGCGCCATACTCCTCCACCTACCGTGCCGAAGTAATACAAATTTGGATTGCCCACCACACCGGTAACAGTGCATGATCTGCCTCCGCGATAAGGCCCCACTTCGCGCCAGCGGATGCCTGAGTAAAGAGCAGCATCAAACGAAAGTGTAGCTGTCTGTGGTTTTTTTTGTGCCCACACATCTGCGACAAGCAGGGCAAGTATGAAAAGAACAATTTGCTTCATATGCTCCTAGTTGTTGATTGTTGCGTCTTTTGTTTCCGTAATCAAAGCCGGCATGTTTTTATCTTTAAACAGTTTGTTGTATTGCTGAATGTCGGTGTTGATTAAGATTTGCATTTGCTGTTTGTACTTCACCCAATCGGCTTGTACATCGCGTGCACGATCTTGTGCGCCTTTGGTCAGACGAGGATCGTGCGTATCGGCTACGCCACGCAACTGCAAAAATTCGGAGTTGAGTTTGTTCGGGAAGTTGATCACATCCTGGAAGTTTTTGCTGCGAGGTTCGATCAAGTTACTTTCCCACTTTTCAATTTTCTTGATCAGTTCCTTGCCAGTGTTGACGATTTCTTTTGCATCGGCATTGTCTTTCAGCGATTCGTTATACGTTTCAATTTGCTTTTTCACCTGACGCATTTTATTCACCGATTTATGGAGCTCTTCAAATTGATCTCCCGCTTGTTTTAAAAACTCTTGTTGTGCTGCCCACTCGGCTTGTGTTGCCGTAACTTTTGGATCAGAAATAATTTCCAACTCGGTTTCTGAAACAGCACCATGATGGGTAATGCGTGCTTTGTATTTACCGGGTGCCACACGGTAGCCCTGATAATCGCCATACACGTAAACACCGGGCACGCCACTCAGCGCTTCTGTTCTGAAATCCCAAGCAAAACGATTCAAGCCAGCTTCGGCAGGAATGGTTTGCTTGGCAGGAGGCCCACCGGGATACGGCTTGAAGCTTTCATCTTTTTTGTTGGTATAGCTGCGAATGACTTTGCCACTCATGTCTAAAATATCAAGTGTCACTTTCGTGGTGTCTGCTTTTTCTTTGAGATAATAATCCAACAATACACCGTTGGCAGGATTGCGACCTAAGCCAGGAATGTCTCCAAAATATTCAGGAATGGTAACAGATGATAAGCGATACGTTGGTTTCGGAGTGAAAATTTTCAGACTCGCATCTACTATACCTTTCGTTTGCTGAATAGCACCGAGGTCATCTAAAATCCAGAAAGATCTTCCGGCTGTGGCTGCTACTAAATCATTATCACGAATAGTCAAGTCTGTAACGGGAACAACCGGTAAGTTCAACTGAAATTTGCTAAAGGAATTTCCACCATCGGCAGACAAATAAAATCCTCTTTCCGATCCGGCATACAATAAACCTTTTACTTTTTTGTCTTCACGAATTACTTTGATGAAATCATCGGCATCTACACCATTTCCAATTTTAGCCCAGCTTTTACCGTAGTCGGTAGATTTGTATGTCATGTTGCTATAGTCGTTGAACTTGTAACGCGAAGCAGAAATGTAAACCGTAGCGGCATCGTGCGGAGAAACTTCGATGGAGTGAATCATTCCTTCGGGTAAACCGGCCGGAGTTACGTTTGTCCACGTCTTGCCACCATCTTTCGTGAGATGCACAAGACCACAATCGCTACCGGTGTAGATCACACCCGCTTGGTGCGGAGATTCAATTACATAATAAATGGTGTTGTAGTTTTCGCCTCCGGCACCTTCGTTGGTGATCGGTCCACCGCTTACGTCTTGCTTGGTAGTATCATCGCGTGTCAAGTCTGGAGAGATAACATCCCAGCTTAAGCCACCGTTCGTAGTTTTGAACAATACATTACCGGCATGATACATTGTTTTCGGATCGTGAGGTGAGTTGATGAGCGGTGCATTCCAGTTGAAGCGGTACTTCATCTTCTTTGGAGCGAAAGCTAAGTTGGTGGCAGGATACTCTTGCAAATCTTTTACTTCTCCGGTACGCTTATCCAACACATCAATCTGACCTTGATAACAACCGCCATATAAAAATTCCGGATTGCTCGGATCGTTGAAGGCAATCCAGGCGCTTTCGCAACCAGGGCCGTTGATCCAATCTTTGTCGGTTATACCAAAACTTCCATTGCGGCTAGGTGTCGCTACCGAAGTATTGTCTTGTTGGCCGCCATACACCCAATATGGAAATTGATTGTCGGCAATGACTCTGTAGAACTGAGAAGTAGCCTGATTGTTGAGCGGAGAAAAAGTGCGGCCGGTGTTGTAGCTGATTTCACCACCTCCATCATCTGCCAAAGCAAAGTTCTGATTGTTCTTAGGATTAATCCATAAGTCGTGCGTATCACCATGACCTACCCGAATGTTAGTGAAGGTTTTACCCCCATCGATGGAGCGCATCATAGGTGCGTTGAGCACATACACTACATCTGCATTTACCGGATCGGCAAACACTTCCATGTAATACCAGGAGCGTGAGGTAATGGTCTGATCAGTAGAAAGTAAGTTCCATTTTTTGCCACCATCATCCGAGCGATACAATCCGGCTTTTGATTTCTCTGCTTCTACAATGGCAAACACACGATTCGGATTAGCGCGTGAAACACTCACGCCTATTTTTCCCATTTCTTTCGGTAATCCTTCATTGATTTTATTCCAGGTTTCTCCGCCATCCGTAGATTTCCAAACTCCACAGCCGGGTCCGCCACTTTCTACTTTCCATGGATAGCGTCTGTGTTGCCAAGTGGCTGCGTATAAAATACGAGGATTCGTATAATCGATGCTGAGTGAGGAGGCACCTGTATTTTCATCTACGAACAGTGTGCGCTTCCAGGTAGCTCCGCCATCTACAGATTTATAAATTCCTCTTTCTGAACTGGGACCATGGACGGTGCCTTGTGCGGCTACATACACTACATCCGGATTGTTGGGATGAACAATTACGTCAGAGATGTGTCGCGTTTTTTCAAGGCCAACATTTTTCCAGGTTTTACCTCCATCGGTTGATTTGTAAACGCCATCACCAAAAGATGTCATCACACCTCGCACGGCATGTTCCCCCGTACCGACATAAATTACATTGGGATCGGATTCGCATACAGCGATGTCGCCAATGGATCCTACTTTAAAAAAACCATCCGAAATATTTTTCCAGGTGGCGCCACCATCATCGGTTTTGCCAACGCCACCACCCGTGTAGCCAACATAATAAACCATCGGGTTCAGCGGGTCGCCCACAATGGCGTTCGCACGACCTCCCCGAAAGGGGCCAATGTTTCTCCACTTTAGTCCTTTAAATTGATCAGCTTTGATGGCCGATGCAGTCGTATTATCAGTTTTTGACTTTGATTTTTGTGCGATGCCTACATAGGTAACTAGCATCAATGCAAAGAGTGCAACGATTTTTCTCATGAGGTTTTCGGTTTGAATACCTAATTAAGAAAAATTTATGACAACTTATCGTGAAAGTATATGAGTGGTGGATAGATTCTGTCTAATCTCCTTTAGGAGCCGCCTCAAAAACTTCAATTTCTGTTCTGCGGTTTACCTCGCGTCCTCCGGTTTCATCATCATTCGATACGATCGGGCGCTCCTCACCATAACCCACGGCACGGAGACGATCAGTGGCAACTCCGCGTTGAAGCAAAAATGCTACAACAGACTGAGCGCGCTTTAACGAGAGAGCTTTGTTGGTCGCTGCATCGCCTGAGTTATCGGTATGTCCGTTGATTTGAAGTTTGATGAGCGGACTGTTTTCCATCAAGTTTAGAATGCTTTCCAATTCACCAATGGATTCGGTTTTAATTTCAGCTTTGCCAACATCAAAGAAAATGTTTTTCATAACCACTTTCGATCCCACTTCTGCCTTCTGCATGAATATACCTGTTTCAATTTCCTGAGCGTCTGTAAATGCGGGCACCTCAAAATTGAGGGAATTAAACAGATAACCATTCACAGACGTATTAATTCCATAATTGCCTCCATGTGGGATGATGATTTTAAATTCTCCCGTACTGCTGTTAGAATACACCCGCTCAATGACTTTGTTCGTTTTGTTATCCACCAAAATAATCTGTGCCTTGAGGGGTTGTGCAGACTCTGCATCCAAAACTTTACCCGATAGCTGTGTGGCGAGGCCCAAATCTTTTTGAAAGCTAATCATCGCATCCACAAATTCATCGCCTATTACTTCGGCTTCTTTAGTGGTGTCAACAGCTATTGGGGTTGCAACAATTGCTTCCTCTTGTTTAGGAGGTGGCGGTGGCGGATCGTGGAATTGCACAAAGCAGATATCGGAATTGCCAACACCTTCGGGGCGCATGGCACTGAAGTAGCCGCGCTTTTTATCTTTTGACAGATAAAAGTAGTTTTCAAATTTTGGAGTGTTAACAGGGTAGCCCAAGTTGGCAGGCTTGCTCCATTGTCCATTCACCATTTCACTTTTAAAAATGTCAAAGTCACCCAACCCCAAATGACCATCTGATCCAAAATACAATGTGCCATCCGAATGAATGAAAGGAGCATCTTCGTTTCCTTTTGAATTTATTTTTGGCCCCAGGTTTTTTGCTTTGCCCCACTCACCGGTGCGTAGCTTTTCACTTACGTAAATATCCAATCCTCCATATCCACCCGAACGATCACTGGTAAAATAAAATTTAGTTCCATCCGGTGAAAGACATCCGGAAGTTTCCCATGAAAATGTATTTATTTCTTTGCCCATCGATTTGGGCGTGCTCCATTTTTCGCCATCATAATTGGACTGGTAGATGTCGCCATTGCCTTTTTCGTAATAGAGAAAAATCGTTTTACCATCAGGGGTTAAATAGGTGGCTGCATCATGAAATTGATCATTGATTTTATCGCTTAACTTTTGGGGCACATCCCACGTTTCTCCGGCTAGGCGGGAGCTTAGGATATCTTCAAACAACGTATTGAACTTTTTATCTCTTTGCAACGAATCACGCGCGGAAGTAAAGATCAACAAATCTTCTTTTTCATTGATCAAAGGCCCATAGTCTTGGAAAGGTGAATTGACCGGGAATTCCAATATCTTGATGCTACACAAGAGAGGATGACGCATGAGCGAATCGCCTAAGTGGCATTGCTGAATTTTATGCAAAGCGATAGTAGATAGTTTTTTATTTTTCTCCTTAAACTTCTTGTAATGCTCCATCGCTCGCCCAAAGTGTGAATTGCTTTGCAAGGCTTCTGCCAAATAATAATCAATATCCGGATCTACATTGGGATTCTTCCGATAAGCATTTTCTAAATAAGACAATGCTTGCGCCTCTTGTCCGGCTGAAAGATAGGTTTGGCCAATTTTAAGTTGAATGGTGGCATCACTCGGCAATTTGGTCTCTGCCAATGAATAATTTTCTAATGCTTGCCGATAGTCGGCTTTGGCATAAAATTTATCGCCTTTTTCAATGAGTGTTTTTGCATCCTGGCTAAACGAAGAGTAGCCGGTAAGCAAGCACGCCATTAAAAACTTTATACAGGCAGGGTGTATCCTGTTCATGCTGCAATATAATTATAATCGATTTGCAGAAAACTATCGGTTATTCAATGCGTGTATCGCTTGTAAGAAGGCGGGCTTTATGGAATGCCCATTTTGATGATGTTGTCCTTTCACTACCCAGTTTCCATTAATCAACGTACCTAAATTTCTACTTGAATCGGAAGTGTAGATTAAGGTGGAAAGTCGGTTTTTTTCATTCGTTGTTGCTACTAAGTGAGAAGTAGCGTGAACCACGAGCGCATCCAATGGCTGACCTATCGCAAAATGTTCTTTTTGATGATGGCCCATCGCCATTCTTCCACGAGTGGCTGCTTCGTTGGTCATAGCCCAAGCTGCATCGCCATCAAAATTATTGCGTTTGTAAGTAACCAGTCGCTGACGGTAATCTATCATTCGAAACTCTTCGAATGGATTTAACCCGATGTGGCTGTCGGTGCCGATACACCAATGACCGCCAAGCTTTACATATTCTTTCATACGAAAGATGCCATCGCCTAAGTTGCCTTCGGTGCTGGGGCAGAGCACTACAGTGGCATTGGACTTCGCGAGTCGGTGTAATTCATCATCATTCAAATGAGTGGAATGAACCAGATAAAACCGATCATTCACCGGCAAGTGATCGAGCAACCATTGCATGGGTCGTTTTCCGCAGAAGGCTAAACAATCCTCTACTTCTTTTTTCTGTTCGGCAACATGTAAATGAAAAGGAATTTTGGAAGGGCCTTGGTCGAAAGTTGTTTTTATATCATTTAAATCTACCGCGCGAAGGGAGTGCACACTAAAACCCAATGAAGCTGTATCGTATTTTTTAACAACTTGTGCAGAAGCATCTAGCAGTCGAAAATACTCATCGACTGTTTTAGAAATAAATCTTCGTTGTCGCGGTTGAGGTTCTTGTCCAAAAGTTCCTTTTTGATAAAATACTGGAACCAAGGTAATTTTTATTCCAGCTGATTTAGCTGCACGAATCATACGTTCGCCCATTTCGGCTAAATGCGCATAAGGCATTCCATCTTTATCATGATGCAGGTAGTGAAATTCAGCCACGTGCGTGTAGCCTTGGCGTACCATTTCAGCATAGAGCATAGCAGCAATTGCTTCGGCCTGATCCGGATTTACAGACAGGGCGCATTTATACATTTCTTCGCGCCATGTCCAAAAGTCATCGTCAATGCCCGTAGCATGATTTTCAGCAAGGCCTGCCATGGCATATTGAAATGCGTGAGAATGGGCGTTTTGAAATCCGGGTAAAGCGTAACCTTGCACCATTTCGATGGCGATCGATTCTTGTGGAGCTTGATTGCTGAGATATTGAATCAATCCATTTTCATCCACACCTACATAGGCAGGTGAAAGCCATTTCTCATGAAGTAGGAGCGAAGAGAAGCAGAAGAATTTGAGTGGTGCAGGTTGTGATGAATGTTCGGTGTTCATTTTTTATGTTAGATTTTTCCTTCACCTCAGATGATTCTTCAAAACTGATGCGCTTAAGATTAACTCAATGTTTCTATCAATTTTTTCAGTACACTTCTTAATAATTCTTGCATTTTGCCCGCCCGGCCTTCATCGAAGCGTGTTTCAGAATCGTCCATGTAATTTACTTTGCTCATTTCCAATTGCAAGGCATGTCGCTGCAAATGAGGTTCGCCATAGTGGCGAGTAATGTAGCCTCCTTTGAATGGATAATTGTGACTAAATGAATAGTCAGCACTTTGTAAAGTTTGCACAGCTTGTGAAATGATTTCTGCAGAGGCAGAAGTGCCATCGGCATTACCCAGAATCAGATCCGGAAATTTCTCCGCGTGAATGGAAGGCACAAATTGCCTGATCGAGTGACAATCCCATAGCAGCACCTTACTAAATTTTTGATACAAGCGATTTAATTCGCTTTCTAGTTTTTGATGATAAGGTTGGTAATAAGCTGAAACTCTTCGGGCTATTTCATTAGGCAAAACCTCTTTTCGTTCATCGCGATAGATTGGTTCACCTAAAAAGTTGGTCGTGGGGCACAAGCCGGTGATCACACGTCCATCGGAATAGAGTGGTTTGCTTTGCGGATCGCGATTTAAGTCAATCACCCATCGGCTATAGTTGGCCGTAATCATCGTAATACCAAGTGATGGTGCAAAGCCGTAGAGCTTATCGACAAACCAATCCGTATCATCGAGCGATTGAAGAAATTCAGATTTGTATTTGGTCATTATCTCTGACGGAAAATGTGTACCACAATGCGGGACACTTAGAAGAATGGGTACTTCAGGTTGAGTAGCCGCAAAGATATTGTAAACCGGTTCCATTATTTGTTCCTAGCGGCTTATTTATTAGCTAGCATTGCTTGGGCAAGCGCATAATCTTTAGCTTGACTAACTTCAGTAAGGGCATTTTGAAGTTCTTGTTTAGCTTGTTCAGCTTCTAATCTGCATTTTTCAGCTTGTGTTTTTAATTCTAAGGCAATCTCTTGCTCTTTTTTTGCTGCAGTTTTATTTACTAATCCATAGAAAAATAATCCAACATTAGCGATGAGTGAAATAACGAGTAGGATTGCAATAACCTTTGACCTCGTTGCTGAACTTTTATTTTCCATACTTATTTTTTCTTGCTTTTAGCTTCTGTCCACTTAATAAAGTAATCAGCAGCAACTTGCTTTTGATACGATGCCTCCATGTCTGCCTGTCTCGCGATTTCTTTTTGTTTGGCTGCTTCCACTTCGCATTCTTTTAGTTGCACGGTAACTTTCAGCGCTTCCTCTTGTTTTGCGAGCGCAAAGTCTTTTTGTAAGTAACCGTAGATGTACAATCCAACGCCTGCCACCAATAGGGCACCGCAAACAACCTTTAAGATTAAGTTTTCTTTTTTCAAGGAGCTGTGCTCTTTTTCCATAATTACAATTGATTATTTCTCTTTGGTTTTCTTTTTCTTCTTTTTCTTTCCGGAAGCGTCTACTTTCTCTTGAAGTAATTTGATTTCTTCTCGGGCAGCTTTTAGTTGAAGTGCTGTTAACTTTTGGCGAAGTTCTAATTTTTTAAAATTACTTTCAAGTTCACCCCGATTCGTTAAGTCAATTTTTGCTTTGAGAGCCATAATGCGTTTATAGGATTGATTGATTCGCTCGGCTGAGATTTCTCCACTAGCCACCGCATTTTTGATGACTGCAAAAATTCGCTCCGGGCTCACCCTCTGACTACCCGGCACATTGTTAGCAAAGCATAAAATATCTACTCCGGCCAGTATCGCCATTTTAATGGACTCGTCCAGTCCATATTGTTTTGAAATGGCTTCCATCTGCATATCATCTGAAAAGACCACGCCTTGATATCCTAACTTTTTGCGCAGCATGCCATCTAACATTTCAGCCGATAGTGTGCCCGGCTTGCCCGACTTATCCAGTTCTTTATTCACAATGTGGCAACTCATCACTCCATCGACTAAACCCGAGTCGAGTAGCGCCTGATACGGTTTTATTTCACGCGGTGTCCATGACTTAGTAACATCAGCAATGCCGAAGTGTGAATCGGTAGTAGAGCTGCCGTGACCGGGGAAATGTTTCAACACGGTTACTACGCCATACTTGCGATGTTGCTTAATAAATTCTCCCGCCATCATGGTTACGGTATCTTCGTTGGGTGAATACGAACGCTCCGATTTCACAATCACCGGATTGGTTGGCTCCACCGCTATATCCACACATGGTGCAAAATTTACATTGAAGCCCAAACCGGAAAGAGTTGCCGCGGTTGCCTCGCCATAAAACCGGGCCGAGTCCAGCGATTTAGATTTACCGGTGGCGCGGGCTGTAATGGATTTTGTAAATCCATATTTTTCTTTCAAGCGATTTACTTTCCCACCTTCCTGATCAATGGAAACGAAAATAGGATAGGGTGCTGCTTCTTGATAAGTCCAGATAATTTTTTTCAAATCCGCGAAAGCGCTCGCTTTTTTCGGAATGTTTTTTTCAAACAAAATGATGGAACCGATATTTCCTTTTCGCACTTCTTCCAGCACGGTCGTGTCGATTTGTGCATACGGAATCCCCATCAAAATCATTTGCCCGATTTTTATATCCAGACTATCTCGATTTTGGGCTGTTGCTATCCTAGCAGGAAGCATCATCCAAATGATTCCTAAAACAATCAAACCTCTTTTTAATCTGCATTCCATCAAACTGTATTTTATATCTTTAATACTTCTCATAAATATCCTTAAGAATGGTTTCCATCTGTTTGCGTAATTCGCTGGTAGATGCGACATAGTTGTTACTCATCATACCAAAGATGAGTGTTTTTCCTTTTTTGGTTTTAATAAATCCACTCAGGCAATGGTTGTTACTGAGTGTTCCGGTTTTTGCGTAAATGTAAGGCACTTCTGCTTTGTACCAATTTTTTATAGTACCACTTTTTCCGCCAACAGCCAGTAATTTAAATAACCGCTCGGATGGAATAGTGCTGTAAATTTTATTCCATAGAGATACGATGCTTCGCGGAGTAAATAAATTAAATCGGGATAAGCCCGAACCATCTACCCATTGAGGTGCATCCGGCAAATCGGCCAGTAGTTGCTTGGTAGCATATCGAATAGCAATCTCTGGTTGCAAAGTGTCGCTCACTACGGCTGCACATTGTAACAGCAATTGTTCGGCAATGTGATTATCACTGTCAACCATCATCACCTTGAGCAAACTATCGAGCGGTACACTGCGAAGAATTAGCGCGTCCTTCGGTAACGGCTTCCAAACTACGTCTACTGATTTCTTCAATGTATCGCGAAGAAGGGAAGTGGTAAGTGCTGGAGAAAAATGAATGGGAACACTCCATCGCGAACGGCCTTTTTTGCCGGGATAATGACGAAGTGTATTTGCATCCAGATCGCGTGTAATTTCTTCGGTTGCGTGCACGTCACTTTCTTCAAGAATATACGGTTGAAAAAAAGAAGGTGTGACTATTAGCTTTCGCGAAGTGTTTTTTTGAATAGATATCAAATTACCATACATCGAAACAGCCGAGCGCTCTGGAGAATAACCAAACGGATAATCATCCCATGACCATCCGGCACCTAAAGCAGTTGTTTGAAAATGACTTTGCGATAAATATATTTTCCTAGGATTATTCTTTAGAAACGAAAAGGCCCGATCGTTAGTAAATACATCCGGATTAAGAAACGATGGATCGCCCATGCCCCATATCAACAACGAATCGTTGGATATTTTGTATTTGAATGCAATGGCCGAATCGCCTAATAATTTTAGACTGGTGTAAAATGTAAAGATCTTGGTATTGGACGCAGGCGTGAAATATTTTTGATCATTGTAAGAAATCAGTGTTTTGTTTAGACCGGGATCAAATAAAACAAAGCCGGTGTGATCACTGAATGTTGTTTCAGTAAGCCGAAGTTGTTTTACAATGTGTGTCTTCGGTGAGCAACCGATCAGAAGGCTAACAAAGCCAATCCAAAAACCAAACCGCATTACTTTTTGTCGGAAAGATAACGTTCCACTAACACGTGTCGGTGATGTGTTTCGTGGCCGGCAATAATGAAGCTTAAGCCAATCACCGATAATTCGTTTTTGTTAGCCAGCCCTTTTCGGGAAAGCATTTCAGGCGTAAAGCCTTCAAACAAATCGATTGTTGAAGCGCGCAGGCGTACCATTTCATCAGCAATTTTTTTCAGGCTGCGACCTTCTGCATTCGCTTGTGGAGCATAATCATTTTCTTCAAAACCTTCCAATGGCGTTTTATCATTGCGCGCGAAGCGAAGGGCGCGATACGCAAAGATCCGCTCGGTATCAATCATGTGACACAGCAATTCTCGTACTGACCACTTACCATCCGCATAGCGATAATCCGCCTTCGCCTCTGGAATGCTGTGCGCTATTTCCGACATCCGATTTCCGGATATGCGCAATGCCATAATCAGATCCGTTTCTTCTACTTGTTTAATGTAGTTTTTGTAAAAATGGGGGATGCTCTCTAGGTTTAACAGCATTGGCGGTAGTTTAGAATTCCGTAAATAGCTTATCAGGAAGAGATTCACTCACCTTTACATTTTTCGGTCCGCCATTGTCTGAACGATCTGCCGAAAGCAACACGTTGCCATACTTTTGATAATTATCCCATGGGCGAATGAACATAGCCGTGTCTTTCTTCGCATCGTTGAAGTAAGCCCAGTGCTTGATCATTTTATCTTTAATACCAACATACAATTTGTATTTGTTCTCAGGCGTATTGCCTACGTTGGAGAAGGTAAGTTGAAGTATGTTGTAGCGGTCATTCTTAAGGGTATCTTCACCCAAATACTTTAAAGTAACTCCTGTATCTTTTAATTTAAATGGCATGGTTAACCAATACGAATCGTTGATCCAAATGCCCTTGGCGCGTTCTAAAAGCTTTTTTACAGTGTCTGCCTCGGTAAGCTCAACTCCCCGAATTTTTACTCGGCCCTCACCAGTGTTAATGTTTACCAGATAAATCGAGCTGTCACCGGGCGACTCAATACGCACGCGGCCGGTTTGTTTATCCCAGATTAAGTCTCGTCTGCCAAAAAAATTCCAGGAAATGAACCTTGTTTTATCCCAGTTTTCGCGGCCACCCATAGCGGCCATAATACTGTCGGCCAATTGGATGCCAGCAGGATCGGAATTTATGGAGTCAAAGCCGGGGGCAGCGGGATTCAGCTCGCCCAACGTTTTTTCTTTCGGAGTACAAGCTGACACCAATGCCAGCACAACAACGAGATAAGAAAGTAATTTCATAAGCGGTTTGGTTTAGTGAAGGAAAACTGGCCAACTACAATGGGTGAAGGTAAACAAAATATGTTTTCAATGGGCAAATGATGAAAGGTTTTAACTTGCAGCATAAAACTTGAGTATGATAAAAAGATTTCAATGGATGGTTGTTGTCATCTTATTCGCGGTGTGTGCGCAAGCAGTAGCGCAAAAAGAGCGCGACAGCTATCAACCAGTTGAGCCTATGGTGGTGGATGGATTAACAGATGAATGGAAAACGGATTGGTGGCTCGATCCGGATGGCAAGTTTTTATTCAATATTGCCAATGATGCAGAAAACATCTATTGGCGAATTAAGATTTCAGACGATCTCACACAACAGAAAATTGCCTTGTATGGTTTGTTTATAAAATTCGATGGCAAGGGTAAAAAGCGCGGCAAACTGGGTATCAAATATCCGGTGGGAAAAGATCCGATAGAGTTGAAGAAGGCACCCGAACCACTGCCGCAAGATTTGGCAGGTCGAACACAAGCTAAAAAACTTTTACTAACAGATGTGGAGGTGCTAGAGTTATTAGGTCTTTCTAAAGAGCCGATCGTTTCCAGCCGGCTGGGTTTAATGAATGGTATTGAGGTGATCATGGTGATTACCGATGATGGTTCTTATGTATATGAAGCAAAAGTTCCATTGAAGGCATACAAATTAAAGAAAGAAGATGTGAAGCTTCTGGGTTTTACAGTAGAAACCGGAAAATTGGATCTTTCAAAAAACGGCCCGGCTACACCTAACAATGCGCAAACCGCACGCAGCTTCGGTCAAACGAATTACGGAATGTATCATCCCCTGTCCAGCCCTGCATATATGTGGGTGGCAGTAAAGTTGCACTAGATTCAAACCTATTATTTTGAATGTATCGATCCAGAGCAAAATAATTTCTTTTTACTTTGAAACACAAAGTACTTTTGTTTCGTTGGTTGACTCATAATTCTTAACGTTCAACATGGAAACAGAAAACGCGCCCTCCATTCCTAACACTCCTTTTCTATCTTCGAGATTTCTTACGGGATATTCACTGCTGTTAATTTCATTTATCCTGTATGCCATTACAGAATATGTGGGCACCGAGGACCTCCATTCCTCTTTTTCTATGTTTGTGGCACATTATATCATAGCCCTTGGCTATTTACTTTACCTTATTTACCATCATGAGTTTGGTATCGTGAGGAGCTTTCTGAAAAGGAACATTGATCAAACTATCATACTGGCCAACTTATTTTTAATTAGCGCATATTCATTAAACAAGGATCTAATTGTATTTGAAGATTCAGTGGACTGGCTTTGTGTTTATTTGATTTTCTCATCCATGGTTCTGTTAAGCCTTCGTTTTTTTTCAAACCAACCAAAATGGCTAAGAAGATTGCAGGCGTTTTTTCTGGGCAGCGCCATGGTGCTCTATCTCTATATGGCAATGTATGTAATAAACTTTATGCCATTGGGTGCAATAGGTATCATTGCCCTGGGAATTGGTGGACACATTTTTGTTCCATTGATTTTACTGGTGTGTGGCGTGATGATTGTTTTATTTCGATTTGACAGGCGAGAATTAGTTTGGTTGGCGGCAGGATCGATTATGGTGATGCTAATTGCGATAGTGTTTGTAATCGAATGGGAAAAGAGAATGGCGGCCATTGAAAAATTTGCCAATCAATCAGTCCTTAATCCAAAAACAAAACTACCTATCTGGGTTCGCGTTGGTCAAACCATTCCAAATGATTGGATAACCAACCGTATACTTAAATCGGATTTAGTTTACTCAACACGCAGAGATAGGTGGGATAGATGGGAGTTTATGCCACGTAGGGTTTCATGGGACGAAGCGCGGAAACATGACCCACTTGTTTTGCTTGCCAGTTTTCGTTCAAACATTTCACTCAACCGGGAGGAACGAGTCAATATTCTCAGGGTGCTTTCTGATTCGAGACACCGATCGAACGAGCGCTTGTGGATAGGAAAAGATTTGAGTATTCCATATATCGTTTCAGATATTGATGTGTATCCACACTTGCGCCTAGCCTACACTGAAAAATATTTCAACATACGAAACTCAGGGCCAAACCGATGGAACGGCAACACACAGGAAGCCATTTTTACATTTCAATTACCGGAAGGCTCAGTAGTTACTTCTCTCTCGTTGTGGATTGAAGGGAAAGAAGAAAAGGCCATTCTCACAACAAAACAAAAAGCGACTAAAGCATATCAACAGATTGTAGGCGTAGAAAGACGCGATCCATCGGTCGTGCATTGGCAGGAGGGTAATACGGTTACCGTACGTGTTTTCCCTTGCACCGTCAACGAAGAAAGAAAATTTAAAATAGGCATCACATCGCCATTAATCATTGAAAATAAAAAAACGATTTACCGCAATATTACTTTTCAAGGGCCATTAGCGAGTAATACCCAAGAGGTAATTCGGTTTCGGTTCATGGGGGGTGATGAGAACGTGGTGATTCCGGATGGCTTCGAAAAAGATGAGGAAGGATTTTACAGACGCGAAAGTGCGTATGATCCTGACTTTACTTTGGAGGCGTCTACTCGGCCCATTCCTCAGAATAATCAGTTTATCTTTCAGAAACATGCCTACAAAATAGAAGAATATACTCCCCTCTTTCAGCCACAGAGTATTAAAAAACTTTATCTGGATTTGAACAAAAGTTGGACGAAAGAAGAAGTAAGTGAAATACTTCAGCTTGTGAATCAGCGGGAAATTTTTGTTTATCGGCACGATTCGTTTATTCAGATAACCAAGGAAAATCAATCATTAGCCTATGAATTAATAAAAAGAAACTATTCGTTGTTCCCGTTTCATTTGATAAAAGATGCGGGGAATAGTTTAGTTATTACAAAGGGTAGAACCATTTCTCCAAATCTCAGCGACTTTAAGGACAGCGAATTTGCGGAGGCAATGGAAAAGTATTTTTCAGAAAACCGCAAATGCCTGGTTTACAACTTAGGTATCGAAACATCCGCTTATGTTCGGTCGCTTCGTGAGTTGAGGGCTTTTGAATTTTTACATGGCTCTATCCGCGAATTAGAAACATTACTAAATGAAAATAGATTTGTATCAACACAAGAGGATAATAACCAAATTGTTATACACGATGCACAAATAGTAATACGCAAGCAGCCACTTCGCGATACAACCCTCATAAGCAATGCACCCGATCATCTGGTACGTTTATTTACTTATAATAATGTGTTGCGGAAGGTTGGCAAAAACTATTTCAACGTTGATTTTGTCAACCAGGACTTGGTAGATGAAGCCACTACTGCATATGTCGTCTCTCCGGTTTCCAGCTTAATCGTATTGGAAACAGCCAAAGACTATGAGCGATTTGATATTCAAGATAAGGGTGACAGTCTAAAGAATGCTTCGAAGCAATCGGATGGAGCGGTTCCTGAGCCACACGAGTGGGCTCTAATCATCATTGCTCTATTGGTAGTGCTTTACTTTAAATTCTATCATACACGCTCTTCATGAATTTAAAACCGTCAATTGAATTTTTGCAGCACCCTCACCGAAAGCTATTAGCGATATTGCTATGTCTTTGTACAGTAGGCGCTATAGCCGCATTGCCGCTTTGGTATCTAATGACTCTGAATTGTGTCATAGGTTTTTGCCTACTGCCATTTGTGGTTTACACAACAGGCTCTGTAAGGTTCAATGGGTTTGCCCTAGCGGGAGTTATAGCTTTTGGAATTTTGTCGATGATGTATCACCATAAGGTGTTTTACTTTTTAGCAGTGGCATTGTTCGTTGTATTCTTACTTGATTTTTTTGTGGGCAAGGTGACAGGATTAATTTATTTCCTGATCGTATTCATGTCGCCCGTGTTTTATCAGGTGTCTGTTATTTTGGGTTTCCCGATTCGCTTGCTGCTCAGTAGTTGGACTGGCTTCATGTTAAAGGCAGCGGGAATGCAAGTCGAAGTGCTTGGTAATATGATCTGGATTAATGGCACTGATTTTTCAGTTGACGAAGCTTGCATGGGTTTGAATATGCTGGTGGTTTCGTTATTGCTCTCCGTATTTATGATGGCACAGCGCCTTCGATCTCAGAAAAGAGATATGAATTTAGTTTATCTGATATTGTTCTTCTCCATGGTTTTTATGCTGACTGTTGCTTCCAATATGATGCGCATCATATTATTGGTCATGTTTCAACTCCTTCCCAATAATCCCTGGCACGAAGTGGTGGGAATACTTTGCTTATTGGCTTATGTACTTATTCCGGTTTACTTTTTAATCAAGTGGTTATCGGCACGAGTCAGTGCGCTAGTTTCTGATGCAGGTAATCGTGTTATGGTTTCGCGAACTCAAAAGAGCCTAATGATCGTGATAGCTTTATTTGTGGTGTGTTGTGGTTTTGTGTTGAATCCGGATCGCAAAGAAGCATCGATTGAACCTGCCAATGTAGCTTATCGCCAATTGCCGGTTGAAAATATACCGGGAGGAATATCAAAAATAACAACTACTGATCTGTTGTTGTATGTAAAGCCGATTCCGGATTTCTTTTCGATGGAGCACACCCCGTTGCTTTGCTGGAAAGGGAGCGGTTACGAATTTAAAAGCATTCGAAAGGAGGTTGCGACCAATTATGAAGTGTATCGTGGCGTACTGAAAAAGGGCAATGATTATTTGTACACCGCGTGGTGGTACTTTAATGGCACCAACTCAACCACAGATCAGTTTGCCTGGCGCACAGATATGCTCAAGGGAGCCAACCGCTATTGCCTCGTCAATATTACTTCGAAGGAGGAAAAAAAGTTGAATGAGTATGTAAAAGAGATTTTAGAGTCCAAAATTCTTGAGATAAATTAAAAAATAATTAATGCTCTTTTCCTAAACGAAACTTCCAGCTGAAATCTAAACTAATCAGATGCTCATAATTAAATTCAGCGAATGGTTTAATTGTATAGAAATTGGGTCGATAGATTACGCCAATGGAGAAGTGATTACTTAATCGATAGTATCCATTTAAAATCAACCCAATCGATTCGCTAGATTTACTTATTGTGAAAGTAGAAGATGGTAGGTTATTGACGGTTCGGTCACTCGAAAAAAGCCACGTGTTTTTGGAATAGTTTAATCCATAGCCAATAGAAAATTCTTTAAACTGAAAGTTGTCTGTAATCGAGCCATAAACAGTTGACAGCACCTCGTAGTCTCCGTATATATCAATAGCTGCAATAATTGGAATGTATACATCCATATTGCCGCTAATGATGCCGCTGACAAACTTATTTGATTTATAATAATGATCTAGGCCGAGTGAAATTCCCCAGAATCCTGTGTTCGACTTTGTCGGTTGCCCGGAAGGTTTTACATAAAAGCTGTTTACCCAAGGAAAAGATAATCTCCAATATGTGGAGCCCTTATGAAAAGGCGCAAAGCGATCAGGCTTTTTATTTGTCGAGTTGAAATCTAAGTAGATGTTCTTTCTGTAGGTATATCTTTTTTTGTTCGTATCCCAAATAAAGCCAAGACCATAAGTAAAAACATTTGCGTAATAGTTGAAAGAGTATTTTGGCTTTAGATAATAAACTTTTCTTGAGCTATCGGTAGCTGCAGTTATGGCAAGCACCGAATCTTTTCTCAACACATTAATTTTTGTTTTCTGATGAACCCAATACTCTTTTCCCTCAACCGATAGTTTGGTTGGTTTACTGGAATAAATTTTAATGGAAGTAGTTGATTCATTAAACACACGCGCACATCCACTTAATCCTATTAGTAAGATGATACCAGCAACTCCAATTCTCATTTTAATTTCTTGGTTTCTTTAAATCGGAAGCAATCCACTACATGATCATTCACTAACCCACACGCCTGCATATGCGCATAAATCACGGTGCTGCCTACAAACTTAAACCCGCGTTTGATTAAGTCTTTGCTTAATGCGTCCGACTCCGGTGTGGTGGCCGGCACTTCCTTCAGTGACTTGCGCTTGTTTACAATTGGCTTTCTACCCACGAATTGCCAGATGTACCGGTCGAAGCTGCCAAATTCCTTTTGTATTTTTAAAAATTGCTTCGCGTTGTTCACAGCAGCATAAACTTTCAGACGATTCCGAACGATTCCCGGATCAAGCAATATTTTTTCAAGCCGAGCATCGGTAAATCGCGCAACCTTGGCGGGATCGAAATCCGCAAACGCTTTACGGTAGCCCTCTCTCTTTTTTAAAATCATGGACCAGCTTAGCCCCGCCTGAGCGCCTTCCAAAATTAAAAATTCAAAATGAATCCGATCGTCATGCACCGGCACTCCCCATTCTTCATCGTGGTAGCGTATGTATTGATCAAACCCCAGACACCAAGAGCATCTGATTTTTTCGTTCATCGTAAATTTATTTTTGATTGTCATGATTTGTTCCTTGATTTGAGTTGTGTTTGAAGAAGAATCATCGAAAAAGAAAATCAGGCTTACGCCTACTGTTGCATTCGCTAAGATACAACAATACTGTGCCTACCAGGAACGCTCGCATCGAGAAGTTAAAAACAAATTATTTGATTACGGTCTATATGCCAGCGAGGTAGATGACCTGATTTCTAAATTAATTGTAGAAGGCTTTCTAAATGAAGAACGTTTTGCGAAAGCATTTGCCGGTGGAAAATTTAGAATTAAAAAGTGGGGACGCTTAAAAATACAGCAAGAGTTAGAAATGCAAGGGCTCACCAAACGATGTGTAGCCATTGGCCTCAAAGAAATTGACTCTTCTGATTATCGTAAAACACTAAAAGCGCTTATTCAAAAGAAGTCTGCTCAGACCACTGAACAAAACTCATTCAAACGAAAAAATCTGATAGCACGCTATGTGATCAGCAAAGGCTACGAACCAGAGATGGTGTGGGAGATGCTGAAAGAGGAATAACTTTGGAAATCGAGACTTCGCGTCTTCGAGCCTTTGTGGCGGAAAAATTTACGAGAGCGCAATCACTTCAGCTCCTTTTGGATTGAGCAAATAAGAATTTACTAGATTTTGCACGACACGATTTTCTTTTCCTGGTTTGATAAAGTTTTTAGCTGTCTCTAAGTTGAGTACGGCTTCGTCTTTATGAAAGAATCCGAAGCCCAGATAACTTCCATTCTCTACCAATACCAACGACTTTTCTTCTGCTTTGCGCCCCTGACCGATAATTGCCACGGATTCACCGCCTTCAAAAAACGAGTCGATGGATTTTTGCGCACGCTTATTATACTTCTTGGCGGATTCGATTCCCTGACAAGCTCCTTTAGATCGGAAGAG
>PJQF01000244.1_pt1 | contig 22755 bp, 17 predicted proteins | sample 1503741 | NCBI WGS metagenome assembly PJQF01 (sample SAMN07775949, study PRJNA414020) | Biofilm metagenome, whole genome shotgun sequencing project. | isolation source: biomolecule (vanillin) treated reverse osmosis membrane biofilm | place: India: Nagpur | collected 2017-03-21 | reverse complement strand
GCAGACTCGACAGACTAACACCATCGACTTTGCCCTTCAACTGCAAGTAGCGGCGACGCGCCCGCTCCTCGGCGCTGGCGGTCAGGAAAATCTTCAGCGGCGCATCCGGAAACACCACGGTGCCCATATCGCGGCCATCGGCCACCAGGCCCGGCGGCTCCTGAAAAGCCCGCTGGCGCTGCAGCAAAGCGTCACGCACGGCCGGCAGCGCGGCAACCTGGGACGCCCAGGAGCCCACTTGTTCATTACGCAGATCATCCGTCACATCGTCCCCTTCCAGGATAATGCGCTGAGGATGACCTTCCGTCGCGCCGACGAACTGCACATCAAGGTGCGCCGCCAGCAACTTCAAGGATTCTTCGTTGGTCAGGTCGACGCCATGGTTGCGTGCGGCAAATGCCAGCAGGCGGTAAAGCGCGCCGGAATCCAGCAGGCACCAGCCCAGGCGCTTGGCCAGGATGCCGGCGATCGTGCCTTTGCCCGAGCCACTTGGCCCGTCGATGGTAATCACCGGTGCTTTGATATTCACAATTTAGCCTCTTGGGCAACACGGATGCCGACTTGGGCACACAGTGTAAGAAAATTCGGAAAAGATGTAGCTACGTTGGCGCAGTCACGGATACGAATCGGCGCCGTCGCCCGCAGGGAAGCCACGCTGAATGCCATGGCAATCCGGTGATCGCCATGGGCAAGCACTTCACCGCCGCCCATCAGGCCACCATCAATGATAATCCCATCAGGTGTCGGTTCACACTTCACGCCCAATGCCAGGAGACCGTCGGCCATGACCTGGATACGGTCGGACTCTTTGACTCGCAGCTCTTGAGCACCGCGCAATACCGTGCGGCCCTCGGCACAGGCGGCCGCAACAAACAACACCGGGAACTCATCGATAGCCAACGGCACCAACGCTTCGGGAATTTCGATCCCTTTTAGTTCAGCGGCACGCACCCGCAAGTCAGCCACCGGCTCACCGCCAACTTCCCGCAGGTTTTCCAGGGTGATGTCCGCGCCCATCAACCGCAGAATATCGATCACCCCGGTACGCGTCGGGTTGATACCAACATGTTCCAGGAGCAACTCGGAGCCTTCGGCAATCGACGCCGCCACCAGGAAGAACGCCGAAGAGGAAATATCCCCCGGCACCTCTATATGTGTAGCGGTCAGCGCATGCCCGGATTCCACCGATGCCATCGCCCCTTCCACCACCACCGGGCAGCCAAACCCTCGCAGCATTCGCTCGGTATGGTCACGGGTCGGTGCAGGCTCGATCACCGAGGTTTTACCCGCGGCATACAACCCGGCCAGCAATAGACAGGATTTGACCTGAGCACTGGCCATCGGCAGCGCATAAGTAACCCCCTTCAAGGCCTGACCACCGCGGATAGTCAACGGCGGGCGTCCCTGCGGGCCGGTCTCGATCACCGCCCCCATCTCCCGCAACGGCTCAGCCACGCGGCTCATCGGGCGCTTGGACAGCGAAGCGTCACCCGTCAGCACACTGTCGAAGCGTTGCGCCGCCAGCAAGCCGGACAACAGGCGCATCGACGTGCCCGAGTTACCCAGGTAGATCGGCCCCGGCGCCGGCTTCAAGCCATGCAGGCCTACCCCATGAATGGTCACGCGCCCATGGTGCGGCCCTTCAATCACAACACCCATGTCGCGAAAAGCCTGCAACGTCGCCAGCGCATCTTCACCTTCGAGGAAACCTTCGATCTCGGTCACGCCATCGGCCAACGAACCGAGCATGATTGAGCGATGCGAGATCGACTTGTCGCCCGGCACCCGGATTTGCCCGCTCAAGCGGCCACCCGGGTTGGCGAGGAAGTTCAGCTCATCGGCGTTCACTGCAGTTTCCATATAAGCCCGGCGAGCCAGGATTTTGCTGAAATGCTCACGTGCCACCCGCGCACGGGTGAATACGCCCAACAATTGATGGCCATCCCCGGCATCGACCGCGTCGCGCAAGGCGTCAAGGTCACTGCGGAAGGTGTCCAGGGTGCGCAACACCGCTTCGCGATTGGCGAGGAAGATGTCGTGCCACATCACCGGGTCGCTGCCGGCAATCCGCGTGAAGTCACGGAAGCCACCGGCGGCGTAGCGGAAAATATCGAGGTTCTCGTTACGTTTGGCCAGGGAATCCACCAGACCAAACGCCAGCAAATGCGGCAAGTGGCTGGTCGCCGCCAGCACTTCGTCGTGGCGCTCGACCTGCATATGCTCGACATCCGCGCCCAGCTCGCGCCAAAGACGGTCCACCACCGCCAGCGCTACCGGATCGGTTTGCTCAAGCGGCGTCAGGATCACCTTATGGCGACGGAACAGCTGCGCATTGGAGGCTTCCACCCCGCTCTGCTCGGAGCCGGCAATCGGATGGCCCGGTACAAAGCGTGCAGGCATGCCGCCAAAGGCCCGTTGCGCGGCGCGCACCACATTGCCCTTGGCGCTGCCGACATCCGTCAGGATCGCCTGCCCCAAGTCCATAGCGGCCAGCAAGGCCAGCAACTTCTCCATCGCCAGAATTGGCACGGCGAGCTGGATCACATCGGCGCCCTGGCAAGCGACCGCCAGGTCCGCCTCACAGCGATCCACCACGCCCAGCTCAACCGCCAGCTTGCGCGATTGCGGGTCCAGGTCAACACCGACCACTTCGCCACACAAGCCGCTTTCACGCAGGCCTTTGGCGAAGGAGCCGCCGATCAACCCCAGACCGACCACCACCAGGCGACCGATCATAGGCACAACAGGTTGCAATGCAGTGACATCAACCACGGGCCAGAACCTTGGCCAACGCCTCCAGGAAGCGCGTGTTTTCTGCCGGCAAGCCAATGGTGATACGCAGGTGGTTCGGCATGCCGTAGTTGGCCACCGGGCGCACGATCACGCCTTCGCGCAACAGGCCCTGAAACACCGGCGCAGCCACCTGGCCAAGGTCGACGCAAATGAAGTTGCCCTTGGAAGGGATCCAGCCCAGCCCCAACTCACGGAAACCTTCCTGCAGTTGCAGCATGCCGCTTTCATTGATGCGACGACTTTCTTCCAGGTACTCGGCATCCTTCACTGCCGCACAGGCCGCCGCCAGGGCAAGGCTGTTGACGTTGAACGGTTGGCGCACGCGGTTCAGCACATCGGCGACCACCGCGGTGGACAAGCCGTAACCGACCCGCAGCGACGCCAGGCCATAGGCCTTGGAGAAGGTACGCGAGACCAGCAGGTTGGGGTAAGCCGCAAGGAAATCCAGGCCATCCGGCAGGTCGCTGCCTTCGGCGTACTCGATGTAGGCCTCGTCCAGCACGACCAGCACATGCTCCGGCACATCCTGCAGGAAGTCGTTCAGCGCCTGAGCGTCAAACCAGGTACCGGTCGGGTTGTTCGGGTTGGCGATAAACACCACGCGGGTTTGCGCGTCAATGGCCGCCAGCATGGCCGGCAGGTCATGCCCCCAGTCCTTGGCAGGAATAACCCGCGCGTCGGCACCGACCGCCTGAGTCACGATCGGGTACACCGCAAACGCGTGCTCGCTGAACACCGCATTCAGGCCAGGCGCCAGGTAGGCACGCCCCACCAACTCTAGAATATCGTTGGAACCGTTACCCAACGTCACCTGGTTCAGCTCGACCCGGCAGGTTTGCGCGAGCAGCGACTTGAGGGCAAAACCGTTACCGTCCGGATAGCGCGTAAGCTCAGCCAACTCGTCACGAATCGCCGCCAACACTTTGGGGCTCGGGCCCAACGGGTTTTCGTTACTGGCCAGCTTTACGATCCTGGACGGGTCCAGGTTCAACTCACGCGCCAGCTCGTCCACAGGCTTGCCCGGAACGTAGGGCGACAGTTGTTGCACGCCCGGCTGAGCCAGGGCGAGGAAGTTGCCACTCATGTTAAAGCCTCACAAAACCGCTTTCGGGTAAGAGCCCAGCACCTTGAGTGCCACGGCTTCCTGACTGATTTTCTCCAGCACACCTTTAACCAGTGGGTCGCGGTGATGGCCGACGAAGTCGATAAAGAACACATACGTCCATTTACCGCTGCGCGAAGGACGTGTCTCGATTCGCGTCAGGTCAATCCCGTTATCGTGGAACGGCACCAGCAGCTCATGCAGCGCGCCGGGCTTGTTGCTCATGGAGACGATGATTGAAGTCTTGTCATCGCCCGTCGGCGGCACTTCCTGGCTGCCGATCATCAGGAAGCGCGTGGAGTTGTCCGGGCGATCCTCGATTTTCTCGGCCAGGCGCGTCAGGCCATACAGGCCAGCGGCCATGTCGCCGGCAATCGCCGCCGAATTCCACTCACCCTTGACCCGCTTGGCCGCTTCGGCGTTGCTGGACACCGCCACGCGCTCGACATTCGGGTAATGCGCGTCCAGCCACTTGCGGCATTGAGCCAACGATTGCGCGTGGGAATAGATGCGGCTGATGCTGTCGGTCTTGGTGTTCTCGCCCACCAACAAGTGGTGGTGGATGCGCAGCTCGACTTCGCCGCAGATCACCATGTCGTGCTCAAGGAAGCTGTCCAACGTATGGTTGACGGCGCCTTCGGTGGAGTTTTCCACCGGCACCACGCCAAAATTCACCGCACCGGCCGCCACTTCACGGAACACTTCGTCGATCGCCGCCATCGGCTTGCTGATCACGGCGTGGCCGAAGTGCTTCATGGCCGCCGCCTGGGTGAAGGTGCCTTCAGGGCCGAGATACGCCACTTTCAGCGGCTGCTCCAGTGCCAGGCATGACGACATGATTTCACGGAACAACCGCGCCATCTCCTCGTTGCCCAACGGGCCCTTGTTGCGCTCCATCACGCGCTTGAGCACCTGGGCTTCGCGCTCAGGCCGGTAGAACACCGGCACTTCGCCTTCAGCCAGTGAGGCCATTTTTACCCGTGCTACTTCTTGGGCGCACCGCGCGCGCTCACTGATCAGCTCCAGGACTTTCTCGTCCAGGCTGTCAATGCGTACGCGCAGGGCCTTGAGTTCTTGCTCAGACATTAGCCGTGTTCCTTTTCGAACTCTGCCATGTAGGAAATCAGCGCCTTGATGGCGTTGATATCGACAGCGTTGTAGATGGAGGCGCGCATGCCACCTACCGAACGGTGGCCCTTGAGGTTCAGCAAGCCGCGCTCGTCGGCACCGGCCAGGAAGGGCTTGTCCAGACGGTCGTCAGCCAGGCGGAACGGCACGTTCATCCACGAGCGGTCGGTGAGGTTGATCGGGTTGCTGTAGAGGCCGCTGGCGTCGATGAAGTCATACAGCGTGCGCTGCTTCTCTTCGTTAAGCTTACCCATGGCCGCCACGCCGCCCTGCTCTTTCAGCCACTCGAACACCAGGCCCGAGAGATACCATGCAAAGGCCGGCGGGGTGTTGTACATCGAACCGTTATCGGCCGCGACCTTGTAGTTGAGCATGGTCGGGCACACCGAACGCGCACGCCCCAGCAGGTCTTCGCGGATGATGTTGACCAGAATACCGCTCGGGCCGATGTTCTTCTGCGCACCGGCGTAGATCATGCCGTACTTGGACACATCGATCGGGCGCGACAGAATGTCCGAAGACATGTCACACACCAACGGCACGTCGCCCACTTCCGGCACCCAGTCGAACTCCAGGCCGCCAATGGTTTCGTTGGCGACGTAGTGAACGTAGGCCGCGTTCTTGGACAACTTCCACTCGTTCTGACCGGGAATGGCGAAGTAGTCGTAAGGCTTGGCAGTACCCGCCACGTTGACGTGGCCGTAGCGCGACGCTTCTTCAATCGCCTTCTGGCCCCAAATGCCGGTGTCGATATAGTCGGCGGTGCCTTGTTCGGGCAACAGGTTCAGCGGGATTTGCGCGAACTGCTGGCTGGCGCCGCCTTGCAGGAACAGCACTTTGTAATTGGAGGGGATGTCCAGCAAGTCGCGCAGATCCTGCTCGGCCTTGGTGGCAATGGACACGAACTCATCGCTGCGATGGCTCATTTCCATCACGGAGAGGCCTTTTCCATGCCAGTCGAGGAGTTCACCCTGCGCGCGCTGCAGGACTGCTTCAGGAAGCGCCGCGGGACCGGCACAGAAGTTATAGGCTCTCTTGCTCACATCCAATCTCACTCTGATCTGGTGGTAGTCACGCAAACATATCAGCCGACACCCGATCCCACACTGGATCTCCATGGCTGTCGATATTTCCATACGGACAAACAACAAGGGGGCGAATCTTCATCCGCCCCCCGGTGTGTCCGCTTATTCCTGCGGTTCTTCTTCGTCTGCGGCAGCATCGAGGGTTGGCTCGTCGACGTTGTCATCGCCTGCTGCGATCACCTCGCCATCGAATACCGCACCTTCCTCGCCTTCCAGCTCTTCGCCTTCGACTTCCGATGGCTCCTGGACACGCTCCAGGCCGACCAGAGTTTCGTCGCTGGCCAGCTTGATCAGCGTCACGCCCTGGGTGTTACGGCCCAGGCTCGACACTTCAGCCACACGTGTACGCACCAAAGTACCCTGGTCGGAAATCAGCATGATTTCCTCGCCGTCGAGCACCTGGACCGCGCCGACCAGACGGCCGTTGCGATCGTTGCTGACCATGGCGATTACGCCCTGGCCGCCACGTTTGTACTCCGGGAACTCGCTGATGGCGGTGCGCTTGCCATAACCACGCGCCGAAGCGGTAAGGATCTGGCTGCCTTCTTCCGGGATCAGCATCGAAATCAGCTTCTGCCCTTCCGGCAGACGCATGCCGCGCACACCGCGGGCGGTACGGCCCATGGCGCGAACGTCGGATTCCTTGAAGCGCGTCACTTTGCCGCCGTCGGAGAACAGCATGACTTCACGCTCACCATCGGTGATCGCGGCGGAAATCAACACGTCGCCTTCGTCCAGCTCGAGGGCGATCAGGCCCACGCTGCGTTGACGGCTGAAGGATTCCAGCGGGGTCTTCTTCACAGTACCTTTGGCGGTGGCCATGAAGATGAAGTGACCTTCGGTGTACTCATCGACCGGCAGCATGGTGGTGATGTATTCATCACTGTCCAGCGGCAGCAGGTTGACCAATGGACGACCACGGGCGGCACGCGAGGCCTCCGGGATTTCGTAGGTTTTCAGCCAGTACACCTTGCCCTTGCTGGAGAACAGCAGCAGCGTGGTGTGACTGTTGGCAACCAGCAGGTGAGCGATGTAGTCCTCATCCTTCACGCCAGTCGCCGATTTGCCTTTACCGCCACGACGCTGGGCCTGGTACGCAGCCAAAGGCTGAGTCTTGGCGTAGCCACCGTGGGAAATGGTCACAACGCGCTCTTCTTCCGGGATCATGTCACCCAGGGTCAGGTCGAGACGGGCATCAAGGATTTCGGTGCGGCGCACGTCGCCGTATTCGGCGCGGATCACTTCCAGCTCTTCGCGGATCACTTCCATCAGGCGCACGGCACTGTTGAGGATGCGGATCAGCTCGCCGATCTGGTTGAGGATCTCCTGGTACTCGGCCAGCAGCTTCTCGTGCTCCAGGCCAGTCAGGCGGTGCAGACGCAGCTCGAGGATGGCTTGAGCCTGCTCCGGCGACAGGAAGTACTTGCCGTCGCGCAGACCGTATTGCGGGTCGAGGGTCTCGGGACGGCAGGAGTCGGCACCGGCGCGTTCAACCATCGCCACCACGGCGCTGGACTCCCACGGCATCTTGATCAGGGCTTCTTTCGCTTCCGACGGCGTCGGCGAAGCCTTGATCAGCGCGATAACCGGGTCGATGTTCGACAGTGCAACCGCCTGGCCTTCCAGGATGTGGCCGCGCTCGCGGGCCTTGCGCAGTTCGAACACGGTACGGCGGGTCACCACTTCGCGGCGGTGACGCACGAAGGCTTCCAGCAGGTCCTTGAGGTTCAGGATGCGCGGGCGGCCGTCGATCAGTGCAACCACGTTGATGCCAAACACGCTTTGCAGCTGGGTCTGGGCGTAGAGGTTGTTGAGGATCACCTCAGGCACTTCGCCACGACGCAGCTCGATCACCACGCGCATACCGTCTTTGTCGGACTCGTCGCGCAGTTCGGTGATGCCTTCCAGCTTCTTCTCTTTAACCAGCTCGGCGATCTTCTCGATCAGACGCGCCTTGTTCAGCTGGTAAGGGAGTTCGGTGATGACGATCTGCTGACGGCCACCGACCTTGTCGATGTCTTCGATCATCGAGCGGGCGCGCATGTAAATGCGGCCACGGCCGGTGCGGTAGGCTTCGATGATGCCGGCGCGACCGTTGATGATCGCGGCGGTCGGGAAGTCCGGACCCGGGATGTACTGCATCAACTCATCGACGGTCAGCTCAGGGTTGTCGATGAGGGCCAGGCAACCGTCGATGACTTCACCGAGGTTGTGCGGCGGAATGTTGGTGGCCATGCCCACGGCGATACCGCTGGAGCCGTTGACCAGCAGGTTGGGAATACGGGTCGGCATGACCGCCGGGATCATTTCGGTGCCGTCGTAGTTCGGCACCCAGTCCACGGTTTCTTTGTGCAGGTCAGCCAGCAGCTCATGCGCCAGCTTGGTCATGCGCACTTCGGTGTATCGCATGGCAGCAGCGTTGTCGCCGTCGACGGAACCGAAGTTACCCTGGCCGTCTACCAGCAGGTAGCGCAGGGAAAACGGCTGGGCCATACGTACGATGGTGTCGTACACCGCAGTGTCGCCGTGAGGGTGATACTTACCGATCACGTCACCGACAACACGGGCAGATTTCTTGTACGGCTTGTTCCAGTCGTTACCCAGCTCGCTCATCGCGAACAGCACACGCCGGTGCACGGGCTTCAAGCCATCGCGCGCATCAGGCAGTGCCCGACCGACAATTACGCTCATCGCGTAGTCGAGGTAGGACTGTTTCAGCTCGTCTTCGATATTGACCGGGAGGATTTCTTTGGCCAGTTCGCCCATGAGAAGCCTGATTCCTTTTTCGGGTGAAACCTCGTCACATCCTATGGGACGAACGAAGCTCGCCGCTGCCGGCAGAGTGCCTGACAACGACTTACGACAAATCAACGAGTTATGACACGGATCTGCACGTTATAGGCAACCCCTCGGGGCAGCCCTGGAAACCGCCGGATGTTATCACAATCGCCGCCACGCACCTATCCCCCAGATGCGCATGGAGCATAGTAAGTTGACGGATGACAGGCTTGAGGGCGACGAGAGGGGCTCAGAGATAGGGTGGTGCTATTTTTCCGGTGCAGATCCGAGGGGTTTATTGACTTTTAAGGCCAATCGCGGGCAAGCCCGCTCCCACATTTTGGATGTGCCCACCTATCAAAGGCGGAAACTGGCTTGCCGGTGATAGCGACGCCACAGACAGCAAAGCCTTTAATGCAGCCGCTTACGGCACATCAACTTGGCCAACTTCGCCGTATCCGGCCGCTCGACAATGCCTTTTTCGGTCACGATCACATCAATCAGATCGGCCGGGGTGACGTCGAACACAGGATTAAGGGCAGCCACATCCAACCGCTGCCCCATAACATCCAGCAACTCGCCGGGATCACGCTCTTCCAGGGCGACGTCATCGCCAGTGGCCATCATCAAATCGAGTGTCGAGCTTGGCGCCACCACCATGAAGCGTACGCCATGGTGCATGGCACAGACGGCCAGCTGATACGTACCGATCGTACTGACCACATCACCGTTGGCCGCAATGCAGTCGGCGCCGACAATCACCCAGGTCACGCCCTTGGTCTTGAGAATATGCGCGCCGGCCGAGTCAGCATTTACCGTGACCGCAATACCGTCTGCCGCCAACTCCCACGCCGTCAGCCGCGAACCTTGCAGCCAGGGGCGGGTTTCATTGACATAGACATGCTCGACCAAGCCCTCCAGGAAGGCCGCGCGAATCACCCCGAGGGCCGTGCCGACACCGCCGGTGGCCAAGGCGCCGGCATTGCCATGGGTCAGGATCGCCTGGGCATTGCCCTGATGCTTGCGAATCCGATCAAGGCCCAATTGGGCCATGACGAGGTTGGCTTCCCGGTCGCTTTCATGAATCGCGATGGCTTCGGCTTCCAGCACGGCCAGCGGGTCGGCGGATTTCTTCACGCGGTCCAGACGATCGCGCATGCGCTTCAAGGCCCAGAACAGGTTCGACGCCGTCGGGCGACTATCAGCCAGTAACGCGTAGTCTTCTTCCCACGCCGCCTGCCAGTCAGCCCCTTCGGCGATCCGTTCACGCGCGGCGAGCACCAGACCATAGGCGGCGCTGATGCCGATTGCAGGTGCCCCGCGCACCACCATGGCCCGAATGGCGTCAGCCACTTCAGCCGCGGTGGCGCAGACCACCCAGGTTTCCCGGGACGGCAAGGCACGCTGATCGAGCAGGTGCAGTGCGCCATCACGCCATTCGATGGCCTTCACTTTCTCTGCCGCTAACAGTCGGTCGCGCATCCCTTACCCCGCACTCATGAACAAAAGCCGCCGATTATAGCGATCCGCCAGCCAGGACGCTCGGGTATACTTCGCCCTTCTTTTATAGCTGCCCGAGAAGAAGCCTGCGATGACCTCCACTGCCGCCCCGCTCGACCTGTTGCTGCTGCCCACCTGGCTGGTACCTGTCGAACCTGCCGGCGTGGTGCTCAAGGAACATGGCCTGGGCATCCGCGATGGGCGCATTGCCTTTATCGGCCCGCGGGCTGCGGCCTTGAAGCTGACGGCCAGCGAGGTGCGCGAGCTGCCGGGCATGTTGCTCAGCCCCGGCTTGATCAATGCCCACGGCCACGCCGCGATGAGCCTGTTTCGCGGCCTGGCCGACGACCTGCCGCTGATGACCTGGCTGGAAAAGCACATCTGGCCCGCCGAGGCCAAATGGGTCGATGAAGCCTTCGTGCGCGACGGCACCGACCTGGCCATCGCCGAGCAGCTCAAAGGTGGCATCACCTGCTTTTCCGACATGTACTTCTACCCCAAGGTCGCCAGCGACTGCGTGCACAACAGCGGTATGCGCGCGCAAATCGCAATTCCGATCCTCGACTTCCCGATTCCCGGCGCCAGCAGCGCCGATGAGGCCATTCGCCAGGGCGTGGAACTGTTCGGCGACCTCAAGCACCACCCGCGCATCAAGATCACCTTCGGCCCCCACGCGCCATACACCGTGTGCGATGAAAACCTGGAAAAAATCCGCGTGATCGCCGAAGAACTCGACGCGTCCATCCACATGCACGTGCACGAAACCGCCTTCGAGGTGCAGCAGGCCGTCGAGCGGACCGGTGAACGCCCACTGGCGCGCCTGGGTCGCCTCGGCCTGCTCGGCCCGCGCTTCCAGGCCGTACACATGACCCAAATCAGCGAGGATGACCTGGCTTTGCTGGTAGAAAGCAACACCAGTGTCATCCATTGCCCGGAATCGAACCTGAAACTGGCCAGCGGCTTTTGCCCGGTGGAGCGTCTGTGGCAGGCTGGCGTGAATGTGGCGATCGGCACCGACGGTGCCGCCAGCAACAATGACCTGGACTTGCTGGGCGAAACCCGTACCGCAGCGATGCTGGCCAAGGCCGTTGCCGGCTCGGCCACCGCGCTGGATGCCCACCGCGCCCTGCGCATGGCCACACTCAACGGTGCGCGATCCATGGGCCTGGAGGCCGAGATCGGCTCGCTGGAGGTCGGCAAGGCTGCCGATATCGTGGCCTTCGATCTTTCGGGGCTGGCGCAACAACCGATCTACGATCCGGTCTCACAGCTTATATATGCCACCGGGCGCGATTGCGTGAAACACCTTTGGGTCGCCGGCAAGCCATTGCTCGACGACCGGCAATTGACCCGCATGGATGAACAACAGTTGACCGCCACGGCCATTGCCTGGGGCCAACGGATCAGCGGGCACAGCGAATAACGCAGGGTTTGAACCTACGCTTCAACACCTGCAAACCGATTTATCAGATTTAGAGGATTTACCATGAGCAACGTCGACCACGCTGAAATCGCCAAATTCGAAGCCCTTGCCCACCGCTGGTGGGACCGCGAAAGCGAGTTCAAACCCCTGCACGACATCAACCCGCTGCGGGTCAACTGGATTGACGAACGGGTTAACCTGGCCGGCAAGAAGGTGCTCGACGTCGGTTGCGGCGGCGGCATTCTCAGCGAGGCGATGGCCCAGCGCGGCGCCACCGTCATGGGCATCGACATGGGCGAAGCCCCGCTGGCCGTGGCCCAGCTGCACCAACTGGAATCCGGCGTGAGCGTGGAATACCGCCAGATCACCGCCGAAGCCCTGGCCGAAGAAATGCCCGAGCAGTTCGACGTGGTCACCTGCCTGGAAATGCTCGAACACGTGCCAGACCCGTCCTCGGTGATCCGTGCGTGCTTCCGTATGGTCAAGCCCGGCGGCCAGGTGTTCTTCTCCACCATCAACCGCAACCCCAAGGCCTACCTGTTCGCGATCATCGGCGCCGAATACATCATGAAGCTGCTGCCGCGTGGCACCCACGACTTCAAGAAATTCATCCGCCCGTCCGAGCTGGGTGCCTGGAGCCGTCAGGCCGGGCTGACCGTCAAAGACATCATCGGCCTGACCTACAACCCGCTGACCAAGCACTACAAGCTGGCCAGCGACGTGGACGTCAACTACATGATCCAGACCCTGCGCGAGGAGTAAGCCTGTGAAGTTGCGAGCGGTTCTCTTCGACATGGACGGTACCTTGCTGGACACCGCGCCGGACTTCATCGCGATCTGCCAGGCCATGCGCGCCGATCGCGGCCTGGCGCCGATCAACGACCAGCACATCCGCGATGAAATCTCCGGCGGGGCACGGGCGATGGTTGCCGTGACCTTCTCGATGGACCCCGAATCCCCTGGTTTTGAAGCGCTGCGCCTGGAGTTTCTGGAGCGCTATCTCAAGGGCTGCGCCATCCACAGCAAACTGTTCGACGGCATGGCCGAGTTGCTGGAAGACATCGAGAAATCCAAGCTGGTCTGGGGTGTGGTCACCAACAAACCGTTGCGCTTTGCCGAACCGATCATGCAGCAACTGGGCCTGGCCGAGCGTTCCGCGCTACTGATCTGCCCGGACCACGTGAAGAACAGCAAGCCGGACCCGGAGCCGCTGATCCTGGCGTGCAAGATGCTCGACCTGGACCCGGCCAGCGTGCTGTTCGTGGGCGATGACTTGCGTGATATCGAGTCCGGCCGTGACGCCGGCACGCGCACTGCCGCGGTCACGTTCGGCTACATCCACCCGGACGACAACCCACGCAACTGGGGCGCCGATGTCGTGGTGGATCACCCGTTGGAACTGCGCAAGGTGCTGGATAACGCACTGTGCAGTTGCTGATTGCTCACCGGTCCTGCTGACCTATGAAGACCCGATGTGGGAGGGGGCTGGCGCCCGATAGCGGTAGGTCAGTGATTGATACAGGGCCTGACACTCTGCAATCGGGAGCAAGCACCCTCCCACATTAGGATTTGTGTACTGTTCTTGGTTCAGTGTTTGTAAACCTACTGAACTCTGTCGAGGCTATTTATGTTTGATTACTCCGCACGTCCAGAACTGCTCAAAGGCCGCGTGATCCTGGTAACCGGCGCCGGTCGCGGGATTGGCGCGGCGGCGGCAAAAACCTACGCCGCCCATGGCGCCACTGTGCTGTTGCTGGGCAAGACCGAAGCCAACCTGGCCGAGGTGTACGACGCGATCGAAGCCGCCGGCCAACCGCAACCGGTGGTGATTCCGTTCAACCTGGAGACCGCCCTGCCCCATCAATACGATGAGCTGGCCGCGATGATCGAAAAAGAATTCGGCCGCCTCGACGGCCTGCTGCACAACGCCTCGATCATCGGCCCACGCACGCCGATCGAGCAGTTGTCCGGTGAGAATTTCATGCGCGTGATGCACGTCAACGTCAACGCGATGTTCATGCTGACCAGCACGCTGTTGCCGCTGCTCAAGCTGTCCCAGGATGCCTCGGTGGTGTTCACCTCCAGCAGCGTCGGGCGCAAGGGCCGGGCGTACTGGGGCGCTTATGGCGTGTCGAAGTTTGCCACTGAAGGCCTGATGCAAACCCTGGCCGACGAGCTCGAAGACGTGGCCTCGGTACGCTCCAACAGCATCAACCCGGGCGGTACCCGCACCAGCATGCGCGCCCAGGCGTACCCCGGTGAAAACCCGATGGAGCGGCCAGCGCCGGAAGAGATCATGCCGGTTTACCTCTACCTGATGGGCCCGGACAGTGCCGGGATCAATGGGCAGGCGTTTGATGCGCAGTAAAACCTGACACAGCACAAATCAAACGGTGGAACCGGGTTTAAGTGGGAGCTGGCTTGCCTGCGATGGCATCCCCGCGGTGTATCTGACATACCGAGTTGATGCCATCGCAGGCAAGCCAGCTCCCACATTGGTTTGCGGTGTATCTGGGCGTTTAGTTTTTCACCACGTCCTCAAGGGTAAAGCGCCCCAGCGGGTTTTGCAGGAAGTTACTCACATTCTTGCGTGAGATGTTGATGTACGGGCTGTAGTACAGATCAATCCAGTTCACATCCTGTTTCGCCAGTTTCTGCAACTCCACATACATCTGCTCGCGCTTGACCGGGTCGGCCTCGATCCGCGCGGCCGCCACCAGGTCCTTGACCTTGTCATTCTTGTAGCGGGTCATGTAGTTCTGGTTGGTGTCATGGCCGAGTACGAACGTGGTTTTCTGGTCCGGGTCGAGAATGTCGTTGGTCCAGTACATCACTGAAATGTCGTACTCACCGTCCACCAGCATCTGCCAGCTTTGCGTCGGGTCGACTTTCTGCAGGTTGGCGGTCACGCCGACCTTGGCCAACTGGTCCTTGATGATCACCGCAATCTGCTCATCCGCTTCGTTGCCGGCGTTGACCACGTAGTTGAGCTTCAAATCCTTGGCCCCGGCCTCCTCCAGCAGTTTCTTGGCGGCGGTCGGGTCATACGGGCGCTGCAGGTTGTTGGCATAGTGGAACAGCGAGCCTTTCGGGATGTAGGAATAGGCCACGGTGCCCTGACCGTAAGTCGCAGTCTTCACCAGCGATTGTTTGTCGATGGCCATGTCCAGCGCCTCGCGCACCGGCTGCTTGGCCAGCAGACCGTGGGCGTGGTTGATCAGCAGGTGATCTTCGCGGGTGGACGGGTCGGAGTGGATCACCACGTTTTTATCTTTCTTCAGTTCTTCCACGCGGGAGAACGGCACGAAGATCGCCGTGTCGAGTTCGTTGTTCTGCACCATGCGCATGCGCGTGTTGTCGTCCGTCACGGAGACCCACTCCACGCCATCCAGGCTGACGTTCTTGGCCTGCCAGAAGTTCGGGTTCTTTTTCAGGATGACGCGATCGCCCTTGCGCCACTCCTCGACGGTGAACGCGCCGGACGTCACCGGGTTTTCCGAGTAGGCGTCTTCGCCCATTTTGGTCATGGCTTTTTCCGACAGGATCGATACCGTCGGCGAGGCCAATTGCGAGAGGAACGCCACGGCCGGGGTTTTCAGGGTGACCACCAGCGTTTGCGGGTCGGCAGCCTTGGCCGTGTTGATCAGGCTGAACGGATCGCTCCACAGCGAGGCCTTGTTATCGCGGATGCGCAACAGGCTGAACGCGGCGTCGGCGGCGGTGATCGGCGAGCCATCGGAGAACGTCGCCTCACGCAGCTTGAAGGTGTAGGTCAGGCCATCCTTGGAGATCTCCCAGCTTTCTGCCAGGCCCGGTTCCATCTTGGTGCCCAGGTTATCCACGCGCACCAGGGTGTCGTAGACGTTGGCGAACACCCAGGTGTCGCGGTTTTGCGCGCTTTTGATCGGATCGAAGGTGGTGCTGTCTTCACGGCAGCCGATGGTCAGCACGCCAGCGGCGTGTGCCAACCCGGCAGTGAGGGACCACGCGGTCAATGTAGCCGCGGCGAGCAACTTCAAGTGGCGGGATTGCATGTCATAACTCCTTGTTCATGAATGGCAGAAAGGGTCAAAGGTGCTTCAAGCACGCAACTGTATCGATGCTCGTGCAGGAAATGAGTAGGCGGCAACACCACGGAACACATCGTCCGGGCATAGCGGCAACGCGGGTGAAAGGCGCAACCTGCGGGCACATTCAATGGGCTCGGCGGCTCACCCGGCAACGGCTCTGCTGGCAAGGGCCGACGCGGATCAATCTCGGGAATCGCCTCGATCAGCGCCGCCGTGTAAGGATGGCGCGGTGCAGTAAACACCGCCTCCACCGGCCCTTCCTCAACGATTTTGCCCAGGTACATCACCGCCACGCGGTCGCACAGGCGGCGCACGATGGCCAGGTCATGGGCGATAAACAGAATCGCCAGGTTCATGCGCTGTTGCAGTTCCAGCAACAGGTTGATGATCTGGCCCTGAATCGACACATCCAATGCCGCCACGCACTCATCGGCGATGATCAAGCGCGGCTCCACCGCCAGCGCCCGAGCGATACCGACACGCTGGCATTGGCCACCACTGAGTGAACCGGGTTTGCGGCTGGCCAACTCGGGGCGCAGGCCGACCAGTTCGAGCAATTCATGCACGCGCTGGGGAATTTGCTCTGGCGCGGCTTTGCGGTGCACCCGCAGCACTTCGGCAAGCGTTTCGCCAAGGGTGTGGCGCGGGTTCAGGGCGGCGTAAGGGTCCTGGAAAATCATCGCGGTTTCATGGCGCAGGCGAGCGATGTCGATAGCGCTGCCATGGGCCATGTCGACGCCATCGAACAACACCTGCCCGGCGCTGATCGGGTTGAGGTGCAAAATTGCCCGGCCCAGAGTGCTTTTGCCACTGCCGGATTCGCCCACCAGGCCCAGGGTCTCACCGGCGGCGAGGGTCAGCGACACCCCGTTCACCGCCCTCACCCACTGTTTTTTCAGGCCGAACAAACCGCTGCCGGACGCCGCAAAGCGCACCTCCAGGTCCTTGATCTGCAACAGGCTCATGGGCGGCCTCCCAAGGGATAGTGACACGCCACCCGCGCGCCTTCCGGCAGCCGCTCGGTGCACAAGGCGCCCACCTGCGGGCAGCGCGGGTTGAACCGGCAACCGGCGGGCAAGGCATCCAGCAACGGCGGCTGGCCAGCAATGGTGCGCAGCAAGGCGTGACCGCCGCTGTGGGCGGGCTGGCAATCGATCAGGCCGGCGGTGTACGGGTGCTGTGGATGGGCCAGCACGTCGTGCTTGCTGCCGTGTTCACAGAGGCGCCCGGCATACATCACCGCGATCGAGTCACAGGTTTGCGCCACGACGCCGAGGTCGTGGGTGATCATGATCATCGACAGGCCACGCTGGTCGCGCAGGTCCAGCAACAGGCGCAGGATTTGCGCCTGCACGGTCACATCCAGCGCGGTGGTCGGCTCGTCGGCAATCAGCACTTTCGGGTTGCAGCCAAGGGCCACGGCGATCATTGCCCGCTGACGCATGCCGCCGGAAAACTCGTGAGGGTAGTTGTCGACTCGCGCCTTGGGATCGGGAATCCCGACCTGGCGCAGCACCTCGATGGCGAGCAGGCGTGCGTCTTTTTTTGACGCGCCTTGATGCAGCCGAATACCTTCGGCGATCTGCTCGCCGATACGCATCAGCGGGTCAAGATGGCTGCTGGGGTTCTGGAAGATCATGCCCAGTTGCCCGCCCCGCACCGCACGCATACCAGGATCATCCAGTTGCAATAGATCGCGACCGGCCAGGCGCACGGCACCGCCTTGTACGCGCAGATTGGCCGACGGCAACAGGCGCATCAGGCCGCGACAGGCCAGGGTCTTGCCCGAGCCACTCTCGCCGACCAGGCCGAGGATTTCGCCTTCGGCCAGGTCGAAGGACACCCGGTCAACCAGGGTGACATCACGCCCGGCGTTATGGGCGATCACGCTGAGGTCCTGCACTTGAAGCAGGCTCATGATCGATCCCCCAACACTTGCGCCACGCCATCGGCCAACAGGCTGAAACCCATGGCCAGGGTGACGATGGCCAGCCCCGGAAAGGTGCAAATCCACCAGGCGGTGGTGATGAACGCCTACCCTTCGGCCACCATCGTGCCCCACTCGGCCGTCGGCGGTTGCACACCCAGGCCCAGGTAGCTCACGGCGGCGCCGTTGAGCAGCACCAGCACCGCGTCGGACATGGAAAACACGATCGAGCCAAACATCGCGTTGGGCAACAAATGCCGGAACAGAATGCGCCCGTGGCCAAAGCCCAGGCTCTTGGCGGCCAGGGCGAAGTCGCTCTCCTTGAGCACCAGGATCTGTGAGCGGATCAGCCGCGCATACGACACCCAGCCCACCAGCGCCATGGCGATATAGAAGCTCTTCAAGCCCGGGCCGAGAATGGCCATGATCGCCAGCATCAGCACCAGGAACGGGAACGCGAGAATCACATCGATCACGCGCATGCAGACGCTGTCGAAACGACCGCCCATGTAGCCGGAGACGGCGCCGACGAAGGTGCCGATCATGAACGGGAAGATCACGCCGATGATGGCCAGTTGCAAGTCGATGCGCGCGCCCCAGACCACCCTCGAAAGGATGTCCCTGCCGTAGTTATCCGTGCCGAACGGATGGGCCATGCTGGGGGCCAACAAGCTGATATCGGTGTTTTGCGCAATCGGGTCAAACGGCGCGACCCACGGCGCAAACAGTGCCAGGGCAAGCCAGGCCAACACAATCAACAGCCCCCACGCAGCGGTCAGTCGACCGTCGCGAAAACCAAAACGCAGGCGCAAACGCCACGGGGCAATCAGTGGGCGGCTGCTCATTGCATGTTCACCCGTGGGTCGAGGGCCACCGTGACCACGTCGGCGACGAAGTTGACCACCACCGTCGCACACGCCAGCACCATGGCCACGCCCTGCACCACCATGTAGTCACGGGTGAAGATGCCGCGCACCAGCAATTGGCCGATGCCAGGAATCGCGAACAGGCTTTCAATGACCACGGTGCCGCTGATCAACCAACCGATATTCACCGCCAGCAGGTTGACCGCCGGTACCAGGGAGTTGGGCAGCACGTGGCGACGGAACACGGCGGCCTCCGGCAGCCCGCGTGCCCGGGCGGCGGTGACATGGTCGGCCTGCAACTCCATCAGCATGCTCGCACGCAGGTTACGGACCAACACCGCCGACAGCGCCAGGGCGATGGTCAAACAGGGCAGCAGCATATGGTGAGCCTTATCCAGCCAGCTGCGCCCGTAGCCGGACACCGGGAACAGGCCCCACTTCACGCTCAGCAACAAAATCAACATCAGGCCCAGCCAGAACGCCGGCATGCCCAGGCCAACCGTGGTGAACACGCGGATCAGGTTGTCTGCCCAGCCGCCTTTATTGCGCGCCGCCACCGTCGCCAGCGGCAGCGCAATCAACAGCGCGAGCAGCACACTGCCGAGCACCAGCACCAGGGTCGGTTCGATCCGCGTGACAATCAGCTTCAAAGCGTCAACCTTGTACAGCAGCGACTGGCCGAGATCGCCCTTGAGCAGGTTCTTGAGGAAGTAGAAATACTGCAGCCACAACGGTTGATCCAGGCCGTACTGGGCGCGGATTTTCAGCAACGCATCCGGGGTACTGCGTGAACCCAGCAAGGCGCGCGCCGGGTCACCGGGGATCGAACGCACCAGCACAAAGGTGATCAGGCTGATGCCAAACAACACCGGCAGCAATTGCAGCGGCCGGGACAGCACAAAACGGTAACGCGCCAGGTTCATCCGTCAGCCTCGATGGCGAGCGAGGAAGTCCAGCAGCACCGGGAAGTACGCCTGGGGTTCCTCATAAAAGGGCATGTGGCTGCTGTTCGGAAACACCTGTAATTCGGCATGCCTGGCGGCCAGCTTCATGCGATGGGCGCAGGCCGGCGTGAGTTCATCATGCTGACCCGTGGTGATCAGTATTGGCATCTTGAAGTCAGCCATTTCGGGGATGCGGTTCCAATCCTTGAGGTTACCGATATACAGGAATTCGTTGGGGCCCTGCATGGCTTCGTAGGGGCCCATGTTCCAGTCGCCGAGGGAGCGCTTGACCGGCTCCGGCCATTCGTCCAGACGGCAGACGTGACGGTAGTTGAGCAAGGTAATCGCGGCCTGGTACTGCGGATGGTCCAAGGTGCCCATGGCTTCATGACGCTGCATCATGGCCACGGTTTCACTGCCGAGGGCACCGCGCAGGCGCTCGAGCTCCTGGGACAGGTGCGGAATGTCGCCGACGGTGTTTTCGAGGATCAGGCTTTTCAGTGCGTTGGGGTAATGGATGGCGTATTCGATGCCCAGCCAGCCGCCCCAGGAATGCCCCAGCAAGTGCACGCGACCGAGGCCCAGTGCACGGCGCACGGTCTCAACTTCTTCGACATAACGGCTGATTTCCCACAAGGAAACATCAGTCGGTCTGGCTGATGCGCCGGTGCCAAGCTGGTCGAATGCAACCACTCGCAGGTTATGGTCTTTGAGCCAGCCATGGGCGTCGCGCAAGTAGTCACACGGCAAGCCTGGGCCGCCATTGAGACACAACAGCACCTCATCGCCGTCGCCAAAGCTGTAGGCCACGACGTTATGGCCGTCGACTTGCACGTTGTACTGCTGGTCGGGGGCAGTTTCACGCCACATGCTTACATTCCTTGTGTTGGATCGGCCGGGTAGTCAGCGGCCGTTTATGTGGCCAACACTACCGAGGATGCCGTGCGTCCATAACCTAGTATTTCTTATAGGTTTGGCCTGGCAGTCCTTCGCCGGGGCGTGGCATTCTACTTGCCGCAAGTCGAGATTCAAATGAATTCGGGAGCAGAACGGATGCTGGCCAAGCTAACCGCCTTCAATAACCGTCTGATGCCAGGCAGGAGCCTGGAGGAACAGATGGACAACACGTTTATCCTCGCCCAACAATTGGGTTTCGATGCGCTGGTGTACGACTACACGCCAGTGCCCATCGACCAGGACGGTTCACTGATCACGCCGTCGGTGCTGGAGCTGCGCAACACGCCGCCGGACTGGCACGCGTTATGGTGCCGCGAAGGGTTTTACCAGATCGACCCGGTGCAACACCTGGCCCTGAGCACGGTGTCGCCGTTTGTCTGGTCCTATGAAGCAAAAGCCCAGACCGCACTGCAAAAAATCATCGACCCCTGCCATGCGCCGGTGTCCACTTACCTGCATGAACGCCAACTGACCTGCGGGGTCAGCGTGCCCATCCATCTGCCGCGCGGCGGTTTCGCCTCACTGACCGGCCTGCGTACCGGCAACGCCAGCACGGTATTGAATGATGCCCAGCAGACCCTGGCGGATTTCAGCCTGATTACCCATGCCTTGCAGGAAGCGGCCTACCCGTTGTTCAGCAAAGAGCTACGGACCTACCCGCATATTCATCTGACCAAACGCGAGCGCGAATGCCTGAAATGGGCTGCCGAAGGCTTGACCGCCGCCGAAATCGCCACGCAATTGAGCCGTTCACTGGCGGTGGTCACCCTGCACCTGGCCTCGGCAATGCACAAACTGGGGGCCAAAAACCGCGTCCAGGCGGTGGTCCGCGCCACCCATTACCGCTTGCTGGAAGATTGAACCGTCGGAAAAACCTAGCTGTTTTGCTAGTTACTTAAACGTTGCGTGCCGACTATCGTAGCCCTGATCCTTTTTTTCAGAGCAGGGTACGAAATGGAATTCATCGAGAAGATGCGCGAAGGCTATGCGGCCTTCGGCGCCTACCAGACCTGGTACCGCGTCACCGGCGACCTGACCACCGGCCGTACACCGTTGGTGATCATCCACGGCGGCCCTGGTTGCACCCATGACTATGTCGACGCGTTCAAGGACGTTGCCGCCAGCGGTCATGCGGTTATCCACTACGACCAACTGGGCAATGGCCGCTCCACACACCTACCGGAAAAAGATGCGTCTTTCTGGACCATCGAGCTGTTCCTCGCAGAGCTGAACAACCTGCTGGACCACCTGCAGATCAGCGACAATTACGCGATCCTCGGGCAATCCTGGGGCGGCATGCTCGGCAGCGAGCACGCGATTCTGCAACCCAAAGGCCTGCGCGCATTCATCCCGGCCAACTCGCCGACGTGCATGCGTACCTGGGTCAGCGAAGCCAACCGCCTGCGCCAACTGTTGCCTGAAGGCGTGCATGAAACCCTGCTCAAACACGAACAGGCCGGTACCTACCAAGACCCGGAATACCTCGCCGCCTCGCGGGTTTTCTATGACCAGCACGTGTGCCGCGTCATCCCGTGGCCGGAAGAAGTGGCGCGCACCTTCGCGGCGGTGGATTCGGACCCGACGGTGTACCACGCCATGAGCGGCCCGACGGAGTTCCATGTGATCGGCAGCTTGAAGGACTGGAACGTGATTGGCCGGCTGTCGGCGATCAATGTGCCCACCCTGGTGATCTCCGGCCGGCACGACGAAGCCACGCCATTGGTGGTTAAACCGTTCCTGGATGAGATCGCGGACGTGCGTTGGGCGCTGTTTGAAGACTCCAGCCACATGCCCCATGTGGAAGAACGCCAGGCGTGCATGGGGACCGTGGTGAAGTTTCTGGATGAGGCCTGCTCGGTGCCGCACACGGCACTCAAAGCGGGTTGAGATCCTGCTGTGGGAGCTGTATTTAGCTATCTTTTTTTACGGGTTTTCGGGGGGCGCTGAGTACATATCCGTTGTTTGGGGCACGGCCGAAATAGGTTCCGCCCTTACGGCGGGTCACTTTGGAAAAGCCCCAAAGTAACCAAAGGGCTCTTGCCCCACCACTCGGCACCTCGCCTAGGCTCGGTGTGCCCTCACGCAGGCTTTGGACCGTGGGCCGCCGCCATGGGCCATCCCTGGCCCATCGCGGCTAACCCGGCGTCCTGCCGGGTTACCCACGCTCCAAAGCCTGCGTTCG
>PJQF01000243.1_pt1 | contig 23006 bp, 27 predicted proteins | sample 1503741 | NCBI WGS metagenome assembly PJQF01 (sample SAMN07775949, study PRJNA414020) | Biofilm metagenome, whole genome shotgun sequencing project. | isolation source: biomolecule (vanillin) treated reverse osmosis membrane biofilm | place: India: Nagpur | collected 2017-03-21 | reverse complement strand
AATCAATTTTGCCTTCCATCGGAATCAAAAACTCCAACGTGCCCACCAAGAAGCCCGTAGCATTCGCTACCTTCTCGTTCGAGAAGGATAATTCGCTCAGGTTCGCAAGCTTTGTAATCACCAGCAAGAAGAGTTGAAGTGAATCTTTGCTTTCAGGTTTGGCAATCAGTTTCAAGGCTTCTTTCGGTGAGAGTCCTTTGCTGCTACGCGCATTGCGTACTTGTGCGACCACATCAAATGCTACCGCACCATTCTTCACGATGCTCGCATCGCTGACTTTGGCTTTCGGCCATGCTTCTACAATGATGCACTCTTTCTCTTTGCGATCTTTCAATTCGTGCCAAAGTTCCTCAGTAATGAATGGCATGAAAGGATGCAACACTTTCAACAACTCTTCAAAGAAGTAAACGGTTTTTTCGTATGTGGCCGAATCAATTGGTTTTTCAAACTCCGGCTTCACAATTTCTAAGTACCACGCACAGAAGTCGGTCCACACTAATTTATAAGTCGTGTGCAATGCATCTGAAATTCGAAACTTAGAAAAATGATCTTCCAACTCAGTCAACGATTCGTGTAGCTTGGCATCAAACCAATCGATTGCTACTTTGTTTTCTTGCGGTTGATCCATCTTCACTACTTCCCAACCTTTCACCAAACGGAATGCATTCCAGATTTTGTTCGAGAAATTTCTGCCTTGCTCACACAACTTCTCATCAAATAATAAATCATTACCGGCCGGTGAACTGAACAACATGCCCGTGCGCACACCATCCGCTCCGTAGGTTTTGATCAACTCCAACGGATCGGGTGAGTTGCCCAAACTCTTCGACATCTTTCTGCCTTGCTTGTCGCGAACAATACCGGTGAGGTACACATTCTTGAACGGCATCGCCCCACGGTATTCATAACCGGCAATGATCATACGCGCCACCCAGAAGAAAAGAATCTCCGGTGCCGTGATCAGATCATTGGTAGGGTAGTAGTATTTCACATCGGCATTGCCTTTGTTTTTACTATCACCAAAGATTGTCGGATCAAACACCGAGATCGGCCACAGCCAACTTGAGAACCAAGTGTCCAGTACATCCTCATCTTGTTTCAAATCGTGAATTGAGATGTGAGATTTGAGATGTGCGATTTGAGAAAACGCTTCCTCTCGTGTCTTCGCCACCACAAACGTTCCGTCCGGAGCATACCATGCCGGGATGCGTTGTCCCCACCACAACTGTCGTGAAATACACCAGTCGCGTACGTTTTCCATCCAGTGCTTGTAGGTGTTTTTGAACTTTGATGGAATCAACTGGATGTTGTCGTTCATCACATTTTCCAACGCAGGCTTGGTGATCTCTTTCATGCTCACAAACCACTGCAGCGACAGGCGCGGCTCAATCACCGCATTGGTTCTTTCCGAGTGGCCCACATTGCTTTTGTAGTCTTCCACTTTCGCTAAAAAGCCTTTCTCCTCCAGCTCTTTGCCGATCTTCTTGCGCGCGATAAAGCGGTCTTCGCCTATATAGATTTGTGCCAGCTGATTCAGTGTTCCATCCTCATTTAAGATGTCGATTACCTCGAGACCGTGCTTCTGGCCGAGGGCGTAATCGTTGGTATCGTGGGCCGGGGTCACCTTCAAGCAACCGGTTCCAAAATCCATCGTAACGTACTCATCTTCAATGATTGGTATGGATTTATTAATTAATGGAATCAATACACGTTTGCCTTTCAGGTGGCGGTAGCGCTCGTCATTCGGGTTGATACACACGGCCGCATCGGCCATGATGGTCTCTGGTCGAACCGTGGCAATCGTCACAAATTCACCCGCACTTCCTTCGATCGGATACTGAATGTAATAGAGCTTCGAGTTCACATCCTTGTAGTTCACCTCGTCATCCGACAAGGCTGTTTTGCCCACCGGATCCCAGTTCACCATCCGCAGTCCGCGGTAGATGTAGCCCTTCTTATATAAGTCGATGAATACGTCAATAACAGCTTCGGTCATGGGCGGGTCCATGGTGAAGCGCGTTCGCTCCCAATCGCAGGAAGCACCTAACTTTTTAAGTTGTTCTAAGATGATGCCACCGTATTTCTCTTTCCATTCCCATGCATATTTCAGAAACTCTTCGCGGCCAATGTCTGACTTTTTAATGCCGCGTTCTTTTAGCATCGCAACTACTTTTGCTTCGGTAGCGATCGAAGCATGGTCCGTACCCGGAACCCAGCAAGCCTCTTTGCCTTCCATGCGGGCCTTGCGGATCAACACATCCTGAATGGTATTGTTGAGCATGTGCCCCATGTGCAACACACCTGTTACATTGGGTGGCGGGATTACAATAGTGTAAGGTTCTTTGTTGGGGTTCGGCTCCGAATGGAAGAAGCGATGCTCCATCCAATACTGATACCACTTGTCTTCTACTTCTGCCGGGTTGTATTTGGTTGCCAGTGCCATTTGTCGATTATATAAGTCGGCAAAAATAGGAAAATTTGGCGTGTGTGGGGAAGGTTTTGAGCTTGGTGGGAAAAGATATTGATCGCGAATAATGAAGGCCAGGTTAGGCACTCCGGCTTTTTTAATGTCAATCGCTTGCGCGACCTTTGGTATATTATGAATATCACCGATTGGATTGGATTTATCGGAGTGACCATTTTGCTGGTGGCCTTCTTTTTAAACTTGCGCAATGTCATAGAGAAAGACAGTCTCGTTTACATTCTGATGAACCTGATGGGCGCTGCCATTGCCTGCGTAGCATCGATTCTGTTAAACTACATTCCTTTCATTATTCTGGAAGGTTGCTGGACGCTCGTGTCGTTGTATGGATTAATTGCTTATTTAAAAACAAAATGACACCTACCGGCCAAACGGATTTGAGCGAGCTATTGAAAAGCATGAAGCCCAAGCTCCATGAAGGTCAATTTGTTTTTTGTGTAGTTCAAGATGTTTCAAGTGTAAACCCGAACAGCATTATCATGAACTTTAGGGAAGAAGAAGGAAATACACTGATTATTAAAAAAGAAATTGCCGATCAACTACACCTTTCCTATTCTTTTGTAGCCAGCTGGATTACATTGACGGTCCACTCTTCGCTGGCAGCGGTGGGTTTAACAGCTGCGTTTTCGAAAGCACTGGCAGATCGTGGGATCAGTTGCAATGTGGTTGCTGCTTTTTATCACGATCATATTTTTGTCGACCAAAAAGATGCCGAACGTGCCATGACAATTCTGAGTGAATTGTCTGATCGAAATTGAGAGAAAACGAATCTTCACTAATTACGTTGCACCGATATAACCCAATCAAAAATGAAGCATACACTACTCGCCCTCCATTTTGTTTTTGTACTGAGTCTGATCAGTACTGCACAAACCAATGAAAAACCCGCCACACCAGTTTGGACAGAAGCCGACCGAAAGTATTTATTAGATAATTTAATTCGAACGAAGCAGGAGTTATTGGATGAAACGAAAAATCTGACCAAGAAGCAGTGGAACTTTAAAGAGAGTCCCGACCGCTGGAGTATTAACCAGATTGTGGAGCACCTGGCAATTTGGGAATTGCTTTTGATGCGCGAGATATCGGTGGCAATTAATTATGACCCGATTCCCACGTATGAGCATTTTCTTCAAGACAGTCTCTTTGAGAAAGGACCGAAGTCGGCAGATCTAAAAAATGCATTGGATTATACCAAGCCATTTACCTACGCAATTCCTTTAGGAAATAATGAAGGAAAGAATAATGTAACATGGATCATGACAATGCGCGATGAATCCATTGAATATCTGAAGACCACCACCAAGAATTTGCGAGTGCATTATATTTGCTTCGGTCCCAATGTTCACCAAAATTACATGATGATCTTCGGGCACACCGACCGTCACTTGCGTCAGCTCAGGAAAGTAAAAGCGCATGCGAATTATCCGAAGTAGATTTTTTTAACTCCGCAAGTATCGGGTTCCCACCCCATGTTGTGCATTTTACTTTTGTTTCATTAAAAACATAACCGATGAAACAAACGACAAAAACGAAAAGAGCGCTTTTCCTCTTAGCACTAGCCCTCTTTTCATTGAATCACCTAAATGCACAAAAACAAATGGAAACGAAAACATTCATTCTGATTCACGGATCGTGGCACAGCGCGTGGAACTGGCACAAAGTAACACCGCTCTTGGAGAAAATGGGGCATCGCGTATTCGCCATCGACTTGCCCGGCATGGGACGTGATAAAACACCCATCGAAACCGTTACGCTGGAGATGTCGGTGAGCAAAATTTGTAAGCTAATCGATAGCATTGAGGGAAAAGTAATTCTGGTAGGACACAGCAAGAATGGAATTATAATCTCACAGGCTGCCGAATACCGCCCTGATAAGATTGAGAAATTAATTTACCTGGCTGCCTACCTGATCCCCAACGGAAAAACTCAGCGTGAGTATTCAATGCAAGACACACAAGGTGTATTGAAACCCTACGTTCAGAGGCATGAAGCAACCAACAGCACTACCTTAGAAGCAGCGATTTACAAAGAAGGTCTTTATCATGATTGTGATGATTCGATTACTGAATTGGCAAAAGTATTGTTGAGCCACGAACCAATCGTAACCGGGATGACACCCTTGCAATTGACAGAGCAAAACTTCGGTCGTGTGCCGCGGTATTACATTGAGTGCACCGAAGACAAAGCGGTTACACCTTTCATTCAACAAAAAATGTATACCGAAACACCATGCCGGAAGGTATACAAAATGCAAACCAGTCACTCGCCTTTCTTTAGTAAGCCGGTTGAGTTAGTGAATTTATTTTTGGAGATTGCGAAGGAATAAAATGACTTGTAATAACCTCCGTTGTTAGAAATCAATAAAATTCCTAATTTGAAAGATTGATTTAATGATGGGGTATTATCTAAATTCATTCGTAGGCCGACAGGAGAGATTGGAAAAGTTGGCACTTCAATTTACTTCCGCAAAGGTAGTCTCACTCAAACAAGGCGTAGCATTGGTACCGATGACAGGCGAGTTGTTTAATGAAATCAATAACTATCGTGGCAAGAATGATTTGAAGGGATGGGAATTTCTAACCCAGGATGTTGAAAGAGAGATTCTTGGAAAGATCGGTAGCGATATGATTGCCTACATAGAGGTGGAATTCTTTGGCGGAGTAGGAGGACAGACAGGTGTGATCTGGAAAGATGGCAAGCGTGTTTATGAAGAGTATTCAAAGAAGAACGTAGTGAACTCAATCTTGCAACAATTTGGAGTTGTGAAAGATAAATCGAGTTGGGATGAGTTTGATTCTGTTGGCTTAGGACAACATCGGGATACAGATGATTGGGTGGAAGGTCATTCTAGGCAGTAAACGGAGCTACATTTTCTATGCATTCTTTCTCAGCTAAAATTGAAATTATAGGCGTTAATCCATTTGTCTTCGTACCACCAGATATATTGCAAGCGATATTTACTCAGGCTGGCAAATCCAAAGGACACATTCCTATCAAGGGAGTCCTTAATCAAAAGGATTACAAGCAGACGTTAGTAAAGTTTCTAGGCGAATGGAGACTCTACATCAACACAAGTATGTTGAAAGATTCTCCGAAGCGGATCGGAGAGAAAGTAAGAATATCCATTCAATTTGATCCGGAGAGCAGAGAAATTAAACCTCCCGCAGATTTTATTCAGGCGTTAAATAAGAATAGAACGGCCAAAGCCGTGTTTGAGCGACTACCTCCATCTCGTCAAATGGAGATTGTACGATACATTGCCAGACTGAAGACAGCGGAAGCGCAAAAGAAGAACATTCAAAGAGCTATTCAATTCTTACTGGGAAAGGAGCGATTTATCGGCAGAGAAAAGCCTTAAAGTCTTATTTCAAAAGTGTAATGAAGATTCACCTAATCATCGAGTTGTGTAATCGTTCATGGGGTAGCATTTCCGAATTTTTGAATTGTTAGGCTACCTCAATTATTATTGCGAGTTTCCGATGAACCCTTTTAAAATGTGGATGCGATCAACGTAATTTGATCTGTCAAAAAACTTCCCCATGAGTACAAACACACCCGACCCGTTTGTCAAAAAAGCACTTTTGTGGCAGTCCGTTGGTTCCGTGCGATTAATCATTGCCTTGTTTACCATCGGGGCAGCAATCATCAAATTGCTGTACAATCATTTTCTTCCCAATCTGGCGGATATTGATTTTTTGCGCTGGTCGATTATTGCCCTGGGTTGTATTTTCTTTTTCACCACTTTTATACCCTACAGGCGCAGTGTTATTGTGCCCTACTTTTCCTTTTTTCTTTATTTGCTGACGCTGATTTATGTAATCGCTTTTGCGGTCATTAATCATTTTGATCCCAACGCAGTCACCATCTTGATTTTAGTTGTAGGAGCGAGTACCATAATTATTAATAGTCTGTTGTATTACGGAATTCAGTCACTGATTATAATAACAACATCCGCCATTGCTTATATAAGCTTTCCCATCGACAACGATCATTTAATTGCACTGCTCAATCTGTTGATTTCGCTAGGCGCTTTTGGTATTGTGATTGCCGTGCGATTGAGCCTCATTTCCAGCCTGCAAAATTCGCATGCCAACTTAGAGAAACTAAATGTACTGGCATTGATTGCCAATAAAGAAGGCGAGATTGTATTTGTCAGTCCTTCGGTCAAGCAGCTGCTTGGTTATGAACCGGCTGAATTAATCAAAGATGGCTGGTGGCGAATAAAAAATCTGGAAGATGGCTGGATTGAACGAGAGTTTATTTTGAATTACCCCAACATCCTGCCTAAAGAAATTATCACCATCGAAACAAGCGTGCGCACGAAAGACGGACAAAAAGTATGGCTGAGTTGGGCCAACTCCATCATGCCCAATGGAAACTATATGGGCGTGGCGCTGGATGTTACCAAGTATAAATTGAATAGCCTGCGCTCGTCACCACTCAGTATTGTCTAGAAATCAGAATCTGGTTTCACATACGATAAAATTAATCCTTCTACAGGTATTCAAAAGGCCTTTTTGGGTGTAGGATATTACATGAATGTTTTTACTTTGTCCGCACATTCTTAATGCATATAAAAACATCGGATGACCGCTCATAGCCTACCAGAATACATACCTATTCTGACAACCATCTTTTCAATTTATTTTTTGCGTGAAATTATTCCGCACTATCAGCAGCGAAAGAAGAATTATTTGTTGTGGTGGGCGATTGGCGTGTTAACCTTTGGATTGGGTACACTGGCGGAAAGTATCAACGTGCTTTTTGGCTGGAGTGAAATTAATCTAAAGTATTGGTACATTGTGGGAGCACTACTAGGCGGATTTCCGTTGGCTCAGGGAAGCGTGTATCTGCTGATGAAAAAGCGATTTGCGGATGTCACATCTGTCATTTTTGTTTTACTAATTGTGGTTGCTTCACTCTCGGTAATTTTAAGTCCGATCGAGTTGCCGGATTCGTTTAATGGAAAATTAACCGGAAAAGTTCTGGCTTGGCATTGGGTGCGTTACTTTTCACCATTCATTAACATTTACTCCTTTATTTTTCTGGTCGGAGGCGCCATCTACTCCGCTATTAAATACTACCGCAATGGGATCAAGGATATGCCCTTTAAAGGAAACATTTTCATTGCCATCGGTGGACTCCTTCCGGGAATAGGCGGATCGTTTACGCGGGCCGGTTATGTAGAAGTCTTGTATATAACCGAGTTCATCGGGTTGTTACTGATTTACTACGGGTATAAGATTATTAAAGAAAATAAATGATGAGAATCAGGCCTGGGGCTTGATAAAACTGAAAAGACTCTTTTCAATCGGTAAAGCATTTGCATGTTTGTTCAAAGCTTCGTTGATGGAGTCCGGTTTGAACGAATATTTTAGTTTCGAACCTGAAACTGCACCGACTTCACCACCTCACCATTCACCAATATTTCCAGTTTGTGTTTTCCGGCAGCATGTTTGCGTGTGGTGAAATCCTGAAAGCGTTGCTTCTTTGAAATGTGAATAGATTTGCCTGCGGGCAGATCGACTTCTTTTAACTTGAATACTTTCGGGCTAAGTGATCCATTCTTCTTTACATAATGAATCCGGTAATCTACCATCAGCTTCTGAGATGATTTTTTGTTCGAGATCAACTCAAAATCAAATGACAAAGCATCGCCAATCGCAACTGCTTTTGGTGTGATGCTAAAATGAGCGATCTTTACCTGAACGTCTTTCGTGTACTTAAAAACAGCGAACGAATTCTGATCACCTTGTTTGAACAATGAGCGGCAACCGCGCTTAACAATCCACGCGGTGTGTGGGTGTTCCGTATCCCAACGCTTCACCAGCTTTACTACAAACTCCGGTGAGTCTTTTGAAAAATCGTTGAGATGGTTGGCCACCGACTTGCGCACGTAGAGCGATTCATCTTGTTTCAAGTTTTCCAAGATAGGTCGCGTGCGGGTAGGATTATGAATCACTTCATCCAGCTTAAACGACCACGGCAATCTTGGGCGACTGCCTTCCGATGACAATCTGCGCACGTGTTCGTTTTCATCTCTCGACCAGCGATACATCTCCTGAATCGTCCGGTCAAAATCTATTTTTAAAAATGTGCGAATGGCAAACTCAGACGAACCAAAGCGGGTATAAAAGTGCAACGCTTTCAAACTGGTTTTGAAATCATGCGTGCCAAACTGACTCACATAATCAGGAAACGCCAGATTGGTGTACCCCACCGGCATGCGCGGAATGACTTCGCTGAGAATGCCAATGGATTTTGGATAGTGCGAGGGTAAATGTTTTTGTAAAACCACGCTCGTGTGGCGCATGCGCTCATTGAGCGATAGCGATGCGAGAGGTTCACAAACCTCCGTCAGGAAGACTTTAACCGGAAAAGGCTGATAAACCGAATGTACTGCCTCCGCCAGCTTGGCATAGTAGGCACGATTAAACATTTCTTTCAGTGGATCCATAAGGACAAATGAATGCGCTCAAAGTGACAACGGTATGTCAGCAGTGAAAAAAATGATTGAGATTTAGTATAACTACTAAAAGCCTAAAGCAACTTGGCTTAAGGAATTGAGAACACAGAAACCTTGCAGATTGAACACTAGCGCACCATCGGCAAATATTTCTCTCGGTTTTCCCAAATCACCCACAAGTTAATCGCCATTAAAACGATGGCGATGGGCAGGGTAGTGGTGTCTACGAAAATATGAGTAAGTAAAATTCCTACCATCATCGGAAAAACAATAATAGCACCCAGTGCACGAAACTTATTGGCGATGAAAAGGATGCCGCCCACAACTTCCATGGCTCCCAACAGTGGCCAGAGCCAGCCAATTTCCATAATGGCATTCATGAACTTCGCCAAATGGTCGGGCACATTTTCTGGAACGGGTATATAATTAAAAAATTTATTCAGGCCAGCATTAATAAACATCAATCCGAATAAGATGCTTGCTACTAAAATTATTTTCTTTTTCATGGGTTAGTAATGAATAGTTAAAGTCGGGATTTCTAGAAGTGAATGGAACAATGTCCATAACTTTTCAACATTCAATATAGGGAAATCTTGTAAAACGGAAAATATATTTCTGAGTGACGATTAAACCTTTGAGCATTCAGGTAATGTTACTGCTTCCTTCCTATTCATACTATATTCCATCTCACGTTACAATCTCCTAAAATGATTAATTTGGTACCATAATCGGGTTTGCAACCAGCAGCAGAATTTGGATTTTCTATTCCCTTTCGGCCGCAGATAGCCAAGGCAAACCAATGAGTTGTGAATCGTGGTTTCACTTAATACAATTGTTTACATGGATTATTTAAAAAAAATCATAACGGCCTTTGAACTACATTCTGTGGACGAAATTAAAGAGTGTTTGGAGAAGGGAATAAGTCCTAATCAAATAATTGATGGTAAACCCCTTATTTACAAACTCATTAACATGTATACCCGCGGGCCATTATTCAAGAAATGCATGAGTGTATTGGTGGACTACGGACTGGAATTGGATGATCCGGCATTACTAGCTGTTTTATTGGACGATGCTAATCAACTGGACAATCAGTTATCTTCCAGTAAAAATGTGTTGCTAAAAAAATACTCTTTGGATGGTGCTTTCACACCGCTGTACGAAGTTTCATTGTTACATATCTGTGCGGAATACAATCATCTGGCATGTGCGGAGGTTCTTGTCAAACACGGAGCTGACATTAACGCCACCGCAGGACTTGATACCAATGGCTTTGGTGGACACACTCCGATTTTTCATACGGTAAATCAAGACGCCAATAAATGTTTGGATGTATTGAATTTCCTGATCTCCCAAAAGGCCGACTTGTCATTAACAGTAAAAGGACTTGTGTGGGGAAAAGGTTATGAATGGGAAACATTCATTCCTTCAGTGAATCCGATAAGCTATGCCATGATGGGACTCCTCCGGCAATTTCAGCGGACAGAGAAGCATGTTTATGAAGTTGTGTCACTCTTGTTAAAAGCACAATACGGAATTGACTATCATCCGGTAAACGTTCCCAATAAATATCTTAATAGTTAAAGGTGGTCAAAAACAATTGACTGATGCGCACCATCTTCAATTGCATGTTCCTTCCATATTGCAGTAGTGAGTTAATTTTAATTTTTATCTTCGTTCAAAGTTCGATGAATAGTAAGAACCTCTGTTTTAAATTCTTGCTTAATCGTAATCAAGCGCATAATTAGCCATGAAACAATTTTACACCCTCTTATTTATATTGGCTACTACCAATCTAGCATATGCTTGCATATGTCATCCTTTACCATTTGAGGAAGAGTTTGAATCATCGAGCAGTATTTTTCATGGACGAGTAATCTTGGCTGACGAATACCAATACGAAATTGAAATCATTCAAACATGGAAAGGAAATTTTACAACGAATACATTTCTGTTACTTCAAGGCGAAACTTCCTGCGAGAGAAGAACCTTTGAAGTGAACAAAGAGTACTTATTTTATGTAAGAGATAAAAGCGTCTTTAACTGTAGCCGTACAGACGAATACGATCTGACCATGGATTCGGAATTGCTTGATCTAAAATTTAGTGGAATTGGATTTAAAGATTCCATCCAATCAAATACAATGACTGAGCGAGAGATTACCATTTTAAAATCATGGTTGGTGCGGAAGAACATAGACGCTAGCAACGTGGGTAAAGAACTACTATTTGCGATCGAAGACAAATGGGTTGACAAATGGACTTTTTTTGATCGATACAGATGGATGGATGTAGAAATTAGATTAACGAAACTGATTTCTTCGAATCAGATGATACTTTGGACTGGAGCTAAATGGAACAAGTCATTAAAGAAATTGAAAAAGAGTATGTAGGCTTCCCACCGATATTGGGTACCCGCATAATCTCCCACCTTATGAGATTAAACCACGATCAACAACACCTCATCATCCTATTGTATGATCAAGCCAATTCTTTTATAATGCGGCAGCATTTTTTTTGATCACCATATTTTCTCATATTAGTATTAACATGTAGTAGCATGTTAATAACCAGTAATATGAAAAGACAAATACTAACTTTTGCCATTCTCACATGCTCGTATTTGACTCACGCGCAAATCTCCTTTGGCGTAAAAGCAGGAATTAACTTTAATTCTATCAGCGCGTCAAGTTCGTTAGTCGGAGATACTTACAAATCAAACCTAGCATTTCACCTCGGTGTTTTTGGGCAATTGAAACTCAAAGAAAAATTCTTCCTGATACCAGAGCTTCAATTTAATCAAAGAGGTGCATTTATTAACAACCCTCCGAACTCAGACGTAAGGTTAAATCTAAATTATATTGATCTGCCGGTTTTGCTTTCGTACCAGACGGTAAAGCAAATCAATATTGACCTCGGCCCCAATATATCATTTAAAACGTCTGCTACAGCAACATCGGGAAACAGCACCAATAACGTTGATAAACTGTATGGCAAGGATGTTGAGTTTGGAATTTCGACCGGCTTGCGATTGAACCTCTCTGATAAAATTTCAATCATTGGGAGATACTATCATGGTATAACAGCGATTGACGAGATAACCTATGTAGACGCCAACAACTCCAACAAAACAACCATCACATTTTCCAACCGCACTTTGCAATTCGGGTTATCTTATAAGTTGCTGAATTGAAAAAGCCATCAGCAAAAAAATTAAGTATTAGGCCTTTTACTATGTTACTGTTCTTCACCGAAAAATACGATAAACTAGGATAATGGATAAGATAAATGTGAAGGCAAATTGGTCGATGATTGATTTCGAGTAAATAAAATAGTTTAAATGTTCGTCAACTAAGCGAGTGAGAGAGAAGCACAAGATTTGATAGAGCTATAAAAAATAAATAACAAAAAGTATAGCTTTAAGGCTAAGTTTAATAGACATGGCATCCGACACAAGCACAAGAAAAAGCACTACGAAGAGCCGCTTAAAAAAAATGTTCTATTTAATCTACGAATGTCGCCCTCATAAAGATCATCGGGACAAGTCAATCGCTGGCGGAATAATCGGATGCTGGATTGAAACAACAACGATGTACAAAGCAAACAAAGTGGCCCGTCAGCTAATAGAAGAGCAAAACTGGAATATTATTAAAAAGGATCGTTTCAAGACGGTAGAGCCAAATTCTATACACAAGGAGTCGGAGCATTATCAGTACTATCAACAAGCATTAATTGACAAAGAAGTATTGGTCATTTATACGTATGCAAAGAAAAAGACAATGAGAAGCAAGAAGGCATAATGGTAAATCAGTTTGTTATAGAAAAATGAAAGAAATCATCCCGACAATAAACGAAATTATAAAGTATGGGCTTCAACCCGATTGGATGATTGCCGATAAAGAAAAATGGCTGGAACGAGATCTTATAAAGATATATAGCTTGTACTTTGAAATTGAACCCCAATTTGATGAGACCCAATACGCAGACTTTGACAAATCACAACTTCCGAATATTCGACAGCATATTGCAAGCAATTTTAAAGACTTTGGGCTTTACAAAATCGTTCTGGATATTAATGACATCGAAAACGTCAAAGAAAACGCAATTGGAGATGCTGTTGACGATCTTTCTGAAATCATCATTGATTTAATGGAAGTCAAACGGAGAATTGAAAATAACAGTTTGAAGGACGGACTTTGGTATTTTCAATTCATTTTTCAAGCGCATACACAACAACATATTCTTGACTTGTTAAATTATATGAAACGGAAAGCTGAATAAGTAGCTATTCTGAAATAAGTCTTCAGTAGGATTAATGACTTTTACCAAATAAAAAGTTAAAAAGTATGTGAGAAATATTATGCGCAAACTGAACATTGTTCTTTTTATAGTAACAGTATTATTACTTGCATGTAGTAATATTCACAACGAGCAGATAGATGGACGAGAACCCATCTTGCTTGCCGACCGAGAAGCCCCGCTTGGTTGGGTCTATTTAAGGATTTACAGTGACAGTACTTTTGAATTTGAAAACCGTGGGCTTGAAAGAAAAGGAAAAATTTTCTCAGGCAGAATGGAATTAATAAGCGATACAATTATCTTCCGTTATACCGACTCAATTCCAACCTCGGGGGACAGAGCGATAAAAACAGATAAAAGCATTTTATATTTTAAAGGTAAGTATCATGAAAGCCTTGAAATCAAGCTGAATAAATTGAAGTAATAACCGATCTGACTAACAAGGTAGATTCAAATGATAACATTCAGGGCAGTTGGGATTGAAACCAAGATAAACGCTGGGAGACGAGCTCTCCTTCGATAAATCTTCAGAGAGCAAGCCTCCCTACGATAAATCTTCGGGGGACGAGCCGCCCAAAAAAATAAATCATGTTGCAAGCCCCGTAGATTCGAAGTATCTTCCAATCTAAATTTTATCAACTATGAAGTGGCTGCGATTTCTTCCTTTCGTTTTCTTACTCTGCATACAGTGTTCCGACTCGGCAGACACTAAAAGTATACCCAAATTTTCGATCTCGTTTACCAAAGAACTCAGTGAACAGGCACAAGACGGACGGCTATTGCTCTTGTTATCTACCAACAACAAAGCTGAGCCGCGTTTTCAAGTCAATGATGGATTGGAAACTCAACTTGTCTTTGGTGTGGACGTAGAGGGTATGAAACCGGGCGATGAAATTGCAATCGATGAATCGGCTTTTGGTTATCCGCTCCGCAATCTGAAAGATATTCCGGCCGGAGAGTATTACGTGCAGGGATTGATCAATCGCTATGAAACATTTCATTTGAAAACAGGGCATACGGTAAAACTGCCTCCCGACCAGGGAGAAGGCCAGCAGTGGAATTCGAAACCGGGAAACTTTTATAGCAAACCCACCAAGATCTACATTGATTCAACTAAAAATGAAATCATAAAAGTGGTGATGGATCAAAAAATTGCGCCCATCAAAGAACCGGAAGACACAAAGTATGTAAAGCACCTAAAAGTGCAAAGCAAATTGCTGAGCGAGTTCTACGGAAAACCCATGTACGTGGGTGCGCACGTGCTCCTTCCCGAAGGGTTTGATGAACACCCGCAAGCACACTACCCGTTAATGATTTATCATGGCCACTTCCCCAAAGACTTTGGCGGCTTTAGCACCGAACCGCCAGACCCCAAAATGGACACGAGCGATTACAGTGCGCGCTTTGGAATATATGGCTACAACAAATTGCAAAAACAAGAAGCATATAATTTTTATAAGCAGTGGACGAGCAAAAATTTCCCGCGTTTTCTGGTGGTAGAAATTCAACATGCCACACCTTACTATGATGATTCGTATGCGGTTAACTCGGCCAGCATGGGGCCGTGGGGCGATGCCATCATGAAAGAATTGTTGCCGGAAATTGAATCGAAGTTTCGCGGCATAGGTCAAGGCTGGGCACGCTTTACCTATGGAGGTTCTACCGGAGGGTGGGAGGCGTTGGCCGTGCAAATGTTTTATCCCGATGAGTTCAACGGATGCTTCGCAGCTTGCCCCGATCCGATTGATTTTAGTGCTTTTTGCCTGGTGGATATTTACAAAGACACGAATGCCTATTGGTACGACAGTGAGTTTAAAAAATTGGCGCGTCCGGCACACCGAAATTATTTAGGTCAGATTCAAAATACCATGCAAGAATCCAACCACTATGAATTAGCACTCGGCACACACTCGCGCTCGGGCCAGCAATGGGATATCTGGGAGGCCGTGTACTCTCCGCAAGGAGAAGACGGTTACCCGAAGCGAATCTTTAACAAAGAAACGGGCGAGATTGATAAAAGTGTTGCAGCGTATTGGAGAGAGCATTTCGACCTGCGCTATATATTAGAGCGCGACTGGAAAACACTGGGCCCCAAGTTGGAGGGCAAAATCCATATTTACTGTGGTGATATGGATAACTACTACCTGAACAATGCCGTGTATTTGATGGAAGATTTTTTGAAGAAAACGGAGTCACCCTTTTATAAGGGAGAAGTGGACTATGGCGATCGGGCAGAACATTGCTGGAATGGCGACCACAACAATCCTAATTATATATCCCGACTTCGATACAACACACAATACTTACCCAAAATTTTGAAGCGAATTGAGGAGAGCGCTCCGAAGGGCGCTGATTTGAAAAGTTGGAAATATTAGACTACCCCTTTTCCTGACAAGGAATGGGAGGGGTGGTAAACACAAACCAAAAACAAATGAAAAAGACGAAGGTGTTTCTACTTATTCTGATGTCCCTCGTATTGATGGTAGCGATATTCTTATATATCAAAAGAGATAAATTTGCTTACGTGGGTTCGGTGGACTACATAGAGGTGGACTGCTTAAAGAAAGCCGAAATACTGAGTCAAGTTTATAAAAGCGACCAAAGAATAAGACGAGAGAATAATCTGATTAAGCATGCAAAGGAAGACCATCGGAATCAGGAATTGGTGATCAGCATCATTGAAAAATGCGGCATGCCCACCTTACAGGAAGTCAACCAGGAACAGATGAATGCAATCTGGCTCGGATTGCAGCATACCGTAAGTAAATATAGAATAAAGTATTTTCCGCTGATTGAAAAGGCGGTCAAAAATGGCGACTTAAGCAAAGAGCAATACGCATTAATGAAAGATAGAATTTTGATGGATGAGGGGAAACCTCAAATCTATGGAAGCCAAATTGAAAATGGCAAATTATATGATTTAGCAGAACCGGAAACCGTCAATGAAAGAAGACGTGAAATGGGATTAGAACCAATCGAAGATTATCTGAAAAGATTTGACATTACATGGGAGGCTAAATAGAAAGGCAATAGCTTAAATTTAGAACACGAGAGGCTATTATTTGAATAATTGAGAGAAGAACACGAGAGGCTATATAAATAGGTACCAATAGCAGGATGTTACCAGCAATTTTATGACCACAACAACGGACATACATAGCATAATAGAAAAGTATAAAGCTGGATATCGTTATTTTTCAAACCTTGATTTTGACAAGGGCGAAAAATTAACTGGACAATTACTTTCCAATGCGACATTTGAAAATTGTTGCTTTTCTGTTGACTTTTCACAAACAGACTTCACAAATGCAAAGTTTGCCAATTGTAATTTAAAATGTAGCGACTTCTCTCATTGCAATTTGACAAATACAACCTTTGAAAATTGTTCTCTTGAATGTACTGATTTTAAAAATGCCAAAATTGATGGAACAAATTTAAATAATTGCCATTGTTACGGACATGTGGTTAAGCTTGAAGCGACAGGAGAACTTGAATCTTCGAAGCATCCCTTAGTTAATGAACTCCATAACAATGTTGTTGAGTTTAGCAAAGTTGCAGATCATCTGAATGACGAATTACCTTATATGGTTTTTGGAGAGCTTAGTTTAAAACTCTTTGAAGACATTACAACAAACAATACGACCACTAATTTTACTGCAAAATGCTTTCAATTTTTCAATTTGCTTGGTGACAGAAAAGACGAAAGTATTGACAATTTGCTTGTAATTGGAATTTATGAAGGACTATATGCAAGCAAAAAATGTAATGATATTGCCCGAAAACTTTTGATTGGACGAAACAAAGATGTTTACGAACACTGGATGAAAAATGGAAACGTATGTTCGAATTATTAGCAAAAGAAAGCTATTTCATCGCAAAGCCTCCTCTTAGGTACTCTGCGTGAGGCTCTACTTTAATCCAACAACCAATCCTGCCCATCTTAAATCCTGTAATCCTGATTCAGACAATTACAACAACATTTTTTTGAGGAGTGGGAGGGAAGAGCGAGTAGCTTATATATAATTACACCATCCGCATTTACCGGAGATTTTACGCGAGCTTTTTTAGAGGCGAGAGAAGAACGAAATGACTGAGCAAATAAAAGTGATCATAAAATTCACACTCTCCTTTTTTTGAAGTCTAATGCAATGTAGTCGTAATGAAGCGACTAAGTAAACCAAAAATATATGTTTAAAAAAAGCATGATAACCATTGCATGGATGTGTGGGGTATTCTGTGTGAGTATGGCCCAAACAACCGCATCTTCAAAAAACAACCAAACCAACAAAAACATGGAAAACAACTTTAACCCAGAACAGAAGAAGGTATTTAGCACCATTCAACGAATGGTTGCCGCATTTGAAAAGAAAGACATAGAGGGTGTATTAGCCACGTATGAGCCGGACGCAATCGTTATGTTTGAACCTCAAAAGCCGGTGCATGGAAGAGAAACACTACGAGCAACATTTACTCAATTTGTCGGAATGAATCCGAAATATACTTTTGGTGGCCATGAAATATTTATATCAGGTAATATTGCAACCCATGTTGCACCTTGGTCAATGATAGGCCAACTTCCCGATGGCACAAAGATTGAGCAAAGCGGTTTATCGGTAGCGGTGCTTAGAAAACAAGCAGATGGAACCTGGCTGATGATTCAGGATAATCCACACGGTCAATTTTTACTGAACCGCTAGAAATAACTTTATCTTTACTATAAAGGGAATGTCATTAAGACATTTCCTTTATTTTACTTTTATCTGAGTATTATGGAAGAAAAAGAATTAGTTGAAAAGTGTCTGCAAGGAGATAAACAAAGCTTAGAGCGATTGATTCAGAGTGTTCAGGTATCATTGTTTAATCTGGCGCTTCGTTTTCTTTGGAACAGACAAGATGCAGAAGATGCCACACAGGAAATACTATTGAAGATCATCACGAACCTGAGCAAATTTGACGGACGAAGCAAGTTTAGTACTTGGGCCTATCGGGTAGCAATCAATTATTTGATTTCGCAAAAGCAAACAAAGTTAGAATCCGTATTTACATCTTTCGATCAATATGCCGAAGATCTTGCTAATTATAAAGCTCCCGTAGACTACAATCTTCCGGATAAAGAATTATTAGAGAAAGAAGTAAAGACAGGCTGCACCATGGCCATGCTTCAATGCCTGAGTCGGCCACAGCGTGTTGCATTTATTATAGGAAGTGTACTCAAAATAAATAGTAGAGTAGGTGCAGAGATAGCCGATACCACACCCGAAAACTTTAGAAAAAGATTAGAGCAGTCAAGGCAAATCCTAAGTAACTTTCTCAATCAACAATGTGGCGTATATAATCCGTCCAATAGTTGCCGATGCACCAAGCGCATCAATACCGCACTCGCGTGTGGGCGTATCCAAAAAGGTAATTTAAATTTTGCGGATAAGATAGAATTGTACAATGATGAAATGGAAGAACTATCTTCACTTTCGGGCATCTATCAGAATCATGGAGTTTTTAGTAGTAGCAGTAATTTCATTGCTCAACTAAACGAAATATTGGCTACAAAGGGAGTTATCAAATACTCTTAGATCATATCCCGTGATACTCATATAGAAGGGTATTGTGGGGAAATTAGCGATTTCATTAGGCTATTTTTTTTGAAATAGATTTCTTCTAATATAATTTTTGATAAATGAAGGAAAATAGAAAATGATTCATCGGCAAGAAGTTTTTCACGCACTACCAGATTGATCGTCTCTTCTTGTATTCTTTCAACCATTTCGTCCAATTCGCTAATCATTTCTATGGCCGTCAAGCTAATTTATTAATGCATTTGTTATTGAATACAGGGCTGCGATGCAACCATAATTGGTGAGGCACCTGACAGGGTGAGATCAACTCTCCGACTTTTATTACAGAAAATACCGTAGCACTTCCAAGATAGCAATGCATATACTATCTTTAATCAACAATTAAATCAAACCGTGTCGGCCATCCAGAATTTAGTATCTCATTTTGATCGCTACCTTTCTTTAGACGATGTTGAAAGTAAGGCCTTAACGAGCCGGCTGACAGAAAGGAAGATAAAACGCAAACAGTACATTTTACAAGAAGCGGACATATGTAAATATTTTACATACGTGGTGGAAGGTTGCTTCAAAATGTATGGAGTAGATAAGTCGGGAACAGAACACAACCTGCTGTTTGCAGCCGAAGATGATTGGATTTCCGACCTCGACAGCTTGCATAAAGAGCGACCCTCCAAATTATTTATCGAAGCGATAGAGCCATCTACCATCCTCCAAATATCAAAAGGCGACCTTTGGTATTTGTACACCAACCATCCAAAGTTCAACAGAATCTTTCGGGTAATTACGGAAGACAAATACATTGAACTTCAAAACAGATTGCTTCAAACGTACAGCACCGCAGCATCTGAGCGATACGAAAGCTTTTTGGAACAGTATCCAAACTTGGCTAACCGACTGCCCAACACACAAATAGCGTCTTACCTGGGCATTACCCCCGAATTTCTAAGTAAAATTAGGAATGAGAGAAGCGGCAAATGATCCACCCTTAATCTACATTAAGACTATTTCTTAAACCATCTTATAAGCGCAGGCAAATTGTTCACGCCACCTTTGTATTGTCAATTTTGACGCAAAACAAAATTCAATGCAAAGCAAAATGAAAACACCAAACACAAAAGTAGCCATTATAGGGCTGGGCAAAATAGGAGCGACAATTGCCACCAATCTAGTCAAAGGAAAACAAGCCGTAATTCTTGCATCGCGAGATGGAGAAAAGGCAAAGGCACTTGCTACCAAGCTGGGTAGTCTCGTCACTACACAAGAAACATCGGAAGCAATCAAAGAAGCCGATGTAATCATTCCAACTATTTATTTTAATTCCCTAAAAGAATTTTTCCAAACCTATGCAGTAGAATTGGAAGGCAAAATCATCGTTGACGTTTCCAATCCAATTGCACCGGACGGAAATGGTGGCTTCAAAAAGATAATTGGAGAACAAGAATCAGCCGGACAAATTCTTTCCCGATTAATTCCGAGAGGTGCTAAACTCATTAAGGCCTTTGGCACTTTGGGTGTTGATTCCTTAGCGGGAGCAGCGTTTAGCAATCCCGAAAGAAAGGTTCTCTTCTACGCTTCCGACAGCACAAACAGCAATCAACAAATGGAGGAGCTTATCTCTACTAGCGGATTTAACCCGGTCCATATCGGAGGCCTCGACCAATCAATCCGAATAGAAGTCTTTGGTGACTTGCACGAATTTGGCAAACTGGGTAAAACGGTAACACGCGAAGAAGTAAAAGCAATACTAACTAACTCTTAAAATACACAACCACATGAAACATCTTTTATTTATCGCAGTGTTGTTACTAATCGTAACAGCCTGTCAAAACAAAGCAGAAAATCAATCAACCAATACAACCCCAAACGCAATGGAACATACAACGGAAAAAGCAGCTATCGAGAAATTATTGTTCGCTTACCGCGATGCGCTAAACGCATCTGATGTAAACAAAGTGCATCCACTGTATACAAACGATGGTGTGTTTATGCCGTCCAATGCACCTTCAGCTATCGGACAAGAGCAAGTAAAAGCAGCATACGAGTATGTGTTTTCGCAAATTCAATTAAATATTGAGTTTTATATTGACGAAATTGTAGTGAATGGCGACTATGCCTTCGCGCGAACTACTTCCAAAGGCACCACATTGATCCACGCGAACAAGCAAACCGTGCCTGAAGAAAACAGAGAACTATTTGTTTTGCAAAAAACAAGCGGGCAATGGAAAATAGCGCGATACATGTTTAACAAAATGAAATAAGTACAGAATTACGTTAATTTCTCCGCGGAGTCTCCGGCACAGAGCTCCGCGGTTAATCTTATTTCATCGTAGTGCCTCGGCACTCTGCGTGACACGATACTTTAATCCAACAACCAGTTCTGCCAATCCTAAAATCCTGTAAATCCTAATTCAGACAAATGAAACGCCAACACTTTTTTGGAGGAGTGTGGAGAATTGGTGAAATTGGTAAGATTAATACGAAAACATGTTCCAAAGAATTAATTCGACTGTTGAGTCCTATCAAACGATCGCCAGAATTGTTTTAGTGTACGTATTTCACTTAACATTGATGTCTTGTGTTACCTTACAACAATCTACCTTAAAAAAACAAAAAGTTGAGCTAACAAAAAGTGACCTGAATCAATTAAATGGAGATTATGAACTGCTTCCAACAGACAATTCAACTTATAGATTACCCCTTGTCTTGGTTTATAATAAGTGTTGCGGTTACGATACAGTAAGTGACGAGAAAGATCGCGTTTCGTTGCAAGTTCTTACTAATAATAGAATACGGGTGATGATCATAAGTGATAACAAGATCGTAAAAAAGAAAATTTTGCGGGGTAAAATGAAGGACGGATATTTTGAATGTAATTCAAGTTATCTATCGCCTTTTTGGGTTGTAGTAAATGCGTATACCAGACAAAAAATAAGAATTGGATTGTTAGCCGATGGAAGCTTGGTGGTTGATGCTGCTAGAGAGACTTGGGGTTTCTTAGTATTTATGCCTTTTACTGGACATCGCGACAAAGTAAATAACTTGGAGTTTCCAAGAAAGAATGACAGTGGCTAACAAGGTTATGTTAAAAGAATATATGTATTTCTATATACAGAATTTTCATTTTTGTAGTTTAAAGAAACAGCCAAACTAAATACGAATGAAAAAGGCCTTATTACTAATTCTACTTTCTTCAACGCTGACATACGGACAAAATAGTAAACGTGATAGTATTTGGTCACCCATAAAGTATTTTGTTGGCACTTGGAAAGGTGAAGGCGGTGGAGAACCAGGAATTGGTAAATATGAACGAAGCTATCAACTTATTCTTAATAATAACTTTATGGAGATCAAGAATAAGTCAACGTACCCGCCAACTGAGAAAAATCCCAAAGGAGAAGTTCACGAAGACATCGGATACTTTATTTACGACAAAGGCAAAAAAACTTTTTTGCTACGACAACTCCACATTGAGAACTTTGCAAACGACTATGTTCTAGAAAGTATTTCGGCAGACAAAAAAACCTTAGTCTTTGTGACCGAGACAATTATTAACATTCCGAAAGGTTGGAAAGCAAAAGAAACCTATCGTATAACAAGCGATAAGGAATTTGAAGAGACATTTGAATTAGCTGAGCCCGGAAAGGAATTTGCCGTTTATTCAAAAGTAAAATTCGTCAAGCAGTAAAATATAGAGCCTATTCGGGTTGAAGAAAACTTCATTGTCCGGATCACGCGACAACGCCTACTTCTTTTATTTCCTTTTATACTTTGTCAGTGGTTATCACCTGGCAACCTTAAGAATATGCTCAACGGCCATAGCGGTTTCCGTTTCTCGTACTATTACTGCGCCTGGTGGAGTCAAGGATAATGTACTCGCACAGTTTGGCAAACGTGCTATGCCCGGAGGGGCGCAACAGCAGCGCATTTAAAATCGGCTCAATGCGGGTATTGCCAAATTGCAGAAAGAGCCCAATCTCATCTTCACCCCGAGGTTGTTTGTCCAAATATTCCCTCCACACCTTGCGCCACTCGGCCGGAAATCCAAACCGGTCGGTGAGTAAATCAAAGACCTTTTGAATGTGCACCGCATCCATGTCGTGGAAGATATTGGTGCGAACACCAGACAGAGGGCTCGTGCTACATTGCAGCAGTGAGGAAGAGGCGAAAGACCTGCTTGATCAAATTCG
>PJQF01000242.1_pt1 | contig 23199 bp, 19 predicted proteins | sample 1503741 | NCBI WGS metagenome assembly PJQF01 (sample SAMN07775949, study PRJNA414020) | Biofilm metagenome, whole genome shotgun sequencing project. | isolation source: biomolecule (vanillin) treated reverse osmosis membrane biofilm | place: India: Nagpur | collected 2017-03-21 | reverse complement strand
CTCATTGGCCTGCGCTATGCGGTGCTTGCGACAATACTTTACGTACAGAGCCTAGGAAAGCCGGGGCGATTCAAACTCCATTTGTTTAAAACGTCGCTTTGATCTGTAAGCCCACGGCCAAAGCGTTGCCTCTTTTTTTGCCGGAGAACGCTCCAGGCTCAATGTAGTACTGCAGGTCAGGACGCAGCAGCAGCCAAGGGGTGACCTGCGCGCCATAGTTAAGCTCAATCATCTGCTCGCCATTGTCGAGGTTGGCAATCATCTCGTATTCGCCGAAGCTGGTCGCCGCCGCTTCTTGTACATCACGCGTACGGGAGTTGAGCACGGCCCGGCCATAACCCAAAGCAATGCTGTCATGCGGGCGGCTGGCAAAAGGCTTTTGCTTAACCAGGCCGACCGAGTACCAGCGACGCATTGGTGAGGTGGCTGCGTTGCTGGTGGCTGCCTGGCCGAAGAGGCGTAGCACCCTTTCAGGGTCTTGCTCATCCCTCCAGATTGCCTGGTCCATCAACACGTAAGCCCCGGTGCGATTGCTGCTTTTTTCTGTGCTGCCAATTTTTTGCGAGTTAGAGCTGTCGTAGTACCAGCCGACTTTGTATTGGCCATTGAGAAAGGCGTTATTATTGAAGATGGCTTCCAGAGGCAGAATGGCCCCGGTGGAGTCGTGGCTGGGCATGGAAAACGCTTCAGAGGGAAGGCTGTTGTGCTCTGGGTTGACCTGGAATACCGCGGTTTGCAGCGTCAGTGAGTCGTTGACGTCGTAACGCAACTCTCCACCCCAGTGGGCCGTCGGGTAGTTGCCCCACCCGCTGCCGCTGGACATGGTCAATGGGTGTGCACAAAAGCCGGCGCTCACAAAGTTGGTCAGGATCGGCATGCCACCAAAATCGGTGCCCATCACCATGTAACCGATTTTGGCAGACACGTCCGGAGAAAACAGATTGCGCTGGTAACTGAACTCGGTCAGTCGCGTGTATTCGCCACCGTAGTTTTCTTGCGCAGAAAGGCGGTTGCCGAGCAAGTCTTCCGTGGCGCTGTGGCCGCGACGGTCGTTAACCAGAATTTGCACAAATCCGGCGTCCGGGGTGTCCAGCAGTTTACTCAGATCAAACTTGGCGCCCACGCGTATTTGTTGCGCATAGCGCGTACCTCGCTTGATCCCGCCATGCAAGTTGGAAATCGTTTCAGAGCTGTAGTCACCGGTCAGTGTGATGCCCTTGTCCACCAGTTTTTGGCGCTCCCCCCCCCAATCGCCGGTTAGTGTCGAACGACTCATCAGGTCGGAAGTGTCAGCCAGTGCTGAAGTCGGGCTCAAGATACACAGCGACAAACCGCTGCACAGGCTGGTGGTCAGCAGCGCGCGGAAAGAAAAAAACATTGGGGTGTGCTCCGTTGCAAAAAATTTTGGTGTATCGCTCAACGACACGCTGGCACGGCAGGAAACTGGCCCGCTTTAGCTTTTCTGGCCTGATACCGTCTTGAGAACTGCGGTGTCATAACCTGAACCCGGGCCGAGTTGATCCCTCCTTGGCTGTGCAAGAGGGTGTCCATGAGCGGGTATATGACGGGGGTGCGGGTGCTCGAAACCGTTCGGATGTTCGCTTCACATGACTAACAGGCCCTGAAAGTGGCAGGGCTGGTGAATGTCATCCCGTGTGAGCCGTAAGGCTAAGTTTATGTCGATATTTTTTTCAGATAAATCCAGGGAACTAAGAAACATTATTGGGGAGACAGTAATAATCGCGGTGGCGATATCCGGCCTTTCGCTTGCAGAAACGGCGATCGTTAGTGTTCAGCGCTTATTGCTTTTGAGGTCACTCGCACGTCAAAAAGAAGAGAAAACATTTGGGACTTCAACCCCCCTCCTTACCATGGATTATTACTGTTTCAGCAACAATGTTTCTCAAACCTTTGGATTTATCCCAAGAAGCACCTGTATAAACTAGCTCAGAGTCTTCAGCTCACTCTCGGAACGTCGAGCCAGCAGTGCCCGGACAAACACCTTCCCGCGTTTCGTAGAGCCTTCGGCATATTCATTGCGACTGCAGCAACCTGCTGCACTGATTGCCGGTGCTCGCTTGCTGTCGGCAGGGCGGTAGTTCTGATTCCAACACCTGCCATGCCCAGTCCTGTTCGGGTTGAACTGAACATTTGACCCAGCTGTTCGCACAGCGTGCGGGCAGTTTTGTATTCACCCATAGAGCATTCACTAAATGACGAATGACCAACCATCTCAAACTTCAAGACGCTCAATGAGCACTATCGCGAGGGTACTCTTTTCCCTATTTGTATTTGCCGTGGCACTAGCTTTGATTTATGGCGGGGTCAAACTAGTGGCGCTGGACGGGTCAAGTTATTACTTGATCGCAGGCTTGACTTATCTCGTACTGGCGGCACTATTTCTGTTTCGCAAGCGTTCGGGTATTACTCTCTCTGTTGCCATATTCCTTGCGACCTGTGCCTGGGCCTTTTATGAAGTGGGTCAGTTCAGCTATTGGGAACTGCTTCCACGCTTGGTCATTCCTGCCATCATCCTGACACTCAGCCTGTGGGTCGGCGCCGCATTGCCGGACACGTCCTTGAGCACCCGGCGCGCCGCTAACCGGTTCGGGTTTGCCGTATTCCTGGCACTGGTCGCGACATTTATTGCTGCGTTCTACCCGCACGGCGGGATCTCGAACCCGGTCGCCGCCACTGACGCACCCAAGGCAGAAGAGCCCTCCAACGTCCCTGAAAACTGGGAGTTCTTTGGGCGTAATGCCTCGGGAACACGGTTTGCTCCTTACACGCAAATCACCTCGGACAACGTCAAGGACCTGCAGGTTGCCTGGACCTACAGAACAGGTCGTCGCACCACAGGTGCCGGCGCGGGTGTAGATGAAAATACACCGTTGCAGATCGGCAATGTTCTGTACTCGTGCACACCGGAAAACCTGATTACCGCCCTGGACGGTGATACCGGGACCCCGCTCTGGAAATTCGATCCCAAAGCCAAAAGCGAAGAGCACGTGACTTGCCGCGGCGTGGGTTATTACGACATCGATAAAGACGACAGCCTAAGCGCTGAAGTCAAGGCGTCATATGGCAATGAGCAGCAGTGCCGCCAGCGTATACTGGTGTCGTCTGTGGATGCCCGTTTGTTTGCGGTTGATGCGCATACCGGCACCCTGTGCCCGAGCTTTGGCGACAACGGTTATGTCGATCTCAAGAAAGGCATGGGCCCGACTGAAAACAGCAAGCGCTATCACCCCACCTCGCTGCCGGTTGTCATGGGCCACCTCACCGTGGTCGGCGGCTGGGTACGGGACATTGTGGCGGGCGAACCTTCCGGTGCCGTACGCGCATTCGACGTTCTGACAGGTGCGTTGGTGTGGGCCTGGGATGTAGGTGCACCCGAGGGCAAGAACGCAGTGGCAGACGATCATCAGTTCGCTCTGGAGACGCCTAACGTCTGGACAATTCCGACCTACGATAAAGAGTTGAATCTGGTCTACCTGCCTACGGGCAATGGCCCGCCCGACTACTGGGGTGGTGATCGCAACCAGGTTAAAGAGAAGTTTGGTACGGCCGTTGTTGCAGTCGATGCATCAACCGGTAAAGCCAAATGGGTTTATCAGATCGTTCACCACGACGTCTGGGACTATGACCTGCCTTCGCAGCCTGTGCTCTATGACATCAAAAACGCCCAGGGCGAGAAGACTCCGGTCTTGATCCAGACCAGCAAGACAGGCAACATTTTTGTGCTGGATCGCCGTACCGGCAAGCCGGTTACAGAAGTTGAAGAGCGTGCGGTTCCTACCTCTCCAGCAGCAGAAGGCGAGCACCTGTCGCCTACCCAACCGTTCTCGGTCGGGATGCCGACCATTGGTGTCGACCCGCTGACCGAGAAGTCGATGTGGGGCGTGACAACTTTCGACCAACTGTATTGCCGGATCATGTTCAAAGACTCCGTCTACCTGGGTCCGTTTACACCGCCAAGTGAAAAACCGTACATCGAATGGCCTGGCTTGCTGGGCGGTATGAACTGGGGTGGTATCTCCATCGACGAAAACACCGGCATGATGTTCGTCAATGACATGCGCATGCCGCTGCGGATGTCACTAGTCAAAAAGGAAGACACCAAGAAGTTCAACGTGTCGACCGATGAAGTCCCGGGTTTCATGGGAACCATTCGCCCACAAGTCGCCGGTATCTATGGCGGGGTGAAAATCGACATTCTGCAGTCGCCACTGGGCGTACCGTGCAACACACCTCCCTTCGGCAGCATGAGCGCCATTGACCTCAACACCCAGAAACTGGTCTGGCAGGTTCCGTTGGGCACCGTCCAGGACACTGGCCCTCTGGGGATCAAAACGCACATGCCAATCCCGCTGGGCATGCCAACACTGGGTGGCCCGACCTCAACGGCATCTGGCCTGGTGTTCTTCGCCGGCACCCAGGACTACTACCTGCGAGCGCTGGATTCGGCCACCGGTAAAGAAGTCTGGAAAGCCCGCCTGCCGGTTGGCGCGGTTGCAGCCCCGCTGATCTACAAATCACCCAATACCGGGAAGCAGTACGTAGTCATCTCCGCAGGTGGCATGAGCCACTCGCCTGATGTCGGTGACTACATCATTGCCTATGCATTGCCGGACAGCATCATCCAGAAATAACCTCTTAATTGACGTTAACTCAAATGGCCCGCCTGCTCTCCAACAGGTGGGCTTTTTTGTTCTATACCAGTTGTTGTTCGGCTTCGGCCTAAATAACGCATTAAATTTTGTGCTTGTTACGAGAAGAGGACTTCGACTGATCTCATAGGTCCGGTAGTCTGCTTTCGGCCCAGGCTGTGTAAAAACGTTTTTCGGTGCGAAAGTTACTCAAAACCAGACTGGAAACCGCGCTTCTACCCCAAATCCACATCTGCTGATGTGCTGATGAATTTCAGATTTAACGCAGAAGCGCGCACTTCGAATTTGGCGACTCGTTTTTACACACTCTGGGCCATAAGCAGTCGCTCAAATGTTTCTACGAAACCAGGGGCGATTCATTCCCCACCAGATCATCAAGGAAGATAACGATGCCAGATAGCTCTGAAGCTAACATAGCCACCGCAGACGCTCTCACACTGCTGTTGCACAACCAGCAAGCAATCTGCGCTGCCATTGAGAGGTCACTAAGTGGATCCTTGAGAGCGGATTAGAAAACGTAGCCGCTACGATGAAAACGCTGGACAAGAATGCCAAAGGCATCACTGATGCCATCATGCACCAACGTCAATTTCCTTGATCTAAGGATGAGGAACGCAATCACGTTGTGGTAGCTTCGACCTCGCCGGAATGCTTAGTCCATTCGCTCCAGGCCCTTGTGAACTACCTTCGTTCCGCGTTCCTGAGACGGCTTGGTTTCCTGTGTCAGCCGAAAGCACGGCATTCCCGAACGCTCGCAACGTACACCCAAAAGCGAACAAGGATCGAAGGCTGGGTTGGCCAAGTTCAGGAGGCGACGCTGGTTAGAGCCCACCGGGTATTCACTATGCAAATACGATATCCTAAAGCGTATTCGACCCGATGCAGTCAGCCGAGTCTCCGGTCGATGTCGACCATGGGCTACTCGTTCATGGCAAGGAAATATCGGAATATATCCTGATTACTATAATTTATAGTGCGTCCGATATATTGCTATAAATCAGTTGATGTCAGATATGTCGTATACGTTTAACCTGCCTATCTGTACACAATGTCTTGAGGCGGGCATGGTAAGGGATCTGCTACCGGCCATTCAATCGCCATGGTCGCTGGACTATTGGTCGTCGGGCTCTGCTTGGTCTTCTGCAAGAAGGGCCTGGGCGTGACCTTCGAGGAAGTTGAAAACCTCCTCTTGGATATACTCGTTGTGTATTGCTTGCGCCAGCTCTTTGATACGAGCCCATTCTGGTCTAAGCACTGCATAGTCAGCTTACTCAAGAGGCTGCCGCGCACGTCGTAGTTGTCATTAGCCACCTCAAGCAACGTGTCGTATCGTTGCAAATACTCGGTTTCTTCCCTCAGTTCGATTTCCAATGCCCGCTTGGCCATTTCCAGCGTGAAGGCCACACACTCAGTCGCATCAGGCTTCCTTACCCGATATCCTTCAACTCCATCGCATTGATCAAATGGGCGTACCCCACTAGATCTCCCATTTTTTACGCTGTTGTTGGATAGATTTTCTTAACCGCGCCAAGATTTTCTTAAAATGTGCACCGAACGCTCAGAAAATATTAACGGAAAATGGCCGCGCAACCGCTATTTGGGGCTTTCCGCTTATCGGCGTTAAGCGTCCCGCAATCAAACCTTGCCGCATTCCGCTTTCGTATCCGGCCAGACCTGCTAAACCTATCCTTCATAGACGCGACAGAGATAACGCGGACTACGGTGCACATCTACGTCGATTATGCGTAAGCGTCCGGCTAAGTCACCTATTTGGACGCTTGAACAGGTTGCTTGCCGGACGCTTGCCTCAGATCAGTCCAACCTCCCGTGTCGCTAGGGAGTTGGGTAACTCTCCTTAAATAGGTAGGCTAATTCTCAAGTCCTGCATCTCTGAGCTTTTGTAGATCAAGAATTTTGACGGCGCTGTATCGAACCGTTAATAAGCCTTCGGCCTCCCAAATTTTCAGTTGGCGGTTGACGCTCTGACGAGAGACACCAAGCTGTTGGGCAATATTTTCTTGGCTTATCTTGAGGTATAGCTCTCCTTCGACGCCTGGGCGTTTGATCAAAGAGGCCAGTCGGTTAGCCAATCTGACAGGTAGGCTAAAAGCCCACTTTCGATGCTCACCACAACCGAAGGTGCTTCTCAGGTTGAAGGGATGTTAATTCAGCTCGCAGAGGGTTTCGCTTTTTGAGGTTTCGGGCACACTTATTTTTGCTGGTCAGGGCCCAATAAGAAGGCCTGTTCCAGCCTAGATCTGCGGACTGATTTCACTGAAAGGCACGGGCGGTCTTGGCGGACTCGTTGAATCCAGCGCAATTCGCCAATACCCAACGTCATGCCACGCACCATGTTTGAATCCCACCTCGGGATAAGTACCGATGTGAGCGAAGCCAAGCGCTTCGTGCAGCCCCACGCTGCCATCGTTGGGCAGTGCGATCCCGGCATAGGCGGCGTGAAAACCTTGCGTCTTTAATCTTGGCAGCAAAACGTCATACAGCGCCCGACCGACTCCGCGACGATGCGCTTCTGGGGCGACGTACACGGTAACGTCGACCGACCAGTGATAGGCCTCACGAGCCCGGTGCTGACTGGCATATGCATAGCCGATGACCTGGCCGTCTCGCTCCGCTACCAGATACGGGTAAGTCGGCAAAGTCGACCCAATCCGCTTGGCCATCTCTTCGACTGTAGGCGGCTCAAGCTCAAACGAAATCGCGGTGCGTTCAACCATCGGTGCGTAAATTGCCTGGATGGCTTGAGCGTCCGAAATCTGCGCAATCCTTACTGTGGTGTTGCTCATCCTCTATCCCCTTGGTCGCTCAAATCGATCTTTGATTGACTCATTTCGAGAGTGCCTCGGCGTTTTCCTTGCGCTCCGAGTAGCGGTCTACCAGATACGTTTCCCGGCCCCGAATCATCAGCGTGAACTTCATCAGTTCCTCTATCACGTCCACAACACGGTCGTAGTAGGCAGATGGCTTCATACGCCCTGCGTCGTCGAACTAGTGACGTTGCCGAAGCAAAGAGATGGTCAGATGCGAATGCAAACAGGTGGTCAGTTAGAATGCAAATGACCGGTCAGAGGGAATGGAATTGGGTGGTCAGATGCTGGGGTATTTTCCAAGCGACCGAACTACCCTTGCTCTTACCATAAGCGGATGATTCGGAAGGCAGTGCTACTGGCGCTTGGAGGCATGCCTCCCCAAAATGAAGCGGGTCATTATGACCAACGCTTCTCCTAACGAGCGCTCGACTCGGGGACTATCATGGAATGGAAATTGTGCAGATTGGCTTTATCCAATTCGTCCAGCCCATAAAAAACCCAAAAATAGTTAATATTAGGTAAGTATCTGATTTATGAATAATAAAACCAATGTAACAGTTAGCAAGGCACCGGAAGCAATGAGTACATCCATTTGTCCCTGCGGCAGTGGCAACCTGCTGGATGCCTGCTGCGGCCATTATCACGCCGGTCACCCGGCGCCCTGCGCCAGCGCGTTGATGCGCTCGCGCTACAGCGCCTATGTGCTGGGCCTGGTGGACTATTTGGTGGCGACCACATTGCCCGCGCAACAGGCGGGTTTGGATCGCGAATCCATCAGCGCCTGGAGTGCCCAGAGCACCTGGCTCGGCCTTGAGGTGGAAAGCTCGGAGGTGTTCGGCGGCCAGCCGGAACATGCCTTCGTGACCTTTACAGCGCGCTGGCACGACAGCACCGGCGAACATAGCCACCGCGAACAGTCTTCTTTCGTACAGAATGACGGGCGCTGGTACTTCATCGATCCGACGGTGGAGGTGAAGGCTGGGCGCAATGACGCGTGCCTGTGCGGCAGCGGGCAAAAATTCAAGAAGTGCTGCTCCAGCTACTTCTAACCACAATAGGACCAACGCCATGCTCCGGATCTACAGCTTGATGCTGGCGTTAATCTTCGGTCTAAGCGGCTGCGCTTCGTGGTTCGAGGACGACGCGCCGCCGCCCCACGTCTCTCTGGTTAAGGTCGAAGTGGTGCGGGCCAAGTTGCTGGAACAGAAATTCAAACTGTACTTTCGCGTAGACAACCGCGACGACGCCGACCTGACCGTACGCGGTCTGATCTACAAGGTCACCCTGGATGATTTTGTGCTGACCGAAGGCGAGTCCAACGAATGGCTCACCGTGCCGCCCCGAAGCCATGCGTTTTTCAAAGTTTCCGTACGCACCAACCTCTGGCCGCAGATACGCAGTGTCGTGCAGCTGTTGAAAAAACCCGACCAACCCGTGCCCTATCGCTTGGAAGGCGAGCTCAAAACCGGATTATTCATCGGTTATGACGTGCAGGTGGCCCACAATGGCGTGATAATCCCCGGCGATTTTATTCCGGAGCGACATCAATGACTCAGCAACCCCATGTCCATGGTCCTGACTGCAACCACGATCACGATCACCATGATCACGACCACGGCCACGATCACGGCCATGTCCACGGCCCGAACTGCGGCCACGCTCATCAAGAGCCTGTGCGCAACGCGTTGAAGGACGTTGGCCGCAACGATCCTTGCCCATGCGGCAGCGAGAAAAAATTCAAGAAGTGCCACGGGGCGTAAGCCCGATACTGTAATAGGCGCCCGGCGACGGTTCGGGCATATGAATGGGCACGGAAAGCCAATCCGCCCAAGTCCTCTTGGGCCGTTCATGAAAATAAGGCTGAGCTCCTGCTTGCGTCGGTTCGCCGCGCTCACTAACGTAGCGCCTTTACTGACGCTACCCCCCGCAGGAGCTTTGCCATGGCCTCGCCAGCCCTCTCACATTTTCTCCCCCGGTTCGGCGTTGCCGCGGCAGTGGCCAGTGCATTAAGCCTGGCCGGTTGCCAGCTCCAGAGCACCCAGGACACCTTGCCGCCCGTTGCGGGCGTACAGCCGATCAAAGGCCTGGCACAAAACGTGTCGGTGCGCCGCAATGCCCAAGGCATGCCGCTGATCGAAAGCAACACATTCCACGACGCACTGTTCAGCCTTGGGTATGTGCACGCCAGTGACCGCATCACCCAGATGGTCACCCTGCGCCTGCTGGCCCAAGGCCGTCTGGCAGAAATGTCCGGCCCAGAGGTGTTGGATGTCGACCGCTTCATGCGTGCGGTCAACCTGAAAAAAAGCGCCGGCGAGCTGTACAACGCCTCATCGCCGCGCCTCAAGCGCTTCTTCGAAGTGTATGCCCGTGGCGTCAACGCCTACCTGTTCCGCTACCGCGACAAGCTGCCGCCGGACCTGGCCCAGACCGGCTACAAGCCCGAATACTGGAAGCCGGAAGATTCGGCGCTGTTGTTCTGCCTGCTGAATTTCAGCGAGTCGGCCAACCTGCAAGAAGAGCTCGCCTCTCTGGTGCTCGCGCAAAAAGTCGGCGTCGACAAACTCGCCTGGCTTACCCCAAGCGCACCGGATGAGCCAATCCCACTGGCCGAAGCCGAGAAGCTCAAGGGCGTGAACTTCAGCCAGATCACCGGCCTGGCGGGGCTGGACACCGTCAGCCAGCAACTGGGCAGCCTCAATGCCCTGGCCGTGACCACGTCGAGCAACTGGGCCATCGGCCCGCAGCGCAGCCGCAGTGGCAAGAGCCTGCTGGCCAACGATCTCGCCGCCCAACCGCAAGCACCGTCGCCATGGAGCTACGTGCAGATTCGCGCCCCGAAATACCAGGCCGTCGGCGCCTCGATTGCCGGCTTGCCAACGCTGCTCTCCGGGTTCAACGGCAAAGTCGCGTGGAGCATGAGCACGGTCAAGGGCGATACCCAGGACCTGTTCCTGGAAAAGGTCAAACGCCAAGGCAACGCGCTGTACTACGAGAACAACGGCAAATGGCTGCCGGCCGGCGTGCGTAATGAAACCTTCTTCGTCAAAGGCCAGCGCTCGACTCGCGAAGTTGTCTACGAAACCCGTCACGGCGCCCTGCTCAACAGCAGCCAGGCGCTCACCAGCGGTCTGGGCCTGGCGTTGCAAACAGCCGACTTTAAAGACGACAAGAGCCTGGATGCGTTCTTCGACCTGTCCCGCGCGCAAAACGTCGCCAAAGCCTCGGATGCGACCCGCGAGATTCGCGCCATTGCCTTAAACATGGTGTTCGCCGACGCCACCAATATTGGCTGGCAGGTCACCGGCCGTTTCCCCAACCGCCGCGAAGGCGAGGGTCTGCTGCCGTCGCCAGGCTGGGATACGCGTTTTGACTGGGACGGCTACGCCGACGCGATGCTGCATCCTTATGACCAGGACCCGGCCCAAGGCTGGATCGGCACCGCCAACCAGCGCACCGCGCCGCGTGGCTATGGCATGCAGTTGTCCAACTCCTGGGACGCCCCGGAGCGCAGCGAGCGCCTGGCGCAATTGGCCAATGCCGGCAAGCACGACAGTCGTAGCGTGATCGCCATGCAATACGACCAGACCACCACGTTCGCCGCCAAGCTCAAGACCATGTTCCAGGCTCCGGGCATGGCCCAGCCGCTGAAACAGGCGATTGATGGGTTGCCTGCAGCCGAACAGGCCAAAGCGCGTGAAGCGCTGAATCGCCTGATGGCCTTCGACGGTCGCCTCGTCGCGACATCCGCCGACGCGGCTCTCTATGAGTTATTCCTGCAGGAAAGCACCAAGCAGATCTTCCTCGACGAACTCGGCCCGGAAAACAGCGCCAGTTGGAAAGCGTTTGTCAGCAACGCCAACCTCTCCTACGCCGCCCAGGCCGACCACTTGCTGAGCCGCGAAGACAGCCCGTTCTGGGACGACGAGCGCACACCGCAGAAAGAAGACAAACCGGCGATCCTGGCCCGCAGCCTCGCGGCCGCGATCACCGCGGGCGACAACCAGCTGGGCGCCGATCACAAGGCCTGGCAGTGGGGCAAGCTGCACAGCACCACCTGGAAGAACACTGCTGGCCAAGTCATTCGCGGCCCGTTGGCGTCCGGCGGTGACCACAACACCTTGAACCCGGCGCCGTATAGCTGGGGCCAGGATTTCAACACCACCCAAGTCCCGGCGCTGCGCATGATCGTCGACTTCGGCCAGGTGGAACCGATGATGGGCCAGGGCGGCATCGGCCAATCCGGCAATCCCGCCAGCCCGAGCTACGCCAATGGCATCGACCCGTCGCTCAAGGCGCAATACCTGAGCTTCCCGATGCAGCCGCAGAACTTTGAGAAGGTCTATGGGAAAGCTCGGTTGACCCTGACTCCAGGCAAATAAACCGGCTTTCTCCTGAAGAAACCGGGTCAAAATGTGGGAGGGTGCTTGCTCCCGATAGCAGTGGGTCAGCCAATACAAATTTGACTGATCCTCCGCCATCGGGAGCAAGCACCCTCCCACATTTGGCTCTCTGCATTTAGATAGAACTTCTCCAGGTTCATTCTCCTCCTACTGATAAGCCCATCGCCCACGGCACACCCCATGGACCTTGTCATCGCCCGCCCTGAAGGTCTCTACTGCCCCGCCGGTGATTTCTACATCGACCCTTGGCGCCCGGTAGAACGCTCCGTCATCACCCACGCCCACGGCGACCACGCCCGCACCGGCAACCAGCATTACCTGGCCGCCGCGCCCGGCGAAGGCATCCTGCGCTCGCGCCTGGGGCAGGACATCAACCTGCAAACCCTGGCTTACGGCGAGAAACTGCAGCATCACGGCGTGACGTTGAGTTTCCATCCGGCCGGGCATGTGCTCGGCTCAGCCCAGGTGCGCCTGGAATACCAAGGTGAAGTCTGGGTGGCGTCTGGCGACTACAAAGTCGAGCCTGATGGCACCTGCGCGCCCTTCGAACCGGTGCGTTGCCACACCTTTATCACCGAATCCACCTTTGGCCTGCCGATCTACCGGTGGCAGCCCCAGGCGCAGATTTTTGCCGGGATCAACGATTGGTGGCAGGCCAATATCGCTGCCGGCAAGGCCAGCGTGTTGTACTGCTATTCCTTCGGCAAAGCCCAGCGCATCCTGCATGGCATCGACGCCAGCATCGGCCCGATCCTCAGCCACGGCGCAGTCGAACCGCTGAACCGGGTGTACCGCGAGGCCGGCGTCTACATTCCCGAGACGCTCTACGCCGGTGACTTCACCAAGACCGACCCGCTGCTGCGCCAAGCCCTGATCATTGCCCCGCCCTCCGCCGGCGGCAGCAGTTGGATCAAGCGTTTCGGCGACTACAGCGACGCGTTCGCCAGCGGCTGGATGCGCCTGCGCGGCACACGGCGGCGGCGCGGTGTGGACCGAGGTTTTGTGCTCTCGGACCACGCCGACTGGCCCGGCTTGTTGTGGGCCATCGAACAAACCGGCGCGGAACGGGTGATGGTGACCCACGGCTCAGTCGGCGTATTGGTGCGCCACTTGCGGGAAAAAGGCCTGGATGCCCAGGGTTTCACCACCGAGTACGGTGACGACGAAGAAGAGGTCAGCGCATGAAGGCCTTCGCTGAGCTGTACGCCAACCTCGACGCCACCACTTCCAGTAACGCCAAGCTCGCGGCCCTGCAAGCCTACTTCCTGAATGCGCCGCCTGAGGATGCGGCATGGGCAGTGTATTTCCTGTCCGGCGGACGCCCTCGACAACTGGTGCCGACGCGCCTGCTGCGGGACATGGCCACCGAAGCGTCCGGCATCGAGCCTTGGCTGTTCGAAGAGAGCTATCAGTCGGTGGGAGACCTGGCCGAAACGATTTCCCTGCTGCTGCCGGAATCAACCTACACCTCAGAAGACGGCCTCGCCGTGTGGCTGGAAGAAAAACTCCTGCCCTTACGCGGCCTCTCACCTCAGGACCTGGCAGAGCGCCTGCCAGCGTTATGGGCACAGCTGGATCAACCGAGCCTGATGGTGTGCATCAAATTGATCACCGGCAGCTTTCGTGTGGGCGTCTCCAAATTGCTGGTCACCCGCGCCCTTGCCGACATGGCCGGGCTGGACAGCAAACGCGTGGCCCAGCGGCTGGTGGGCTACACCGATCTGTCCAACCGCCCGACACCCCAGGGCTACCTCAAACTGATCGCCGCAGAATCGTCCGACGAACATGCGCAACGCGGCGGTCAGCCGTATCCGTTTTTTCTTGCTCACGGGTTGTCGCAGCCGGTAGAGCAATTCGATGCATTGCTTGGCTCCCCAGCCGACTGGCAGGTGGAGTGGAAGTGGGACGGCATTCGAGCGCAAGTGGTCAAGCGCGAGGGGCGCCTGTGGGTCTGGTCCAGGGGTGAAGAATTGGTGACTGACCGTTTTCCCGAACTTCACAGCCTGGTAAGTGGCCTGCCCGATGGCACGGTGATCGACGGCGAAATCGTGGTGTGGAAAGAATCAGTGCAACCCTTCGCTCTGTTGCAGCAGCGTATCGGTCGCAAGACCCTGAGCAAAAAAGTCCTTGAGGATGCGCCGGTAGCGGTGCTGGCCTACGACCTGCTGGAACATGCGGGCGACGACTGGCGCAACCACACCCAGGCCGAGCGCCGCGCACAGTTGGAACAGGTGATTGCTGTGTGCAACCAACCGGTATTGCAGCCCTCACCGCTGCTGACGGGTGCAACTTGGCAGGACCTTGCGCAGCAACGCGAAGCCTCCCGCAGCCTCGGCGTCGAGGGCATGATGCTCAAGAATCGCCAAGGCCTGTATGGCGTCGGCCGCACCAAGGACATGGGCCTGTGGTGGAAGTGGAAAGTCGACCCGTTCAGCGTCGACGCCGTGTTGATCTACGCCCAGCGCGGCCATGGCCGGCGCGCCAGCCTCTACAGCGACTACACCTTTGCCGTGTGGGACGGCCCGCCCGGCAGCGAGCGCAGCCTGGTGCCGTTTGCCAAGGCCTATTCCGGATTGACCGACGAGGAGATGCGCAAGGTCGACGCGATTGTGCGCAAGACTACGGTGGAGAAGTTCGGCCCGGTCAGCAGCGTCACGCCAAGTATGGTGTTCGAGTTGGGGTTTGAGGGGATCGCCCTGTCCAAGCGGCATAAAAGCGGGATTGCGGTGCGCTTTCCGCGGATGTTGCGGTGGCGCCAGGACAAGGCGGTAGAGGAAGCCGACAGCCTCGCCACTCTGCAAGATCTCCTGGCCTGACGTAACGCCCGCTCCCAGGTTTTAATTTCCGTATGACTCGTAATGGTGCACTCATTTTCCGATGCCCACTTTCGGGCATCTCCTACACTCAAGATTCCCTCTGCCCACCTTTTAAAACGATCATTCGGAACTATGGTGCAGAAATTGCTACTTGTGTTCCGTCTGACACCGTTCAGTAACAGTCCTAAACGCGCCACAAGCGCTTATCTTGGTTTCCAGGGATTACATAATGAAAAAAGCATTGCTGACCCTTTCTGCACTGGCTCTGTGCATGGCCGCCGGTACCGCGCTGGCCAAGGAATACAAGGAATTGCGTTTTGGTGTCGATCCGTCCTACGCGCCCTTCGAATCCAAAGCTGCTGACGGCAGCCTTGTGGGCTTCGATATCGATCTGGGCAATGCCATCTGTGCCGAGCTGAAGGTCAAGTGCAAGTGGGTCGAAAGCGACTTCGACGGCATGATCCCAGGCCTGAAGGCCAACAAGTTCGACGGCGTGATCTCGTCCATGACCGTGACCCCGGTGCGTGAAAAGGCCATCGACTTCTCCAACGAGCTGTTCTCCGGCCCAACCTCGCTGGTGTTCAAGAAAGGCGCTGGCTTCTCGACACCTGAGTCGCTCAAGGGCAAGTCCGTGGGCTACGAGCAAGGCACCATCCAGGAAGCCTATGCCAAGGCTGTGCTGGACAAGGCCGGTGTGACCACCAAGGCCTACGCCAACCAGGACCAGGTTTATGCTGACCTGACTTCCGGCCGTCTCGACGCTTCCGTACAGGACATGCTGCAAGCCGAACTCGGTTTCCTGAAGTCGCCAGCCGGTGCCGGCTACGAAGTCAGCGCGGCTATTGACGACCCATTGCTGCCGTCGAAAACCGCGATCGGTATCAAAAAAGGTAACACTGAACTCAAGGCGCTTTTGGATAAAGGTATCAAAGCGTTACACGATGATGGCACCTACGCCACTATCCAGAAGAAACACTTTGGCGATCTGAACCTGTACAGCGGCAAATAATGCCCGGGGCGCCCCTCCAGTGGAGGGGCGCTTTTTTATCGCCATAGGTCCTGATTTATGTTCGAAGATCTGTTGCAAACCCTCGGGCTGAGCGCGTTCAGCTTGAAGGGTTTCGGCCCGCTGTTGCTGCAAGGCACCTGGATGACCCTCAAGTTGTCGGTGTTGTCCCTGGCCGTCAGCGTGTTGCTGGGCCTGCTCGGCGCCAGCGCCAAACTCTCCAGCCTGCCCTTCCTGCGCATTCCCGCCCAGCTCTACACCACGTTGATCCGTGGCGTACCCGACTTGGTGCTGATGCTGCTGATTTTTTACAGCCTGCAAACCTGGCTTACCGGCCTGACCGACTTTATGGAATGGGAATACATCGAGATCGACCCATTCAGCGCCGGGGTGATCACCCTGGGCTTTATCTACGGTGCCTACTTCACCGAGACCTTTCGCGGCGCGATCCTCGCCGTGCCCCGTGGCCAGTTGGAAGCCGCCACTGCCTATGGGCTCAAGCGCGGGCAACGCTTTCGCTACGTGACCTTCCCGCAGATGATGCGCTTCGCCCTGCCGGGCATCGGCAATAACTGGATGGTGATGCTCAAGGCCACCGCACTGGTATCGATCATCGGCTTGGCGGACTTGGTCAAGGCGGCCCAGGACGCGGGTAAAAGCACTTATCAGTTGTTTTATTTCCTGGTGCTGGCCGCGCTGATCTACCTGGTGATCACCAGCGTCTCCAACTTTGTCTTGCGCCGTCTTGAACGTCGCTACTCCGCAGGCTCCCGGGAGGCGGTGCGATGATCGAACTCTTGCAGGAATACTGGCGCCCGTTCCTTTACAGCGACGGCCAACACATTACTGGCCTGGCCATGACCATGTGGTTGCTCAGCGCCGCACTGGTGATCGGCTTTCTGGTGTCGATCCCGCTGTCCATCGCCCGCGTGTCGCGCAACCCGCTGGTACGCTGGCCGGTGCAGTTCTACACCTACCTGTTTCGTGGCACACCGCTCTATATCCAGTTGCTGATCTGCTACACCGGCATCTACAGCATCGCCGCCGTGCGCGAACAACCGGTACTGGATGCGTTCTTTCGCGATGCAATGAACTGCACGATCCTGGCCTTCGCCCTTAACACCTGCGCCTACACCACGGAGATTTTCGCCGGGTCCATCCGCAGCATGGCCCACGGCGAAGTCGAGGCGGCCAAGGCCTACGGGCTCAGCGGCTGGAAGCTGTACGCCTATGTGATCATGCCGTCCGCACTGCGCCGTTCGCTGCCGTACTACAGCAACGAAGTGATCCTGATGCTGCATTCGACCACCGTGGCGTTTACCGCGACGATTCCGGACATCCTCAAAGTGGCGCGAGATGCCAACTCGGCGACCTTCATGACCTTTCAATCGTTCGGCATTGCCGCGCTGATCTACCTCGCCGTGACCTTTGCCCTGGTCGGCCTGTTTCGGCTGGCGGAACGTCGCTGGCTGGCCTTTCTCGGGCCGAGCCATTAAGGAGCCTTCATGCGTCATCAGCTACATGAACTGATTGCGCCGGTGCCAGGCACGGCGCGGCAAATCCACAGTTTCCACTTCAGCCCGCAGCAGGCCGCAGGCAAGGTTTACATCCAGTCGTCGCTGCATGCCGATGAGCTGCCCGGCATGCTGGTGGCCTGGCACTTAAAGATGCGCCTCGCCGAATTGGCGGCGGCTGGGCGGCTGTTGAGCGAGATCGTGTTGGTGCCCATCGCCAACCCGGTGGGCCTGGAACAGGTGTTGATGGATATCCCCCTGGGCCGCTACGAGTTGGAGAGCGGGCAGAACTTCAATCGCCTGTTTGTCGACCTCAGTGATGAGGTGGGCAACCAGGTCGAGGCGCTGCTCGGAGATGATCCGCAACACAATGTCGAACTGATTCGCGCCTCATTGAGCACCGCCTTGGCCGGGCAAACCGCCGCAACCCAGTTGCAGTCTCAACGACTGGTACTGCAGCGCCTGGCCTGCGACGCCGACATGGTGCTGGACCTGCATTGCGACTTCGAAGCCGTGGCGCACCTGTACACCACACCAGAGGCCTGGCCGCGGGTGGAGCCGTTGGCGCGCTATATAGGCTCGGAAGCCAACTTGCTGGCCACCGACTCCGGCGGGCAGTCTTTCGATGAGTGCTTCACCCTGGTCTGGTGGCAGTTGCAGCAACGTTTTGCCGGACGCTTTCCGATTCCCATGGGCAGCTTTTCGGTAACCGTCGAACTGCGCGGCCAGGGCGACGTCAACCACGGCCTGGCCAGCCTCGATTGCCAGGCGATCATCGATTACCTGATTCACTTCGGCGCAATTGCCGGCGACCCTGCACCGCTGCCCGACCTGCCCTACCCGGCCACGCCCCTGGCAGGCGTCGAACCCGTGGCGACGCCGGTGGGCGGCCTGTTGGTGTTCAGCGCCCTGCCCGGTGAATACCTGGAAGCCGGGCAACTGATCGCTGAGATCATCGACCCCATTACCGACCGCGTAACGCCCGTGCACTGCCACAACGCAGGCCTGCTTTACGCCCGCTCGCTACGCCGCATGGCCACTGCGGGGATGGTCATCGGCCATGTCGCAGGCTCAGAGGCCTATCGCAGCGGCTATCTACTTTCGCCTTGAGGATGCACGCCCCATGTACAAATTGACCGTTGAAGGCCTGCATAAAAGCTATGGCGACAATGAGGTGCTCAGAGGTGTCTCGCTCAAGGCCAAGACCGGAGATGTGATCAGCCTGATCGGCGCCAGCGGCTCGGGCAAAAGCACCTTTTTGCGCTGCATCAATTTCCTGGAAACCCCCAACGACGGCGCCATGACCCTCGACGGCAAACAGATCCGCATGGTCAACGACCGCCACGGCATGCGCGTAGCCGACGACGCCGAATTGCAGCGCCTGCGCACGCGGCTGGCGATGGTCTTCCAGCACTTCAACCTGTGGAGCCATATGAGCGTGCTGGAAAACATCACCATGGCCCCGCGCCGGGTATTGGGTTGCAGCAAGAAAGACGCCGAGGACCGTGCTCGCCGCTATCTGGACAAGGTCGGCCTGCCGGCGCGGGTGGCCGACCAGTACCCGGCGTTTCTCTCCGGTGGTCAGCAGCAACGCGTGGCGATCGCCCGCGCGTTGGCCATGGAGCCGGAAGTGATGCTGTTCGACGAACCCACCTCAGCCCTGGACCCGGAACTGGTGGGTGAAGTGTTGAAGGTGATCCAGGGGCTGGCTGAGGAAGGCCGCACCATGATCATGGTCACCCATGAGATGAGCTTTGCGCGCAAGGTGTCGAACCAAGTGCTGTTCCTGCACAAGGGCATGGTCGAAGAGCAAGGCGCGCCTGAGGATGTGTTGGGCAACCCGAAGAGCGAGCGCTTGCAGCAGTTCCTGAGTGGCAATCTGAAGTAAACCTTTGCGGTGCCGGGAGGGTCTGTGGGAATAGACCCTCCAGAGCGTCAGGCACCGCATGGCAAAACCCCACGACTTCGCCAAGACATGGTTCGCCGCCAAGGGCTGGAAGCCGTTCGACTTCCAGAAAGCGGTTTGGACGGCGGTCAAAGATGGCCAGTCCGGGCTGCTGCACGCCAGCACCGGCGCCGGTAAAACCTATGCGCTGTGGTTTGCCGCCCTCAATCGCTTCGCCAACATCCGCCCGCCTGCTACGGGCAAACGCAAACCGCCTGCCGAGCCCCTCACCGTCCTGTGGATCACGCCGATGCGTGCGCTGGCCGCCGACACGGCTCGCGCCCTTGAAGCGCCGCTGGCGACCTTGCAGATTCCCTGGAGTGTCGGCCTGCGCACGGGCGATACCAGCAGCAGCGAGCGCGCCCGGCAAACCCGCCGCCAACCCACCGCTCTGATCACCACCCCGGAAAGCCTGACGCTGATGCTCGCCCGCGCCGACAGCGAGTCGAGCCTGGCGCACCTGCGCATGGTGGTGGTGGATGAATGGCATGAGCTGATCGGTAACAAGCGCGGCGTGCAGTTGCAATTGGCGTTGGCGAGGCTGCGGCGCTGGCATCCGGATCTGATGGTGTGGGGCATTTCGGCGACCCTGGGTAATCAGGCCCACGCGCTTGAGGTTTTGGTCCCACAAGGCGGTGCAATCAATGTGCAGGGGCAAACGGCCAAATCCCTAAAAGTCGACACCTTGTTGCCGCTGGTTACCGAGCGTTTTCCCTGGGCCGGGCATATCGGTTTGAAGATGTTGCCGCAGGTGGTCGCCGAGGTGGAGGCCAGCAGCAGTTGCCTGGTGTTTACCAACACGCGGGCGCAGTCGGAAATCTGGTACCAGGCCTTACTGGAGGCGCGGCCCGATTGGGCTGGATTGATTGCCCTGCACCACGGCTCGCTGTCCCGGGAAACCCGCGATTGGGTAGAGCGCGCCTTAAAAGACGGCCAGCTTAAAGCGGTGGTGTGCACTTCCAGCCTGGACCTTGGGGTGGATTTTTTACCGGTGGAGCGGGTACTGCAGATCGGTTCGGCCAAAGGTATCGCCCGCCTGATGCAACGCGCCGGGCGCTCCGGCCACGCGCCGGGGCGACCGTCGAGGGTGACGCTGGTGCCGACCCACAGCCTGGAGCTGGTTGAGGCTGCGGCAGCCCAGGATGCAATTGCAGCGCGACGCATCGAAGCCCGCGAATCGCCCTACAAACCGTTGGATGTACTCGTACAACATTTGGTGAGCATGGCCTTGGGCGGTGGCTTTACACCGGATGCCTTGCTGGCGGAAGTGCGCGGCGCCTGGGCGTATCGCGACCTTACGGATGCGGACTGGGCCTGGGCGCTGGGATTTGTGCGCCATGGCGGCTTGTCGCTCACCGCTTATCCGGATTACCGCCGTGTGGAGCCCGACGAGCATGGCATCTGGCGCGTCCCCGACGCTCGGTTGGCGCGGCGCCATCGCATGAGCGTAGGCACCATTGTCAGCGACGCGAGTATCCAGCTGAAGTTCTGGAGCAAAGGCGGCGGCGGCAAGAATCTGGGCAGTGTGGAGGAAGGTTTTATCGCACGGCTCAAGCCCGGCGATGGTTTTCTGTTCGCCGGACGTCTGCTGGAGCTGGTGCGGGTAGAAAACATGACCGCTTACGTACGCCGCAGTACCGCAAAAAAGGCAGCCGTACCGCGCTGGAATGGCGGGCGTATGCCGCTTTCCAATGAACTGGCCCAGGCCGTGGTGGAGCGCTTTGACGCTGCGGCCCATGGGCGTTTCGACGGCCCCGAGATGCGGGCGGTGCAACCGTTGTTGCAGACGCAGTTGCGCTGGTCCGGCCTGCCGACACGGGAACACTTGTTGGCCGAAGTGCTGAAGTCCCGGGAGGGGTGGCATCTGTTTCTATACCCGTTTGCCGGGCGTCAGGTGCATTTGGGGCTGGCGAGTTTGCTCGCCTGGCGGGTCAGCCAAGGGCAGGCGGTGACCTTCTCCATTGCCGTCAATGACTATGGTCTGGAGCTACTGAGCGCCACGCCGTTGGATTGGACAGTGTTGCTGAACGAGACCCTGCTTAGTCCGGCGAATTTGCTGACGGATGTAGCCGCCAGCCTGAATGCCGGGGAACTGGCGCTGCGGCGCTTTCGTGAAATCGCCCGTATCGCCGGGCTGGTGTTTGCCGGTTACCCCGGTGCGCCGAAAAGTACGCGGCAGGTGCAGGCGTCCAGTGGATTGTTCTTTGAAGTGTTCAAGCAATATGACCCGCAAAACCTGTTGCTGGCCCAGGCAGGGGAAGAAGTCCTGCGTGACGAGTTGGATATTCGCCGACTCGAAGAGACCTTGCTTCGGTTATCGGCGCTGAAAATGGATGTGTATGTGATCGAACGTCCAACGCCCCTGGCGTTCCCGCTGCTGGTGGAGCGGATGCGCGAAAGCATGAGTTCGGAAAAACTTTCAGAGCGCATTGCGCGGATGGTCAAGGACTTGGAAAAAGTTGCGGAGAAACGATGACGCATTGCTCGGTGACGCTTGGGGGCGAAGAACTGTGGTTGCTGGCGGACAAAGCGGTTTACTGGCCTGCGCGCCAGTGCCTGTTGATTGCCGATGCGCACTTTGGCAAGGCATCGGCCTATCGAAGCCTGGGGCAACCGGTGCCACAAGGCACGACCTCCGACAATCTGCAACGATTGGACCGCGTGTTAAACGCCCTGCCGTGCGCGCAGGTGATCTTTCTCGGCGACTTCCTGCATGGTCCAGGCTCCCACGCCAGCGGCACGCTGAGCGCACTGAGGAGCTGGCGAGAGCGCCATAGCGACCTGGCGATGACCTTAATCCGAGGCAATCACGATAAACGCGCGGGTGACCCGCCTGCCGACTTGAGGATCGAAGTGGTTCCTGAACCCCTGCTGATGGGCCCATTCGCCCTGCAACACGAACCGGACGCCCATGCCAGCCACCTTGTGTTGGCGGGGCATGTGCATCCGGTGTATCGCTTGCGCGGCAAGGGCCGGCAAAGCCTACGCCTACCGTGCTTCCTGCTGAGCTCGAGCGTCAGCCTGTTGCCGGCGTTTGGCGCGTTCACGGGCGGATATACCGTGGAGCAAGACAATGATCACCAAATCTTTGTGATTGGCGACCATCAGGTCTGGCCAGTTGGCTGAAACACCGACTGGCCTGGCTGGTATCAAGCGACAGGTGCGGGTGGCGGCTCGTCCGGAAGAGTCGGCTCGCCGGGTTCGGTGGGCTGCGGGTAATCCGGCTCGGGTTGGCCAGGGATGCCGCCCGCGTAAGCGGGATCGGCCATCAGGGACCAGGCCAGAACACCAATCTGGTTGGGTTCAAGCCGGGCAAGTTCTGCGCTGATTCGCGGGTCGATCTTCATAAGGTACTCCTCAAGCGTGGCCCGACGCGTTTTGCACGCGCCGAGGCAGTACACCCAATAGAGTCACTTTCTTCGGACTAATTCCCTTTACGCGTAGGACCTTTCGATCAAGCGCGTGGCAAGGTGACGCCGCGCTGGCCTTGGTACTTGCCTGCGCGGTCTTTGTAGGACACTTCACAGGCCTCATCAGACTGAAGGAACAGCATCTGCGCTACGCCTTCGTTGGCGTAGATCTTGGCCGGCAGCGTGGTGGTGTTGGAGAACTCCAGGGTCACGTGACCTTCCCACTCAGGCTCAAGCGGCGTCACGTTGACGATAATGCCGCAACGCGCGTAGGTGCTTTTACCCAGGCAGATGGTCAGTACGTCACGCGGAATACGGAAGAACTCCACGGTGCGCGCCAGGGCGAAGGAGTTTGGCGGAATGATGCACACGTCGCTCTTGACGTCGACGAAACTCTTTTCGTCGAAGTTCTTCGGATCGACGATTGCCGAGTTGATGTTGGTGAACACCTTGAACTCATCGGCGCAACGTACATCGTAGCCGTAGCTGGAAACGCCGTACGAAATCACTCGGTCATCGCCTTCACCACGAATCTGGCGCTCGACGAACGGTTCGATCATGCCGTGCTCTTGCGCCATGCGGCGAATCCACTTGTCCGATTTGATGC
>PJQF01000241.1_pt1 | contig 23246 bp, 24 predicted proteins | sample 1503741 | NCBI WGS metagenome assembly PJQF01 (sample SAMN07775949, study PRJNA414020) | Biofilm metagenome, whole genome shotgun sequencing project. | isolation source: biomolecule (vanillin) treated reverse osmosis membrane biofilm | place: India: Nagpur | collected 2017-03-21 | reverse complement strand
GCCTTTTGGTTACTTTTGTGCCTTTACAAAAGTGACCCGCTGTAAGAGCGGAACCACAGGCGGCCGTTACCGCAGCAACGGATATACACTCGATCCCATCCAACATCTTGGTCGGCTTTAAGGCCGCCATCGGAAACACCACCTGCGGTAAACCAGCTCACCACAACAGCAGCATTGCCAACCGAACGGATCATTTGATGCGGTAGTGAAAGGTATTCCTCACAGCCGGCACCACAACAGCCTTGCCATCAACGATCCTTGGCTGATAGCGGAAGGTGTTCGCCGCCGCCAGTGAAGGACGCATGAACAACGGGTGGCAGCCGTCCAACACCTTGGGATTTTCCACGCGGCCTTGAGTGTTGACGCTGTACTCCAGGGTGCAATCGCCTTCGATGTTCTTGTCCAAAGCACGCTCTGGGTAATCCGGCGCTTCCTTGCTCAGAGGCTGGTATTGGCGGCTGTCAAAGGCCGGTGCCGCTGCAGGCGCAGGTGTGGCGAGGCGGGCTTTTTCCGCAGCCAATCGCTCCTGGGCCTGGCGCTGTAGTTCCAGCTCGCGGGTGCGTTGTTCGGTGGCCAGGCGTTCCTGTTGTTGCTCGATTTTCTTTTCTTCGACGCGTTTACGCGCCAGGGCGGCTTTCTCCAGTTTTTGCGCCTGGATTCGGGGGTCGACCGCAGGTTTCACTGGTACCGGAATCACCACCGGCTCCGGCGGCGCAGGTGCCGGTGCAGCAACCACCGGTTCTGGTACTGCCACCGGCGCAGGCGGCAGCATGACCAACTGCGTGTGCATCACCCGAGGTGCCTCCACCATCGGTTTTTCCGTCGACCAGCCCACCATCAACGCCGCCAACACGCCCACGTGCAGCGCCACCGCCAGGCTGGCGGCGAAGCTGTTTCGCCACACGCCGGAGGTATCCCTGGGTTCCATCACAAGCGTCGGACTGTGCATGATCATCGCCGTCATTGCGGGGCCTCGGTCACCAGCCCCACGTTGCTGACACCGCCTTTTTGCAACACCGCCATGGCTGCAACCACACGTCCGTAGCCGGCGTTGTCGTCGGCGCGGATGTACACCTGGGTGTCGCTGCGTGCCGCTACCACCTGCATGACCTTGGTGCCCATTTCGTCCAGGCTCACGGCGCTGTCGGTCTGGTGCTGGGTGTCGAGCTCGCCGCCGAGGTTCCAGTAGTAGCCGCCATCGGCCTTTACCGACAGCGTCAGGATCTGCTGGCGGGTATCGGTAGCCAGCGCCTCGGCGGCGACCTTGGGCAGCTCGATCTTCACGCCCTGGGTCAGCATTGGCGCGGTGACCATGAAGATCACCAGCAGCACCAGCATCACGTCGATATACGGCACCACGTTCATTTCGGCCTTGGGCCCGTGCTTGCGTTGCGGCCTGACTAACATGGGAGTTGCTCCTTTCAGGCGGCCACGGCCAGGTTGATCGGCGCACCGCGCAGGGTGCGGTGCAGGCGCACTTGCAGCTCATTGCCAAACGCGTAGTAACGGGTGAGCAGCGTCTGGCCACGCGCCGCGAAGCGGTTATAGGCGATCACCGCCGGGATGGCTGCAAACAGGCCGATGGCTGTGGCGATCAGCGCTTCGGCAATGCCCGGCGCCACTGTCGACAACGTGGCCTGTTGCACTTGGGACAAACCGATAAAGGAATTCATGATCCCCCACACCGTGCCAAACAAACCGATGTACGGGCTGACCGAACCCACGGTCGCGAGAAATTGCAGGCCCTTTTCCAGTTCGATTTCCTGCTCGGTGATCGCCACCTGCAAGGCCCGCTCAACACCTTCGAGCACCGCCGGGTCATGGCTGTGCAGGTGCTGGTATTCCTGGACGCCGGCAATAAAGATCGGCGCAATCCCGCCCTCGCCCGCCTGCACGGTTTCGCGGTACAGCGGTTGCAAGTCCGACGCTGCGCGAAAGCGCTGCACGAAGCCATTCAACTGGCGCTCCAGGCGGCGCAGTACGCTGCCGCGCTGGATGATCAGGTACCAGCTGAGCAACGACGCCAGCAGCAAGGTGATCATGACCGCCTTGACCAACAGGCTGGCGTCACTGATAAGGCCCCAGATCGTCATATGTTCCATCGTCGCGTGCATGGTGATGTCCTATTCGATTAAAAAGTGATGACGGGGTGATGACGGTTCACGGCAATTTCAGCGCACGGGTCACGTCAGCCCACGGTACGAATTTAAAATTCTGGGTTTGCTCGGGCATGCGCTTGCGGCCGTCCTGCACCACCAGCATGCCTTGGCTCCAAGGCCCGCCCAGGTTGATGGCGGTGACCTCCAAGCCATCGGTTTCCGAGGCGCCGTCGATACCGGCGGCGGCATTGAGGCCGACGCGAAACGCATCGTGAATCGCAAACGGCGGCTCGGCATCCACCACCAGGTAGCTGTCGTTGCCTTGGCTTGAGATCACCAGATAGTCGCGTTTGTCGCTCTGATACAGCGCCAGGCCCTCGACGTCCGCGTGCAACTGCGGGCCGACCTTGATCACGCTAGTGAGGGTGGCCGGTTGATCGGCACGAGCGTCCACCGCCCACACCCCCACGTCTTCTTCGCCGATAAACAAGCGCTGGCGCTGGTCGTCGGCCACGCAGCCTTCAGGCTGGCTGTCGACCTTGAACTGGCGCACCAGCTCACCTTGCACACGGCCATCCGGGGCGCTCAGGCGGTATTGCAGGAAGGTGCCGTCCTTGCCGTTGGCGATGGCATAGATCTCGCCGCTGGCGGGCTGATACAGGCAGATGCCATAGATTTCCTTGAGCGGCGTAGGCACTTCACCGGCTTCGCGCAACTCGCCGCTTTGGCGGTCGATGCTGAACACGCTTAGGCTGTTGTGATCACGATTGCTGGCGACGGCCAGATCCACGGTCTGGGCGCCCAGCTTGAAGTTGGGGCGGACGTCGACGTTGTTCAGGCGTCCGACCGCCAGTTCCTGCAACAGCTTGCCGTCAAGGTCATAGGCCAACAGGCCTTGTTTTTTGTTGGTGCCAAGCACGCGGCTTTTGGCCGGGGTGTCGGGGTGAATCCAGATCGCCGGATCATCCGCCGCATCACCCTGGCGGCCGACTGGGTCGGTTTGGCGCACGGCGGCGACTTCCGGCAGTACAGGATCTGCCGCTACCGGCTTGGCCTGCCAGTTGAGCTTGCCCTGGTAGAGCGTGCCGCTGTCGTCGTCGCGTACCAGCAGCTGTTGGCCGTTGACGCTCAATTGCTCGGGTTCTTTCAGGCCAGGCAAGCTCAGGCTCGGCTGTTCCACCCAGCGCTCGCCCGTCCTTTGGAACAGGTGAAGTTGCGCAGTCTTTGGATCGAGCGCGACCACGCCACCCGGCACCAGGGCGACGGCACCGGCTTCACGTTTGGGATTATCGAACACCGCCACCGGGGTGCGTTTCACGTCCGCTTCCGGGTGCGCCGGGTAGGCCCACCAGCCGACATTTTCTTCATTGACTATCAGTTGATTCGTCCCGTCGTCCACCTGGCAGAACTGCGCCGATGGTGGCAGCGGCAAACCGCGCACACGCTGGGGTTCAGTCAGCAGCGTCGCGCCATTGCCCACCAACCATTGCTCGCCCTTGCCCTCCTCACCCACCAAAAACACAAACAGGTTGGCCGCTGAATCGCGGTACAGGCACAGGCCGTTCACCGGGTAATCGCGGGCCGGCAGGTACAGCGGTTTGCCCCAGGTTTTGCTGGCGGCGTCGAGGGTGATCAACAGCGCTTGTTGACGATCATTGTCGAGGCTGGCGACCAGTACCTGGGCGCCTGCGGTGCGGGTGTCGAGGCTGCTGAAGTTGCCTTTGAACCGGGTCAGTTCAGTGCCTTTGGCGTCGAGCAGTTGCAGGCCGTCGCGGGTGCTGGCGGCCAGGCGCTCGGGGGTGCTGGGGAGGAAAGCCACTGCTTCGGCGTTCAGGGATGTCGCCCAAGGCGTCAGGGTCAGGTCGGCAGCCAGTGCATGAGTGCAGGTCAACACCGATATCAGCAAGTACAACGTGGAGATTCTCATGTACAAACAAATCCTTCGAAAACAATGGAGTTCCCATGTGGGAGGGGTCTTGCTCCCGATGAGGGTGTGTCAGTCAGCAGATGTATTCACTGAACCACCGCTATCGGGAGCAAGCGCCCTCCTACATTGGAATCGAGGTGTGAGTTAGAAATGGGTGAAGGTCAGGCCGAGCTTGTAGGTCGGGCCGTACTCTTCGTATTGGCCGTTGTAGCTGCGGTGGCCGGTGTAGACGAAGTACGACTCATCGGTGAGGTTCTGGGCCTCGAAGCTGACTTGCAGGTTCTTGGTCAGCGAGTAGCGCGCGCTGAAATCGACGAAGGTCTGCGCGTCCACATGCAGGTCGTGGGCCTTGTCGTTGATCGAGGCCAGTTCATACAGGTAGGCCGATTTGTAGTTGGCCGACAGGCGCAGGCTGAGCTTGTCGTCTTCCCAACCGAGCATCAGGTTGCCGACGGTGTCCGATTGGTTCGGCAGGCTGATGTTGCGTTTGCGGTTCGTGCCGCTGGCGGCGTCGAAGCCTTCGATATCCGCGCTGGAGCGGCTGAAGGTGCTGTTGGCGCCGATCAGCAGACCGTTCCAGGGCGCGGGCAGCCAGTCGAATTTCTGCGAGTAGGCCAGTTCCAGGCCATAGAGCTTGGCGCTGTCGCCGTTGGCGTAGGTGTGGGCCTCGGAGAAGTTGGTCCAGGCGCCGGTGCCGGCCACGTCGGTGTTGTAAACGAAGTTCTTGATGTCTTTGTAAAACACGAACGCTGAGACGGTGCCGGCGCGGCCCATGAAGTGCTCGATGCCAAGGTCGAGGTTGCTCGATTCCAGGGGCTTGAGGTCCGGGTTGCCAAAGGTGGCTTCGTCATCGTCGATCACAAAACCCGGCGCCAGTTGGCCGAAGGTCGGGCGCACCACGGACTTGGTCCAGGCTGCGCGCACCTGGGTGTTTTTGTCGATCTGGTAGCGCGCATGCAGGCCCGGCAGCCAGTGGTGATACTGGCGCTTGGTCTCGGTGGCAGTGAACACGCCATCGGTGGCGCCGGTACCCTTGGCTTCGAACTTGGTGCCTTCGTAGCGCAGGCCGGCGATAAAGCGCCAGTCGTCGATGTCGATGGTGTTCATCAGGTAGCCGGCGTTGATGTCTTCGCGAATGGTGAAGTCGTTGACCCGGGACTCGGTCTCGTCATAAAAGTCCGCTGCATTGAGGCTGCCGATCAGTTGCTTGATGCCGCTGGCGCTGATGCCTGGCCCGTAGTTGCCCAGGCGATAGTCGACACTGCCCTTCTGAAACTGGGTCAGGTTGAGCTGGTCGGCGGTGTAGCCAAGGGTGTCGAAGTCCTTATAGACCCAGGCCTCCAGGTCATTGTCCTTATTACGGCGACTCACCTTGCCACCGAATTTGACCTGGGACGCATAGCCGCTCAGGTCGTAGTCGCGGGCCAGGTCCAGGCGCAGGTTTTTCTCGGTGTCCTTGGTGTTCTGTTTTTCCCAATCAACTTTGTCGAGCGTGAAGTTGCTTGGGTCGTAGAAACCGGCACCGATGATTGGCCGTGGCTTGTCCTTGTCGTAGAAACCGCTGTTGGCAAAGTCGCCGCCGTCGAAGGTGGCTCCGGCGATGTGCGCCGGGCTGTCTTCGCTCGATTGGCTGTAGCCGGCCTGACCGCTGAGGGTCCACAGGCCAAGCATGCGCTCACCGCCGAACACGTAGGACTGGATTTCCTGGGTTTCCTCACGGTTCTTCAGCTTGCGCTTGGCTTCAGCGTCGCCCAGTTCACCAGCGGCTTGGGGGTCGGCAAATTCAATGCTGGTGGAGTTGCGGGTTTCGGTGTCTTTGTAGCGGCTGTAGAGGGTGCGCAGGTAGTAGCTGCTGAGGTCATCGGGCTTGTAGTCGAAGTTCAGTCCACCGCCGGCGCGTTCGCGGCTGATGTCGTAGTCGCGCTGTTCGAATTCGTTGAGTTTGGCGCCGTCGGTGAAGTCCCAGGCACCGCCGGTTTCGACGTTGTCCGAGCCAAAATCACGCTTCTGCCAGCTTAGGGCTGCGGCTACGCCAAAGTTGTCGATGCCGTCGCCGAGGCTGAAACGGTTGCTCGCCGCGCCGGAGAATTTGGGGCTGGTCTGACTCGTATTCTTGTCGTAACTGGCCTCGGTGCTGCCGGTGTAGAACAGGCCTTTGTGGTCGAAGGCCGACAAGCTCTGCACGTCGACGGTGCCACCGAGGGAGTTGGCGTCCATGTCCGGGGTGAGGGTCTTGATCACCGACAGCGACTGCACCAGTTCTGAAGGCAGCACATCGAGGGCCACGGCGCGGCGCGCGCTTTCCGGGGCGGGCACCAGGGTGCCGTTGATGGTTACGCTGTTGAGGTCCGGGCCGAGGCCACGCACGCTGACAAATCGCCCTTCGCCCTGATCGCGCTCGACGCTGATGCCGGGCAAACGCTGTACCGCTTCTGCGACGTTTTCATCCGGCAACTGGGCCACGCCGTCGGCATGCACCACGCTTTTGATGCTGTCAGAGCTGCGCTGCTCTTTAAGCGCTTGATCGATGGCAGCGGCCTGGCCGACCACTTCGACATGCTCGGTGGTGGTGGCCTCGGCGGCGCTCAACCGTTCGCTGGCAATCGCCAGGGCCAAGGCGGTGAGCGTGAAGCTGACGAGCCCGGTGCGCTTGTACATGAAATCCTCCCCAAGAATCCGTTGGCGCCAGGCAAATGGCCCGGCAACTGGGAGGGCAAGCTAGGGGTGGGGGATGACGGTTCTGTGACAGGAGTTGGCGGCGAGGCCCGTAAACCGGGGGGTTTTGCCCGAACCCGGACGTGGAATGAGCTGATATGACCTGTGGAGATCCCCTGTGGGAGGGGGCGTGCCCCCGATAGCGGTGGGTCAGCAGGCCTATCTGTTGACTGATACACCGCCATCGGGAGCAAGCCCCCTCCCACATTTTTTGATCTCCAGTGTGTTTGAGCTGAGCTGATTCGACCCTCCCACGCCGTCATCCAACCGTCACATCCATCTGCTGTGCTGGCGCCCATCGCTCATTCGCCCAAGGACCCGCGGCCATGTTTTCCGTGCTCAAACCTCATCGCTGGAAACTCGCGCTCTTGCTCATTGCCGCCAACGCCGGGCTGATCCTGCACCTGGCCTGCGGCGAGTTGAAAAGCGTCAGCGAGTGGGTCTGGCTGGATATTTTCGGCGAAGGCGGTTCCGCCCTGCTCGCCCTGGTGTGGCTGGGCCTGGTGCTTAAAAGCCGCCCCGCCGGGCGCGTCACCAATTACCTGGCGCTGGGGCTGTCGTGCATCTTCTTTTCGTGGTGGATCGACAGCCTCGATGAGTTTATCCGCCTGCCTGACAGCATCACCTGGGACCACTGGCTGGAATCCGGGCCGATGCCGGTGGGCATGATTCTGCTGACCATCGGCATCTACCACTGGCACCGCGAACAACTGGCGATCAGCGCGCAGATGGAAAAGCGCGAACGGCTGTTTCGCGAGCACCGCCTGTTCGACAAACTCACGCCCCTGGCCGGTGCCGACTACCTCAAGCGCCAATTGGCCGACAGCCTGCACGACAGCCGCGAACAGCAACAACCGCTGTCACTGCTGGCACTGGACCTGGACAACTTCGCCGCCATTAACCAGGCCTACGGGCATGTCGAAGGTGACGCCGTGCTCCAGGCCCTCAGCCATTTGTTGTTACTCAATCTGCGCCGCCAGGACTTGCTTTGTCGACTGGCCGGTGACCGCTTTGTGGTGCTGCTGCCCAACACCGGCGAGCGCCAGGCCAAAGAGCTCGCGCTGGAGTTGCAGCAAGCGGTACATGGCCTGGCCCACAAAACCCGGCAACAGGGCGAACGCCTGCAACTGGCGGCGACCACAGCGGTAGTAATGGCCCTGGACGAGCCGCCCCAGGACTTGCTCAAGCGCCTGAACCTGGCGTTGGCCAGGGCCAAGCAACCTCTCGCGAAAAGCGCCTGAGATGGCGGTGAAAACCAACTGGTATGAGGCCGACAGCCGCTTCATACCAGGGCACAACCAACCGGCCACGCTGATTGACCTGGCACTGTCCCGTGACATCGACAGCCATCGTTTGCTGCGCGGCACCGGGCTGTTCCACGAGGACATCCTGGCGGGAACGGCGCGCTTGAGCCCGCAGCAGTTCCTGGCACTGATCGGTAACAGTCGAAAGCTGCTGGATGCCGACGACAGCAGTTTTCTGTTGGGCCAGCGCTTGCTGCCCGGCTATTACGGCGCGGCCAGCCATGCCTTGGGCCATGCACAGAATCTGCATCAGGCACTGGAGATCCTTATTCAGCAACAGGTGCTGCTCAGCCCGTTGGTCACCCTGCAAGTGGAGCTGGATGAGCACCACGCCTACCTGTATTGGTTGGACAGTTGCGGCGCTGGCGAGCAGTGGCGGTTTCTACTGGAAGCGAGCATGACGTCGCTGGTTGCCATGAGCCAATGGCTCAGCGGCGAGCGTCTGCCGTGGGTGTGCAGTTTCAGCCATGCCGAGCCGCGTTATGTCGAGCAGTATTGGGTGCATCTGGGCGAAGAGACGCGCTTCGAGCGCCCGCTGGACATGATGTGCATCCCCCGCGAACACCTCACCCGCGCCTGGCCCGGGGCTTCGGCTACCGCCGGCCAGGTCGCGCGCCAGCAAGCTCGCGAACAGATCGAACATTTGGGCTTTGCCGGCAGTTTTCTCGATTGCCTCTACGACTATTTGCGCGAGCAGGTGCGCCAACCGCCGAGCCTGGAACAGGCGGCCCAGGCCTTCGCCATGAGCCCGGCGACCCTCAAGCGCAAACTGCACAAACACCACACCGGCTTTCAGCAGCAAGTGGACCGGGTACGCAAACAAGTGGCGCTGCACCTGTACCAGGTCAAGGGCTACAGCAATGATGAAGTGGCGGCGTACCTGAACTTCAATGATGCGGCGAACTTTCGACGCTCATTCAAGCGCTGGACTGGCAGCACCCCGAACCTGATCCGCCAGTTGTTCAACAGCCGCTAGCCAGGCGCTCGCGCAGGAACTCCACCAACGCCTGCACCGGCCGCGAGCTTTGCCGATGTTGGGGATAGACCGCCGACAAGGTCAGGGCTTCGGGGGCGAAGTCGTCGAGAATGGTGATCAGGCGACCGTCCTTCAACGCGTCGCCAACGATAAAGGTCGGCAGATAAGTGACGCCCAGCCCGGCGATGGCGGTGTCACGCAACAGCTCACCGTTATTCACGCGCATGCGACCGCTGACATTCAGCGCCTGCACCTTGCCCTTGAAGCGCCATTGCACTTGACGGCCATGGCCGTAAGGCAGGCAGTCGTGTTGAGCCAGATCATCGGGTTGCAAGGGTGTGCCGCGCAGAGCCAGGTAGTCGGGGCTGGCGCAATACACCCGCTGGATGCTGGCGATACGGCGGGCGATCAGGGTGGAGTCTTCCAGGGTGCCGATGCGCAACACCAGGTCGTAGCCTTCGCCGATCAGGTCCACGGGGCGATCGCTGAGGTCGACCTCCACCGACACTTGGGGATGGCGCTGCAAAAACAACGGTAACAGGCAACCCAGGTGCGCCATGGCAAACGACAACGGCGCGCTGAGGCGAATGGTGCCGCGCGGTTCGCTGTTCTGGCCGGCGATGCCCTGCTCCACTTGCTCGACTTCACCGAGCAGGCGCAAGGCGGATTCGTAGTAGCTCTGGCCCAGGGGCGTGACATCCAGCCGGCGCGTCGAGCGGTTGAGCAGGCGCACGCCGAGGCGATCTTCCAGCTGGATCAGGCGGCGGCTGACGAATTGCTTGGACAGGCCCAATTGTTCGGCGGCAGCGGTGAAGCTGCCGGATTCCATGACCTGGCAGAACAGGCGCATGTCTTCGAAGGGGTTCATTGTCGCTTCTCGGTGGACGATGGGCTGATTTATAACTGGATGGTCGCAACACCACAAATCAAATGTGGGAGGGGGCTTGCTCCCGATTGCGGTGTGTCAGTCTCAATAGCTTTGACTGAGGCACCGCTATCGGGGGCAAGCCCCCTCCCACATTGATCACCTACAGGCTTGAAAACCGGTTACTTGGCAGTAAACGCCGAGTAGCTGTTCATCAGGTTGCGGTAGTTGGGGATGCGCGGCGACAGCAGGTTGGCCAGGCCTTCCATGTCGTTGCGCCAGTCCACTTGCAGCTCGCAGGCCACGGAGAACCAGTTCACCAGCTGGGCGCCGGCGGCGGTCATGCGCGCCCAGGCGGCTTGTTGCACGGTTTCATTGAAGGTCCCGGAAGCATCGGTGACGACGAACACTTCGAAGCCTTCAGCGAGGGCACACAGGGTCGGGAACGCTACGCACACGTCCGTCACTACACCGGCAATGATGATCTGCTTGCGGCCGGTGGCCTTGACCGCCTTGACGAAATCTTCGTTGTCCCAGGCGTTGATCTGGCCAGGACGGGCGATGTACGGCGCGTCCGGGAACAGTGCCTTGAGTTCTGGCACCAGTGGGCCGTTAGGACCGCCTTCAAAACTGGTGGTCAGGATGGTCGGCAGGTTGAAGAACTTCGCCACGTCGGCCAGGGCCAGCACGTTGTTCTTGAATTCGTTGGGGGAGAAATCCTGTACCAGGGAGATCAGGCCCGTCTGGTGGTCGACCAACAGTACGACGGCGTCATCTTTGTTCAAGCGCTTGTAAGTCATGGGTTAACTCCTTGGGGGGTTTTAAAAGGCAAAACACGAGCAGCCGAACGCACCCCAGAAACCCTGGAAGTCGCTAACCGGCACGCTGGAAAGACGGGCTTTCTCATGGCTGTGGGAATGCACGCCGCACGGGCCGCTGCATTGGTGTACTTGAGCTTGCAAAGGCGAATTTGGACGCCAGTGACCCGGCACCTTGACCACCGGCGACCAGTCCGGCAGCACCGGCACGCGCGGCGGTGCGTAGTCTTCGAAGTCGCCGGCGCCGTACACGACCTTGCCGCCCACCACGGTGAGCACTGACTCGATCCACTTGATGGCTTCTTCATCGACACTGAAGAAGTCCGCTGACAGCGCGGCGACGTCCGCCAATTGGCCGACCTTGATCTGGCCTTTCTTGCCCTGCTCGGACGAGAACCAGGCGCTGCCATGGGTGAACAACTCCAGCGCGGTGAGGCGCGGCAGACCTTCGGCGTGCAGTTCCAGGCCGCCGACGGTACGGCCGCTGACCATCCAGTACAGCGAGGTCCAAGGGTTGTAGCTCGACACCCGTGTGGCGTCGGTGCCCGCCCCTACCGGCACGCCTTCGGCGAGCATGCCCTTGATCGGCGGCGTGGCTTCGGCAGCCTTGGCACCGTAGCGCTCGACAAAATACTCACCCTGGAACGCCATGCGGTCCTGGATCGCAATGCCGCCGCCGAGGGCTCGAACGCGCTCGATATTTTTCGGGGTGATGGTCTCGGCGTGGTCGAAAAACCACGGCAGCCCATTGAACGGGATGTCGCGGTTGACCTTTTCGAACACGTCGAGCATGCGCGAGATGGACTCGTCATAGGTGGCATGCAAGCGGAACGGCCAGCGTTGTTCCACCAGGTGGCGCACCACCGGTTCCAGCTCCTGCTCCATGGTCAGGGGCAGATCCGGGCGCGGCTCCAGGAAGTCTTCAAAGTCCGCCGCCGAGAACACCAGCATCTCGCCGGCGCCGTTATGGCGCAGGTAGTCATCGCCCTGATGCAGGGTGACGCTGCCGGTCCAGTTCTTGAAGTCGCTGAGTTCTTCCTTGGGCTTCTGGGTGAACAGGTTGTAGGCGATGCGCACCGTCAGCTGTTCGTCCTTGGCCAGTTGCTCGATCACCGCGTAGTCATCGGGGTAGTTCTGGAAACCGCCGCCAGCGTCGATGGCGCTGGTGAGGCCCAGGCGATTGAGTTCACGCATGAACTGGCGCGTGGAGTTGACCTGGTATTCCAGCGGCAGTTTCGGGCCCTTGGCCAGGGTCGAATACAGAATCATCGCGTTGGGCCGCGCCACCAGCATGCCGGTGGGGTTGCCGTTGCTGTCGCGCACGATCTCGCCGCCCGGCGGGTTCGGCGTGTCTTTGGTGTAGCCGGCCACGCGCAGGGCGGCGCGGTTGAGCAAGGCGCGGTCATACAGGTGCAGCACAAACACCGGCGTGTCCGGCGCGGCCTGGTTGAGCTCTTCCAGGGTCGGCATGCGTTTTTCGGCGAACTGGAATTCGTTCCAGCCGCCCACCACGCGCACCCATTGCGGCGTGGGCGTGCGGTCGGCCTGGTCCTTGAGCATGCGCAGTGCATCGGCCAGGGACGGCACGCCTTCCCAGCGTAGTTCGAGGTTGTAGTTCAGCCCGCCACGGATCAGGTGCAGGTGGGAGTCATTGAGGCCGGGAATCACGGTGCGGCCCTTGAGGTCGATGACCTGGGTGCCGCTGCCACGCAGGGCCATGGCCTCGCCATCGGTGCCGACGGCGACAAAGCGGCCCTGGCTGATGGCGACGGCGGTTGCGCGCGGGTTTTCACGGTCCACGGTGTGGAACTGGCCATTGAACAGAATCAGATCGGCGTTCATAGGGTTTCCTTTACAGAGGCTTCAAGCCAGGGTGCGAACAGGCGGGTAGCCGCCGGCATCAGCAGGTACACCACCAGCAGCACGATGGTCAGGGTGACCAGGAAGGTGGAGACCACGTAGTTGGACAGGAACGGGTGCAGACGCAGGATGGGCCCCCAGATAAACGGCAACAGCAAGGTCTGCGGCAAAATCACAAACAGGCTGACGACCGCCTGTTTCCAGCGCGGCGGCTTGGCGGCGCTGTCGGCCAGGGGCGCGAACCAGAATTCGTTGACCGCACCGATCTCGGTCTTGTCGCCATCGGCCAGCATCGGCGAGGCTTCGACAATCAGGGTTTTACGCTCGGGGGAGTCGAGCCAGGTTTCCAGGTCGTCGGTGGAGCGGTAGCGCAATACGCAAGTGAATAGCGCCAGGTTGTTCTGTTTGCTGCGCACCACGTCGACACCCAAGTGCCCTGGGCGCTCGCCGGCGATGCGCACGATGCGGCGCAGCCAGGCTTCGTAGTTGGCTTCCTGGCCTTGCTTGATCAAGTGTTTGACGACCAGGGTGACGACTTCGTCGGGTCCCGTCTGTGGTGCTGGGTCCATGGTGTGCCCCTCTGCCTTGAAATGTCAGCGATGAGGGGAGTTTGCCGCGGATGGGGGGTGGGAAAATTGAATGTACGTGCTGTTTAAGTCACCAGCCTTCTTTCAACATACGCAACTCCAGGTGCTGCAGCAGCATGATGGTCTTGCCGTCGGCGATCTCGCCGCTCTGCACCATCGCCAGGGCCTGCTCGAAGCCCAGTTCCAGCACCTCGATGTCCTCGCCCTCCTCTTCCAGGCCACCGCCACCACTGACCCGATCCCCCGGCTGGTATTCGCCGATAAAAAAGTGAATCCGCTCAGTGACCGAGCCTGGGCTCATGAACGCCGCGTAGACCTTCTCAACCTGCCCCACGCGATAACCGGTCTCTTCCTCGGCTTCCAGGCGAATGCGCTCCTCGGGGCTGGCATTGTCCAGCAAGCCCGCCGCCGCTTCGATCAGGTAACCGTGGTAGTCATTGACGAAGGTGGGCATGCGGAACTGGCGAATCAGCAACACGGTGCGTTGCGCGCGGTTGTACAGCAGGATGGTCGCGCCATTGCCTCGGTCGTACACCTCGCGGGTCTGAGCTTGCCAACTGCCGTCGCGACGACGCAGGTCGAAGCTGTATTTTTTCAGCAGGTACCAGTTGTCCGAGAGGGTCTCTTCGGCGGTGATGCGAACGGGGCTGTTGTCCATGGTCGGGCTCTTTGTTCCAAGGAGTAATCGGGGGTTCACGCTTGTTTGATGCGAGGCCACGCGGCCGCGACTTCTTCAGCACTGCCGGCGTTGATCCGCGCCAGGTTGCGCGGGTAGTCCACCCCGGGATTCTCAGTGAAGCGCGTTGCGGTGAATTGACCGTTGCTGGCCCGCAGGATGTAGCCCGTGTCCTCGCACAGCGTGGAGGCGAGAAACAATACCCCCGGGGTTACCCAATCCGGCTTGAGTTCGTCAGGTTCATCGGTCACGCCCCACATCCGTGTCTTGGCCACCGGCGAGATCGCATTGACCCGGATGCCGGCCTCGGCGCCCTCATGGCTCAGCGCGTTCATGATCCCCAGTTGCGCCATCTTGCCAGCGCTGTAGGCCACCAGGCCGGTCTGCTCGTATTGTGCGTACATGGCGCGGTCGGACGTGGTGAGGATAATCCGTGGCGCGGTTGAGCGCAGAAGGTGCGGCCACGCGTGCTTGCACAGCCAAAGTGGCGCGTAGAGGTTGATGTCCATGGCCCGCTGCAGGAACGCGGCATCCAGGTCCTGGATGTTCTGGTAACCCACCCAACCGGCGTTGTGAATAAGGATATCGAGTTGACCGAATGCCTCGATGGCGTACGCAACCAGTTGCTGACAGCCCTCGTTGGTGGACAAGTCACCGCCATGTCCGATCACCGCGAGCCCTTCGGCCTGCAAGGCTTCTGCCGCCGCCTGAACCACCGAGGCATCGTTGCCGGCGCCCACCTTGTCGGCGCCGATATCGCTGATCACCACCCGGGCACCGCCCAGGGCCAGTGCCCGTGCATAACTGAGTCCCAACCCCCGCGCACCGCCGGTGACGATGGCGGTTTTACCTGTGAAATCCATGTGCTTGCTCTCCTGTTCGGCCGCCTACCCTAACAACCGGTGTACGGGTTGTTCAATGCTGTAACACTTTGCAAGCAATCGCCGTGGGCGGCCGTCGAATTTATACCTGCCTGTGTAGGCCATCTGGTAAAACCCCAGCTTCACCTTTGTTCAGGAATCTTCATGCCCTCTCGTTTTCTATCGCGCCTGAGCCTGCGCTGGTTGCCCCTGCTGTGCATGGCGTTGTTGATCGTCGGCCTGCCGGTGGGGTGCAGCGTGCTGCAACACAAGGAGCGCGAACTGGTGTTTCGCATCGAACCGGGCACCGCCAGTTGGTACAGCGGCTTGCCCAAGGCGGTGCAGGAATTTGAACTCAAGCCCGCCAGTTTTAAGTCGGGGCAGAACATTCATGGTTGGTGGTACCCGGCGGACAAAAAGGACGCGCCAGCGATCCTCTACCTGCATGGCGTACGCTGGAACCTCACCGGGCAATTGTTCCGCATCGAGCAATTGCATGCCCTCGGCTATTCGGTTCTGGCCATCGACTATCGCGGCTTTGGCCAAAGCCGCGGCGAGCTGCCGTCGGAAACCACCGTGTACGAAGATGCGCGTATCGCCTGGGAACGTTTCCAAGTGCTGCAACCCGACCCGAGCAAGCGCCTGATCTACGGGCATTCCCTCGGTGGCGCGGTCGCCATCGACCTGGCTGCCGAACTGGGCAAGCAAACGCCTCGGCCGGTGCGCGGCCTGGTGATCGAATCCACCTTTACCTCCCTGGCAGACGTGGCGACGGCGGTGGCCAACACGTCGTTGCCGGTGCGCTGGTTGCTGTCGCAAAAGTTTGATTCCATCGACAAGATTGCCGACATCCATATGCCGTTGCTGGTGGTGCATGGCCTCGACGACCGCTACGTGCCGCCACGCTTCAGCCAGCAGTTGTTTGAAGCTGCCCAGGAACCCAAGCGGCTGTTGCTGGTGCCCGGCGCCAGTCATAACAACAGCATGAGTCTGGCCGGTCGCAGTTATCGCCAGGCTCTCGACAACTTGATGCAGGCCAAGATGCCCGCCCACGTTGTCACGCACTCCGCGGAGCGCAAGGGCGAGTCATAAAACAGCTTTTCGGCACTGGGTTCGCGCTTGGCTGTCAAGCGCAAACCCTGCCCATACTGGGCCTCGCTGAAAGTTGATCAAATATTGACCGCGGGCTAAATCGCCATACCCGCCGGGGTCTTGCAAAGTTATCCACAGAGATACCCACGGTTTTCGTGGACAACTCTTTTCGTATTTTTACGATTTTTTTGCTCAAACAATGCTTTCGGGAAAGGTCCCCGGCAGCAAAATCTCACGGTTCACATCGCGTATATCGTTATAGCCACACAGAGCCATCGACACGTCCAATTCACGGGCGATGATGTCAAGTGCCTTGGTCACCCCCGCCTCACCCATCGCACCCAAACCATACAAATGCGCACGACCGATCATGGTGCCTTTAGCGCCGAGCGCCATCGCCTTGAGTACGTCCTGGCCGGAACGAATACCGCCATCGAGCCACACCTCGATACGCTCGCCTACCGCGTCGACAATCGCCGGCAACTGGCTGATGCTCGACGGCGCGCCGTCCAACTGACGGCCACCGTGGTTGCTCACCACCAAGGCATCCGCACCGGAATCAGCCGCCAGGCGCGCGTCTTCGACATCGAGGATGCCCTTGATGATCAACTTGCCGCCCCAGCATTTCTTGATCCACGCCACATCGTCCCAGCTCAGGCGCGGGTCGAATTGCTGGGCGGTCCACGACGACAGCGAACTCATGTCCGCCACGCCTTTCACGTGCCCGACAATGTTGCCGAACCCACGACGCTGGGTGCCGAGCATGCCCATCACCCAACGCGGTTTGGTCGCCATATTGAGGATATTCGGCAGGGTCAGTTTGGGCGGCGCAGACAGGCCGTTGATCAGGTCCTTGTGCCGTTGCCCCAGGATCTGCAAGTCCAGGGTCAGCACCAGCGCATCTACGCCAGCGGCCTTGGCGCGTTCGATCAGTTGCTCGACGAAGCCACGGTCACGCATCACATACAGTTGGAACCAGAACGGCTGGCCCACCTGTTCGGCGATGTCTTCAAGGGAGCAGATGCTCATGGTCGACAAGGTGTAGCGCAGGCCGAACCTAGCGGCAGCGCGGGCGGTGAGAATCTCGCCATCGGCATGCTGCATACCCGCCAGGCCGGTGGGAGCCAGGGCCACGGGCATGGCCATGTCCTGGCCGATCATAGCGGTGCGGATCGATCGCTCATCAATGTTGCGCGCCACCCGCTGGCGGAATTTGATCCGGGCAAAATCGCTTTCATTCGCCCGGTAGGTGCTCTCAGTCCAGGAGCCGGAATCGGCATAATCGTAGAACATCCTTGGGACACGTTTTTGCGCCAGCTTGCGTAAATCTTCGATGGTTGTGATCAACGACATCTAGGTCACCTCTCCCTGAACTGAGCGCAGAGAGTAGCCGCCCCACGGTCGCTCAACCAGTGATTGCGTTTATATCTACGGGCGACTAATCTCGCACAAACCCGCAAAAAAGCGCAAAAACATGCACGACACTCATCAAGCCATCGACCTGCCTTCCCTCCGCAAACAGAAGATTCTGTTGCTGCTGGAGCGCGATGGCAAAGTCACCGCCTCGGAACTGGTGGAACACTTTGCGGTGTCTCAGGACACCATCCGTCGTGACCTCGGCGAACTCGCCGCCGCCGGCCTGTTGCAGCGCGTACACGGCGGCGCCCTGCCTCGGCCCAAGGACACAGGCAAAGATTTTTTCACCCGGGTCGGCGAGACCAATGACGCCAAACGCCAACTCGCGCAGTTGGCCGCACAGAGGGTGGAAGACGGCCAGATTGTGCTGTTCGATTCCGGCTCGACCACGCTGCAGATCGCCCAGTCATTGCCGCGCGCAATCCGGCTGACGGTGGTCACAACCTCACCGATGATCGCCATTGCCTTGGCCGACCATCCCAATGTGACCGTGATTCTGGCCGGCGGCCAACTCAACCCGGCCACGCTGTCCACCGGCGGCCACGAAGCCGTACGCCTGATCCAGAGCATCAAGGCCGACCTGTTGTTTACCGGCGTATGCGCATTGCATCCGCAAGTAGGCATCAGCTCGCTGCACTTTGATGAAGTCGCGGTCAAGCAAGCCTTGCTCGACAGCGCCTCCCAGGTGGTCGCGGTGACCATGGCGGACAAACTCGGCGCGGTGGAGCCGTTTGTGGTGGCGCCGTGCAGCCGGATTCACACGTTGATTACCGAGTGGCATGTGCCGAGTGTGGAGGCGTACGAGCAGCTAGGGTTGGAAGTGTTGCGGGTTGAGGTCGAGTAGGTACAGGGCATCGGCCACCGCATGGCCGCTGGCGGTGTTGTCGAAAATGCACCAGGTAGGAATGCCATCTGCAGCCGACCGGCTCAGGTGCCTTGCGAACCCGAGTACACGCTCCGGGCCATAGGCGCTGTGATAGATGCGCGGTGATCCGTGCAGGCGCCAATAGCGCACGCCTTGCCATCCCGCGCAGGTGGGCGTGGCGTCGATCACGGGTGGGTCGACTGCAACCCGTCCTATGTGCAAATCCTGCAACATCGCCTCAGCTGCCAGCCAACTGGCGTGGCGCGGCTCAAGCACCACATTGCCGGCAAAACATCGGCGAACAGCCATGAAAAAGGCGCTAGCACTGGAGGGCTCATAGCTCAATGAGGGAGGCAGTTGCACCAGCAGGCAGCCCATGTGTTCACGCAGAGGCGCGCACTGTTCGAGAAACTCATCCAGCGCAGCTTCACAACGCTGCAGGCCCAACTCGTGGGTAATACGCTTGGGCACTTTCACCGAAAAACGAAACGCAGACGGCACGGATTGGCCCCAACGTGCGTACGTTTTCGGCAGGTGTGGACGATAGAACGAGCTGTTGATCTCCACCGCGTTAAAGCGCGACGCGTAGCGCTGCAAATGCGTGCCCGCGTCGCTGAACGCCGGCCAGTGCTCACGCGGCAAGCTCCAGCCCGCACAGCCGACGTACAACAATCCCGTCAAAACAGCACCGCCGCCGCATCGCGCATGAAAATCTCGATGGTCTTGGGGCCTACGCCATCGAACTCGGCCAAGCGATTCTCAAACGCCTTGCGGTCTGCACTGGCGCGACGTACGTGAGTGATCTTTCCCCCGTAATCGGCGTTCAGCTTCGCGCTGAGGTCCAGCAGCCGCTGCGCAGTAGATTCGTCGTAGCGAACGTAATGGGCACGCCCCAGCATTGCCACCAACTCTCGCGACGTACAGTGCTGCAACTTGCGGGCAGTGTCGCGCCCCTGCTGCTCCACAATCACCCTGTATGCCTGTGCGGCAATGGGTGCCTGGATTCGCTTGCCCATCAGGAAACTGGCGATAAACCACTTGAACAAGCCGCTGTCGTCGTCAGGCTTGAGTTCGATCCCCAATTCAGCAGCGGTAATCGCGCGCGCCATGCTTATTGACCCCGCTTGCGATCAGCCGTGGCGGCTGAGTCTGCACTTTTCCGTGCCTCTTGCGAGCTCATACGGTCAGGCGTTTTAACGGCAGTTATGGGAGCGGCCACGGTATCTCTCCAAGCAATTAAGGGCGCACAAAAAATCGCGTCCTGTGTGAAGCAGAGCCCTGGGTATTTCGATAGTTCAAGGAAATTTCAGCGTAGAAATCGGCGCAAAAAAATTTAAACCTTTTGCCCACGCGCGCCCTCAACAGTCAGGTATCGGCGAAGCTGAAATGGCCAGGAAGCGACAGGCCAGACACGACCATTAACCCCCTTCACCCAGGAGACACTCGACCATGACCTCGCAACTCAACGGAAAGAAAATCCTCATCATCACCTCCAACACCGGCATCGAGCGCGACGAGTTGCTCAAGCCCCTGGAAGCGCTGCGCGGTTTTGGCGCGACGGTGACCCACGCTTCCAGCAAGGGCGGCAGCACCCAAACGTTTGTCGGTGATACCGAAAAGGACAGGACCGTGGAATCCGAGGTGCAACTGTCGGATGTGCAGAGCAGCGATTTTGATGCGCTGGTGATCCCCGGCGGTACCGTGAACGCCGACACCCTGCGCCAGGACGCAGCGGCGCTGCGCTTGATCAAGGACTTCGCCGCCGACGGCAAAACCATTGCGGCCATTTGTCATGGGCCGTGGACGCTGATCGACGCGGGCGTAATCAAAGGCAAGACGTTGACCTCCTACAAAAGCGTCCGCATCGACCTGGAAAACGCCGGCGCTGCCGGTTGGGTCGACGCCGAGGTCAAGCAATGCAACGCCAATGGCTGGACCTTGATCACCTCCCGTACACCCGACGATTTGCCGGCATTCAATGAGGCGATTGCCAAGGCGCTGGCTGGCTGATATACGGCACCTGAACGTAAACAGGCGCCCATAGGGCGCCTGTTTGCTAACGGCCTTAGGCGTCAGCTCTTGCGGTGTTCCGGCATCTCGCGTTTGGGCCCGAACATCGCCCACGCAATCAGGCCCAGCAACGGCACAAAGATCAGGATCACCAGCCACAGCCCCTTGGTCTCCCAGCCACCGGTACTGCGCAATACGACGTTAATTGCCCACAATTCCAAGAGCAGCAGAACCACCGCCAAACCGATCCAGACATAATTTATTTCCATGATTCACCTCCTGAGGTCTATGGGTTAGGTCAAGCATTCCCCCCAAGGGTTCCATCGAAATTACGCCAGGGCGCTCTCGCCCAATGGTTGCGGCACATGCCGAGCCACCTCCGTCTGTCCAGTGCGCAGGTAGAAGCGGGTTTAATGCAACCTGGTTGGGGACCGACCATGCAAGCTGCACGACACAGGTTTTCTAAAATCAATCTCAACTTATTGATTCGAATGACGTTTAACCGATCTTCCAGGATGGTCTGACTTATGCAATTTCCTACCAGACAACGCGCGCACCTCGACGCGCCCGTACCCTGACTGTGAGGTTTCATCATGAATGCCATCGACCTGCTCAAAGCCGACCATGAACGTGTTAAAGCATTGTTGACCCAACTGAGCGAATCCACCGAACGCGGGGTTAAAAAGCGCACCGAGTTGCTGGCTAAACTCGAAATGGAAATCAGCCTGCACACCAAGCTTGAAGAAGAGATTCTGTACCCGGCGTTCCGTAAAGCCGGCGGCAAGGAGCAGGACATCATGTACCACGAAGCCAAGGAAGAGCATCGCACCGTCGACTCGCTGGTGCTGCCTGACCTGAAGCAGACGGAGCCGTCCACCACCGAGTTTTCCGGTCGGGTGAAGGTGGTCAAGGAACTGCTGGAACACCACATTGAAGAAGAGGAAACCGAGATGTTTCCTCAAGCGAAGAAACTGCTGGGCAAAGCTCTACTGGAAGAACTGGGTGAACAAATGCAAGCCATGAAGGCCGCGCATAAGAAGGCGATGGCGGACAAGCCAATGGCTGCGTGACGCACCCGTCGACCCGTGGACAAGTCCACGGGTGTGTTCGATGAATCAAGAGGATTGAATCATGACGAATAGACAAAGGATCGTGCTTGCACTCTGCCTGACGGCTCTTTCAGGCCAACCCGCCCTCGCCGCTTTCGGCGACAACCCGACACCTGCAGCCAATGTTGTTGCAGGCGACGGGGCTTCAGGCTCCGCGCTGCCACCCGGCACGTACCCGAGCAGCCCGGCCGACAGCGGCAAAAAAAGCCAGGACACCGTCAAACAGCCGGACAAAACTCCCAAGCCTGATGACCGCGACGATAGAGACAAAGACCGTCAGCAAAAACCGCGCACCGGCAGCTGACAGCTCAACCGTAATCGGCAGCGCAGCCTGTCAGTCAGCGCGCGCTGTTCCGGGCCACGCCACCGACGCTGCGATGTGCTGCACCATTTAGTGCCAACGCAATACGCACGCGCCTTGATACCGATCAAGGCACAGGCAACCAGTCGTTGAAGCGTCCTTGGGCATTCAACGGGCACCAGGCGAAATCCCATGGCGAGGGTGGCAAGGCTGAGGGTGCAGCGTCGGCGAACATCGCTTGCTTGCAATCGAACACCGTCATCGATTGCCAGGCCAGGACTACCCCCTGCGCGTGGCTGGTATCGGTGTTGACCCAACACGCTGCGGCGGCCGCCATGAACGCTTCGATGGGCTCATCGTCGATGTGCTGGCGATACGTCGAGCTCAGCAACCAGCGGCACACATTCAGGTGGTAGGTCCAATCCTGCGCGGGCTGGTTGCGATAGGCCCAGGTCATAAAGCTGCGGAACAGGTTCAAGCCCTCGGGCGGGTCGAGCTTGAGCAGGGCTGGGCAGATATCGAACAGGGTGTGCCAGTAGGGCAAAAGGCGTGCATCCAGGTGCACGAAGCAGCGGGAGTTACTCGGGTATTCAGCCCGCGCCGGTTCCGCGCGCAGGCGACGGGACACCTTGCTGACCAGGCGACTGGCGCCTGCAGGCAATTGTTGGTTCATGAAATGCACTCACAGTCGTGACGATAGAACGCCTCCTGGTCACAGGAAGCCCAAGGCACACGTCAGAATGCGGGGGAAGCGCGGGGATTGGCCGAGGGCCAGGCATGGCGCGGCGGCGCCTTGTTGCGTTGTTCACGGGCCGGGCGCGGGGTTTGTTCGAGGCCCAACAGCCACGCCAGTCCAATCAGGAACACCAGGGCGACCGTCAGCGAGGCGCACACCGGGCAGGCAAAGTAGTTCGAGATGTTGCTGGAAGACGGGCTGCCCAACCCTTTGTCGGAAAGTGGCGCCTGCTTACCGTCCACCGAACAGAACGCGCCGCCGATCCCATTGAGCTCCTGGCCCATCATCTGGCCATGGCCCAAACCGCACACGAACAGGTTCATCAGTACGCAGAAGTACAGGGTCCAGACGATTGGCGAACGGTCGGGGTGGCTCGATTTCATGGCGGCGACTCTACCACCGAAGCCGCAAAGGGATGAAATACGGCGGCCCCCTGTGGCAGAACGTCGCAGATTACGTGCCATCGCCAGGGTTGGTAGACTTGGCGCCCTCCTCGTTTACTCCTTTTCAAAGCCTGATGTGTAGATCCAGAGCAATGCAGGCGTTTCACAGGATGCACAGTTGATGAGTACGTTATTCACCCGCCGCAAGGTCCTGACCGGCATGGGCCTGCTGGGTCTGGGCCTGCTGACCGGTTGTGACAACAGCCCCAGGTTGAACTTCAAGTACGGCAAGGACTTGAGCGACAAGATCATGGGCCGCACCTTCAAGCTCAAGAACACCGAGGGCGACACCGTCACCCTCAGCTCCTACCGTGGCCTGATGCCGGTGGTGTTCTTCGGCTTCACCCAGTGCCCGGCCGTGTGCCCGACCACCCTCGCCCGCGCCGCCCAAGCCAAGAAGCTGATGGGCCGCGACGGCGAGATCATGCAGGTGATCTTTATCACCCTCGACCCGGAACGCGACACACCGGAGATTCTCGACAAGTACGTCAAGGCCTTCGATCCGAGCTTCGAAGCGCTGTACGGCACCCCCGAAGAAATCGCCGTGGCCGCCAAGGAGTTCGGGATCTTTTATGAAAAGATCCCCG
>PJQF01000240.1_pt1 | contig 23465 bp, 34 predicted proteins | sample 1503741 | NCBI WGS metagenome assembly PJQF01 (sample SAMN07775949, study PRJNA414020) | Biofilm metagenome, whole genome shotgun sequencing project. | isolation source: biomolecule (vanillin) treated reverse osmosis membrane biofilm | place: India: Nagpur | collected 2017-03-21 | reverse complement strand
ATTGCCGAGCAAATCCAACGCCTAAAACAGCGGATGGAGGCCTGACCATGCAGCGCTATCACGACACCCGCAGCGATCCGCTGCCGATGCATTCGCCGCAACACGACATCGAGCGCGCCAACCTCGACCGCTTGACTGCGGAGTTCCTGGCACGGGGCGGCAAGGGCCAGCACGTCGGTCACCAGATGAGCAGCGCTCCGGCGACTTTCACGATTAACCCGGAACGGTCGCCGGTTTATTCCCATCTGTTTGCGGCTGCGGCCTCTGTGCCTGCGCCAGTGGCATTGGTGCCAGCTGAGATAGAAGCCTCTTTCCCGGACGCCGACACGCACGCCGCGTTGATCATGGCCGATGCGGCCATGGGTAACTCGCCAAAGTGGCTCGCACGCAAGCACCACATGACCGAGAAATACGTACGTCAGATCGCCCGCGACTACCACATCACTTTCCACACTCAACGATAGGACGCCCTCATGGCCAAGATAATGATCACCCTGGAAGACTGCCGTGACGATAACGGCAAACCTTCGATTGCCGTCGATATGACAGGTGTACCGACTACGGCCCTTGGAACACCTCGCCAGACGGAAGCCGTACGCATCTTCCACAAGCTATTCGACCTGGTCGCCAGCGAAAAGATGTTGGGTGCCATTCCTGCCTGCCGCTGGCAGCCCACCACGACAACCCTTCATTAAGCGAAACCGCCCTGGTAATCCGGGGTGGTCTGCCAGGCGTGGTTGCCTGGTACTGACGAGCAGCCGAGGGAAAGATGGAGCAGGCGGATTGGGATGCGCTGAAAGAGCAGATGGCAAGCCCGTGGGGCTACATGAAGCTCAAGTGTGATGGGTTTGAGATCAGCCTATCGCAGGAGACTGACCGCACTAAAAAGAGCTGGTCCACGATGGTCTACGTGGATGGTTATTTGAAGGGCATCTGGTTGGATTGTGACCACAAAACCGGCGAGCCGAAGCACGAAGAAACTCGCCGTTTTTACCGCAAGGTAACTCGGGCTCTTCATACCAAAAGGGATATTGAGAGCTATCGAAAAATCTACGGTAAGCGCAAAGCCGCCGAAATGGAGGCGATCAAGTTTTACACCTATGACTGGTGCTGGAAAAGCTTCAGCTCCCTGAAAAAACACCTGCTGGCCAACAATACCAGCATCACCCGTATCTCCGAGATCTGACGAAATGGACCACAGCAAAGCCTTAGACAAAATCAAGAAGCTGCTGCGCCTGGCAGCTAGCGATAACCCGCACGAAGCTGCCGCAGCCATGCGCCAGGCTCGTGCCCTGATGGAAAAGTACCGCCTAGAAGAGTCGGATATTCAGCTATCCGAGGTGTTCGAATGCGCCGCCCGTAGTGGTTCAAAGATGACCCCGCCGCAATGGGAAGCCAACCTGGTGGGTGCAGTCACTCAGGCCTACGCCTGCAAAGTCCTGTTCATGGCCGGCATCGGCGAATGGCGCTTTATCGGCGAACTGGCCGAGCTGGCCAGCTACACAATGGCCTTGTTACTACGCCAAGTTCGCCAGTCCCGCCGTGACTTCATTGGAACGCAGTTGAAGCGCTGCAAGCCTGCGACCAAGACCAAGCGTGCAGACGTGTTCTGTGGCGCCTGGGTGTCAGCAGTGCGCCGACAGGTCATGGCGTTTGCTGGCAACGATGAGCCTTCACCAGCAACAGCGGCGTACATGCTTAAGCACCATTCCGAGACGGAAAAGCTTGATTGCCGCGACCGCAACGCCAGCAAGGGACATGGCGTGCGCGCCATGAATGACGCTATGCACGGCGTTCTCGCGGCAGGCGATGTCCGCCTGAACCACGGCGTGAATGGCCAGGAACAACTCGCCCTGCATTAAGCGAAACCACCCCGGCATGCTGGGGCGGTCTGCCGGACGTGGTTGTCCGGTACTGATGAGCAGCCACCCATGACAGATGAAACACCCAAACAGCGCCAAACCCGCCAGGCACGTGAGCGTAAACGTGCCCAGCGAAAGCGCGACAGCGACAAGCGCCTGGCCATGGGTGCCAGCAAGCTCAAGATGGAAATTTACAGCGGCACCCAAAACGAGCTGGAACAGATCCGCACCGCCGGTAAATTCGACGAAACAGACCATGCGCTCACGATGACCATTCATGGTGTCGCCGCACTGTCCCGAACCGACCCGGCAGCGTTCCAGGTACTGATCAAAGGAGGAAGACAGTGACTACACGTAACCTGCAATTGAGCAAGATCCACATCGCCAAGAAGGACCTTGGGCTGGATGACGAAACCTACCGCGCCTTGTTGGGCCGCGTGGCGGGTGTGCGTTCGGCCAAAGACCTGACACCACGCCAGATCGGCGCTGTACTCGCCGAGTTCGCCCGCTTGGGCTGGGAGCCTACACCGGCTAAGAAGCAAGGCCGCAAAGCACCGACAGCGGCGCCAGACCGGGTAAAACTGGTGGGCAAAATAGAGGCCTTTCTCGCCGAGGCCAAGCGCTCCTGGGCCTATGCTGACGGTATGGCCCTGCGCATGTTCAAGGTTGAGCGGGTGGAATGGCTGGACCCTCAACAACTGCAGAAAATGGTGGCGGCACTGACCTATGATGCCCGCCGACACGCGAGGCCAGAGCGATGAATGAAGAACTGTTCCCGGATGACATCGATCAACTGGACGCCAAGAAGGTGTTGGCAAACATGCAAGACCCCACAGTGCTCTCCCGCTGGGAAGGCTCATTGAGGGAGATGGTGGAAATTGCAGAGGCCAAGCTCCTGGTTGAGATCAAGCCAGGGGTGGAAGCCGCCGAGCTGGCGCGGCATGTCGTATTTGCAATTTGCTCTGTGATGGGCGGTAAGGTGGTGTACTTGCCACGGGGCGATGCACTCAAGCGTGCCTTGCGAGATGCCAAAATCTATCGAGATTGGAAAGAAAACAACACACCGATACCTGACTTGGTCAGCAAGTACGACCTTGCCAACCAAACAATTTATGACATCATTCGCCGACAACGGGCGCTGCATCGCAAGAATGAGCCCGACCTATTTGGTTATAATGAAGGGACTTTGCACTGATGAAAAGGAATGTGGTGGCGTTAGCCATACTGCTGTCTCTTGGTTCAAATGCGTTTGCGCAGACCTATACAAACGCCTTTGTCGCTACCACCTTTGGGGAAAAGGACCAGGAACGCGGTGTAACAGCAACTGCAGAAAGAAAAGAGCAGTTGCTGGAGATGACTGAGCGCGCAGCAAAACAATGTCACAACAACCTCGCCAAAGGCCAAGAGGCAGAAAACATCGGTAACATGATCATCCTCACCCGCCAAAAGCTGGACGCTGCGCAGATCCCAATTACTCATTATGAATTGCTTGACGTTGTTTATAGTGCGCTTGGCGATGGTCAGTCTGACTGGAATTGCGGGAGTGTCCTTGCAATGTATCTAACGCTGAGAGTTCCAAACAAAGATGAGAGTGGACTTACTCACATTGGCGCCTATAAGACCATTCAGGCTGGTCGTGATAGCGGCCTATTGGGTCCAACTTAAAGCCTTATTCAACGAACAACCAGCCCCGCCACCGAGCGGGGCTTTTTCTTAAACCCCGCTGATACTCAACCAATCCTCCCCATACGCGAAGCTGGCACCGTTCCCCCAACGGCAGGTTCGCACCATGCATTCCGCTCCCGCTCTTCCCAAAGTTTCCCGGCCTCGATGGCCGCGCCAGTTCGCCCAGCTCATTCTCGCTGCTGGTGATGATGCTTCGCGGGCGGTGTTGTGGGCCAAGGTTCCGGCCGACTGGCGGGAGTTGGTGCAACTGCATGTCGCGCAGGCTGATGGCAGAGCCGAGCAGCACGTGCGCCAGCAAGAGAAATTGCGCCCCGCTGTAAGAACCATCACACCGACCTTCGCCGAGTACCGACCACCCGTCCATATACCCGGCAACGCTGTGGTCGCCGCTCAACATCTGGCCGCATTGCGGGCCACCATCCACTCACCGCGAGTATCCCAATGACTTCCACCGCACCGAAGCGGCGTCCCCGCACGCCCCGTATGACCTTCTGGGCACTGATCACCATCGCCTTGCTGTTCTGCCTGGCCATCGTCGCTCCGACCAAGCTGCCCGTCGTCCTCTATAAATGCGGCCTAGTCACACTGGGCTGCGTGCTGGGCTACTGGCTGGATCGAGCCTTGTTCCCGTACGCCCGGCCGGACATGGTCCCGAACTGCGACCAATCCATGGCAGGTATCCGCCGCGCCCTGGTCGTGCTGGGCTGCGTCCTCGGCCTGACGCTGGGGCTCTGACATGCGCCGCTCTCGTTCTCTTCTATATATAACTGCGGCATGCGTGGGCTTGCTGGTATGTCTGTTCGCCAGCCCACCGGCCAAGGCCGAAATCCCAGACCAGGCAGAACGCTACCGGCGCGACCTGACCCGCATCGCCCAGGCGGAATGGGGCCTGGATGCGCCGGTGTCTACCTTCGCCGCACAGATCCACCAGGAGAGCCGCTGGAAGTTCGACGCGAAATCGCCTGTCGGTGCGCAAGGCTTGGGCCAGGTGATGCCCTCGACCGCCACCTGGCTTGCCGAACTGTTCCCCAAGGCCCTCGGCAAGATCGAACCGTATAACCCGGTTTGGTCCATGCAGGCGCTTGTCAGCTATGACCGCTGGCTGGCGAACCGAATCCAGGCGCGTGGCCCCTGCGAACAAGGGGCGCTGATCCTTTCCGCCTATAACGGCGGTTTGGGCTGGGTGATCAAAGACCGCAAGTTGGCATCGGCTAAGGGTGCCGATCCGCTGACCTGGTTCAACTCCGTCGAGCGGTTCAATAACGGCCGCTCGGCTGCTGCGTTCAAGGAAAACCGTCAATACCCGCGCCTGATCCTGTTGCGCTGGGAAGCCCTCTACGTTGCTGATGGCTGGGGCCAAGGGGTGTGCCAATGAATGGCTTGCTCGACCTACTCAGGCCCGCCACCTGGTACGTGGGCATCATCGCTGCCGTGGTGTTCGGCCTGCACCTCAACTGGCAGGACGGCTATGACCAGGGTTACGCCAAGGCCTTGGGCGAAGGGGAAACAGCTATCGCCAAGCTGCGCCTAGAACATTCCCAGGAACAGCAACGTATCGCCGAGGCAACAGCTAAAGCCGCCAATCAGGCGGTTGAGGATCTGCGCGTTCAGCGGGATCGGGGCGACCTGCTCGCCACCCAGCTCGCCGACGCAAAGGAATCCTTTCGCAAGAATACCGACCAACTCAAGGGAGAGATTGCCCGTGTCACGACCCTGTATCGCCGCACCCTCGAATCGGTGCCTGAGCCTTTGCCTGCTGGCGTGTTCACTGTTGGCTTTGTCCGCGTGTGGAACAAGGCCAACGGAATCGGCACCGCAGTGCCTGCCGAGCAAGCCCGACAAACCGCCAGCGGAATTGCTACGTCGCCCGATGGAGCCGGAGCCGCTGACAGCCTCGACTCAGGCGTCACCCAGCCGCTTGTCCTCGCCAACCAGATTCGCAACGGCGAGCTGCACAGTTCCTGCCGGGCTTCGCTCAACCGCCTGATCGACTGGACACTCAATGGAAGCAACTGACTTTGCCAGTCACCTGGAGGCGATCCACAACGAATCCTCCTTGGCGGCACATTTGGCACAACGTGAAGTATTGACCGGCCCTGCGGCCGAGTTCTGCACAGGAGAGGATTGCGATATGCCAATCCCGGAACAACGCCGTGTGGCCATACCAGGTGTGCAGCTTTGCGCGCAGTGCCAAACGCATCGCGAAAAGAGGGGCCGTCGATGACGACGATTGAAATGCCTGCGTGGCAACTGGTGAGTATTGCCGTAACCATCCTCGGCGCTTTCGCTGGACTGGTGAAGGTTATGGTCATGCAAATGGAGCGCCGACTGGATCAGCGCTTTGCAATAACAGACAAGGACAGCGAACGCCTGCGCACGCTGGAAATATCCTTTGAACGGCTGCGGGGTGACATGCCCGTGCACTACGTGCGCCGGGAAGACTACGTGCGCGGCCAAACCGTGATCGAGGCCAAGCTTGATGCGTTGGCCCTCAAGCTAGAAACCGTTCAATTAAAAGGACTGAAGTAATGAACATCGACGCCGCCAAAACGCGCCGGGAATCCCTGCGCTGGTACATCATCAAGACCTTGGACACCTCGCGCCCCGTAGATCCTCATGAGGCTATCGTGTTGTCCACCATCCAGGGCATCTATCCCGATGCCACCACCATGGAGCTACGCCGCGAACTCGACTACCTGGCCGACCGTAGCCTGGTGACGCTGGACAAAAAGCCCAACGGTGTGTGGATCTGCGGCCTGACCCACTACGGGGTCGACATTGCGGAATACACCATCGCCTGCAATCCAGGCGTTGCCCGACCAGAAAAGTATTGGTGACCCCATGCCCCCACGCAGCAAGGTTGCCAGTCTGCCCAAGTCGGTCAAGACTTGGCTCGACAAGGCTCTGGCCGAAAACAACTTCAGCGATTACGAAGCCCTGGCCAACGAACTGTCGAGCCAGGGTTTTTCGATCAGCAAGTCGGCGCTACATCGCTATGGCCAAGACTTTGAGTCCAAACTCTCGGCCTTGAAGATGGCCAGCGAGCAGGCCCGTGCCGTGGTGGCTGCTGCGCCGGATGAAGAAGGTGCGGTCAACGAGGCGCTGATGCGTCTTGTCCAGGAACACTTGTTCAAACTGCTGATGAGCGATGGCGACCAGATGGACTTGCCGAAGGTCGCCAAAGCTGTGGCCGAGTTGGGCAAGGCCTCGGTTGTGCAGAAGAAATGGCAGGCGGAGTGGAAGGAAAAGGTCGAAACGGCGGCGGCGCGCGTTGATAAGATCGCCAAGAAAGGAGGCCTGACACAGGCGACCTCCGATGAAATCCGGCGCGAGATCCTGGGGATGGCATCGTGAGTCTGCCCCTCGTCCTGGACAGCACCGCCACGTTGCTTGCCCCAGCAGTCTTACTCGACTATCAGAAAGAGTGGATCGGTATACGCGCCCCACTCAAGGTTGGCGAGAAATCCCGGCGTATCGGTCTCACATGGGCCGAGGCGGCAGACAACGTTCTGGTAGCTGCGTCCGAAAAATCGGCGGGCGGTCAAACTGTCTATTACCTGGGCTACAACCAGGACATGACCGTGGAATATATCCAGGCCTGCGCCATGTGGGCGCGGGCCTACAACTACGCGGCCGAGCAAATAGAAGAAGGCATTTGGCCCGATAGCGACCCCGACAAACACATCAAGACCTACACCATCGTGTTTCCCAGCGGCCACCGTATCGTCGCGCTGACCAGCCGACCGTCCAACCTGCGGGGCCGTCAGGGCGTTGTCGTGATCGACGAAGCCGCGTTCCATGCGGACTTGGCGGAGCTGCTGAAAGCGGCCATGGCTCTGTTGATCTGGGGCGGTGAAGTCCATGTGATCAGCACCCACGACGGCACGGAGAACGCCTTTAACGACCTGGTCAACGAAATCCGGGCTGGCAAGCGCAATGGCGAAGTGTTCCGCTGCACTTTCGGTGAAGCCGTTGCCGATGGTCTGTACAAGCGTGTCTGCCTTCGTAAAGGTATTGAGTACAGACTTGAGGATGAAATCGCCTGGGTGAATGGCGTTTACGGTTTCTACGGCGATGCAGCCGACGAAGAGCTGGACTGCGTGCCCTCCCAGGGCGGCGGTGCATTCCTCAGCATGGCCCTGGTCGAACAGCGCAGCAGCCGAGATGTACCCGTGTTACGCCTGGCCTACCCGCAGGGTTACGAGACCCTACCCGAACCCCTGCGATTGGCCGAGTCCCTTGAATGGTGCGAGGAACACCTCAAGCCATTACTGGCAGCTATTCCATTGGACGTCCAAAGCTACTACGGCATGGACTTCGCCCGCTCCGGCGACCTCTCGGTCATCTGGCCGCTGCTCAAAGAGCAGAATCTGCGCAAACGCACGCCCTTTGTAGTCGAGTTGCGCAACGTCCCGTTCAAGCAACAACGGCAAATCAAGTTCTACATCATCGACCGCCTGCCTAATTTCCTCAAAGGTGCAGACGACGCCAGGGGTAACGGCTCGCAGCTATCGGAAGAGACCGCCATTGAGTACGGCTTCAACCGCATTGAGCGAGTCATGCTCACCGAGGGCTGGTATCGCGACAACATGCCGCCGTTCAAGGCTGCCCTGGAAGATGACACCTTCTACGACATTCCGGCCGACAAGGATGTGGTTAGCGACGTGCGTGCCTTTCGGATGGTCAAGGGCGTGGCTCGCATCCCTGAAAAGCGCACCAACGAAAAAGGCGAAAAGTCCGGGCCAAAGCGCCACGGCGACGCCGGTATCGCGGCCGTATTGGCCGACTACGCGTCCCGTCAAGATGTCGAGATCTTCGAATATCATCGCGTCCAGCCAGCCACCCAGCATGATCGCGAGATCAAGCTCGGGGCTGGGTGGCGCTCTCAGAAAGGCATTTGGTAATGGCTGAATCCAAAATCGTCGACCAGTACGGTCGCCCGATCCAGTACGACAAACTCACGGAAGAGCTGGCCGCTGCCCGCACCACCGGCATTCGCCAGATCTGGCACCAGTCGGTGGCCAACGGCCTAACGCCCCAGCGCCTGGCGAGTATTTTGCGGGCCGCTGCCGAGGGATCGGCCAACGACTACCTTACCCTTGCCGAGGAAATGGAAGAGCGCGACCTGCATTACGCCTCGGTGTTAGGTACACGCAAACTGGCAGTGGCCGGCTTGTCCGTTCGTGTCGAGGCAGCCAGCGATGATCCCGAGGACGTACGCCGTGCCGATCAGCTCAAAGAGCTGGTTGACTCTCCCGAGTTCGGAGAACTGCAAGCGGACCTGACCGACGCCATGGGCAAAGGCTATGCCGTCTCGGAAATCATGTGGGACCGTAGCGGTAAAACCTGGAACCCTGAGCGTTTCGAGCCCCGCGACCAGCGTTTCTTCCAATTTGACCGTGGCACTGGCCGGGAGCTGCGCCTGCTCGATGAGGCTGACCCGATCAATGGCGTCGCCCTGGCTCCGTACAAGTTCATTGTGCATCTGCCCCGTATCCGTTCTGGCCTGCCGATCCGGGGTGGCCTGGCGCGTCTTGCGGCTGTTGGCTACATGTGCAAAGCCTGGACTTGGAAAGACTGGATGGGGTTTGCTGACATCTTCGGTATGCCTATGCGTGTCGGCCGGTACGGCGCAGGTGCGAGCAAGGAAGACATCAGCACCTTGATGTCAGCGGTAGCCAACCTGGGCAGCGATGCCGCAGCGGTGATCCCGGACAGCATGCGCATTGATTTTACCCAGGCCGCCAACGTAGCCGGTGCCGGTGACTTCTTCAAAGGCCTGGCAGAGTGGTGGGATAAACAAGTCAGTAAGGCCGTGGTCGGTCAGACCATGTCCACTGATGACGGCTCCAGCCAAGCCCAGGCAACGATTCATAACGAAGTTCGTATAGACCTACTGCAAGCCGATGCCAAGGCCGAATCCAACACGATAAACCGCTACTTTGTGCGGCCCTGGTGCGATCTGAACTTTGCACCTGGTCGTCCGTATCCGCGGCTGATCATTGATGTACCAAAGCCTGAAAACACCAAGATCCTGATCGATGCGCTCAAGGCACTCGTTCCGCTAGGGTTGAAGGTCGAGCAGTCCGTAATCCGCGACAAGCTCAACATCCCCGCTCCGGCCGAGGGTGCCGAGCTACTGGGCATCCCGCCGCCCGTTGCCACTCCGGTGCTTGCCCAGGCGATCAACAGCGAGCAATTGCCAGCCAAACCGGTAGTAATGCCAGACATCGTGGATAACCAGGTGCGGACGCTGGAGCGGACTGTTGGGGTTTATATGGATGACATGGTCGAGCAGATCAAGGAACTGCTCGATACTGTCAGCAGCTTGGAAGAGTTCCGGGATCGTCTGATCGAAGCCTATCCAACGATGACCACCAGCCATTTGGCGGATTCCATTGCCGATGGCCTGGCGGCTGCCAGCCTGGCTGGCCGCGATGACATTCTGAGAGGCTTGTAACCATGGCGGTCTCACACGGCTCTCTGCCATTTAAAGAACAGATCGACTATTTCCGTGGCAAGGTCGACCTACCAACCCGCGCATGGACCGATGCTTACGCTGCTGAACACGACTATGCGTTCGTCGTGGCGGGTGCTGCGAAGCGAGATCTGCTGGCCGATCTGCGGGGTGCCGTAGAGAAGTCCATCGCCAGCGGCACCACCCTGGAGCAGTTCCGTAAAGACTTTGACCAGGTCGTAGGCAAACATGGCTGGCAGTACCAGGGCGAGCGCGGTTGGCGCACCAATGTCATCTGGGAAACCAACCTACGCCAGTCGTACAACGCTGGCCGCGAAGCCCAGATGGCCGACCCGGAGTTGCGCAAACGCCGTCCCTATGCAGTCTATCGTCATGGCGACAGCGCGCACCCACGGCCAATGCACCTTTCCTGGAACGGCATCACGTTACCGCTCGATGATCCCTGGTGGGCAACTCATACCCCGCAAAATGGTTGGGGCTGCAAGTGCAAAAAGTTCATGCTCTCGGCCAGGGACGTTGAGCGCCAAGGGCTGACGATTGGTCCGGCACCGGCCACTGAATGGGAAGATCGGGTCATTGGCAAGAACAGCCCGGAGGGTCCACACACCGTGCGAGTGCCCAAGGGGATCGATCCAGGCTTTGAATATGCACCTGGTCAATCACGGTTGGCTAAACACGTGCCCCAGCTGCGCACCCGCGACTTGATACCAGCACCATCAGCAGCTCCGGCACCGACAACAGGTTTACCCAACCGTCAGCCCACCGGCCCTTTGCCGCAATCTCGACAACTCCCAGCAAAACGCCTGCTTCCGGCCAAAGTGCCTGCCTCCCAGGCAGTGACTCAGTTCCTGGACGAGTTCGGTGCCACGGATGCTGCTCCGGCTGTGTTCCGTGATGTGACAGGTGATGCCCTGGTCATCGGGCGGGAGATGTTCAGCGATGCCAAAACCGGTGCAATAGCATTGGCTCAGCAGGTCAAAGCACGCGAACTTCCGCTGTTGGCTGAAGCTATTAAGACGCCCGATGAAATCTGGGCACGCCTTGAGTGGCAGCCAGATCAGGGTAAGGCGGTGTTGCGCCGTCGCTACCTGGCGCACGTCCAGGTAAAGGGTAAGACCGACCCGGCCGTGGCTGTATTCGACCAGGGCGCCGATGGCTGGACCGGCGTCACCGGGTTCGTGGATGACAGTGAGCAGTACCTAGAGGCATTGCGTCTGGGCGTCCTGCTTTACCGACGTACTGAATAGGGGGCATCACATGGCTGGTTCAATGCTTGAGGTCTCCATTGATACAAGTCCAGTAGGCAAAGCCCTTGATGATCTGACCGAGCGGCTGGGCGACCTCACAACGCCGCTCAATGACATCGCGGAATACCTGCACCAATCGACTGATGACCGCTTTCGTCAGCAGGTAGCCCCGGACGGTTCACCCTGGGCGCCACTTGCGCCCTCAACTCTGGCACGTAAAAAGGGAGGTCGCATCCTGCGCGGCAAGGGCACGCTTCAGGACACACTGCGTCACAACGTCAGCCGTAATGAGCTGTCTTTCGGTACTGACCGACCATACGGTGCCATTCACCAGTTAGGTGGTAAGGTCCAGCATGCGGCCAGGTCACAGCAGGTCTACTTCCGTCAGGGTAAAGATGGATCGGTGGGCAACCGCTTTGTGAAGAAGAGCAAGTCCAACTTTGCGCAGTGGGTTACCCGTGGTGCGCATGACTCCGAGATCAAGGCGAGACCCTATTTGGGCCTGTCATCAGAAGACGATATTGAAATTCTCGCGATCATCCAGGACTACCTTCTGGAGCCGTTAACAGAGTAACTGCGCAGAATCCCGCAGGCGCGCTGATTGTCTCCTTCGGGGACATCCGCCGCTCATGGAGTGGTTGGGCAGCGTTAGACCTGCGTTAGATTCAGTTATAGCGGTATTTATTACGTCTGCGCGAGACTGCTGCCCCATTCTCTACGTATAGAATTGGTTGACGTTGCATCCCCTCACGCCCCTCCCCAAGACGCAAATTCTTAAACCCCGCTGATACTCACCAACTCCGCCTGGCCGCACAGACTGGCGGCATGAAAACTCAACTCGCCGCTAACTCAGAAATCTACAGCTCCGTCGTGCTTTCCGATGGGAAGGCTCCCGACTGGGTTGAACTTATCCCCGCAGGTCCGACCGTCACCGGCCGCGATGGCCGTTCCTGGCTGTTCGATGACATGGCCACCGAACTGGTGCAGTCCAATTTCATCGGCCGAGCTATCGATCTGGTGATCGACCGGGAGCACGCCACACAGCTGCGAGCATCCGTTGGCCAGGAAGCCCCAGCCGGTGCTTGGGTCAAGCAATTTGAAGTCCGCAATGGCGCCCTGTGGGGCCGAGTTGAATGGACGCCTCGCGGTGCTGCTCAGGTCGAGGCCCGAGAATATCGCTTCCTGTCCCCGGTGTTCGACTACGACCTCGACAACAGACGCATCGTGCGCATGGTCAGCGCAGCGCTCACCAACATCCCCAACTTCATCATGACCGCCCTCAATCAAGAAGCCCCGGAGATCACACCAGTGAAACTTTCAGCTGCGTTTTTGGCACTGCTCGGCCTGCCCGACACCGCCACCGAAGAACAGGCCATGTCGGCCGCAAGCCAACTCAAAACTACCGCCCAGGCTGCCAACGCCGAACAACCTAATTTGGCGCAGTTCGTTCCGCGTGCGGACTACGACGCCCTGGTCGGCCGTGCCACCAATGCCGAACAGGCGCTGGCCAGCCAGAAGAAAGCCGTACACGACAAGGAAGTCGAGGCGGTCATCACCTCGGCTACCCAAGCCGGAAAGATCACCCCGTCCACGGTCGAATATCACCGCGCCATGTGCCACGACGAAGCGGGCCTGGCGCGCTTCAAGGAATTTGTGACAGCGGCCCCTGTCGTGGCTGCGGCCTCTGACCTGAGCAACAAGAACCCGGCGAATACCGGCACAGCCCTCAATGCCGAGGAACAAAAGGTCGCATCGTTGCTGGGTATGAGCGAAGCGGAATTCATTAAGGGCAAGGCGTAACTCCCCCTCTATATAAAGGAAGAGATTCATGATCATTAACGCCAGTGTCTTGAACGCGCTGTTTGTTGCGTACAAGGCTGAGTTCCAAAACGCCCAGGCCGCGACGCCGACCGACTGGAAGCGTATCGCCACGCCGGTCCCGTCCTCATCTGCCAGCAATACTTATGGCTGGCTCGGTCAGTTCCCTACGTTCCGTGAGTGGATCGGCGACCGTGTTCTCAAGAACATGGCAGCGCATGGCTACTCCATCACCAACAAGAAATTTGAGTCCTCGGTGGGTGTCCCGCGTGATGCCATCGAAGACGACGAGATCGGCGTCTACAAGCCGCTGTTTGCCGAAATGGGCCGTGCGTCCAGCGCACACCCTGACGAGCTGGTATTCGCGCTGCTGAAAGCTGGCTTGACCACCACCTGTTACGACGGCCAGTACTTCTTCGACACCGATCATCCAGTGTACCCATCCACTGACGCGACCGGCGACGCTGTGTCCGTCAGCAACTACCAGGACGGAACAGGTCCGGCCTGGTATCTGCTCGATGTCAGCCGTGCACTCAAGCCCATCATCTTTCAGAACCGTCGCAATTACGATCTGAAGGCCATGACTGCCATGGACGATGAAAGTGTCTTCATGCGCGACGAATACCGCTATGGCGTGGATGCGCGTGTGAACGTCGGCTTCGGCTTCTGGCAGTTTGCTTACTGCTCCAAAGCCCCGCTGACGGCTGAAAACTACGGCTTGGCCCGTGCTGCCATGAAGGACTTCAAGGCCGATGGTGGTCGCCCTCTGGGTATTAACCCCGGCCTTTTGGTCGTTCCATCGCAACTGGAAGGCGCTGCTCGCAAAATCCTGGTCAAGGATGCAGACAACGGCAATGAATGGGCTGGCACCGCCGAAGTACTTGCACCGGCCTGGCTGGGTTAAGGGGGCGTCATGACCATCGTGATCACCTCGAAACATGACGGTTTCCGCCGTTGTGGCATCGCGCACTCCAGCACGGCAGCGCGTTACCCGGATGACTTCTTTTCGGAAGCGCAGTTGCGGGCTCTGTCAAAAGAGCCTCAGTTGATCCTCGCTTATGAGGAGGATGAATTAGACCAGGTACAGGACCGCCGCGATGAAAGCTTCCAGGAAGTCGATGTATCGAAAGCGCCCGGCACCACACAAAATCATCAGTCGCAGACGTTTGAAGCAAACGCTACAGCGCTGGGTGATGGAGTGGTTTTGCCCGTAGCCTCGGTGGCGGGCAACCTTGACTCCCTTTGGGACGATGCCCTCCTGGAAGACCGGGCGCGTGCAGTGGCCATTGAGCCAGCAGCGACTGACGCAGCACTTGACTCCCTCTGGGGCGACGCGCTCCAGGAAGATCAGGCGCGTGAAGACGCCAAGGCAAAGGCATCGAAACCGCCAGCCAAAACCGGAAAAACCAAGGCGACCAAGGTTGAGGGCGAAGGTAAATGAACCTCTCACTGCCGTCCGCCACTCAACTTCTGATTCGCTTCGGCGCCCGTGACATTACTCAGGTAGCTGTTCCTGATGACAAGCGGACGATTGAGCCAGAACTGTTGGTGGCTGCCGCTGCTGGCGAGCCACTGGATAGTTGGGATGCGGAAGATGTGGCAATTGCAGTTGTGACTCTGGCACGGATTGCCGATGCCGTGACTCGGGCGCGCAGTGAGATTTCGTTTTACCTGCGCTTTCGCCCTGTTGGCGAGGACGCCCCGGACTGGGTGGTCGATGATCTGGCCGAGATCGCCCGTTACCATCTGTATGACGATGCTGGTAAGGAAGATTCGACGGTGCGGGTGCTTTACAAGGATGTAATCAAGCGCCTTGAGACCCTAGCGAAGGAAGACAAGGAACGTGGTGCCGCCGAGGCGGGCCGGTCGGGCATGCAGCTCACCAGTCAGCCACGGCTCATGTCTCGCTCCACGTTGAGGTCGCTCTGATGTTGGGCGAACTGGAGGATCTGATTGAGGCGCGCCTGAAGGAGCTGGTCGCCAAGATCCCGCGCTTGGTCGTGGAAAGCTACGGCGGTGAACTGAGCGACCCGGACCTGTTGTCTGGGTTGCTCAAGCGCTGTCCAGCCGTTCTGGTCATGGTGCCCAAGGTGATGTTTCAGCGGCGTAGTCATGATCGCTACACGGTGCCGATCACTTTCCGTCTGGTAATCGTCACACGGCACCCCCGTGGCGAGCGGGAAACCCGGCGCGGTAGTGGCCCAAAGGATATAGGCAGCTACGACCTGTGGGAGGCCTGCATGCACCAACTGGTGGAATGGCAGCCCTGGACAGATCGTGCGGCTATCCGTCCGACCGAGCTTTCCAACCTGGTCAACGGCAAGTTTGAGAGTGACCACATGTCTGTCCTGGGGCAGTCATTTGCCATCGAGCTGGACTGGAAAAAGCCTGCGCTTGATCTGCCAGATCTGATCGGCATCGACATGCAGTACCACACCCCATCGGGCAATCCCGAACCGGTGGCCACTGACAACATTGAATTGAGGAACGTGTAATGCGCGTTAAAGCCGCACCTGGTCATCGGGTGCCCACGGAAGAAGATCCGTACAAGTACATCGAAGATGCCAAGGCGGTCGACGTGCCGGACACCTCTTACTACCGGCGCCGGGTGGCGACGGGTGAACTGCTGGCCGCTGAAAATACACGCGGCAGTGCCAAACAACCCGCACAGGAATCCGCCGAATGAGCATTTCCTTTGACACCATCCCGGCTTCGATTCGGAAGCCGGGCGTTTACGTGGAGTTCAATACCAGCCTGGCGGTACGGACACTGCCAACCAACAAGCAGAACGTCTGCCTGATCGTTCCCCTGGGGGAAGGTGCGACGGTAGCAGCCAATGTGCCGACACCGTTCTATAGCGCGGCAGAGGCAAAGGCATTATTCGGCGGGACCGTTGCTGAGGAAATGGCTGATGCATTCATCACCGCCTATCGGTATGCCTCGGTCTCGGCTGTAGGCGTGGTAGTTGTGGGCGATGCAGAACCCGACATCAAGCCCGCGTTGGACTCGACGGCCATGGGTGGTTTCAACATTCTGGTGCCTGCTTGGTTCAGCCAGGTCGCGCTCACCGCACTTCGCACGCACATCCAGACCTACACCAGCTCTATGGAACAACAAGGCATCATCGGTGTGGCGGCGCTGACCAGCACCTTGTCTGCCGCGACCACCTTGGCCTCGTCGATCAACTCCGGCGCGATCAGCTTGGCAGTGCTACCAGGTACTCCATCGACTGCGCGCCAGGTCGCCGCCGCTTATGCCGCAATGATCGCCTCGGAAGAAGATCCGGCGCGGCCGCTGAACACGCTGGTAATGACTGGCATCAAGGTGCCGCCAGTCACCCAGCGTCTTGGCCGCACGGAGCAAGAGACCGCCCTGGCCAATGGAGTCACGCCACTGGAAGTCGCGGCCGGTGATGTCATCCAGATTGTCCGTGCAGTGACCACCTACACCAAGTCTGCGGCCGGTGCCACGGACGTGTCGCTGCTGGATCTGACCACCATCCGCACTCTGTATTACGTGCGCATGGCCTGTCGTGACCGTATCCGCCTGCGCTTCCCACGCTCCAAGCTCTCCAAGAAAACCCCTGAAGCCGTGCGTGGCGAACTGATGGACGTACTGCTCAAGCTGGAAGAGCTGGAGATCGTCGAAGAGGTTGAAGCCAACGCGGCCGGACTAGTGGTCGAGCGTTCGGCCCAAGACGTAAACCGCCTCAACGCAACCATTCCCACCGATGTCGTCAACGGCCTGCATGTGTTCGCCGGTCGCATCGACCTGCTCCTGTAAAAGGTGAACTTAGATGGCTGATAACTACGTAGGGCAGATCGTCCTGGAGATCAACGGCACCGACTATGAGGTGACTAGCGTTGAGCCGAGCCTCAAGACTGGGCGCAAAGTCGTCAAGACTATGAACCGTACCGGTCGACCTTCTGGCACGGCAAAGGGCATTGAAGAGCACGAGATGAAAATCTCGGTGCCTATCCCGAAAACGGGCGAGCCGGATTGGCGGGCACTGATGGACGCCAAGCTGACCATCTATCCGCAGGACGGCGGCAGCAAGCGCCAGACCTGGACCGGGTGCTCCCTGATGGAGATGGGCAGTAAGTACCAGGTCGAAGGTGAAGCCACCCGCGACCTCACCATTGCTGCTCTCAACTACTACACGGAGTAACACGATGACTGAGCAATCAAGCAAACGCTGGGAAGGTCTGAGCATCACCAGCGAACTCAAGATGGGTGTCTATTACTCCGGTCTACGCCATAAGACCTTCACTTTGCGCGTTCCTGTTGCGGGCGACCTGGTCGCTGCGCAGGAGCTGCACCCCGGCGCGCCGTTCCAACTGATCACACTTGAGGTCTACCGCCGCCAGTTGTTGTCCCTGGGCGAGATTCCCGCCGAAGCGTTGACCACTGAATTACTCCTGGGCGAACTGACCGAGAGCGACTTGGCCATCATCGCCGACGCCGATGCCGAGCTGGAAAAAAAGCTCGCGCCGCCGAGCGCGGCAATGCCGACTGGCGACGAATCGAACACGCCTTCGTCCGCCATGGCTACCGATTAGAAGAGCTACGCCAGATGACCAGGGCCGAGATCGATGCGCGTATCGATCTGATCATCGGCAAGGTCAAGGGCACCCGCTACGTCAGTCAGCGCCAACGCAAGGCACTGCCCAAACCCAGGTAACAGGCTCGACACCGGGCCTTTCCTGTTCCTGTAAGGCCCTTTCCGGGAGCAATTCATGTCCGATCTGCGCGTCGCACTTCGTTTTCAGGCCCACGCAGGCAACAGCCGCCGCGAGATCGAGCAGATCAATCGCGACCTACGCAAAGCCGGTAAGGAAGGCGCCAAGTCTTTGGCTGATGAGAGCTGGAAGGCATCCTCGGCCATCACCAAGGTCGGCCAGGTCGGGGCCAACAGCTATAAAGTCATCCGTAGCGCCATGCGTGAAACAGCTAGGGCCGGTTCCGGCACGCGCATCGAGGTCAGCAAGACCACTGCCGAACTAAAGGACATGGCCAACGCTGCTCGCAAGGCCGCGCGCGATGCGAAAACCGAGTTGCAGAGTGCTGACCGACAAGGCGTGCAGCCTTTGCGTCAGAGCGTCGACAAGACAGAAGCGTCTTTCCGGCGAATGGCTCAGAACAGCGGTCGTAGTCTGCGCACCTTGAAAACTATCGCGATGGGCGTGCGTCAAGAGTTCGACCGCATCAAGGGCCTGGGCGGCAGCATGCAAGGGAGACTGGCCGGACTAGGTGTTGGAGTTGGTGTTGTATCTGGCGTGACATCAAGTGCGACGCTGGATCGTCAACTTATACGTACTCAACAGACTGCGGGCATGTCAGTTGAAGAACGTGAAGAGTGGCGTGGTGAGCAATGGCGATTGGCGAAAACTTACGGCATTGAGCGTGAGCAAGTTCAAACTGGTTTCGATACTTTGATTGCAAGTGGCCTATCCTACGATAAAGCTAAAGCAAGTACAGGGGCGATTGCTCAAGCTACGGCAGTTACTGGAGCCGACTCCGGGATTCTGGCTAAAGCGCTTATCACCGGGGCAAGCGCTTTTGATATCGACCTTTCCAAACCGAACGCGGCTGTAGACATCCTTCAAAAAATGATCGTGGCTGGACGTTTGGGTAACGCCGAGCTTGAGAACCTATCAAGTATTTTCCCTAAGGTAGGACAAGACGCGAAATCTGCGGGCATGTCCATGGCTCAGTCGCTTTCGTTTGTTGAGACATTATCCCTTATTGAACTGGAACCTGATCGTTTAGGTACGCTTGCACAATCCACTTTGCGTGCGTTCAACAATGATACTTATCGTGCCAGCGTTACGAAAAATACAGATGTCGAGTTTTTCAACAAAGACAAGTCCGTAAGGAATACACAGGATGTCTTTCTTGATCTACAGCGTAAATACAAGTCACTTAAAAACGATAAAGACCGTGCACGCTTCATGGGAGTGGTGTTCGGAAAGATGGATCAAGACACGCAAAAAGGAGTTAAGGCGTTCTTGACCGGTGACCGACTCGAAAACTTCGCAAAAAGTACAGGGGACATCAATAACGCCAAGGGTGTTATTGAAAAGGATCTTGCCGATAACATGAGCAGCTCGACAGCGGTCGGCTCTCGAATGAAGGCCACCCTGGGCGAAGCCATTGACCGGATGGCGAAGCCATTGAACAAAGGCTTTGCAGACATCGGCAGTTACCTGCTTGATGACCTGAATTTGTCCGGCGAACAGATGTTGGCCGGTGGTGCTGCACTCGGTATTGGCGGTTACTATGCTGGGCGCGGTGCCAAATCTGGCGCAGGGGCTTTGCTGAACAAGTTCATGGGCGGCCCTGAAACCTTGAAAAACATCGCTGTGGGCAAGGTCCTGGAAGAAGCGACAGGAGTTACCTCGGTATTTGTCACCAACTGGCCGGGCGGTATGCCGCTTGGTGGCGCGGGGCTTCCAGATATAAACGTGGGGGGAGGAAAAAGAGGTCGAGGTGGATTTAACCTTCCTCCAGTACCGAAAATCGGTCCCTTGGTTTTGGGCTATGAGTTTTCTCAGTTGGGCGGTTCCACTGGGCAGAACGGCGATGCGGACCGCTTAGCGATGGTGTCCCGCAACAAGCTGATTAACGACGGCGAACGCACCTATCAAACGGCCTTCTATCGCAATCGTCTCGACCTGGCCGGGCAGAACCCAAACCAGACTTCGGACTGGTTGTCGTCCCAGGCCCAGCGCCTGGCACACCAGCAAACCGGCATGACGGCCGCAGGACTGCCTATTGATGGCGCCAACCAGTGGGCCGCAGGCATCGCAAGCCGCGCTGTCTCCGCAGGCGCCGAAACACCAGCGGCGGCAGCTCGCCTACAACGCCTGCTTGATCAGCCCCTGGTCATTGAACTTCGCCTGGACTCCAGCATGATCCAGGCCGAAGTCGAGAAACGTACCGACATCCAAATGAGGCGCGGCCGATGAGCTGGGCAGAGACCCTGCTGGACGCATCCTTTCGAGGGGTTCCGCTACAGGTCGTTGGGGAAAACCTGCAATGGCAACGAGCGCTGTCCGAGCATGGCGTGCCTTTCAGAGACGGCGACAGTGTGGTCGATCTGGGCCGGGGCGCTCGTCGCTTTCCCATGCAGATCATCGTCTACGGCGTTAACTACGAGATCGAACTGCAGAACCTGTTGACTGCTCTTGGTCAGCGTGGCCCTGGTGAACTGATCCACCCGATTTATGGAAGCCTGAGCGTCGTCTCGCACAACGTCGATGTGAAGCACGATGCGGACAATCCAGACTCCGCCCAGGTCACCCTGATTTTTGTCGAGGACACACCCGATCTGCCATTTTTCGTTCGGCAGTTTGAGTTCGTCGACATTGGCGTCCTGGACCAAGAAGAAGCTTATCGCTGGCAGGATGGAGTCTTTGACCTATTTGGCCGCATCGACTCCCTGGTCAGCGAGATTCAATCGTGGATTGGGGGTGGCTGGGTTGGTCTGATCGAAAAAGCCCTGGGCTTGCCGGGTATCTTCCTGCGCGTGCAGCAGCTGCGCTCCCAGATCCTCGGCGTAGTGTCCGGCGTCATCTCTATGGCGAAGAACCCGTCGGCCGCGTTCGATCCCCTGGTCGATTTGTTCCGTACCCCGGCACAGATCCGTAGCTCCATCCAGGACAGCACCCCCAGCACCTCGGCAGCGCTTCTATCCCGCACTGGCGTTCCGGCAACGATGCCCGGTGGCGATAGCTTGACAACCGACCCGGCGCGGGCGGCCAACGCTTTTTTGATCAGTGCTCGGCAGGGTGTTGCACCAGACGCCAGCCTGTTGCCTGACCGTATGCCCGACGATCCGGTCGAGGCCAGCGGCTTTGCCCTGGTCGTCCTGGTCATTACCGAGCTTGCCGCAGCTCATGCCCAGGCAGTCGCTATCGTGATCGAGGACGAAAGCAAAAATCCCACCTTGAGCCCAGTTGAATTGGAAGGCCTGGTTAACCTGGTACGTTCTTTGGTGCAGGGCGCCATCCTGTTGCATCGCCGATTGTTCGACGTGGAAACGTCCCGGCCAGTGATCGAAGCCCTGCGTAACACAGCCGCGCAGATCCAGGCCCGTGCCCGCCAGGTCATTCTGTTGAGCCCCCCTATGATTGAGCGTGAGGTTGAGTCACCGGCCAGCCTGCGACTGTTAGCCCACCGCTGGTATGGCGACCACGGACGTGCTATCGAGTTGATCCGGCTTAACCCCGATCTGAAAACACCTCACAACATACCTGCTGGGAGGGTGCTACGTGCGTACGCTGAATGACCCTGTTCCCTCAATTCAGTTGGCCATCGGTGGCCTGGCTCACGACACTTGGGATGGCTGGTCGGTTGAGTCCGACCTGCTGACTCCTGCCGACGCTTTCGAACTGGAGTTGCACACAAAAAATGCAACACGCCTGCCCGATGTGATCAAGGAAGGCGCGCCCTGCACACTAACGCTCGACGGCGACCGTGTGCTGACAGGGCAGATCGACGAGTTTGAGCACGATGTGTCACGCCAAGGCATTTCTATGCGCATAAACGGGCGGGATCGGGCAGCGCCTCTGGTGGACTGCTCATCGCCTTTCGTTTCCATGCGTGAGGCGTCGTTGGCCCAGATCCTAGAGCAGGTGGTTAAGCCTTTGGGCGCTTACCACGTTGAGATCCGTGCCGACCAGGCTAAAACCCGCCGTCGTGTCCAGATCGAACCAGGGCAAACAGCTTGGGAGGCGTTGCTCCAGGTCGCCGAGGCGAATGGCCTGTGGCCTTGGGTCGAGGCGGACGGCCGCTTGATCATTGGCGGGCCGGATTACACCGCGTCCCCCTCGGGCTTGCTGATACTGCGGGAAGACGGTGAAGGTAACAACGTACAGCGAATGAGCGTGCGGCGGTCCATCGCCAACAGATACAGCCAAATAACCGTCCTTGGCCAGCACGGCCAATATTCCAATGATGGGCTCGACACCCAGCGTTCCCACTTGCGTTCGGTGATTCAGGACGAAACGCTCGCCCGCCGTGGGATCTTTCGTCCGAAGGTCGTTGTGGATAGCTCCAGTGAAAGCCAGGACATGGCCACCACCCGCGCCCGAAAACTGCTAGCAGATAGTCGCCTGGAAGGTTTCGAAATCCGCGCTGTAGTACAGGGGCATCGAGCCGGTAACGGGAAGGTTTGGAGTCCGGGGATGCGAGTCATCATCCGTAGTGAGGTGCATGGCGTTGATGATGTTTACTTCTTGATGTCCCGCACCCTACGTCTGTCTCGGGGTGAGGGAGCGATAACCGAGCTGCGCTTCCGTGAGGACAAAATGTGGGTGCTAGACGGTAATAAAGTGAAAAAACACAAAGGCAAGTCCAACCCGGACGCGGCGTTTATTCAGATGATCAAGAGTCTTTAATGAGTGTCATGGCGCAACTGGTGCGCGACCAGGTATGGAAGGTTATGAGCAAGGTCCGCCAGGCATTCCGTGCTACCGCAGTCAGCAACACCCATGGGCCGCTGATTGGCGTCGAGATGCAGGGCCTAGCGGGTGAATCTGTGTCGGGAGAGTTGGCCCAGCACTATGGTTTCGGTTCGGCACCACTACCTGGCGCCGAGTACGTGGTGATTCCCATAGGAGGTAGCAGCAGCCATTGTGTAGTGATCGCCAGTGAGGATGGCCGCTATCGGCTTCAACTCAAGGACGGTGAGGTGTCGCTTTATACTGATGAGGGCGACTACGTGCACATGAAGCGAGGTCGGGTCATCGAGGTCGTGACTGATGAACTGTTGTTCAAGGTTAAGAACAAGGTGCGGTTTGAGACGCCGATTGTAGAAATGTCGGGTGATCTGCATGTTGAGCGCGGCGTCAAAGCTGATGCAGAGGTCGAGGATCATACACGGTCGATGCAGGCAGATCGTGAGATATACAACGCTCACAAACACGGTGGTGGGCCTACTCCGACTCCGTCTCAGTGAGCTGTGCTAACGTCAGAGACTCACTAAAAGGAGGTTCGTCATGTCGAAGATTCTTCAAATTTCACCGAGTACCGGTTGGGTGCATGTTTCTGGAGCGGATGGGGATATAAATATCCATCGCGTTGCGTCCTGGGCTCTTTTAGATAGCGGTGAGGTTGTAGGTTTGGTGCCGGTAAGTGCAACTGGCAGCGATCAGCCTATCGCTAAACTAGTGGCTGCTCCTGATGGCGGGAGATATTGCTTGGAGGGGCAGCTCACCGCGTCAGAGAAACTTCACCTCCTACTCAATTAACCCAATGCTTGATGGCTGCATCCTTTTCCGGATGCGGCCATTTCTTAAACCCCGCTGATACTCAGTTGATCGCGCCTGCGCGACAACATGCCAGCCTATGGACGCAGGCATAAACCCAACT
>PJQF01000239.1_pt1 | contig 23548 bp, 19 predicted proteins | sample 1503741 | NCBI WGS metagenome assembly PJQF01 (sample SAMN07775949, study PRJNA414020) | Biofilm metagenome, whole genome shotgun sequencing project. | isolation source: biomolecule (vanillin) treated reverse osmosis membrane biofilm | place: India: Nagpur | collected 2017-03-21 | reverse complement strand
TCAAGTTGGTTTGTCGAGGTGAGAGGATTCGAACCTCCGGCCTCCACGTCCCTAATCACGCTGTGGCGTGACTCTAACCGGGCTGCATCCTACTCAAATCCTCCAAAAATCTTGCTGCTCCTCGCTTCTTTATCTTTCTCTCCAGCAAAATAGCCTCATTCCTTGTTAAAACAATTTTATGCCAAACCAATTTCCAAGGTTGTTCTTTTTTAGTGTGACCTGCCATCTCGCTATTATGTTCGTCAAGTCGCTTTTCTAAATTATTAGTTTGACCAACATAATATCTATTTGTTGTAAGACTTTGTAAAATGTATACCTGAAATTCCATTGCCCTAAAAACACAAAACCAACTCAAGTTACAAAACTCAAGTTGGTTTGTCGAGGTGAGAGGATTCGAACCTCCGGCCTCCACGTCCCTAACGTGATGCGCTAACCGGGCTGCGCTACACCTCGATACTTCTTCCCACAAGCATCGCCCGCAAAAAGAGTCGCAATAATAATAAAATTCAATGGAAAGTCTATTTCTTCTTTTTCTTCAAATCCCTGATAAACCGCGCCCAATTCAGCGGATTCAAAAAAGGATTATAAGCCGGTCTGAATTTGTCTCCGGCAGAGTTCGACCATTGGTCAATATAATAGCGATAGTTGCCCGCACCATCCATCGGTGTCGTGCGCGCCATCAACGCCAGCATCTCCGCATTCAAAGCTCTCGAATCCACCGTATTATCCAATGGAATATTCATAGCCAGCACAGCCTCCTTAAAAAGCTCTTCTGTGGGAATACCCATCACAACTGTCTCATTGAGCAAGGTTATATCTGGGGCCAACTCTACAAAAATAGTCCAAGATTCCTTTGGCAAATCAGGCACTTTGTAGCTCGCTCTTTTAAAACCTACCGCACTAAACACCACGCTGTCACCTACCAACACAGGCAAAGTAAAAAATCCGGAAAGCGTAGTAGGTGTACCACGACCTGCCTTAGGCACATACACGTGCACACCCGGCAACACATTCGTAGCTGTATCCGTCACAAAGCCCGAAAGCTGAATCACACGCCTCTGACTTTGCGCCAGCAGCGTACCAGCGAAACCAAAGGCCGCCAGAAATAGCAAAACTTTAAAAATTCCCTTCATAATATCTGGGCAAAGGTAAAGATTCATATCGAATGTTAGCCTTATCTTCGCAACATCTTTTAACTTAAAGATTCACTAAAAAGCGCTAAAAAAGGCTAAAAAACCACTTTCTTTAAGGATGATGTACCCATTCATAAAATAGTTCTAATGCGCCTCAAACACTTTAATATCGAATTGGGTGCTCAAATTTTTCTGGCCAGTTCAGACACCTCACGCCTGCGCATTCTCAACCTCATTTTAACCAATGGCGAAATGTGTATTACCGACTTAGAGCGCATACTTGAATTCACACAAACCAAAACCTCGCGCCACCTGCTCTACCTCAAAAATTCCGGCATACTCACTTCTCGTAAAATCAACCAGTGGGTATTTTACCAAATCAAAGACGAAGTGTTCGACATCATCAAACAAATACTTCAATTCGTCAGCCGCGACCCCGTCATGCAGCAAGACCAATCCGTCTTCAAAACCATGTACAGCAATCGCGAACTCTCGCTCAATAAACTAAAAATAAAACCGCTCAACTTCTAGCCATACTTTCCCCTTGAACTGTTCAAATAATTTTTGCGGCCTGCCCTATGGTGGCGCTGGCGAGCCAGGCGCCTCCACAGGGCACCGGGCTATCCGTTCCAATGCCACCTATAAAAATTGGGAGCAACCTAAACAAGCACAACCACCGGTGGCATTTCCACTTCTATCCCATGGCCGATCGCCCGCATATAGCGCATCACTTATCTCAAGTCTCCAATCTCACGCCTCACATAAATGAAAAGATACACCGCCCTCTTCTTCGACCTCGATCATACCTTGTGGGATTTTGATACCAACTCCCGCGAAACACTCACTGAGTTACACCATCATTACCGGTTAGAAGATCACGGCATCGATGCACACGAGTTTCATGTGGCATTTAAAAAGATAAACACAGGCTTGTGGCATCTATACGACACCGGTCAAATCAAACAAGATGTTATCCGCCTGCAGCGGTTTCATCGCGTATTTCAAGAATTTGATGTAGATGAATACGATTTGTCGTTGCAATTCTCTGCCGACTATGTGAATCAATCGCCTAAAAAGAAAAATCTATTGCCGCATGCCAAAGAAGTATTGGAATATCTCCATCCTAATTATCCCATGCACATCATCACCAACGGATTTAGTGAAATACAAGATATTAAATTAAACAGCGGAGGCATCCATCATTTCTTTCAAAGCATTGTAACATCCGAAAAAGCAGGACATAAAAAACCGGCTAAAGAAATTTTTGAGTTTGCCCTCCGTGAAAACAACTTACAACCCCACGAAGTGGCTATGATTGGCGACAACCTTCTTACAGATATGGGTGGAGCAAAAAACGCGCAAATCGACACCATCTACTTCAACCCCGAAAAAATAACACACCAAACCCCACTTACGCACGAAATTCATAGCTTGGCCGAACTGAAAGAACTATTGTAATTACATCCAATCCTTAGGTCAACCGTCAAATCCTCCTAGATCTTTCTACTAGCGCAATAAGACCTAAGAGGATTATTTATAGTACTAGCCACAATCAACGACTATTATTATAGCATTCATATTGTTAATTTGCATCGCATAAATTGCACATCCCAAATCGCATGTCTCATATCTAAACTCAAAAATATGTCAACCGGATTTTTCAATATTCCTACTCCTAAAAACGAACCTGTATTATCCTATGCTCCCGGCAGCAAAGAACGTGCAGCATTAAAAAAAGCACTGGAAGAAGCACGCGCACAAGTGCTGGACATTCCTATGTACATTGGTGCCGAAGAAGTGCGCAGCGGAAACAAGAAACCACTTAATCCTCCACACGATCATCAGCATCTGCTTGGGTATTTTCACGAAGGCGACAAACAACACGTAACCCAAGCGATCAATGCAGCTATGGCAGCGAAAGAACTATGGGCCGGGCTTAGCTGGGAAAATCGCGCAAGCATCTTCTTAAAAGCAGCCGATCTGTTGGCAGGTCCCTATCGCTACAAAATCAATGCGGCCACCATGTTGGGGCAATCTAAAAATGCATTTCAAGCTGAAATTGATTCTGCTTGCGAGTTAATCGACTTCCTCCGATTCAACGTGCACTTCATGGGCGAAATTTATCGCGACCAGCCCGAATCATCTCCAGGCGTTTGGAATCGAATCGAATATCGTCCGTTGGAAGGATTTGTATTTGCTCTCACTCCTTTCAACTTCACTGCCATTGCAGGCAACTTGCCAACTAGTGCCGCGCTGATGGGCAATACGGTAGTTTGGAAACCGGCCAACACACAGATTTATGCAGCTAACGTAATCATGCAAGTATTGAAAGAAGCAGGATTGCCGGATGGCGTCATCAACTTAGTTTACGTTACCGGCCCCGATGCAGGCGATGTGATTTTCAGTCACCGCGATTTTGGTGGCATTCACTTCACCGGCAGCACAGGAGTTTTTCAAAACATCTGGAAAACGATTGGCCAAAATATTCACCAATACAAATCGTATCCACGCATCGTAGGTGAAACAGGTGGTAAAGATTTTATCATGGTGCACAAAAGTGCTATTGCCAAACAAGTGGCAACAGCCATCGCCCGCGGTGCCTTTGAATATCAGGGACAAAAATGTTCGGCTGCCTCACGTTGCTACATTCCTTCCAACTTATGGGAAGATGTAAAGAAATATTTACTGGCCGACCTCAGCAGCATGAAAATGGGGCCAACTGAAGATTTCGGAAACTTCATCAATGCAGTTATTGACGAGAAAGCGTTTAAGTCAATCACCGGCTATATTGAAAAAGCGCGCCAAAATCCGATGAACGAAATCATCGCAGGCGGCAAGTACGACAAGAGCAAAGGCTACTTCATCGAACCAACCGTAGTGCTCACCAAAGATGCCAGCTCCATCACGATGTGTGAAGAAATCTTCGGACCCGTTGTAACGATTTACGTGTACCACGAAGAAAATTTCGAGCAGACATTGGAATTAGTGGATCAGACTTCTCCTTATGCGTTAACCGGTTCTATCCTAGCTCGCGATCGTTATGCTGTGGAAATGGCCACTAAAAAACTAAGCAACTCCGCAGGTAACTTCTACATCAACGACAAACCCACTGGTGCGGTGGTAGGTCAGCAGCCATTTGGGGGCGCGAGAGGTAGCGGCACCAACGATAAAGCCGGAGCCAAAGTAAATTTATTGCGCTGGGTATCGATGCGCACGATTAAAGAAACGTTTGTGACACCTACGGATTATCGTTATCCGTTTTTGGATAAGGAGTAATTTTCTTACGAAGAAATGAGCATAGTCTATCTTGATTATGCTCATTTTTTATTTTGGTACTACCTCATCAACTTACCAAAAAACTTGGTTGACGATTTTTAATTTACTCAGGAGTATATTTTTATCAGGCTGTAACTTCCGTCCACAAGTTTGTAAAGCAACAGTATTTATGGTACGCCCAAAAACAGTCGGTTGTCAGGGTGTCACACTAATAATTAATCGGCCATCCAATTACGTCCAATGACATCCTCCTGGACAAGCCAAACATTAGTTTTAACTCTAATTAGCCGTACTTTTGTATGAATCACCTATCAGCTTGACTTCATTCATTCAACAACTAATCATCGTTATAACCTATGCGGGCATTGTGCTTGGCGTTTTTGTTGTTTTGGTTATCAACAATCAATCAGTACGAAAAACCAGGGCTACGCGCTTTCTGTCTGTCTTGCTCCTTTCTCTTTCTTTCAGCATCAGTCACATTCTCTTTGCTGGGGCGGTATTAAATCACCTATCTAATCACATTTTCACAGTGGGTGATCCCACATATTTTTTGTTGGCACCATTGCTTTGGTTTTATGCAAAAGAACTGATGGGTGAGCGTGTTGCCATCAATTTCCGGCTACTGACTCACTTTTCTCCTTTTTTAATAACTATTTTCCTCTCATTAACACTTAAATCAAGTGGCCTAAATCTTACACACCTCCGCACAGTTGACCATCAATACAGAATTATCGCTATCTTCTTCGGCACTATTTTGCTGTTACAATTTCTTTGGTACCAATACCTCATTCGCCAGAAATGGGTAATCTTTCAAAAAAAATTAGAGCAAGAAGTTTCTGATCAGGAGAATGTGGATGTGTCGTGGGTGCGTTTTTTCATGCTGCTTTTTCTGGTATTAAATCTTTTTTTCTTGTTCAGTCTTTTCGCTACCATTCATTTGCCGGGTGGCGCTTGGCTGCCCTTGACAACAGCCTTTCTGTTTTCCATTGGCATATTTGTACTCGGCTATAAAGGCATTGTGCAGCGAGAATTAGTTTTGGATTCGGGTGTTTTATCCAAACCTGAATCCAAAAATATTAATGAAAAAATTCCGATGATTGTTGACCAGCAACTCATTCACCAACTGCTGGAATACATGAACACTCATAAGCCCTATCTGAATTCGGAACTCACATTAACGAATTTGGCAAGAAGTCTAAACGTCAGCCGCAGTCAACTATCCGCTTTGATCAACGAAGGTATTGGCGACAACTTTTATGACTTTATTAATAAGTATCGGGTTGAAGAAGTAAAAAGGCTCATGGTAGATCCGGCTGCTAAAAACTATAACCTGTTGGGAATAGCGTTAGAGGCAGGTTTCAAATCAAAGTCCACATTCAATTTAATATTCAAACGCTTTACAGGTCTCACGCCTACCGAATACCGCAAAAATAGATCATCCGAAGACGTCCAATAGGATTTCTATTGACGCCACGCACTTTTCATCTCCGTATTGTTGCATCAAAAACACAATACGATGAATTCAACTCAAACACAAAATCGGATCGAGCTGACCAAAGTCAGCAAGTCATTCACGCTGCCTTCAGGATCTTTTCAAGCCCTGAAAGAAGTTAACCTTACCATACCATCCAGCCAACTCGTAGCTATCACTGGCAAATCCGGAAGTGGCAAATCAACTCTTCTAAATATGATTGCCGGAATTGACAAACCTACCGATGGGCATGTGGTAGTAAATGGAGTGCAAGTTGAAAAATTAACTGAAAGTGCACTTGCCATGTGGCGTGGGAAAAACATTGGTGTGGTATTTCAATTTTTTCAACTGCTGCCCACACTTACCATCTTGGAGAATGTGATGTTGCCCATGGACTTTTGCAACAGCTACCCGAAAAGTGCTCGAAGAGAAAGGGCTCTTTCATTGTTGGAGTTGGTGAATATTCGCGAGCAAGCTGATAAATTACCGTCCACTTTATCGGGTGGACAACAACAACGTGCAGCCATAGCTCGTGCATTAGCCAACGATCCTCCAATTCTAATTGCCGATGAACCCACCGGCAATCTGGATTCGCAAACGGCCACTTCTATTTTTGAAGTGTTTGCTTCATTAACAAAGTCTGGCAAAACGGTCATTATCGTGACGCACGAAAAAGATTTCTCGGCATACTTTGAGAATGTAATTGCTATTGCCGATGGTTCCATATTGAATTGATCCACTCTTATAATTTTTTTATGCCAACTCGTTTTTATAAAGTATTTCGCGATTTAACATCCGATTCATCCAAAAGCTTAATGCTTGTCTTGTCTATTGCACTGGGCGTATTTGGTATCGGAACTATCTTAGGAAGCTACAGTGTGGTTCAGCGTGAGATGAAAGACAACTACATGAACACGGTTCCTGCGTCTGCCACTATTGAAGTCGATAGCGCTATCAGTAAAGAAGTAGTGGATTCCATCAAAAGCATTTCGGGAATTGCTGAAGCGGAGCGACATGCTTCCGTTGTCGCCCGAATGAAAGTAGGCGAAAAATGGTATCCTCTTCTATTATTTGTAATTGACGATTTTGAAAACAAAAAAACAAACAAATACAATTTGCTATCAGGCGTTGCCATTCCCACCGAAGGAACCATGCTGGTGGAACGCACTGCGTATGGAATGATGCAAGCTAAGGAGGGCGATGAACTGTTGATTAAGACTGCGAATGGAAATCCTAAAAAGGTAAAACTGACAGGCACTGTGCACGATGCAGGCCTTGCGCCAGCATGGCAAGAACAAGCTGGCTACGGATACATCTCGCTTACTACTCTTCAAGTATTGGGAGAAACACAGGGGTTTGACCAACTTCGAGTTTTAGTAAGCGAACAAACTGAATCCGAAACACATATTCAAGAATGTGCACAAAAGGCAGCATCGCTACTGAAGTCTAAAGGCTATGAGGTACACGAGATTCAAGTGCCACCTCCCGGCAAGCACCCACACCAAGGACAGATGACAACAGTGATGCGCATATTTATTGTTTTCAGTTTTTTCATACTAATTCTCGGTTCCATTCTAGTGGCTACTTCGATCTCCACATTAATGGTGAAACAAATTCGGCAGATAGGTATCATGAAAACAATTGGTGCCACCTCACAGCAAATAGCCGGTTTGTATTTTCTAATGATCCTCTTGGTAAGTATCGTTGCGCTGTTGATGGCGATTCCACTAAGTCGGATGGCAGCATCCGCTTTCACCAACCAGTTGGCGGTGTTGCTCAACCTGGAAATCAGAAATGCTTCCATTCCCAATTGGGTTCTATTGTTACAAACCCTTGCCGGCATATTGATTCCATTTGCAATTACAAGCCTGCCGATCATTCGAGGTAGTAGGATCTCGGTTAAATCAGCACTTGACAACACTGGGGTGAATCTTAATTTGCTGCATAAAAGCCGTTGGGTGATTCGAATATCCCAATTATCATTTCTTAGTGAAGTAGCACGGCTTTCGATCCGGAATGTTTTTAGGCAACGAGCAAGGTTACTGATGACGCTGGGTTTATTAGCAGCCGGTGGCGCCATGTTTATGACCGCAATGAACGTAGCTGAAACATGGAATGAAAATCTAAAACTAATATATGTTCAACGCCTCTATGATTTAGAAGTACGTTTGAATGAGCCTATTGATGTTGATTCAATTGTAGCAAAACTAAAAAGGCTGAAAGGCGTAGCGAGAGTAGAAGCTTGGAATTACACCTCTACCTCATTTAGCAAAGATGCTGAGTTTGAAGTTACTCGTACTTATCCTGACAAGGGTCATGGTAGCTTTAGCTTACAAGCTGTTCCCATCGGCACCAAAGTTTTAAACCCATCAGTTGCAGAAGGTTCTTGGCTTCAATCTCTGTTGGCACGGGAAGTTGTACTAAACCAATCATCGCGCGGGTATTTAAAAATTGGAGACTCTGTAAAACTCGCTATTGGTGGAAAACCTACCACTTGGAAGGTAATAGGTTTCACAATGGATGTTGGATCTCCAGCGTTAGCATATGTTTCGTTAGATGCGTTTGTGGAAGTTGCTAAACTTTCCAAGAAATCAAACTTGCTTCGAATTGGATATTTGGATCGATCCAAAGAAAGTGCTTACGCTAAAAATAAGGAGGTAGAATCGCTGCTTGAAAAAGAAAACGCAGGAATAAATACAACCATTCCGGTTTGGTTATTGCACAATGCCATTGCCGCCCACATGAAAGTACTCGTCAATTCTCTTTTAGCGATGGCTCTAATAATGGCTTTAGTTGGAACACTTGGATTGATGTCGACCATGAGCATGAATATTTTGGAACGTACGAGAGAAATTGGAATGATGCGCGCGATTGGAGCTACCCCACCTACGATCAATAAATTAATAATTTTTGAAGGTATACTGATAGGAGTGCTCAGTCTCATCTTCGCTTTTGTATTTTCTTTGGCACTTTCATCTTACATGGGAATCAAGATTGGGCATCTGGCCTTTCGCACGCCATTATCTCTAACTATTTCACTTGCAGGTGTTGCTATCTGGATATCAATTATTCTCCTTGGCAGTTTCATCGCTACTTGGTTTCCCGCCAAAAGAGCCAATCGAATAACAACGCGGGAGGCCTTAGCGTATGAATAAACAAAGCAGCTCGTTTCGAAATTCCATATTACTTTCTACTAGCTTTACGTGATTCTATTAAAAAAAAATGAAACTTCTTGAAATCCTCGCTATCTGCGGCAGCACACGTGCTGCATCCTCAAACCTTCATCTGATCCATGCTATCAGCGAACTTTATAAAAGTAAGATGACGATTCGGTTGTTGGAAGGACTTACTGCAATTCCTCATTTCAATCCGGATCTTGATAACGACCTTCCACCCGAAGCCGTTGTAGATTTCCGGCATCAGTTGATGATGGCCGATGGGATTTTAATTTGCACACCGGAATACGCCATGGGAGTTCCGGGCACCTTAAAAAACGCGATCGATTGGACAGTTTCATCCATGGAATTTTCGAGAAAACCAACCGCCTTAATCACCGCATCCTCATTGGGTGAGAAAGGCCACGCATCATTATTAGAAACTTTAAAAGTAATTGAAGCAGACATCAGCGAGGACACACAGTTAGTGGTGTCACATGTAAAAACGAAAGTAAAAGCCGATACGATTATTGATAGCTCTACCTTAGAAGAAGTAAATAAAGTAATGCAGGCCTTTATTGAAAAAATCAGTCGAAAGTTTAACTAAATGAAGTCAAAAAAAATACCCCGTACTATTGCGGGGTATTTTTTCATTAAAACCGACCGCTTTTTAATACAAGTAGTTCAAAGCAGTTTTATCATCATTGTTAAAGAAGCGATTGCTTCCGTCTGTACAAGCCAACATCCAAGATTGAGCAGCTAGTGTAGCTGTTGAAGGTGTACCCGGAATTAAATTAGCGCCAACGGTACCAGCACCTTCGTTAGAAACGGCACCACCACAGCTGATTGCTCTATTGTAATAATCAGTGTGACGGAAGCCAATGCAGTGGCCCATTTCGTGTGCCATGATAGTGGCAATTCCATTTACAGACAGTCCATAAGTAGACTCAAGGATTCCGCTCATTTTAATTACACCGTAAGGATTACCCGCTGTTGTAGGGAAACCGGATGAGCCTAAAATTCCCTGGCGCTCTTGTGATTTTGTAAGACGGCTGAATACAATGTTTGCAGAGCTAGTAGTAACGCGCTGAAACTTCAATTGAAGGTTTTCCGCGTTAAATCTGCGGATTGCCTCATCCACTGCAGAGAAATTAGCTGCACTAAATGTAGTAGGCATGTAAACTGTAATAGTTCTTGGCAATCCGGTTACCAATAAATTGGTTGAATATTGCTCAACTGTCGGCACACGCTTCGCAGCACCCATTGTCGATAAATCAGAAGCAGAAAGGAAGATATCTCCTTCTACTAAATAACCTCCATCAAAACTGATAGGCGGGTGTTTTACTACATCAAAGCCAAGGCCGATAAGCTGATTTCTTACATCGCTGGGGATCGCATACGGATCAACATCTTGATTGGATTGGCAAGAGACAAACACGCCAGACGCAAACAAAACAATGAATGAGAATGAGAGAATTTTTTTCATAGATGTGGGGTTAGGTTGTTAATTATGAATTGAAACAAATGAAATAATCTCATAAAGTCAAGGATATCCCCCATAAATGGGGTAGACATTTAATGCGAATTCATAAAATCAGCCTCAAATCCAATACAATGAAAATAAAATCAAGTGTCTCCCATTAGTAGTATAGCGCTTAAATCTGTTTTTCTAAATCTCTTTTCTGATATTTGCTTTCACTGATGAAATTAAAATCACTCACATGGTATGCAATTCTGTTTGCGTGGATTGCCGTTGGAGCTGCCTATGCACAATCAAATTTATCACCTGCATTACAGGCTAATAAATCGCAAATTGAAGCAGGAAAAAGTATTCTCTCCATATCCGTTACTTCTACCGCACTTTTTCGCAAAGAATATGAAGGGAAGATTTCCATTCTAAAAGATCATCATCCCCATGCCAGTTTTGAGATCACTTTGCTTCAGATAGAAACTCTGAATGAGTTAATAAAGGATCCCAACATTATATTTATCGATTGTCACAGGGCTCCTAAAAGTGAAGCAGATTTTGAATTCAGCAATACAGCTTTCAATCGCATTACGAAAGTTCAACAGAAGCTACCTGATTTACTTGGTATGAATTACAAAGTTTCTGTAAAGGAATTGAGCTTTGATACGAATCACCCTGATTTGATCAATCGAAGTTTTACTACTTCTGTTACACCGTCTGCTGTTGCTCAACACGCTACGAACATGGCCATTCTGATAGGAGGCGGTGGCAACTCATCGTATCGAACAAAAGGAGTTGCTCCAAAAGCACTTCTTACATCCTCTGATTTCTCTAATTTATTTCCGGACGCAGTAACACTATTCACCTCGAATAGTATTGCTATTCAAAATCATAGCTATGGCGTAGATATTGAAAATTATTATGGTAGTGAAGCGGTAGCTTACGATCAACAAGTTTCGCAAAACTCTAAGCTTCTGCATGTTTTCTCGGCTGGTAATAATGGTAAGTCAAAACCCACAAGTGGCACCTACCAAAATCTCGGCTTTGCAAACATCACTGGCAATTTTAAACAAGCTAAAAATGTATTGGTGATCAATGCAGTTGATTCTACCCTTGCCCTCAACGATTTGAATTCACGCGGTCCCGCCTATGATGGCCGAATTAAACCTGAGCTAACTGCCTTCGGACAAGGAGGCACTTCGGATGCGGCAGCGTTGGTATCGGGAATTAGCATTTTACTTCACGAAAAGTATAATCTCATGAATGCCAAATTACCTAATGCGGCCTTGGTCAAGGCAATCCTTATTGCTAGCGCAGATGACTTGGGTACTCCGGGCCCAGATTTTCTGTATGGATACGGAAATGTAAATGCCTTCAATGCAATACAAGTAGTTACGAACAATCAGTTTTCTTCTCAAATAGTTTCCTCCAATTCTGAAAGCACGCTTACGATCAACGTCCCGCCATCAACAGCCGAACTCAGAGTTGCCATTGTTTGGACAGATGTGCCGGCTACCATAAACGCCACAACTGCCTTGGTCAATGATATTGATACTTGGATAGATAATGGAACCATCATTCGTCCGTGGGTTTTGAGTCACTACCCTAAAACGGATTCTCTAACTACTCCCTCAAAACGGAAAGAAGATCATTTGAATAACGTTGAGTACATCACTATTAGCAATCCAAGTGCAGGAGCTTTACCATTACATATTCGCGCCAACAATTTGATTGGCGGATCGCAGCCTATTGCAATTGCCTACATGTTTAAAAGTCAACAGGTTTTTTCATGGGATTATCCGCAGGCGAATGAATTGGTAGAAGGCGATAAAAAAAATCTTCTCGTTTGGGAAAGTGCCTCCAATAAGAAAGGTGATTTGTATGTTCAACTCAATCAGGGCGACTGGCAACTCGTACAATCCAACTTAAACCTGAATCAATTTACCTATTGGAAAACCCCTAATTTATTCGCCCAAGCGAAACTTAAGATGGTGATTGATGGTCAAGAATATGCGAGTGAGGATTTTACGATTGCTCCTTTACCCAAATTAAAAACTGCATTCATTTGTAATAATAACGTAGCACTTACATGGAATAAAATAAACGATGCCACTGCCTACGATGTGTATGCATTAGGCAATCAATTCCTCGAAAAAGTTACCACAGTGACTGATACAGTTTATACATTTTCCGATAACAACAAAACCCGATTTGCTGTCACGCCAAGAAATAACTCTATTAGCGGACTAAAAAGTGAATCCATCGATTATACATTACAAGGCACTTTGTGTTACATAAACTATTTTAGCGCCACACGAGTTGCTGAATCCATCATTCAATTGCAACTATCGCTCAGCTCGCTACTAAACATTCAATCCATTTCAATCTATCGCACAACCAATGGCGTTCGCTCACTGTGGAAATCCATCAGCAGTTCGTCATCGCTAAATTATACAGTGTTAGATTTAAATTTTGAATCCGGACTATTAGAATACGAAGCTGAAATCACGCTTGCCGATGGTGGCAAAATAAAATCAGATATAGCATCCATACGCGTTGAAGAAAAAAACAAACTCCTTCTTTATCCGAATCCTTTAACTTCAAGTGAAGATCTTAACATTCTTTCATCAGGAGGGGGAAAGAAATTTTTAGTGTTGGATATGATGGGAAAACGCCTCGCAGAAATAGAGTTGCAAGAAATTGAAGAATCGATTGATCTGGTGAGTTTACCGATTGGCGTTTACGTCTACCAACTGTTTAGCCCCACAGGAGTATTACAAGACAGTGGCCGATTTATTAAGCGATAAGCTCTATTGCTCTTTCTTCGGTTGTCCCTTCTTATCCTCAAACAACATACGAACTGAAGGACCGTATGTGTCGTCATATTGCCCTGATTTCATATTCCACACAAATGCACCTAAAAACAAAAGCGCAATGGTAAGCGAAATCGCGATTAACAAAATAATTATTTCCATACTATTGCTTTGAAGTTTCTAAACCACGAGATACCCACTTCACACCCAGCGCACTGAATCCTACTACACTTACACTGCTGATCGGCATTAAAATCGCTGCCACTAATGGAGATAAGTTACCTGTGACTGCTATGCCAAGTGTAATTACATTGTAGAAGAAGGAGATACCAAAAGCAATTTTCAAAACAAGTGTTGCCTTCTTGCTCAAATCTAAAAACCGATGGAGATTTCCAACCTGATCACCCCGGAGAATTCCATCGCACGAAGGTGTAAAAATCCCGGTGTCATCTGTCACTGCAATGCCCACATCACTTTGACGCAAAGCACCTGAATCGTTGAGCCCATCCCCCAGCATCATCACGTGCTGATTATTTTTTTGCAAATCAGAAATGAAATCTGTTTTGTCGTGCGGATTTTGATTAAATCGTAATTGAACGTGTGCCGGAAACAATTCACGCATCCGCGATTCTTCACTACTATGATCGCCCGAAAGTAGAGCCACACAGCGCTTACCTAATGACTGTATAACTTCTTTGACATAAGGACGTGTCGCTGTCTCAATTCGAAAATAGCCGCGCACTTCGTTGTTAATAGAAACAAATACGCGTGTCAACAACGAAGGATTTGATCCACTAAATCCAACATACGTTGCAGACCCAACCCGGATGGCATGACCACTCACCATTCCTTCAACTCCCTTTCCGGTGCGCTCCATAAATCGCGAAACCTGTAAATGCGATTGGGTAGTGATCGACTGGGTGATCAGTTTGCTTAATGGATGCGATGAAGAAGCTGTCAGTAATCGCACCCAACCTAATTCCTGATCATCGAGCACGCCAACGAACGTCACCTCTGCGGCTCCGTGCGTAATGGTTCCAGTCTTATCAAAAACGACTGCGTCAATTTTTGCCAGGCGCTCAATCACATCTGCATTCTTTAGATAAAAACCATGCTTGCCAAAAACGCGCAACATGTTTCCATAGGTGAACGGTGCGGCTAGCGCGAGTGCGCAAGGGCAGGCTACCATCAACACAGAAGTGAGCACTAGCCACATTTGTGTTGGACTGATAAAATACCAATAGATTGCAGTAATCAAAGCCAATGCCATTACAATCCAAGTAAAATTGCGGGCTGCACGATCGATGATTTTTTTATATCGACTTTCTTTGTCTTTCTGAAAAATTTCTCGGTTCCATAATCCAGTCAAATGACTCTGAGAGGTTTTTTTCTGAACCGTCATTTCCACTGGAGATCCAACCAGCCTTCCACCGGCATACATCAATTCGCCTTTATGTACTTGCACTGGCTTTGCTTCACCCGTCACAAAACTATAATCGATAAATGCCTGCTCGCTCAGCAACACGCTATCAGTAGGAATGATTTCTTGGTTTCGTATCCAAATCTGATCCCCGGGTTCTAACTCATAAACAATAACAGGCAACCAATCACGTCCTACCCATTTTTGAACTGCCAGTGGAAAATAGGATTTGTAGTCGCGATCAAAAGCAAGACTTTCATAAGTCTTCCCTTGAAACCAGCGCCCAATCAATAAAAAGAAAACCAATCCCGAAAGGGAATCTAAATAACCGGGGCCTGTATGCGAGATGATATCATAACTACTACGCAAAAACAAAGCCGCTAAGCCAATCGCGATGGGCACATCAATATTGATTTGCTTTTGCTTAAAGCTGTTCCATGCATTCACGAAATAATCTTGTCCGGAATACAGCGCTACCGGAACAGCAAGCGCCAGATTTAAATAACTGAATAACAATTTGAGTGATTGATCAGATCCATCTAAACCTAAGTACTCGGGAAAGCTCAGCAACATGATATTACCGAAACAAAAACCGGCAATGGCCAACTTCAGTAATAAACTGCGGTTGTTGGTTGGCTTACTTCTCTCTTCTAAACTTATGGAAGGCGCATAACCTACAGCCGCCATCAATCGGGCTACGCCACCAAGTGTAATGAGGGAAGGATTGAAATGAACTGTAACCTGTTTGCGTCCAAAGTTCACTTCCGATTTTACTACACCCTCATTTAATCGCTGCAAATTCTCGAGCAGCCAAATACAGGATATGCAATGAATAGTGGGCACATAAAATTGTACTGAGCTGTAGTTAATCGAATCAAATAACAACAGCTTCCGCTTAATGGCAGATTCATCTAAAAACGCGTAACTCTCTTCATGCACATGGCGCAAGGATACGCCCGGCTTATCGGTGTACGTGTAGTACTCACACAGATTATTTTCATCCAAAATTTCATAGACCATTTTACAACCCTGACAACAAAAATTTTTGTTGTCTTGAATGATCGTTTCTTCCTCGCAAGGCTGACCGCAATGGTAACAAGCCACTTGTTCAACAACAATACTATCCATTGGAATAAAAGATTGATGCCTCCTGACTAAAAAGTTTCTTGGTGGTTTGGTTGCTACGCAGGAGCGCAATAGCACTCTTGCCCATAATCAGTAGTGGGTTTTTGGCATGCGATGCCAACTTCACCAACTCATGATTCATATTAATTCCATTCATTGGCACAATACCTACATTGGTAAAAGAATTCTTTACAAAACGAATGAAGTAATGCTCCAGAAAAACTTCGGGCTTATCACTCGCATTCACCATCAGCACCGTCACCGTTTTGTCAGAAGCCACTCCACCAAAAAGGTGAAGGAATGTTTTAAGTGCCGTGAGCGAGCTCGAATCCGCGTCAAACACAATCAGCACTTCATCATAAAAAAGTGGCACCTTCGAAGATAGTAACACCGGGCACGCCAGAGGCTCGATAAAATTAGTGATAAACGATTCCGGTAACTGATCGATCACATCCAAAGGCAATGGATTGATCAATACTAAATCAGCAAAGCGACTCCGGTGAATCAAGGCTTTCACTGTGTAGCTGCCCGGATTAAAAAAATCCACATTGAGTTTGAGCAGCCGCGCTTCGTCTTCCAGTTTCTTCACAACCAAAGTACGATCATTTGGAAACGATGGCTGTGTCAAGGATGGCTCCATAAAATCACGAAGAAAAAATGCAGAGAAAGTCTTCGGATTTAAGTGCGAAAATAAATTAGCATAACCGGTCATACTTTCGTGTGAAGGTGCCAAGTCAGCCGGAAAAAAGATTTCTTTGTTCACGTGTTGCTACTCTTCGTTTGATCGAAATGTCCAGATGGGGCAATCCAAATGGTTGACCACATCTTCTGCTATGCTACCGGATAAAACATGATTTAATCCTCTTCTGCCATGTGTTGCCATGACGACCAAATCTCCGCCAATACTTTCAGTGAAGTTGCGCACACCGTTTTCCTGATCAATTTCATTATACACATTGAGCGTATAATCTTTCAACATAAAGCGTTTGGCGAATGCCTTTAACTGCGTATGCGTGATACTATCGCGTTTAAAAGAAGCCGGAGTATTTACGTACAACACATGCAACTTGGCTTTTAGGAAAGCTTGCAGCTCTTTCACTTTTAGCGTAAGTTTTTCAGCTTCCAGATTTAATTCGTTGGCAAAAACAATGTTTTTGATAGATGACAACTTAGTCGCCTTTTTGATAGTGAGCACAGGAACTTCTGATGTGCGAACTATCTTCTCCGTGTTGGATCCCACTAAAAACTCCTTGGCACCATTTGCTCCATGTGTGCCCATCACAACTAAGTCAACTTCTTTTTCTTCAATAAACTGGCGTATGGTGGCTGTTGTCGGTCCAAACTCAACAAAGCCCTTCACCACGGGCCCTTCTTCCGCCCATTTACCAATCATCTTCGCGAACTTTTTCTCTGCGTTGGCACGCATGTCATTCATAAATGATTGCTCAAAATAGAGTGTTGGCATAATCACAGTATCATGCATCACCGGCACTTCCACAACATGCAAAAGAAACACCTCACCCTTGCTTTGTCGAGCAATTTCAACGGCAAGTTTAAAAGCCTGCACCGCAGGATCAGAAAAATCGCACGGAACCAAAATCTTTTTCATAAAGAAAATTTTTAGGTGAATAATTACCGTTTCCCGCTAACACCAATCATTGATGTGCTTGATCAAAAGTAGCTGTAACCCGGTAGGGGGGTAATGATAGGTATCAAGGCAAAACATGACTTTTGTCATAAAAGCCTGCCACTTCTAAGAAATAAAAAAAGAGCCCTTAAGCTCTTTTACTGAATTTTGCAAATGTTAAATATCGTCTCAGGCCACGATCAGATCGGCCTGTTTAGCCAAACGCTTGGGGTCCAACACTCTTATTTTCTTTCCTTCAAACGAAATCAATTCGTCCGATTTGAAATCAGATAATAATCGGATAACAGTCTCAGTTGCCGTACCCACTAAACTCGCCCAATCTTCGCGCGAAAGCGCTATATCCAATAATACGCTATCATCGCCTTCCATTCCATACGATTCTTTCAGCATGAGTAAACTTCCTGCCAATCGCTCGCGCACTGACTTATGCGCTAGCTCTGCCATTCGCTCTTCCATAATACCCATTTGCTGGCAAACCTGCTTCACCACCTTTTTCATAAAGACTGGATTTTTTTGAAGTACCTCAAAGAAATTTTCCTTCTGAATGAAACATATCTTCGCATCTTCCAACACTGTTGCAGTGGCTCCGTAAAACTCTTCGCTGAGTAAGGCTCGGTAACCAAGAAAATCTCCTGGTTTGGCTATGTAAAGAATAAATTCCTTGCCTTGAACATTATTCTTAAAAACCTTCACCTTACCACCATTGATACAAAACAACCCTGTGGGACGAGTGCCTTCGTAAAAAATGTTCTGACCTTTTTTATATTGAATGCAGGTCTTATGATTGTTGATGCGACTCAAATCCTCCGGTGTCAGCCCATTGAAGAGCGAATCCTTCAAGTGTGTACAAAGCTGGCAATCAATCGTAAATTCCTTTCTTTGCATTGTGCGAAGATGATAAAATTCAGCCCATAATCAAAGGTTTCAATTTTAGGATTTTGTTACTGGCTGCTTGTTCCCGCCTAAAACCTGTATCGCAAAAATTAAACTCAACAAAGTCAAAGCTCCGCCCATCAACATTGGAGCACCCGGAAAATAAATCGGAGCATCGGATGCAGTAAAATAGCCGAACAATTGAGTCATTAATAGAGGGCCAATGATGGATGTAGCACTCATTAAGCCTGTAAGCGCGCCTTGCAATTCTCCTTGCTCATTCGGAGGCACCTGAGAGGACATGATTCCTTGCAACGCAGGTCCGGCAATGCCACCTAGGCAATAAGGAATCAAAAACACAAACATCATCCAACCTTGTGTTGCAAAACTAAACAGTACAAAGCCCAGGCTATACAAGGCTAAACCGAGGTATAGTGATTTTTTTTGACCGAGCTTAGGTATAATCACACGAATCAATCCGCCTTGAACAATCGAGATCAAAACACCAACCGCTGTCAAAGATGCTCCAATCATTGCGGGAGACCACTTAAATTTCTCAATCGTATAAAAAGACCAATTGCTTTGCACTGCATGGGCCGCTACATAAATCAAAACCAATGAAGTAACTAATCCCAAAATAACAGGATATCGTTTCAGATTAAGCAGTGAGCTCACCGGGTTCGCACGCTTCCAATCAAAGTTTCTTCGATTCTCTGGTTTCAACGATTCCGGAAGAATAAAGAAACCATAAAGCCAGTTCACTAAACTAAGTCCTGCAGCAACCAAGAATGGAATTTTCGCTCCGTAGTTTCCCAAAAAGCCACCGATAGCAGGACCAATAATAAATCCCAAACCAAAAGCAGCTCCAATCATTCCAAAATTCTGTGCACGCTTTTCGGGCTCGCTGATGTCTGCAATGTAGGCGCCTGCTGTAGTAAAACTTGCACCCATCGCCCCGGCTATCAGTCTACCGACAAAAAGCCAGCCCAATGAAGGAGCAAATGCCAAAAAAATGTAATCAATGCCAAAACCAAAAAGCGATGCTAACAACACAGGCCTGCGGCCATATTGATCGCTCAATCCTCCCATAATCGGTGAACACAAAAACTGCATCCCAGCAAAAGCAAAAAGCAAGTAGCCCCCTAGTCGGGAAGCCTCGCTATTAGCCACATGGCCCAAATCCATGATCAATGAGGGCATTACTGGAATAATCACTCCAAAACCAATACAATCAATTAGAATGGTAATAAAAATGAAACTCAATGCAGGAGTTCTGGAATTTGACATAAATGTTGATTTTACTCCGAATGAACTTAAAAAAACAAAGCTAAACAATGAAGATTCCGCCAGTGGAAGTAGAAATGCATTAAAAAAACAAATCCAATGCAACCCTTTACCGTTTGACTAGGTCTATAGCATGTGCGATCACCAACAAGTCAAAATTCAACCGTGCGATTTCAACATAAACTTATTAACAAATGAAAAACCTCATTACCATTTTAATCATTAGCGCAATTAGTTTCAGTGGCTATTCACAATCACGAGAAGTAAGAAGTGTAAGCACATTCAGCAAAATATCATTTCGTGTTCCAGGCAAACTGGTTTTGCGTCAGGGTAGCCCACAAAAAGTGGAATTAGAAGGCGATAAAGAAACGCTTTCAAAAATTGAAACCGAAGTGAACGGAGATAAGTTGGTGATTGGAAATGAAGATAAATGGAATTGGGGTTGGGATAAAGATAGCCGCATCATGGTTTACATTACAGTAGCTGATATCACAGCGCTGAGCGTTTCAGGCTCTGGCGATTTGATTACAGAAGGCAAAATCAAAACAAGAGAACTTGATTTGAATGTGAGCGGCTCAGGCTCTTTGCAAGTAGATGCTTCAGTAACGGGTCAAATGGAGGCTAACGTAAGTGGTTCCGGTCGGATAGACATAAAAGGTTCTTGCCAAAATCTGGAAAGTGATATCAGCGGGTCAGGAAAGATCCTTGCAGATCTCACCATTCAAAATCAACTGGATGTTGAAATTTCTGGTTCCGGAAAGCTGGAGGCAAGCGGCACAGCAAATGAAATTAAAACAAGTATTAGTGGTTCAGGAAAAGTGTATGCCTCTAATCTGACAGTGGATAAATGCGAGGCTCGCATAACTGGTTCTGGCGATGTAGAAATCAATGTTAAAAGCGAGTTAGATGCCAATATCACAGGAAGTGGAACGGTTTCTTACAAAGGCAATCCGAGCCATGTCAATGGCCATTCTTCGGGTAGCGGAAAAGTGAGAAAAATGTAGAACTTAAAAATCCTATATAAGCAAAGAGACTGTCAGCGACAGTCTCTTTTTTTATGTACCTAAGGCCGGAATCGAACCGGCACGCCCGAAGGCACACGATTTTGAGTCGTGCGCGTCTACCAGTTCCGCCACTCAGGCATAAATGGGGTGCAAATATGTTTAAAAGTTTGGAATTTGACTAAATCTGGCAAAGGAATTCTTTCTTGAATTGAGCTGACGAAGTCAATAAATAATCCCTCAGCAGCACCAATGTTTTCAAAAAAACCACAACTTGCGGCACTAACATATTCAACATGCAAATTTCAAAACACAAAGTAGCATCCATTCACTACACCCTTACGGATAATGATGGAAAAGTCCTTGATTCCAGCGCTGGCCGTGAGCCATTGGTTTACATTCAAGGTATCGGCAATCTTATTCCCGGTATGGAAGAAGGGTTGGAGGGCAAAAGCAAAGGCGATAAATTCAACATTAAAGTAAGCCCGGAAAAAGGCTATGGTGTGAAAGATGAAGCGCTACAACAAAGCGTGCCTCGCTCTGCTTTTGGCGATCAGGATGTACGAGTAGGCATGCAATTTCAGACCAATCAAGGTGGTATTGTAACTGTTACAAAAGTAGGATTATCAGAAGTTACGGTAGATGCTAACCATCCTCTGGCGGGTGTAGAATTAAATTTTGATGTAGAGGTAATGGATATTCGTGTGGCTACACAAGAAGAACTTGACCACGGTCATGCGCATGGCCCGGGCGGTCATCATCATTAATACATATCAGATAAAAGAAAAAGGCTACCCGAAAATAAAATCAGGTAGCCTTTTTTAATTTTCTTAATTGATTAAATCAATTCGCCTCCAATATTTTGAATAACTCATCCAGATTGGGAGTTACGATAATTTCGGTGCGTCTGTTTTTTTGTTTATTTTGAGCGTTATCATTTGGCGCTAATGGAGAAAACTCTCCCTTACCTGCAGCAGTAATTTGCTTGGGAAGCATTCCGGCACCGATCAATATTTTAGAAATGGAAGTGGCACGCAGCACACTTAAATCCCAGTTGTCTTCCATATAAGTGGTCTTTTTTGAAATCGGCACATTGTCAGTATGTCCTTCAATCATCACCTGAATATCACGCTGATCCTTCAACGCTTTTGCCAATTGCTGCAATGCCCCGGCACCTTTCGCATCAATGTCAATGCTTCCGGATTTAAATAACAAATCTTCCGCCAACGAAACATAGACTTTGCCATTCTTTACTTTCACCGTCAGGTCATTTTCTTTAAAATTCAATAGCGCATTACTGATTCTGTTTTTTAAATTTTGAACAGCCTTGTCTTTATTGGAAAGAACCATCTCCAACTCCTTTACTTTTTTCTCGCGTTCGGCAAGGCTATTACTTAAAGAGTCATTTTCGCGCTTGGTCTTCTCTAGGTTGTTTTGAATGGCTAAAAGCTGATCGCGCTGCAACGCTACATCGCGATTCAGTTTTCCACTGTTGGAAAGTAGGTTCTTATAACTCGTATTCAGTTGGTCAAACTCTTTATTCAATACCTCTAACTTCTTCTGATTTGCTTTGTAAGTCTGATGTAATGACGCAGAATCCGCTCTCATTTTTTTGAGCGTTTCTTGCATCGAAGCGATGGATGCATTCGCTGCTTCCAATTCTTTATTTCGATCAGCCAAATCTCCTTCCGCTTTCACTTTTTGCGCGAGCACATCTTCAAATTTCTTTTTAGAAACGATGCAGGAACTAAACAAAACTGCCGAGGCAGCTATTAAAAAGTAGGTAATCTTCATAGTTTAAAAAATTGATCAAACAAATATCTAAAATTAAATACAATTGCTACTTTACATGAACAACAATCAACGAATATATGGATGGAATGCTCAAACCCGATGCACTGAAAGGCAAAACAATCATCATCACCGGTGGTGGAACTGGCCTTGGTAAATCAATGGGAAAATACATGTTGCAGCTAGGTGCAAATTTGGTCATCACCAGCCGCAAAAAAGATGTACTCGATAAAACTGCAAGTGAACTTGAAACACAAACCGGTGGCAAGGTTCTGGCGCTTTCGTGCGATGTTCGGAAATACGATGAAATCGAAAACGTATTGAAAGAAACGGAAAGTCATTTTGGTCGAATCGATGGAGTGCTCAATAACGCAGCCGGTAATTTTATTAGCCCTACCGAGCGTTTATCACATCGTGCTTTTGATATTATTGTAGATATCGTACTCAAAGGCACTTACTATATGACATTGGCAGCCGGCAAGCATTGGATTAACAAAAAACAGCCCGGCACTTTCCTGAACATTGTAACAACCTACGCTTGGACTGGTTCAGGCTATGTGGTTCCTTCTGCCTGTAGTAAAGCCGGGGTATTAGCATTAACACGTTCACTTGCTGTTGAATGGGCTAAATACAAAATCAGAAGCAATGCCATTGCCCCTGGTCCATTCCCAACCGAAGGTGCCTGGAGCAGACTTTTGCCAGGAGATCTTGTCAAAAAATTTGATCCTGCCGAGCGTGTTCCGCTAAAAAGAGTAGGAGAACATCAAGAGCTCGCTAATTTGGCTGCCTATTTGATGTCAGATTACTCAGCTTATGTTAATGGCGAAGTAATTACGATCGATGGTGGCGAATGGCTTAGAAATGGTGGCGAGTTCAGTCATTTAGAAAGTATCAGTTCTGAACTTTGGGATGAATTGGAAAAAACAAAAGGAAAGGGCGCTTAAGCACCTCTTTCCTTTTACTTGTTTCTGCTCTTCCGATAAGAATTTTTTAGAAGTGCTAAAAAACACAAAAAGCCCTAAAAGGGCTTTTTGGTTTGGGTATTAGAATGAAAAAAGGCAACGACCTACTCTCCCGGGTTTTAACCTAG
>PJQF01000237.1_pt1 | contig 23802 bp, 17 predicted proteins | sample 1503741 | NCBI WGS metagenome assembly PJQF01 (sample SAMN07775949, study PRJNA414020) | Biofilm metagenome, whole genome shotgun sequencing project. | isolation source: biomolecule (vanillin) treated reverse osmosis membrane biofilm | place: India: Nagpur | collected 2017-03-21 | reverse complement strand
ATCTGGTGTACATATTTAATGAGCGTATAAATAATAAAAGAGCCGCAGCGATGTGGCTCTTTTTTTTATACTGATAGCATGATTGCTCATTACATGAAATGGAATAAAAGCCGAAGCATTCTTTACTCATAAAGACCATGCTAACGTAAGGAGTTTGCAACTTTTTGACTCTCCGTATGAGCCATTGTTTAAATCCTCGACTGGCTTACAAAAATAAGTTGTAATAATTCCGCCCGATAAATTGGTTCACAATCAGTCAATCGATTTTGACAATTGATATAAATTTTGCAACGGCTGTATGGATTTGGGTTTTGATGTGAATCCTTTTGTCAACAGCCAAATGCCCAGAATCAATTCAAAGAGTGCCACGGGAATAGCAAACAAGGAAGTGACAGGTGCCCGTTGCCCGATTACGTTAAATAGCACCAGCAGATCGCCTACCATTAACAGCGGTGCGCCAAAGATTGCGATAATGGCGATACTTCGTGGAATCAATCGGGAGTTATAGAAAAGAAAGCCGAGTAACAAGTTATTCACTACCGGCATCCAACTCTGCCCAATTAAAAAAATACGATCATATAAGATAACCAGCGTGTGGCTGGCTTCCAATGCATCTCTTCCGGCACCTGCTTGTTTCAACCCAACTATGGTGAGCAAGCACGCTACACCTAAGAAGATGGTGCCAGCTTCCAGCACACGTGCACCCACCAATGCCAACGCTGCGCTTTCGTTTTGCTTTTTGAGAACAGGATATAACACTACGGCTGAACCGATGCAGGCAAGCGCCATCACTATTTCCAATACCGCCCCAATGACGGTATCAGTATCCGTTCCATGCTGAAGAATATAATCGGGTTGATGTACTTGCTCGTAAAGTGATAATGTAGGTATGGAGATAAATGTGAGCAGGTAGAGTATGCCTGCCACAAGGGACGTTTTACGTAAAGAATTCATGGACATTTTTTATGGTGAACCTACTCGATGGAAGATTTAATTTTTACTTCATTACTCGACTCTTATTTTCTTTTTCGGGCCAGCGGGTTCGTTTTCCACGGCTTAGAAATATGAAGACTGACTATTAAACTCCGGTTATAGATTTCCCGATCATAAGAAATATTGGTGAGTCCATCGTTGTAGCGAATATCCAGCAAAATGCTTTTCCGCTTGGTGTAAAACCGGTAGCCCCCTCCCATTTGCAAACTGACCTCCCACCGTTTAAAGCCTCCGCTCACATGATCAAAGCTTAGATCGGATGTTTCGCTTTCAATCTTGCGGGATCCATAAAAATTATAGGCTACAGAAGGTCCGGCATTTACATGAAAGCGCCCGAGGTGAACACGCGCCAGCACCGGAAGTTCCAGTGTGTATAATCGGATGGTATGATTGTTTCCATTGAATGGATTGTTGACACCCAACTCGGCTCCTTTCATTAAAAAATAAAACTCCGAAACAACTGAAAAGCGAGGTGTAATTCCGGCTTGCATCGAAATACCTACCTGCGCCCCCAACACCGATTTCTTATAATCCGACAATGCCTCGTTGGAGCTTCCATAATAAAAATTGGTTCCAACCAGGTTTAAAACTAAATCCAGGTATGTTTCAGGAACCTTCTCTTTCTTGATTGGAACGACTTGTTCTTCGGTAGTTTGAGCTTTTGTTACCATGCTCAACAGCATCATACCTAGTATGAGTGCGATGTGTAGTTTCTTATTCATATTCTTTTGTTTAATCCAAAAGAACAGGAATGGTGCAGGTTACACAATTCTATTATGCACAGTCAGATAAAGTGTCTGCATAATGGTCATTTGAAGCTGCCAACTAAATGCCTCTTACAACCGGCTGTTGATCAATTGAAAGAATTCATCTTTGTACGTGTCGGAGATGGGAATAAGCTGATCGGCTATTTTGATGCGGTTTCTCTCGATTGAAACAATTTTATCCAACGCCACCATGTACGATTTATGCACGCGACACATTATAGAGGTAGGAATCATTCTTTCTAACTCGCTAAAGTTTTGAAGTGTCATAATCTTCCGTTGGAGGGTGTGTATTCTCCGGTAATCGCGCATTCCCTCAATGTAAACCATATCACTGAGCATAATTTTCTCCAAACGGTTTTCGGTCTTCACAAAAATGAAGTTGGGTTGCGACTCACTGACATGACGCATCAAATTTTCCTGCGCTTTGTTGACAGCCTGTAAAAACCGCTGAAAGGTGAAGGGCTTTAGCAGGTAATCGGTGATCTTCAATTCATAGCCTTTCAACGCATACTCCTGATAAGCTGTAGTAATAATGACTTGGCTGCTGATGCGAGAGTTTTCCAACAATTCAATTCCCGACAGCTCATCCATGTTGATATCCAGAAAAAGTAAATCGACTTTATGGTTGTTGAGGTATGTTAATCCCAGCAGCGCATTGTCGAATGTGGCCGTTAACTCCAGAAAAGGAACTTTGCTCACAAAGTCGCGTGTCTTCTCCAACGCCAAGGGTTCATCTTCAATAATGATGCACGTATATTTAACCATGAGGTATTGTTAAGTGAACGCGATATAACTCATCGCCTTTGTTTATTTGCAAGGTATGTCTTTCACCATAGAGCAGCGCCAGCCGCTTTTGAGCTAATTCGTTGCCGAGTCCGCCTACCGCTGCCCGGGCTGCAGTTGAATCAATCTTATTCTCGCAAATAAGCTCTACAGATTTATCCATGATGGTTAATGAAATAGAAATTGCATTTTCTACTTTTTTGTTGGTAGTATGTTTAAATGCATTTTCAATAAATGGAATGAAGACCATAGGTGCAATCTTTTTGTCTCCCACTGCACCGTTCACACAAAACTTTACATATGTTTCATTTGCCGTTCGAATTTTTTGCAGAGCGATGTACTTTTCGATGTACTCAATTTCTTGCGCCAGCAGAATTTTATCAGCGCGGGTTTCATAGAGAACAAACCGCATCATGTCGGACAGCCGGTTGAGATAATCTGAAGCTCTGACTGCATCGCGCAAGATCAAGGCATCAATATTATTAATGGTGTTGAATAATAAATGCGGATCCAACTGCGATTTGATCAAAGCCATTTCCATTTCGTAATTCTTCTCTTTCAACATCTGCTTTACTTTTATTTCGCTGAACCAAGTGATGAAGCCACGCATGATCAGCGCAACAATTCCGCAGATCAAAGCTATCAACATGATCGATATGATGACCATCCAAGCAGTTGACCGACCTTGTTTGCCGCCCTGGTCCATATCAATCATCCATCCGGATTCAATAAATAAGCGCAAAAAGAAATACCCGATAAAAGCTGCAACAAAGGAAATGAATAGCCCAAATACCGGGGCGAGAAAAAATTTATTCTGTTGAATGTATCTTGGGAAGAGAAAAAAGTAGAAGGTATAAAAGGAGATGATGGAGGGAAGTCCAGCGAAAAAAAAGAGGTTTTGCAATGCGTTGACCATTCGCCACTCACGCTCACTGATGGCTGCATTTCGATAGGCCACTATAACAATGATAAGCAGGGATAGCAGGTAACATGACCAAAAACCGATGTGCAACAGTACCACTAAGTACTTCTTCATAAAATTTTAACGAGGTAACTCAAAGATCACTTTTCGGGATTAATTGCCAAAAAGAATCTGCAAACTGAATAAATGTGTCTGCAAGTTAGGCAATTATCAATTTGAGTGCTTGTTGTATTTTAGGTGCCAATCGTTCCGGTTTTTACCTTTCCGGAATTCTGATAATGGGCGATGATGATTCCTTTCGGTGTGATGATACTTTCTACTAAGCGGAGTGCCGTAGGCATAGCGTTGTTACCAAATAGTTTCTTGCCTTTGCCGAGAAGAAGCGGATAAGTTAATAGCCACATCTCATCGACTAAGTCATTCTTCAACAACGACTGAACTAATTTGCTGCTGCCCCACACTTGCAGATTGCTGCCCTTACTTTTCTTTAGTTTTTGGATGTCGGCTATCGTGCGAAGAACATTTGAATGATTCCATCCGGTAACCAATCGGCTGCTCTTCTTTAGTTTCTTTGAGAGCACATATTTATTCACCTCGTTGATGGTGGGCCAGAACTCGCTGTGGGCGGGCCAATAGTTCGCCCAAATTGCAAACGTCTTTCCACCGATGAGAATATCCGAAGGTTGCATCAGGCGCTGCATCAGCTTGCCACCGTCATCATCCTCGTAGGGTGCCACCCAGCCTCCGTATTTAAATCCACCGGAGGGATCTTCTGTGGGACTACCGGGGCCTTGTAAAACTCCATCCAGTGAAATCATGGATATGACGGTTATCTTTCTCATAGATGATGTGGTTAACTATTCCTAAAGTTGGCAAATAAAAGTTGCTACCCGCAGGGTAATTGCGACTAATTGGAGGCTAATTGCGAAAGCAGATCACTTAATGATGAACAGGCTCTTGCCATTCGAAGGAGTCGCTCTTGGTGGAATCTAATACTTTCGAAATCAATGTGAAGTTTGCCTCCGTGGGTTGCAGATTAATATACTTATCGATGATGGTTCGATACCGATAGATGATAAACGTATTTGATGCAGCCGGATTGATTTTGTTAAGATTCACTTCGCTTTCTTCATCCTGAAAGTCTGGCACGAAGGTGAGTGCCACCTTCTGAAGTTTCAGTTCGTGTCCTAGTTTTTCCAATTGCAATTGAAGTGCCTGCCTGCTTTCATGATTTGGATTTCCATAAACAAAATAGGCTTTCAAATACTTCTCGCGCTTTATGCTTTCTGATTCTAAGAAAAGGAGCCATTGTTTGATCTCATCCCACTGTGGATGCGCGCCTACAAAATAGAGTATACCATGATAGCGACCGTATTTACATACCGGGCAAGTGGTAGTTCCTTTGTCGGGACCAAATGCGTGAAACGGAGTAAACGAGGGTTGGTCTTCTCCGATGTTTAATCCGGAAGCCATGTCTGCCCTAGGCGTGATGGGGTAATTCGGAATATTCAATCCGAGGATGATGTTATGTTCTGCCACTTCATCGTTTCCATTCTTCAAAACACGAAGCAACTCCGTGCCAGCCCGATCGAATCTGCCGTATTTTTTTTGGTGAGCCAAATACAAAGGGTCGTCATCAAAATAAAGATCGGCATAGTATTCCTTCCGATTCTTTTCTTTAATGGAAAGATGGATGTGTTGCGGAATGGTTTCATTCGGATAGGCAGCGGGTCGTGATGTTTGAATAGTATAATTTCCATTTGCATCGGAATTCACCCATCCACGGAGTTTGCCATGACGCTGTGCTGCTTGGGGAACATGTTGATCGGAAGAATACAATCCTTGTTCGTCTGTATGCCAATAATAAATAATGGTGTTGGGTGCAGGCGTTTTTCCATCCAATTGAAATACGCGTCCGGTTACCCTCAATCGATTTTTGCCTTCCTTCCAACCTATGCTCGTATGCGTAGCGGATATATCGTTTGGTAGGCCTACATACATTAACTCACAGCCATCGCAGCCCCCTCCTATTTCCTGAGCGATTTGCGTTGGGGAATCCGGATTGTCCTGAACGGCTTGTCCGCGACAACCATTGAAACAAAATAGAACAGCCAGACCAAGTATTAAAAGGTGGATCGGTTTCATCTTTTCGGACAAAGATGAATGCTGGCATTACGTTCAAACAAATAAAATAAGGTAAGGCGATGTTATTTGGTGGTATCCGGATGAGTGTTTCTAAACTTCTGCTTGAAATCTGGCGCATAATTCCGGCTGAGTCGCAGTACGGTGTTGTCCATTAAGGTGATGTCATAGTCGCCATTGAGTCGCGATTGGTAAAAGTTCACTTTCGTGAGATTAACGATCGTTGATTTATGGATGCGGACAAATTGATCGGGGTCTACTTTGGCTGCAACCGACCGAAGGGTTTCATGGAACAGATAACTTTTTGCTGACTGATGGATGGTAATGTAGGGTGTATTGGCAGAGAAATACCAGATTTCACTTATGGGGATTACCTTTCGTTTGGTTCCTTCGGTTACTAAAAAAGAAGTGACGAATTCAACCGAGGTGGTGGGCGGAGTTATTTCTTTTGCGACAGGTGTATCTTCTTGCCTTTTCTGAATGAACGGGTAGAGAATAAAGGGAATTGCATACATCACCAGTAAGACAAAACTATACGTGGTGAGTTCATATTGTAAGGTTTGCCAATAAGGGAATGTGTGTTCAAATAGAAAAAGCGAAATGATCCACACCAAGGCGGGATAGATGAGTAAGTGAATCACGGGTGAAAGCACCAAACCAATAATTCGCATGTATTTTGTATGAGTCTTATGATAGAAAACCCATTGTGTCCATAATAGTGGAAAGAAGATCAGCCAGAAGGAGCTGAATAAAAAAGATTCTGATAAATAAAAAGAGGTGTCTTGAAAGTTGGCTTCGAGCAGGTCGAGGAAAATGGTAATCGCAATACAACAAGGAAGAAGGAACGCCAGAAAAACAAATTGCTTTAATCGCTGGAGATTAACGCTATCGATGGATCGAAAAAAAATAGACTCCATGTTTCAAATGATATTTTTAACTATTTCTAATCTGTACAAATGCGAAACACACTAATCAAATGGCACCAAGTCTGGTTCTATAAACAACGCTTTGGCATCCGATGAATGGTAAATATCCACCCCATAATGTACGGCCATCAACTCTTTGAAATTGTATTTCAGTCGCGGGAATTCGTTGATAAAATCTTGAAATGTAGCTGACTGTGATTTCCTCACAAAGTGATTGACGGCCTTTACGGCTGCCACGGTTAAGGTGTGGTTGTATTTATCTCGGGCGCCAACGATGGTGACGAACTGCTTCAATTGATCACTCACGTTTTGGATCGCGATGGTTTCGCCATAGTTCGTTACATGTATCCAGGCCAGTCGCAGGTGCGCTTCATGACTGAATAGTTTTGGATCGAACATACCCTTCGCAAACTGGCTTTCAAATTCGCGATCACTGAGATCGAAGTGATTTTCCATCGGAACTTATTTAGCAATTACTTTCTTCAATTTAACAAAATCTTGAAAACCTTTGATATAACCCCGAATACAATCACACGGAGTGGGTCCGCCATTCCAAATTCCTTCGCACGGTTTGTCTACCCACTCCGCGCGGTTTTGTCGGACCCACGCTTTCGCTTCATAATAGGTATCGGGGTCATTGGAAGATGTTTCTACCCTGCGAATCATTCCATCGCGCACAACAATATGAAATGTATCAGTCACCTGAAAATCAATTTCAAGTGCCGGCATCAGATCGTCTTTTACCGTTACCGGAACTAATATCACTGAATCATTTTTCTGGACAGGTTGATTTCGTTGCACGATTTGATAATGGCCACACTCGGCCCATTTCTGATAATACAATAGATTCGGTTGTGAAGATTTAGCTTCGGATAAAGCGGTTTGTAGAGAATCGCGATCAAATGAATAGAAGGCATCTACCAACTGATCGGCAATAACTTGATGGGTGATCGAAGAAGAGCGAGTGACATCTCGGCAACTGATCAAGCCTACCATAACAAACAAACACCATCGAGTTTTCATGCAACACCTTTGTTTAAAGGTACAGACAAATCCATTCAAAAACGATCAAATTAAAAGAGGCTGCCTTTCATAGACAGCCTCCTTATACGTTTCTAAGGCAATTGTTTTACCAAATCTTAATCCGCTCTTCGGGTTTCTTGTATAGTTTATGACCGGGCTTCACATTGAATGCCTCGTACCAAGCATCCATATTTACCGGTGCACCGATGGTTCGGTATTCGTTGGGAGAATGGGAGTCCGTCACTATTAACTGCGCTTTTGTATCTGTAAGTGTATTGCTTCGCCATACCTGTGCCCAAGCTAAAAAGAATCGCTGGTCGGGTGTAAAGCCATCAATCTTCTTGTTGGATTTTCCTTGGGGTGTCATTTTAAATGCTTCGTATGCGGCATTCAATCCACCGAGGTCGCCAATATTTTCTCCCAAGGTCAGTTTGCCATTGACATGCAATGAATCAAGCACCGTGTAGTTGTCGAACTGTTCCTGTAGTTTTTTTGCACGCTCTTTAAATCGGGCGAGATCTTCCGGTGTCCACCAGTTGCGCAATGTTCCATCTTTGTCATACTGACTTCCTGAATCATCAAAGCCATGCGAGATTTCGTGACCGATCACGGCACCAATACCTCCGTAATTAAAAGCATCATCAGCATCGGCATGGAAAAAAGGAAATTGTAAAATTCCTGCGGGGAAAACAATCTCATTGTTTACCGGATTGTAATAAGCATTTACGGTAGGAGGTGTCATGCCGAATCTCTTTTTATCCACCGGTTTACCCAATTGACTCACCATATCCTGATACGCCCATTTTCCTGCATTCCGAAGATTGAGATAAAAAGTCTGTGAACTTATTTCCAAACCATCGTAATTTTTCCACTTCTCCGGATAACCAATTTTAGGAGTGAATGCCTTTAGTTTGTCCAATGCTTTTTGCTTGGTTACATCGCTCATCCAATCCAACTTCTTGATTCGGATTTCATACGCCTTCACCAAGTTCTTAATCATTTCATCCATGCGTGCTTTGGCTTCCGGCTTGAAATGTTTGGCCACATACAATTGTCCCAATAATTCACCAATGGTGTTATCCGTTAAAGAGGACATGCGCTGCCAACGAGGTGTTTGCACTTTTTGTCCGCTCAACGCCTGATTATAAGCAAAGTTGGCATTCACGAATGGTTTGCTCAGATAAGGCGCTGCTGATCGCAACACATTCCACTGCAAATATGCTTGCCAGTCGGACATCGGAACTGTACTCAATAAACTATCTGCCACCGTAAAAAAACGTGGTGAGTTGACTAAAATACTGTCTTGGCCTTTGGCCTGAAGTTTTACCAGAATAGTTGACCAATCAAAACCGGGCGTGCGTTGGGAAAAATCCTTGACAGAAAATTTATTATACGTTTTGTAAGGATCACGCATCTCCACGCGACTCATCTGAGCCGCTGCCAATTTCTTTTCGAGTGCGAAAATAATTTCAGCTCTTTTTTGCGCGGTCTCCGTTGATTCACCGGCTAATGTAAAAAGCGTGGTGATGTAGTTGGCATGTGCGGCCTGAATTTTTTTCGTACGTGCATCGGCCTTCAGATAATAATCACGGTCGGGCATGGAAGTACCACCTTGTGAAAGTTGAACGACCATGGTTTGCGGATGCTTCCGATCTTGTCCTACGAAAAAACCAAACAACGGACCGCCTACCCCATTAGAGCGTTGATAGATGATTTCATCGATTACTTCGCTAGGTGTTTTGACAGCACCGGCACGCTGATAGTCGGGCAATGCGGGAGTAAAACCCAATTTTTCAATGGCCATGCTATCCATGGCTGCGGAATAAAAGTCGCCTACTCTTCTTTTGACCGATCCGGGCGCAGCACTTTTATCGGCAGCTGCCTCCAAAAGAATTTCGCGTACGGCCTTTACATTAAAATCGCGGAGGATCGTAAAACTTCCCCACTGTGTTTCTTTGGCGGGAACGGGATTGCTACGCAACCAATTGCCACCGGCATATTTTTCAAAATCATCGCCTGGCTTTACGGTAATATCCATATTGGCCGGATCAATGAACTTTGCTTTGGATGGCTCTTGCTGGGCCACCGCTGTCATAAAACTTCCTGCCAGCGCAACCACCAAGGGAAGTCTGGAAAAATTCACTGTTATTTTCATACGCATACGAATCAACATTTAACAATTGAGGGCCCAAAAGTAAGTGAAAAGCACAGACGGTCACGAAAAGTTGTATCAGCGGTAGAAAGCTCCCATGTTTGACTAAATGAACAATTTAAACAAAAGAAAATCGCTGTCAATCCCCTTAAAAAGGGCTCCGTTTAACTCTTTTCAAAAAATAGAAGTCCGAATATGAACAAACTACAGATAGCGTAGCCATGCCTTTTCAGGATGCGCTTTTTTATACGCGCTGTATTTTTTACAAAGCGGATAAAGAACAATAATTATGCCTATCCAAAAAATGTAAACACCTGCAAGATCTAATCCGGAGCGAGCTTCCGGTCTACCAAATTGAAAGGGTCCGAATCGAAAATCACTCCAGGTAAAATCTTGTGCTAACAAAACCAGCAGAGAGACACTGTGGATCAGATAAAAATGAATGAGGTAGTAAAACATAGGCACACTACCATACACCGACATTACTTCCTTCCACTTGCCTTCTACTTTTTCTGCGATGAATAGCATCAGAAAAGCAACACTCAATGTGATCAAAATAAAGAGCAGCGAAGGAGGATATTTGGAAATGTTTATGAACGACATAAAAGTAAACAGCCCACCTTTCTGTACACTCCACGGAGCAGGGTCGCCCCAGATGTTTAAAAATCGTAAGAGAACGAAAGTGAGTAAGAGTACAGCACTAATTGAAATAAAACGCTTGGCGCGGATTTCTGCCGGTTGAGTGAATAACACACCGCTCGCAAAACCTGCCAGCATAATACCAAACCACGGAAGCACCGGATAATTGATCAGCAGCATGAAGTTGGGCGTCACCTGAAGTAAATTCGGACTGAAGAGCCAATTGTAAAAGAAACCAAGAATGGGGTATTGCGAAAGATTGAGACCCACTACTGCATTGCTGAGTAAAGTAATGACGATAGCGATGATGAAATTATGTAGCGGCTTGAGGCGCAGGAAGAAACTCAATAAAATAAAGCCCACACCAATGGCAGCAATCACCTGCAACATGATCACACCAAAATGAATATCAAACCAGATTCCAAAATTGATAATTGTAATTTCGAGTAATACCAACCACAGTCCGCGCTTGAGCAAAAACTTTTTGCTGCTGGCCGGATCAGAAGAATTCGTATACGCGAGGTAAGCCGATACACCTGATAGAAAAACAAAAGTTGGTGCGCACAAATGTGTGATCCACCGCGTGAAAAAGAGAGGTGGTGTAGTAGCGGTTAAATTGGTAGGATCAAATTCCAATGCATTGACATGGATGAGGTCACGAACATGGTCTAAGGCCATCACGACCATCACCAAACCACGGACCGCATCAATGGAAGTTATTCTTTTCAATGTAAATCAAGTTAAAGTGGAAATGGCTTAAGCTAACTCAATCTTCTAAACAGATATTTACTTGTCAAAGAATTTTATCATACCCGAAAAAGGGGAAACAGGCTTCTTGAACTTATCTATTTTCTTTTCAATTCTTTTGCGTAACGCTGCCGAAATATTCCCTTCTTGCAAGGTAAGCTTGAGCGTGATGAAGTTATCATACCATTCATACCGAAGTTGCTTTAATTCCAAACGGTTCAAGCCATAATTTTCAACCACTGCTTTTTGAATTTCATCCGCATTCTGAGCTAAATCAACCACTCTAATTTCTACTTCCTGTAAATTGTCGTCTGCCTTATACTCAAATATTTTTTCCGGGTCGTCATAGTATGGATTTACTAAAAGTGCGTTCTCCTTTCGATGAAGAGCTAAAAAATCCGAATACAACATTCCTTCTGAATCCATTAATGGATCGCAATTGATCTTTGCTGCCATCGAATTGATTCTCGAATCAGAAGTTGTTTTTGCAATCGTTGGGCCTTTTAATTTCTTTTTATCGTCCAACAATGGGAAATAGTCTTTTTTGAAAGCCTGGTTACAGAGTGTGCACGAAGCCAGGTAGTTTTCGTAGTTGTAGGCAAGCCACCAGTAAATACTTTTAGGTCGGTAATGCTCTACATCGCCATACGCAACTGCCTTCAGAGGTGCTTCGCAATACGCACATTTATTAGCACTTTCTTTGAGAAGTTGCGCTTTGCTTTTGCCCCAGATACTACTATCCCACTCATGCTTTTCAGCGTTTCCTTTTAGAATTTCACGCTGCGCCTCCAAAAGCCTTTTATTCAGCTTTACTCTTTGTTGGCCAACAAAAGTAGGTGCAATAGCTGAATTCGTTCGTGCTCTGACTAGTTTAATCATTACTTACTTCTTTGAAACAGCCGATCTAATGTCTCTCAACAACTTTTTATCAACGCTGCTTAGCAAGGAGTTGGAACGCTGGACAGAGGCTCCTTTCAAACCTGCTCCAATAATTGATAACTCCTTTTTTTCTTTAGTTGTTCGCTTCGATTTTGATTTCAGTGTCTTGTATTTTTCCTTTTGTTTCTGAACTTCAAAACTTTCATCCGATTCTAAACCAAATACAGGGCTCATCAACATTTGATGCAATAATAAGGTTTGAGGATTACCGATAAATGGAACCAATGTTACTTTCCCCTTTTCTTTCTTTAATGCAAACAATTCTCCTTCTCCTGCTTGTTGGGCAGTGAGTGGTGAATGAGTTGTCGCTATCACCTGCATATTCGGCAACTTCGTATTTATAAAGTCCAGTAGTTTGCGTTGCCATTTTGGATGAAGGTGCAAATCAATTTCATCAATGAGTAGTACACCCCTTGCTTTCAAAGGTGATTTGTAGTCATTGAAAGTTTCTGTCAATCGATATAACAAATCCCCCACCCAGGCTGCCATATTTTGATAACCATCGCTGAGTGACTCCAGCTTCAATAAATTTTTGCCTTCTGAAAAAAGAATGGTTCTGTTCTTTTTATCAATAGAATGATATTTAAAACCCTCTAAAAAATAATTGAGTGTGTTTTTGATGACGCTAATTTCAGAGCCCCCACTTCGGTAGTCAAGATTCATGGCCCAAGATGTTAGCGAGTTCAATTGCGCATCTGCATTGAATAATGTATAAATACTGGCAACTCTATCAGAAATTTTGAATCTCTCTTTTGATGATGAAAACTCAGCTCCGGGATTGTGTCTTCTTGAAGCGCCATAACCCGCAACAAAATAATTCCGGCTTGTGTGAATTAGCGCTTTATCTAATTCCACCAAGGAATCATCGTTTAGCTTCAATAATTCTTGTCTGGTTGCACCTTTGGGTATTCTAAAAGAAATATTTCTCTCTTCTTTCTTTTGCGTAACCAATGTGGCAGAAATGACCGCTTCTTTCGTCCCTTGTTTAACCCAATCGTCAGGATTGGAAAGTAAATCCAAAACCGCTTCACCCCCTGATGTGATGATCGCTATTGCCTTTAGCACATTACTTTTACCCGTGCCGTTTTGTCCAAGTAGCAATGTCTGTTTACGTGCATTACCCTTTTCTCCTTCAAATGAAAGTTCAAGGTCATCAAACCCTTTGAAGTTCTTTAGATGTAATTTCTTTAGAAACATGTTGTTCTGAATTTGATTGCTAAGTTAATATCATTTAACACAAAGTTCCACACAGCGTTTTTTTAAGCGATAACCTAAAAAGCAAAGCACAAAACTACGTGCTGGCCTCGGCCAGCGATAGTAGCGGAAAGCCCACAGCGATCCCGATAGCTATCGGGAGAGCGAGGACTTGGAGCGGATAGCGCGATGGCCTTTCCCGCCCTTCGCGGGATTGGCCAGGCCGCCAATTAGCTACCACCCGTTAGCTTAATAATGCTCTAATCCGTATTTTTGAGGCCTAATTATCTGCTGAATGGCCTCCACTACCGAGAAAAAAGAGAAAACTGCCCCTGCCGCTTATGTGTCGGCTGAACCCTATAAGCCCAAAAATAAAGTCCGCATTGTTACTGCTGCCAGCCTGTTTGACGGGCACGATGCGGCCATCAACATCATGCGCAGAATCATTCAGGCAACGGGGTGTGAGGTGATTCACCTCGGCCACGACCGCAGTGTGGAAGAAGTGGTGAACACTGCGATTCAAGAAGATGCGCAGGCCATTGCCATGACGAGCTATCAGGGTGGCCACACGGAATACTTTAAATACATGTACGACCTGCTGCAAGAGAAAGGCGCGGGACACATTAAAATATTTGGTGGTGGTGGTGGTGTGATTCTGCCGGAAGAAATTAAAGAGTTGATGGACTACGGCATTACTAAAATTTACTCACCCGATGACGGTCGCGCGATGGGTTTGCAAGGGATGATTAATGATTTGGTGCAGCGCAGCGATTATCCGACCGGGGAGACAATTGACAACAAGCAATTGACAGTTGACAATCATGTACAAATAGCACAAATCATCTCCGGAGCAGAAAATTATTTTGAGAAACATAAAAGCACATTTGATGAGATCAACAAAAAAGCTGCATTGTCCAAAGCACCGGTGTTGGGTATTACCGGAACAGGCGGTGCGGGCAAGTCATCGATGGTCGATGAAATTGTAAGAAGATTTTTGATTGACTTCAAAAGCAAAACCATCGGTTTAATTTCAGTGGACCCCTCGAAACGTAAAACCGGTGGCGCGTTGTTGGGCGATCGTATCCGCATGAATGCCATCAACAACAATCGTGTGTTCATGCGCTCATTGGCTACACGCCAAAGTAATCTCGCGCTTTCTGCGTATGTGAAAGAAGCGGTTCAAGTATTAAAAGCAGCGGGCTATGATTTGATCATTCTCGAAACTTCCGGCATCGGCCAAAGTGATACCGAAATTTTAGATCATAGCGATGTATCGCTGTACGTGATGACGCCTGAGTACGGAGCGGCCACGCAATTGGAAAAAATCGACATGCTCGATTTTGCCGATGTCATTGCATTGAACAAATTCGACAAGCGCGGTGCACTCGATGCTTTGCGCGATGTAAAGAAACAATATCAACGCAACCACAACCTGTGGGACAAAAAGCCGGAAGATATGCCGGTGTATGGAACGATTGCATCGCAATTCAACGACCCCGGCACGAACCAATTGTACAAACACATTATCGACACATTGGTAGCGAAGACAGGCGCTGATCTGAAATCTTCCTTTGAAATCTCGCGCGAGATGTCGGAGAAAGTATTTGTGATACCTCCACACCGCACGCGATACTTGAGTGAAATATCGGAGACTAACCGCAAGTATGATCAATGGGTGAATCAACAAGCGGCCATTGCGCAGAATTTGTACGCGTTGGATCGAGTCTCTAAAATAATCGCTGCCAACTCTCCTGTGGAGAAGGGCTTGAGCGATGAAGTTCACAAACAACAACTCAACCTCGATCCGAAAAACGGAAAGCTCTTGCAAGAGTGGCCCGCGAAAGCCGCACAATACAAAGCACCATTGTTTAAATTTCAGGTACGCGATAAAGAGATTGCCATTCAAACACACTCTGAAACACTTTCGCATTCGCAGATTCCAAAAGTATCGCTGCCGAATTACGAAGCGTGGGGCGACTTGCTGAAGTGGATGTTGCAGGAAAATGTGCCGGGCGAGTTTCCATACACTGCCGGCATCTATCCATTCAAGCGCGAAGGTGAAGATCCCACGCGTATGTTCGCGGGCGAAGGTGGACCGGAGCGCACCAACCGCAGGTTTCACTATGTGAGCAAGGCCATGCCGGCAAAGCGCTTGTCAACTGCATTCGACTCGGTTACGTTGTATGGTAATGACCCCGACTATCGTCCGGATATTTACGGTAAGATTGGAAACTCGGGCGTTTCGATCTGTTGCCTCGATGATGCGAAGAAGTTATACAGTGGCTTCAACCTGTGCGATCCGAAAACATCCGTGTCGATGACGATCAACGGACCTGCACCGATGCTATTGGGTTACTTCATGAACGCAGCCATCGATCAGCAGTGCGAAATCTACATTAAGAAAAACGGATTGGAAGACGAGGTGCGCACCAAAATCAAATCGCTGTACGCGAATAGCGAAGTCCCCTCCTACCAAGGCGAGTTACCGGGAGGAAACAACGGACTTGGATTGATGCTGCTCGGTGTAACGGGCGATCAGGTTTTACCGAAAGACGTGTACGCCAAAATAAAAGAAGAAACGCTGATGCAAGTGCGTGGCACCGTGCAGGCGGATATCCTCAAAGAAGATCAGGCACAAAACACGTGCATCTTCTCGACCGAATTTGCTCTGCGACTGATGGGCGATGTGCAACAGTATTTCATCGATCAGAAGGTGCGCAACTTTTATTCGGTCTCCATCTCCGGTTATCACATAGCTGAAGCAGGTGCCAACCCGATCACACAATTAGCATTCACACTCGCGAATGGTTTCACGTACGTGGAATATTATTTGAGCCGTGGAATGGACATCAACGAGTTCGCGCCTAATCTCTCTTTCTTCTTCTCGAATGGCATTGACCCTGAGTATGCGGTGATTGGCCGTGTGGCACGCAGAATCTGGGCGAAAGCCATGCGCGAAAAATACGGAGCCAATGCACGCAGCCAGATGATGAAGTACCATATTCAAACATCAGGTCGCTCGCTGCACGCACAGGAAATTGACTTCAACGATATCCGCACTACGCTGCAAGCGTTGTACGCGATTTATGATAACTGTAATTCTCTGCACACCAATGCGTATGACGAAGCGATCACCACTCCTACCGAAGAGAGTGTGCGCAGAGCCATGGCGATTCAGTTGATCATCAACAAAGAATTGGGGCTCGCGAAAAATGAAAACCCACTGCAAGGTTCGTTCATCATTGAAGAGCTAACAGATTTAGTCGAAGAAGCGGTGTTATCAGAATTCGACAAGATCACCGAACGCGGTGGTGTGTTAGGCGCAATGGAAACCATGTATCAGCGTGGAAAAATTCAGGAAGAAAGTTTGTATTATGAAACACTGAAGCATACAGGTGAATATCCAATTATCGGTGTGAATACATTTCTCAGTTCCAAAGGCTCCCCGACTATCATTCCGGGAGAAGTTATTCGTGCCACGACTGAAGAGAAAGAATATCAGATCAAGATGCTACGCAACCTGCATAGCTATCAAGGCAACAAAGCTGCCACTGCGATTGATCACGTTCAAGAGGCAGCCATCCAAAACAAAAATATCTTTGCCGAATTGATGGAAGCCTGCAAGGTTTGTTCGCTGGGCCAAATCACCAAAGCCTTGTTTGAAGTAGGTGGGCAATATCGGAGGAATATGTAAGGGGGATTTAAAAGTTAAAAGTTAAGAGTAGAGTTAAAAGTTAATAGTGTAGTCAGTAATTTGAATTAAGAATTTTACGATATTTGAGTAATGCGTACACATTCTGAAATATTAGAAGAACTGAAGCAAAGCCCCGATTTGGCTTTATTGATCAAAGAAGCGCACGCGATCTTGAATGAAAATACCGCAAAGAGGATCGCTTTTTACAATTTGATCAAAGAATCGGACAAAGCTGAATACATCAATGGAGAAGTAATTTTCCATTCTCCCGTTAAATTAAAGCACTCTCGGGTTTCCTCTAACCTCTCAGCGTTAATTATCAATTACATAAAAAGTAAAAAACTAGGAGGTCATCTTGGCATCGAAAAAATAATGATCGAACTCACGCGCAATAGCTATGAGCCAGACCTTTGCTTTTTCAGGAAGGAAGTAGCGGATACTTTTACGGATAGCCAAATGCTTTTTCCAACTCCCGATTTCATAGTTGAAATTCTATCACCTTCTACCGAAAAAACCGACAGAGAAATAAAGTTCAGAGACTACGCTCAACACGGAGTAAAAGAGTATTGGATCATCGATCCTGATAAAGAAACTATTGAACAATACGAACTAAAAGACAAGCAGTTTGAATTGCTCGTCAAACTCAACTCAGGCACGATCACAGCCATCACCATCGATGGATTTTCATCCGATCTAAAACAGATTTTTGCATCGAATTGAGGTGCTTCATATGTTGCGCCACCTGCGAAATCCAATAATCCACGTTACGCATCCGCTTTAGAATTCAGCGCCATCCGCGAAACCGAATAATCCGCGTTACTGATCCGCGTTAAACAAAAACGTCCCGCCAATGGCGGGACGTTTCATTTAAATAATCTGCGTCAGTAATTACCAGCGCTTCTTGCGCTCACGCTCTCCTCCACCACTGCGACCACCTCCACCACCATACGGGCGATCTTTCTTTCCACCACCACCGTATGAGCGTTCTCTCTTTTCACCTCCGCCACCATAGCTGCGCGGCTTCTTGCTGTCGCCACCACCATACGATTTCTTTCTTTCAAAGCCACCGCTTCGTTCGCTGCCGCCTTCTTTCTCTCTGCGGTCACCGGTCATTTCCAAACGCACTTTGCGTCCGCGCACTTCCACACCTTCAAATCCTTGAAATACTTTTTGCGTGATGTCCTTCTCCAATTCAAAGAAAGAATAAGCACCCTTCAGGTCAATCTTACCAATCTTCGATTTATCGATATCACCATAGTCACAAATCAATCCCAACAAATCGCCTTTCTCCAAGCCATCCATTCTGCCGATGTTGATGAACACACGGTCGCCCGTAGTATAAGAATCTGCACCATCACGTCCGCGGTCATCACCAGCTACAAACGAACGACTGCGATCTGACTTGTTCAAATCACGTGCATCGCGGTAGTACGCTAAGAAGCGGTTGAACTCAATCGAAGCAAAACGCTTGATAATATCCTCCTTCGATAAGTCGCGCAACTCATGATATACTTCCGGCAAGAAACTGTCAATCTCCTCTTCGTTCACTTCCACGTTGCGCATCTTGTGCGTCAACTCCATGATTTTCTTTTGGCACACCTCATCACCTGTAGGCACCAGCGCCTTGGTAAATCTGCGTTTCAGTGTGCGTTCAATCTGACCGATTTTACCCAACTCTTTCTTTGATACAATCGCCAGCGAGATACCTTTCTTTCCAGCGCGCGCGGTACGACCACTGCGGTGGGTGTAATATTCAATTTCATCCGGCAGATTCATGTGAATCACGTGCGTAATGTTGCTCACGTCAATACCACGTGCTGCCACGTCCGTAGCCACCAACAACTGAAGCGTTTTGTTTTTAAAACTCTTCATCACACGGTCACGCTGCATTTGCGTTAAGTCACCGTGCAACGCATCGGCATTGTAACCGTCCTTCATCAGGCTTTCGGCCACACGCTGCGTATCAATCTTTGTGCGACAAAAAACCACACCAAAAATATCCGTAGAGTAGTCCACCATGCGCTTCAGTGCCATGTACTTGTCGCGGTCGTCTACTACAATGTATTGGTGGTCGATGTTCTCGTTACCCTGATTGCGTTCGCCCATGGTAATCTCTTGCGGATTACTCATGTAGTTCTTCGAAATCTCGCGCACCTCGCGCGGCATAGTTGCCGAGAAGAGCCACACATTCTTTTCATCCGGAGTGCCCGATAAAATTTCATCGATGGCATCTTTAAAGCCCATGTTCAACATTTCATCGGCTTCGTCCAGCACTACATATTTAATAGTACCCAGGCTCACCACCTTGCGCTCGATCAAGTCGATCAGGCGGCCCGGAGTAGCTACGATTATCTGCGCTCCTTTTTTTACTTTTCTGATTTGGTCAGAGATACTCGCACCGCCATAAACGGTTACGATGTTCAGATCCTTCACCGCCTTCGAAAAATTCTCGAGGTCGTTGGTAATCTGCACGCTGAGTTCGCGCGTAGGCGCTAAAATCAACGCTTGCGTGGTACGGTTGTTTTCATCGATCAGTTCGATCAATGGCAAACCAAAGGCGGCCGTTTTTCCGGTGCCTGTCTGCGCTAACCCTACCAGGTCAGTGTTTCCTTGCAACAATACCGGGATGGCTTGTTCTTGAATGGGCGTAGGAGTTTCAAAGCCCATTTGGCGGATTGCTTCCACCACTTGCCCCGAAAGTCCCAGTTCGTTAAATGATTTCATTAAATGTTTTTTGTAAAAATTAAGGGGCAAAGGTAACCTAATTAATTGGAAGTGACATTATTAGCTAAAAACAAGCCTTTGGCCTTGATTCGCTAAGTGATTGATCGAAACACCTCCATTTTATTCGGTGGAACGATGGTTTTCACCACAACTGAGGAAATTACGGTAATTGATTATTGGGCGTGCCCCTCGCCTGCCTGCGCAAATGCTCCAGCAGGCAAACTCGGGTCAGGCTGTCCTCTTCAAGCCCCGCCAGTTTCCTTTCGCGTATCGGGGGCTTTCCGCTTCCATCCTTCACGCAAGGGTTTCAAGAAACGCGACTGTCAACAAAATAGCGATGGTTTGAAATAAGCAAGTAAAGAGCATCTTCTAAAAGAGAGGAGGTAGAATATCCATGGCTAATAAATCCAGTCATCAGGCAGATCAATCCCTTGGCATTTACTAAACTTAACATCCTCAATGGAAGACCATTTCGTTTTATCAATTCTATCGATATGCCAATTTGATAAGTGAATCCATTCAATATCACGATATTTAAATGCCGCCTTAAGGTCAAAATTATTTATCGAAACTTTTACTTTGGGTTTTCTAGACTCTATTACTTTCAACTCATCATTAAGGGGGTAATAAAAATCATCGTCTCTCCACCAATACATCGGCAATTCCCCAATAAAATATTCAACATTCTCCAAGTACCAGTTTGCTTTGTCATACACAAAGATAAATCGCTTACCATAGGTATCTTCAAACTTGTAAGAAAGCTTAATGGTGTCTTGATTCAATTGAAAACTGTGGCTATGACTTAGTCTACGAGGGTAGGCATCAAATAAATCTGAAGCGACTGGATGTGCCAAAAGGTATTCATATGATAAATCTTTGATGAACGGGGGCACAATGTTGGTCAATGTCATTTGCAGCAAAAAGGTAGTATCACTTTTACTGCGATTATAAAGCCGCCAGTACGTTGAATCTCCATCTAGTTGATCATCTTCCTTTTTATTGTATTTAAGAGCAACGAAATCATCTTTCCCATCATCATTTAAATCAGAAACTCTGACATAATCATCGATTATAAACCCATCCGGAATACACATGTATAACGGAAGTGATTTTATATATTTAGAACTTCCATACACTGTCCGATTGCAGTTAACTGGTTCGTTTTTAAGTTGTTGTTTTTTGGATTGCCCTTCACAATTTGTGAAAAGAACTATAAATAGATGTATTAATGTAAGCTTATTCATCCTTTGCACATTTAAATTGACCCTTACTCAAAGCATTATATTTATTAGTTCTGTCTTGCGAATGGTTTGCTTCCCCATTTTCATTTCCCGTATTAATTAATGCCGAGACCTTCTCGATTGAAAGGGCATCAAGCTTTTTTATGTCACTATTAAGTTGTGATTTGAAATGTATAAACGCTGAATATATGACGAGCTTAGGCGAGTCAGCAACGGCATCTGGGTTCGTAACTATATCTGTTCCTTCGTTGTATGGTGGTGATTTTAATTTGTTATTCAAAGCGATATAACTGCCTTTACCGGTTAACTGAATAGCACCCCTGCCGCGGTAATTAAATCCATCATCTGTCGTTAAGTAGTCTCCGTTCCCTAAACTGTTTCCATACGCGTAATTAAATATGTTTTTCTCAATCTTTGCTTTTTCAGATAAAGTAGGAGTACTGTACTTTTTAAACTTACCAAGTGTATCTTTTACAAATAACACAGGTATCTGGATATAATATTGAGTCTGAATAGTTCCATTGTAAAAACCATAATAATCAAGTGTATCCGTAGGCTTATATCTTTCAGTTTTCAATATTGATTCCTTTTCGTCAATCTCTTCATAATACGCAACCTGAGAAAATTGCTTGTACAATTTTGTTGACCAAAATTCCTTATTGAACCATCTGACTTTTGCTTTAGCTGTTTTCTTAAAGTAATCAAGCAATTGTCCTTGCCCCGTAAGTTCCCAAGTTTTTCCTTTACCTTCTTTTGTCGCGGTTAGGTGATTGGTCTCAATTGCTATTTGTGCAAGTATTTTTGCTTGTCTGTCACAAGTGTTGTATTGAAATCCTGATTCCTGCAGTGCAACATTAAACGCATCAACATACTCTTGTTTATTTGTGGTCACTTTGGGGAATATTTCAGTAAATTTATCGAATGTCATGGTTAAATCTTTACCGCACTTTGCACAGCAAAATCCCGATTGACAACTAGGATATAATCCCAAATATTCTTCTAGGATTTTAGTTTCGCTTCTCTTGATCGTTATTTGCAAATCCAAGCTATCAGCTCTAGTATCACCTGCAACTGGACCCAGCATTGTGTGTTTGTATTTATACAATTTATATATCTCCTTATCATCAGCCCAAACTATTTTAACAGTATCCCTACCTAACGGGGCAATTTTTAACGGATTTTTAGAGTTATCAACCAATAATGATAATCTGCCCGTTTTAAGTTTTAAAAATGTTAGACTTTTGGTATTTAATTTTAAGCCGGAAATCTTACCATTTAAGTTACTGAATGCCGTGATATCCAAAATGCTCTGATTTTTCAAATTAGCCTCTCGCATTTGGGATAATAGCATGCTAACGCTTTCTGAAGATAAGTAACTCATCGCTCCCCCCTCATCCTCTTCAAACAATCCCAGCACTGCTGCGGGATCGTGGATCAAATCCCATTGGTATTTGTGCAGGGTGATGCCGTTGGGTTTGTAGTCCATCAGGTTGTCAGTGGAAGATTTTGCGAGGGTGTTGTAAGTGTCGAAGGTGTGCTCGAGGCGGAAAGCTCCGTGACCAATCTCGTGGGCGATTACTTTTGCCAAAGATGCCTCACCCAACTGCTCCACGAAGATAAAGCCCGCCTGCTTCTTGCGCGGCATGAAGCCTTGTGTGCGACCGGACTCGGAGTTGGGCACTAAGAACAAGTACCACGTATTTTTGGCGATGTCGTATTTGTCTTTGTAGGCGTTGATGAGCGTGCGCATCTCGCTTGTGTAGTTGCTGAACAAGCCTGAGCTACCATCATCTAAACCTGACGTGCCATTCGTGTCGTAGTTAATGTCTATCGACTGGCTCTCTACGGTCCACTCTACGGCTGCCGGTGCGAAGATGGTGTTGAGTGATTCGGCTAGTTCGGTAGTGCTGCTATTCAGTGCAGTGTTGTTAACGGAGACAATCACGAGGCGCTCCACGAGTTTGTCGTAGCTCACAATATTTAGTTTACCTGCCATCACTTCCTTCTCTTTACCTTCTGCTTCTTTACGCTTGTAGTAGGCAGTTACTTGTTCGGTGGACTGGTCGCCAAATCCTTCTACTGTTAGCTGTACTTCGTTCTCTTGATTGCCCGGTTTGCGTAGGAGTAAACCCTGATCAGTTTTGTAAATCACTTCTTTCAAAAAGTCTTTGCGGCTTTCGGTAGACTTGGCGATCACTACATCTCTGCTGCCGGAGGCTACGGATTTCCATGGAATTGTGTAGACCTTGCCATCACGCTCATACTTTTCGTAGTTGCGCTCGTGTTCGGAGTGTTGTTGTTGCTCGAAGCCATACGATTGATTGCTGCTACTCTCAAAATCCACCCGGTAGTTTACATTGGATGCCACCGCTGTGGTGCCGCTTGCTCCGGTGGAACCCATCTTTTCAATCTTCCCATCTTTATTGACCACATACACATTTCCCGAATCATCCGTAATGCGATTGTCAGCACCTTTCTTGGTGTCAATCTTGCGCTCTTCTTTTTTGGATGATCCGTTTGTGGACTTCTCGTTGCTGGCCACTACCGCAATCACTTCACCTGCGTCATTTACATAAAGACTATCAATCGTTCCCTCGAATTTGATATCCACTCCTTCGAATACATATCCGCTGGATTTGGTTTTGTCTCTCTTCTTCTGTTCGTTTATGTCTACCAGGCGTTTCTTCAGTGCTTCGATATCTCTTTTCACAGAGAGTACTTCGCCTGCAATCATCTCTTGCTTTTCGTTCACTTTGATGTTTTCAAATTGGCAGTAGAACTTAACACCCCAGAAGGGAACACGTACTGCCCCGAAGCCACTAAAGGTGCCGTTGCCTCCACTCACTTCCAGAACGATCATTTCAAACAAGTCGAGCTTCCATATCTGCCCCACCATCGCGTTGCGCAACGGATTGG
>PJQF01000236.1_pt1 | contig 24035 bp, 21 predicted proteins | sample 1503741 | NCBI WGS metagenome assembly PJQF01 (sample SAMN07775949, study PRJNA414020) | Biofilm metagenome, whole genome shotgun sequencing project. | isolation source: biomolecule (vanillin) treated reverse osmosis membrane biofilm | place: India: Nagpur | collected 2017-03-21 | reverse complement strand
GTAAAGGCGTTTTGTTTGGTCATGCGAGCTCCTCAATAATCCCATGCGGCAGGGTTGGGCAAATCTTCCCGAACCGAATGAAGCGTTCATGCCTCATATCGGCAGCCTACACATAGACTATTGCGTTGTAGTGAAAGTCACAGCGTCAAGGCACTCAATGTACACTTGTTCACTGAAATTTTAAACCGAGCCTGTTATCGGCCCGTTTGGGTGCCTAAGACTGCCGCACTTTCGTCTTTCACGCCAGTCGCAGTTGGTTGATGGCGCAGCGCTATTGCACCCAGCGCTGCAGGATTTGCTGCAAATCCGTGCGTTTGAACGGCTTAGCCAGGTAATCGTTCATTCCGGCTGCCAGGCAGGCTTCGCGATCACCCTGCAACGCGTTGGCCGTCAGGGCAATAATCGGCACGTCGGCGCAGCCCGGCAGTTGGCGAATCTGCCTTGTGGCTTCGTAGCCGTCGATCAATGGCAGGCGGCAGTCCATCAGGATGGCCGTAAATATCAGGCTCTCGGCATTACGGATTGCCTCGACGCCATCGATGGCCAGGCTCACTTCAAACCCCAGGCTGCGCAGCATGGCTTCGACCACGGTGCGATTGACCGGGTTGTCTTCCACCAGCAACACACGGCGACCATCGCCTGCGCCGGTTTTGCCTTCGCGGTCCTGAGCGATCGCAGGCAGGCTGTGCTGATCGATGGCCAGCGGAATTTCCAGGGTAAACACCGAGCCACGGCCTTCTTCGCTTTGGGCGCGCAGTGTGCCGCCCATGCGTTCGGCCAGCGTACGGGCAATCGGCAGGCCCAGGCCGGTGCCGCCGTAACGTCTTGAAATGGAGCTGTCGGCCTGTTGGAAGGCATCGAACATCAACTCCAGGCGCTCGGCGGAAATCCCGATGCCGCTGTCGCGCACGGTGCAGGTGAACCACACCAGTTCATGGTCGAGGGTTTGCCAATGGGGTTCGACGGTCACGGTGCCGTGCTCAGTGAACTTGAGCGCGTTGCCGATCAGGTTCACCAGGATCTGGCGGATACGCGTCGGGTCGCCCTGCACCCGCAGTGAGTCCATGCCCAGCGGAATTGGCAGTTCCAGTCTCAACCCACGCTGCTGGGCGCTGTGCTGGAAGGCCTGCGCGCAACTGCTGATCAAGTCCGCGAGGTTGAACGGAATATGTTCCAGCTCAAGCGCGGCGCGCTCAATGCGTGAGAAGTCGAGGATGTCATTAATCACCTTGAGCAAATGCTCCGTGGACTCAGACGCCAGTGCGGCGTACTCGGTCTGCTCATCGGTCATCTCGGTGGTTTCCAGCAGCTGCAACATACCCAGCACGCCGTTCATGGGCGTGCGCAGCTCGTGGCTCATCATTGCCAGGAAGTCGGACTTGGCATTGTTCGCCCGCTCGGCCTCTTCGCGGGTCTGGATCAGTTGGGCCATGGCCTGATGCTGTTCGCGGCTGGCCTGGTTGAGTCCTTCGGCAAGGTTGTTGATATGACGCGACAAGTCGCCCAGCTCCGAGTCATCGACGATCGGCAGCGGCGTCTTGTAGTCGCCTTGCTGGATGGCCTTCACCGCATGGCCCATGGCGCTGATCGGCTGCGACAGGCTGGCGGCGAGGCGCCGTGCCAGCAGAAAGGTGAAGAGCAGGGCGAACAGGGCAAGGATGCCGGCCTTGAACAGAATTTCCTGTTGGCGCTGGCTGAACGCGTCATTGGACATGCCGACGATCACCCGGCCCAGGTAATCCGGGCGCCGCGTCTTGGGCTCATTAAGGTTGTCCTGGAAAAAATCATTGCCCAGTTGGATATGTTGCAGGCGGATGGGCGCCTGGAACACTTTCACCGACAGCGAACGGTCGTGCTTTTCCGACGGCTGTTCGACATACACCAGAATGTTCTCGCTGCTGTCCTGAATCTCGAGGAAGCGCACATGGGGTGTGGCCAGGGTGGCGCGCAGCAGGCTTTCGAGCACGTCGTTGTTGCCGGAAATAACCCCGTACTCGGTGGCTGGGGCCAACTGGTTGGCGATCAATTGGCCGGTATGGTCGAGTTCCTGGCGCAGGTCCTGGATACGTACGAACGTAAAGAAGCTGATCAACAGCAAGGTCAGCAACAGTGCCGGGCCCAGCGTGATGAGCTGGGTGCGGGTGTTGATGTCCCAACGACGGCGCAAGGTCATGGACGTTTTTCTCCTTCGGCCAATCGGGCGGCGACGGCGGCTTCGTCCACCTGTTCGATCCCCAGTGAGCGTGCGACTTGCGGGTTGCCCACGACTTTGAAGTGTTCCGGGTACAAGGTGCGCGGCCAACTGGCCGGCGAGTGGTCCAACAGTCGGTCGAGCACATCGAGCCAGTCGGCCTGGTCGCTGTAGGTGCTGGCCAGGCTGCCCGCCTTGACGAACCCGGCGTTGGGGCCCACCAGGGGCAACTGCTGGGAGTAGCTGCTGAGCAACAGGTTCTTCACTGTTTTTGGGTTGTACAGCTGTGGGTCGTCGAGGCCGAGCAGCACATCACTGTTCTTCAGCAGGTTTTGCAGCGGGCGGCTGTCACTGACGTTGTCCCAGAGCTGCGGCACGATCTCCAGCCCCATGGGCGCGGCGTACTGAGCCAATTCGCGCAGCAGGAATTCACTGTCGGCGCCGTAAAGCACACCGATGCGTCGGGCCTGGGGCAGGATGTTGGCAATCAGGTTCAGTTGGCGCGCCAGTGGCGGGTCGCTCCACAGCAGGCTGATTTTGGCCGGGTTAGTGTTGCCCAGGCGTTGGCGAGCCTGTATCCGGCTGATCCGTAATACCAGGGTCGGCGGCCCCTGAGCATCCTGCAGACGCCAGTCGAGACCGGGCAGGTCCAGCAGGATCAGGCGGGTGCTGGCAGGCAATTGGCTCGGCGCGGGCAGGTCTTTAAGCGGGGTGAAGGTTACGTGGTCTTCGGGGCGCTGCTGGGCCAGCGCCTGGGTGAAGACTTGTACGCCGGCCCCGTCTTCGGCGGCGGTGAGCAGGATGTCCGCACTCCACGCCGGCGCGCTCAGCAGCAGGCACACCAGCAGCACACCACGCCGCCAAAGCCTTGAGGCAAAAGAGAGGGTCATCCGTGACTGATCGCCCATGTCAGAACTCTAACTCCGCACTGAAGTAGAGGACGTGGCGACTGTCATAATTGTTGTCGGCCCAGGTGGTGGGCTGGTTATCGAGGCGTTGTTGCAACATGCCGGCCAGCTCCACATTGGCTTTGCCCAGGGCAATGCGCTTGGCCACCCGCAGGTCGACCCGTTCGAAGCGATATTGGTTGAGCGCATCGTCGCCATAGTAGAACAAGGCACTGGACCAGCCGTGGCCCCATTCCCGCAACCAACCGGCCGAGCCGCTGTTGCGGGCAGTTTGTGCCTTGTCCAGCGGGTTGCTGGAGGTGGCGTCGACGTAAGCATAGGTCAGCCGCAGGCGGTCGGCGCTGCTCATGCGCCAGTCAAATTGCGACTCGGCGCCGGTAAACCGCGCGCTGTTGGCGTTGCTGGCAATGTACTGATTATTGCGCAGCGGCGAACTGATCATGGCGGTGATTTCGTCATAGAACAGTTTCACGTCGACATTGAGCCCGAGGTCGGCAAAGAAACCGTTGTAGCCCAGCTCTCGCGAGCGCATCAACTCTTTATCGAGGTTGCCCGGGCCTCGCGTTACCACAAAATATTGCCCTGAATTCTGCCCGTAGGCCGCAGAGCTCAGATTGGTGACGCGATAGCTCCAGTTGACGTTGTTCTCGAACATGTCCGGCGAGCGGATCGCCTCGGAGTACACTGCCCGCAGGCCGTGGCGCGGGTTGATCAGATAATTGACCGCCACCCGTGGCGTCAGCGAGTTGCCACTTAGGTAGGTGTCTTCGTACATGGCACCGCCTTGCAGCAGCCAGTGTTCGCTGGCGCGCCATTCCAGGTGGCCGAACAAGCGCCAGGTGGTGTCGTCGAGGGTGCCGTTGAAGTACGTGTCGGAATCAGCGCGGTCGTAGCGGTAATTCATACCGCTGACCAGGCGCAGGCTGTCGGACAGGCTCAGGGTGTCCTGAATCTCCAGGTCGTAGCGGCTTTCACGGGTGCTTTGGTCGATGTCGCCGCATACGCTCTGGTTGGCACCATTGCGCCACTGCTCCAGCACTTGTTTGGCCAGCGCCTGTTCAGCGCTGTTGCCGTTGGGCAGATTGTCGGGGCTATAAGCGCCCATGTGTCGGGCCAGTCGTTCGGCATAGTTGGGGTTCAACTGCCACAGCCGGGTCAATTCCGGGCTGAACGAAACCTTGGCGTCACAGGCTTTCCAGACTTGCTGCCGGTCCCATTGCTGGGCCGAGCCCTGGATATACAGACTGTGCTCGGGGTTGAACTCAATGTTCCAGCGCATGGACCCGGAATAGTCTTTGGCGACGACATCGGAATTAGTACCGCCTTCGGTAATCCCGGCGAATACCGGGGCGTAGGTATAAGGGCGCTGATTGGTCCCTTCCTTGGCGTTAAATTGCCAGTCGATGCTCTGCTGCGCGTTCAGGGTCTGGCTGACGGCGAGGCTGAAACGGTTGAGACGGCGACCGTCACGGCGGTCGGCACCGACCGCGTCACTGTCAAAACCATCGTCCTGTTGCCCCGACATCGAAAGGCGCAAGTCGCCGGTCTCCCAACCCACGCCCTGGCTGGCGTAGAAGTCGTTGATCCCGCGTTCGCCACGGATGACTTTGACCCGCGAGCCGTGGCTGTTGGCCGGTGAGCGCGTGAGAATGTTGACCACCGCCATCAGCGCATTGGCGCCGTAACTGACGGTGTTGGGGCCACGGAACACTTCGATACGCTCGATATCTTCCATGGCGACCGGAATATCGCTCCAGTCCACCGTCGCCAGGCCTGCGCGGTACACCGAACGCCCGTCGATCAACACCTGCATGCGCCGTGCATCGCTGGCGCTGGTGCCGTGGTAGTTCACCGCCGCCTGATTGCCGGTGGTGTAACCGACCATCATCCCCGGCACCAGCCGCAGCAGCTCGGCGATGTCCCGTGCGCCGCTGGCCTTGATCAGCTCGCTGTCGATCACTGTCATGCTGCCGGGCACGGCCGCCGCCGATTGCTTCAGGCGTGTGGCCGTCAGCACCTGCGGCAGCGGCTGGCTGTCCAGGAACAGATCATCAGCCAGCGCCGTTGCACTGCATGACAGTGTCAATGGCAGCAACCAGAACAGAGATGAGCGAGGAGGAGGGCCCAGATACACGGCACGGCCTTGATAATTACGAATAGCCGCCCATGTTAACTGAGGTGGGGCCATTTGCCAGTCGTGGGACTTGCAATTACTTCACACAAGTGTGGCATTTTCCGACAAGCGCTTGAATTGACGCGGGGGCTGGCCGCAAGCAAGTCGCCCCGTATAATGCCGCCATCGCCACTGGTATGGATTAACGGATTGCATATGACTGAACAGCGCCCAATTGCGGTCCTGGGAGGCGGAAGTTTTGGTACCGCCGTGGCTAATCTGCTGGCCGAAAACGGCCATGCGGTGCGCCAGTGGATGCGTGATCCCGAGCAGGCCGAGGCCATCCGCGTTCATCGGGAAAACCCCCGTTACCTTAAAGGCATCAAGATTCATCCGGCGGTCGAGCCGGTCACGGACCTGTTGGCAACGCTCACTGACTGCGACCTGTGCTTCGTCGCGCTGCCGTCCAGCGCGTTGCGCTCGGTGCTGGCGCCCCATGCCGAGCGCCTGGCGGGCAAGCTGCTGGTCAGCCTGACCAAGGGCATCGAGGCGCACACCTTCAAGCTGATGAGCGAAATTCTTGCAGAGATCGCGCCCCAGGCGCGTATTGGTGTGCTGTCCGGGCCGAACCTGGCGCGCGAAGTCGCGGAGCACGCACTGACGGCCACCGTGGTCGCCAGTGAAGACGAAGCGCTGTGCGAGCGCGTCCAGGCAGTGCTGCATGGCCGCACGTTCCGGGTGTATGCCAGCAGCGATCGGTTCGGCGTGGAGTTGGGCGGCGCACTGAAAAACGTCTACGCGATCATTGCCGGCATGGCGGTGGCCTTGGGCATGGGTGAAAACACCAAGAGCATGCTGATCACCCGCGCCTTGGCCGAGATGACCCGCTTTGCGGTCAATCAGGGCGCCAACCCGATGACCTTCCTGGGGCTGGCGGGCGTGGGTGACTTGATCGTCACCTGCTCGTCGCCGAAAAGCCGCAACTACCAGGTCGGTTTCGCGCTGGGCCAGGGCCTGAGCCTGGACGACGCGGTGACCCGCCTGGGTGAAGTAGCCGAAGGCGTCAACACGCTCAAAGTGTTGAAGGCCAAGGCCCAGGAAGTCGGCGTGTACATGCCGCTGGTCGCCGGGCTGCACGCGATCCTGTTTGAAGGGCGCACCTTGAATCAAGTCATCGAGTTGCTGATGCGCGCTGAACCGAAAACCGATGTCGATTTCATTTCCACCAGTGGTTTCAACTGAGGAACGCGCCATGAACGATCCGAAAGCAGCCCCCCAATACGAGTCCATCCTCCTGCGTATCCTGTGGATGCTGGTCTTTGCGCTGGTGTGGCAAGTGGCGCAGTTCCTGCTCGGTGCGCTGGTGGTGGTGCAGTTGGTGTATCGCCTGATCTACGGCGCGCCGAACCTGGGCCTGATGAACTTTGGTGACAGCCTCAGCCAATTCCTGGCGCAGATCGGCCGTTTCGGCAGTTTCCATACCGAGCAAAAACCCTGGCCGTTCGCCGACTGGCCGACCCCGCGGGCACCGGATGGCGAGGCCGCCCACAGCGTACCGCCGGCGCCGCACCCGGTACGTGATGAGGAGCCCAAGCTGTGAAGCTGTGGATTTTGCGACACGGTGAAGCCGAAGGGCACGCGCGCACCGACGCCGAGCGCAACCTCACCGAGCATGGCCGTGGCGAAGTGTTGCGCAGTGCCGCGCACCTGATCGGCCAGCCGATCACTGCCATCGTCGCCAGCCCGTATGTACGCGCCCAGCAGACCGCCCATCTGGTGCGTGAGGCATTGGGCTTCGAGCCGCCAATCCGCACGGTGCCGTGGCTGACGCCAGAGAGTAACCCGCTGCAGGTGCTGGACAAACTCGATACCGATGACAACGTGCTGCTGGTCAGTCACCAGCCGTTGGTCGGCAGCCTGATCAGCTTTTTGCAGCATGGCCATCTGCGTCAGCCGCAACCGATGCACACCGCCAGCCTGGCGGAGCTGGAGGGGGATTTTCCGCTGGCGGGGCTGATGAGCCTGGTTGATGTGAAGAACCCGTAGGAAAAGTCATCGCTGTTTTGTGTGCTATATAGTCAACCAAGCAAGTGCTTGGTTGGCTATCATCGGATCACAAAGGAGCGCGTCCCATGCCTGTCGCTTTTCGTTTGCCGTTGCAGGTCTTCTACGAACGTGAAGCGCGGCACCCGCGCAAGCCCTTTCTCGTGCAGCCCATCGGCGGCGGGGCGGTGCAGACCCTCACCTGGGGCGAGGTCGGTGACCAGGCCCGTTGCGCAGCACAGTGGTTGCGCGCCAGGGCGTTGCCCCAGGGCTCGCACATTGCCCTGATCTCGAAAAACTGCGCGCACTGGATCATCGCCGACTTGGCCATCTGGATGGCCGGGCATGTCTCCGTGCCGTTGTACCCCAACCTGACTGCCGACTCGGTCGCCCACGTGTTGACGCATTCGGAGGCGGCGCTGGTGTTGATCGGCAAGCTGGACGACTGGCCGGCGATGGTCGCCGGTATCCCGGCCGGTCTGCCGACCATCAGCCTGCCACTGTGCCCGGCCGGCGACTTTGATTTCAGCTGGTCAGACCTGCAAGCCTGTTCACCGATCCAGGATAACCCCACGCCCGCTGCCGCGAGCCTGGCGACCATCGTCTACACCTCCGGCACCACCGGCTTGCCCAAAGGCGTGATGCAGACCTTTGGCGCCTTGGGTTTTGCCGCCACGCAAGGCACACAGTTATTCGGTTTGGGGGAGGGTGATCGGCTGCTGTCCTACCTGCCGTTGTGCCATGTGGCGGAGCGGATGTTTGTCGAACTGGCCTCGATCTACACCGGGCAAACGGTGTTTTTCGCCGAGAGCCTGGATACGTTTCTTACAGACTTGCGTCGGGCACGGCCGACGGCGCTGTTTGGTGTGCCGCGCATCTGGACCAAATTTCAGCTGGGCGTCTACAGCAAGATCCCGCAACAGCGCCTCGACACGCTGCTGCGCCTGCCATTTATCGGCAAACGCGTCGGCCATAAAGTCCTCGCGGGCTTGGGCCTGGATGCGCTACGCATTGCGTTGTCCGGTGCGGCGCCAGTTCCCGAGGGCTTGCTGCGTTGGTATCAGCGCCTGGGGCTGGATGTGCTTGAGGTGTATGGCATGACCGAAAGTTGCGGCTATTCGCACGTGTGCCGCCCAGGCCAGCAGACACTTGGCTGGATCGGCCGGCCGTGCCCCGGTGTTGAAGTGCGCATCGACGCGTCAGGAGAGGTGCAAGTACGCAGCGGCGCGACCATGCTCGGCTACTTCAAGGACCCGCAGAAAACCGCTGAGACCTTGACCGAAGATGGCTTCCTGCGCACCGGCGACAAGGGCGAGCAGGACACCGATGGCCGCTTGCGCCTGACCGGTCGCCTCAAGGAGATCTTCAAGACCAGCAAGGGCAAATACGTCGCCCCTGCGCCGATCGAAAACCGCCTGGCCGAGCACGCGCGGATCGAACAGGTGTGCGTGGTCGGGGATGGCCTCACTGCGCCGATGGGCTTGTGTGTGCTATCGGCAGGCGATCAGGACCGACAAGCGCTGCACAGTAGCCTTGAGCGCTGGCTGGAACACGTCAACCTGAGCCTGGACAAACACGAACGTCTGCGCCAATTGGTGGTGGTGAATGACAGTTGGGCGGTGGAAAACGGCTTTCTGACGCCGACCCTGAAGATCAAGCGCACGGTGATCGAGTCGACCTACGGCGCACAGTTCCAGGCGTGGAGCGAGCGCACCGAATCCATTCTGTGGCAGGATTAGGCACGTAATAAAACCAATAAGGACAACCCCATGAGCTTGTGGCGCACCCAACCCAATATCGAGCAACTCAACGCTATCCAGAAAAACACCATCGGCGAGTTACTGGATATTCGTTTCGAATCTTTCGACGACGAGTCACTGACCGCCAGCATGGTTGTCGACCAGCGTACGCATCAACCGTATGGCCTGTTGCACGGCGGTGCGTCGGTGGTGTTGGCGGAAAGCGTCGGCTCCATGGCGGCTTATTTGTGTATTGATGCCAGCAAGTTCTATTGCGTGGGCCTTGAAGTGAATGCCAACCACCTGCGGGGTGTGCGCAGCGGGCGGGTGACGGCAGTGGCGCGAGCGATTCATATCGGTCGTACCACCCAGGTCTGGGATATTCGCTTGAGCAACGACGATGGCAAGGCCAGCTGTGTCTCGCGCCTGACCATGGCCGTGGTGCCGTTGGGCGAAAACCCGCCGGCGCGATAGGCGTGGCGTGAGTGTCATCATTCCTGGCGGTTACAGTCATTGCTGTAGCGGCCAGGCATGGTGACAATCAACTTCTGTTTTTGTCGATGGATTCTGTATGTCGCAGCACGTGTTTTTTGCCCACGCCAATGGCTTCCCTTCGGCCACTTACGGCAAGTTGTTTGCCGCCCTGGCCCCGGAATATGCAGTGGCTCACCTGCCGCAGCACGGCCACGACCCCAGGTTTCCGGTGGATGACAACTGGCAGAACCTGGTGGACGAGTTGATCCACCACTTGGAGCAGCAGCCGGAACCGGTGTGGGGCGTGGGCCACTCCCTGGGCGGCGTGTTGCATTTGCACGCGGCCATGCGCTGCCCACAGCTGTATCGCGGTGTGGTGATGCTGGATTCGCCGGTGCTGACCCGCGCCGATCGCTGGGTCATCCGCGCCGCCAAGCGCTTTGGTTTTATCGACCGCCTGACTCCTGCCGGGCGCACCTTGGGCCGACGTGAAGAGTTCACCGATCTGGACGCCGCGCGCAGTTACTTCGCCGGTAAGACCCTGTTTCGCGGCTTCGACCCGGAATGCTTTGACGCTTACCTGCAACATGGCCTGCAACAAGTGGGCGATCGCCTGCGTCTGCGCTTCGACCCCGCCACCGAAATCAGCATCTACCGTGGCGTGCCCCATACCAGCCCAGGCCAGGTTCGCCAGTTGAAGGTGCCGCTGGCGGTGGTGCGCGGCCGCCAGAGCCGGGTGGTCATGCGGCACCATGCCAATGGTGTAGACCGCCTGCCGATGGGCGAAATGCTGACGATGCCCGGTGGCCATATGTTCCCCCTGGAACGCCCTCAGGACACGGCGACCTTGATCAAAAACCTGTTCGCCCGGTGGCAAGCCCGCGAGCGCAGTTGCGCATGAGTGCGCCGGTCGAGGAAGTGCGCCTGAGCCTGCCGCATATCGAGTTGGCAGCGCACCTGTTTGGTCCCGAAGACGGCTTGCCGGTAATCGCCCTGCATGGCTGGCTGGATAACGCCAACAGCTTTGCGCGATTGGCGCCGAAGCTGCAGGGGTTGCGCATCGTCGCGTTGGACATGGCCGGCCACGGGCACTCGGCGCACCGGCCTGCCGGGGCGGGTTATGCCTTGTGGGACTATGTGTTTGACGTGCTGCAAGTCGCCGAACAACTGGGCTGGAAACGTTTTGCATTACTTGGCCACTCCCTTGGCGCTATCGTTTCGTTGGTGTTGGCGGGCGCTTTGCCGGAGCGTGTGACGCACCTGGGTTTGATCGACGGTGTCGTCCCGCCGACCGCCGCTGGTGAGAACGCGGCGGAGCGGCTGGGCATGGCGCTGCAGGCGCAATTGAGCCTGCAGAACAAACGCAAGCCGGTTTACAGCAGCCTTGATCGGGCGGTTGAAGCGCGGATGAAAGGCGTGGTGGCGGTCAGCCGTGAAGCCGCCGAACTGCTGGCCCAGCGCGGTTTGATGCCAGTGCCGGGTGGTTATACCTGGCGTACGGACAGCCGTCTGACCCTGGCCTCGCCGATGCGCCTGACTGATGAGCAGGCAATGGCTTTCGTGCGGCGTGTGGCGTGCCCTACGCAGTTGGTGGTCGCCGCTGATGGCATGCTGGCGAAACATTCCGAATTGCTTTCTCAGCTACCCTTTACGGTGAGCACGCTGCCGGGAGGCCATCATTTACACCTTAATGATGAGCCCGGCGCGATCCTTGTTGCAGACTGTTTCAATCGGTTCTTCTCCACGCCTTGACTTGGCGGGGTCAACTGCCGAGGCTGGGCGGATTGAAAGGGAGTCAACCATGAACGATGTGAACACCGCTCTTAAAACAGCAGCAACCTCCGATGGCCAGGGCTTATTGGTCCGATGAGCCTGCGTAAAGGATGTATCCGCGCCCTCGGGCTGTGCTGTTTCAGCCCCTTGGTGTTCGCCGCCGACGTGCCGGGTAGCCAGGATTTACCGGCCGTGTCCCGCCAGGTCGATGCACAAATCGTCGATTACCGCCCCGCAGAAGAAAAGGAACGCATCTACCCCATGGGGGCGATCCGCAAGATCAGCGGCCAACTGCGCTACGAAGGCCAGGCCACGGCGCGCGGTCAAACCACTGCCATCACCTATGAGCTGCCCGCCGAGCACACTTCCAGCGCCGCGTTTACCGCAACGCGCGAAGCGTTACAGGCCAAGGGCGCGCAGCTGTTGTTCTGGTGCCAGGCCCGCGATTGCGGCGAAAGCAGCCTGTGGGCCAATGAAGTCTTCGGCAACGCCAAGCTGGTCGGCGCCGATGGTCAGCAGGAATACCTGCTGTTGCGCCTCGCGGCGCCGCAGGGCAACTCCCTGGTGGCGTTGTACGGCATCACCCGCGGCAACCGTCGCGCTTACCTGCACGTGGAGCAACTCGATGCCAGCGCGCCGCTGGGGGACTTGCTGCCCACCTCTGCGACCTTGTTGCGTGAGTTGAAAAGCACGGGCGAGCTGGATTTCCCTGCGCTGGGATCTGAGCCTGATGCCACCTGGTTGACCCTGATTTCCCGCGGCTTGAACCTCGACGCCACCTTGCGCGTCAGTTTGACCGGGCCGACGGCCGAAGCCTGGCGCCAAGGCCTGATCGACAGCGGTGTACGCGCCGCCCGCATGGAAACCGGCATCGGTGACGCTAAGGGTTTGCACCTGCATCTGATACGCTGACCGTTATCAGGCGAGCGGACCCGCGCCGCTCGCCTAAGCTCTCTTCCTACAGCCTTCTTCTCGAGATACCCGATGCTCAATAACGATCGCCTACTGGTGCAAATCCTGCTGCTGGTGTTGTTTGGTGCCAGCTTTTGGGTGATGGCGCCGTTCTGGTCGGCGCTGTTCTGGGGCGCGGTGCTGGCATTTGCCAGCTGGCCGCTGATGCGTTTGCTGACTCGCTGGTTGGGCGGCCGGGAGTCTCTGGCGGCCGGCATCCTGACCTTATGCTGGATATTGCTGGTGGCGGTGCCGCTGGTGTGGCTGGGGTTTAACCTGGCAGACCATGTGCGTGACGCCGTGAGCCTGATCAAGGATATCCAGGTCGACGGCTTGCCTGCCGCGCCGACCTGGCTGGGCTCGATTCCCTTTGTCGGCGAGCGTTTGGTGGCGACGTGGGACAGCATCGACCAGCAAGGCGCGGCGCTGATGGTCAGCATCAAGCCGTACCTGGGGCAGGTCGGCAACTGGTTGCTGGCGCGCAGTGCGCAGATTGGTGGCGGCATCCTCGAGCTGACGCTGAGCCTGGTGTTCGTGTTCTTTTTCTACCGCGATGGGCCACGGCTGGCGGTGTTCGTGCATCGCTTGCTGGAGCGTTTGATCGGCGAGCGCGCCGGTTACTACATCGAACTGGTGGCCGGCACCGTGCAGCGCGTGGTCAACGGTGTAATCGGTACGGCCGCCGCCCAGGCCCTGCTGGCGCTGATCGGTTTCCTGATCGCCGGCGTGCCGGGCGCGCTGGTGCTGGGCATCGTCACCTTCCTGCTCAGCCTGATCCCCATGGGCCCCCCGCTGGTGTGGATACCGGCCACGGCCTGGCTGGCCTGGAAGGGCGATTACACTTACGCGGTGTTCCTCGGTGTATGGGGCACGTTCATCATCAGCGGCGTGGACAACGTGCTCAAGCCGTACCTGATCAGCCGAGGCGGCAACTTGCCGCTGGTGATCGTGCTGTTGGGCGTGTTCGGCGGGCTGATTGCCTTTGGCTTTATTGGCCTGTTTATCGGTCCGACGTTGCTGGCGGTGGCCTACAGCCTGTTGACCGATTGGAGTGCGACCCAGGCCCAAGTTCGCCGCGAAGACAAACCGCTGTAGAGGACGGGAGGGCTGCCGTGCCGCTCTTAAGCTCGGGGCAGCCACATCACGGCGGTCAAGCCGCCGCCGGGGGTTTCCTCCAGGTTCAGGCGGCCACCCAGGCGCTCGACTGCGTCCTTGGCAATCGTCATGCCGAGGCCGACGCCGCCGGAGTTGCGGTTGCGTGAGCCTTCCAGGCGAAAGAACGGCTCGAACACGGCCTCACGTTTATCCGCTGCAATCCCGGGCCCGTGGTCAATGACACGAATGACCAGGGCTTCGCGGCTGTCGCTCAGTTCTATGCGCGCCGTACCGGCATAGCGCAATGCGTTGTCGATCAGGTTGTTAAGGCAGGAACGCAGGGCCATCGGCTGCACCTGCAAGGGCACGCAGGTGCCGGAAAATTGCACGTCGGAACCCTGGTCCTGGGCGTTTTCACTCAGAGATTCCACCAACGCCTGCACGTCGAGCCAATGCCGGGTTTCGCTGGTGCGTTGTTCATGCAGGTAGCTCAGGGTGGCGTCGAGCATGCCGATCATGTCGTCCAGGTCCTGGCGCATCTGGCCTTGCAGCTTGGTGTCTTCGATCTGTTCCAGGCGCAGTTTGAGGCGTGACAGCGGGGTGCGCAGGTCATGGGAGACGGCGCCAAGCATGCGTGCGCGCTGGCTGACTTGTTCGCGGATGCGTTTTTGCATCAGGTTGAAGGTCGAGGCGGCCTGGCGCGCCTCACGGGGCCCGGACTCGTCCAGGGGTGGGCTGTCGAGGTCGAGGCTCAAGCGCTCGGCGGCGGCGCTCAGGCGCTGGATCGGCCGGCTCAACAGTTTGGCACCGTACCAGGCGGCGATGATCAGCGAGATAAACTGGAACGTCAGCGGCACCACCGGGCCACCAAACCAGGGGCGACGATGCCGGTGCAGGGGTTTCATCGTGCCGTCCGGCTGTTCGACGAAGGTTTCCTGAGGCGGTGGCGGTGGCGGGCCGTAGTGGTGAAACCAAAAGAATGCCAGCACATGGGCCAGCACAATGGCCACCAGCAATACACCGAACAGCCTTCCGAACAGCGTATTGAAGGTGGCGCGCATTAGCCGATGTCTCGGGCGTCGAACAGGTAGCCTTCGCCACGCACGGTCTTGATCAATTGCGGAGCTTTGGGGTCATCCCCCAGCTTTTGGCGCAGGCGCGAGACCAGCAAGTCGATGCTGCGGTCAAACGCTTCGATGGAGCGCCCCCGGGCAGCGTCCAGCAATTGTTCGCGGCTCAGCACGCGACGTGGGCGCTCGATAAACACCCACAACAGACGAAACTCGGCGTTGGACAGTGGCACGACCAACCCGTCGTCGGCCACCAGTTGGCGCAATACGCTATTCAGGCGCCAGTTGTCGAAGCGGATGTTGGCGCGCTGCTCGGTGCGGTCATCGCGTACTCGGCGCAGGATGGTCTGGATGCGTGCTACCAGTTCACGGGGTTCGAACGGTTTGGACATGTAGTCATCGGCGCCCAGTTCCAGGCCGATAATGCGGTCGGTGGGCTCACAACGGGCGGTGAGCATCAGGATCGGGATGTCCGATTCAGTGCGCAACCAGCGGCACAGCGACAGGCCGTCTTCACCCGGCAGCATCAGGTCGAGCACCACCACATCAAAGGTTTCGGCTTGCAGGGCCAGGCGCATGGCGGCACCGTCGGTCACGCCGACGGCGAAAATATTGAAGCGCGCCAGGTAATCGATCAGCAGCTCACGAATCGGAACATCGTCGTCGACGATCAGCGCGCGGGTATTCCAGCGCTTGTCTTCGGCGATCACCGCGCCTTTTTGCTCTTCATTTACAGAGACGGTAGGGGTATGCATAGTGCGATTATCTGCCTGGGTTGTTGCTGTCAGCATAGGCGCCCAGCTCCTGGGCTGTAAGTGCTGGACGGGCGGTCATGTGCGCGAGGCTAGAGGCGGCGCGTGTTGGGGGCATGTCGTGAATGTATCAGCTCTGACACAATTCGCCTGAATGGCGGCTGTAGCGTGGTTGAACAGTATTTACCGATCATCGGATCCCGCAACGGCGCTGCTTGCGCTACAATCCGCGCCGATTTCGACTTGCCTGAGAGCCCATTCCAATGTCCGTCTGCCAGACTCCTATCATCGTCGCCCTGGATTACCCCACTCGTGACGCCGCACTGAAGCTGGCTGACCAGTTGGACCCGAAGCTTTGCCGGGTCAAGGTCGGCAAGGAACTGTTCACCAGTTGCGCCGCGGAAATCGTCGGCACATTGCGTGACAAAGGCTTCGAAGTATTCCTCGATCTGAAATTCCATGACATCCCCAATACCACGGCCATGGCGGTCAAGGCCGCTGCCGAAATGGGCGTGTGGATGGTCAATGTGCACTGCTCCGGCGGCCTGCGCATGATGACCGCCTGCCGCGAAGTGCTGGAGCAGCGCAGCGGCCCTAAACCGCTGTTGATTGGTGTCACCGTGCTGACCAGCATGGAGCGCGAAGACCTGGCCGGTATCGGCCTGGATATCGAGCCTCAGGAGCAAGTATTGCGCTTGGCGGCCCTGGCGCAGAAAGCCGGCCTTGATGGTCTGGTGTGCTCGGCGCTGGAAGCCGAGGCATTGAAGACGGCTCACCCGTCGCTGCAACTGGTAACCCCGGGGATTCGTCCGGCGGGCAGTGCGCAGGATGACCAGCGTCGTATTCTGACGCCACGCCAGGCACTGGATGCAGGTTCTGACTACCTGGTGATCGGTCGCCCGATCAGCCAGGCTGCGGACCCGGCGAAGGCGCTGGCGGCAGTGGTTGCCGAAATCGCCTGACCGGTTTGCGGTCAACTGTGGGCGCCGGGCTTGCCTGCGATGCAGGCAGCTCGGTCCTACAGTGCTATTGAGTTGATGCTATTGCCGGCAAGCCAGCGTGCGCATCGACCTTGCCCAGACCCGGTTCCGGGGTCTGTCAGCTGACCTTCAACACCAGCTTCCCAAAGTTCTCGCCGTTGAACAGCTTCATCAACGTCTCCGGGAACGTTTCCAGCCCCTCGACAATATCTTCCTTGCTCTTGAGCTTGCCCTGCGCCATCCAACCGGCCATTTCCTGCCCGGCCGCAGCAAAGTTCGCCGCATGGTCCATCACCACAAAGCCTTCCATGCGCGCGCGATTAACCAGCAATGACAAATAGTTGGCCGGGCCTTTCACGGCTTCTTTATTGTTGTACTGGCTGATCGCACCGCAGATCACCACCCGCGCCTTCAATGCCAGGCGGCTGAGCACGGCGTCGAGAATGTCGCCGCCGACGTTATCGAAATACACGTCCACGCCTTTGGGGCATTCGCGCTTGAGGGCGGCAGGCACATCTTCGTTTTTGTAGTCGATGGCGGCGTCGAAGCCCAGTTCATCCACCAGGAACTTGCACTTGTCGGCGCCACCGGCGATGCCCACCACGCGACAGCCTTTGATCTTGGCAATTTGCCCGGCAATGCTGCCGACCGCACCGGCGGCGCCGGAAATCACCACCGTTTCGCCAGCCTTGGGGGCACCGGTATCGAGCAGGGCGAAGTAGGCGGTCATGCCGGTCATGCCGAGGGCTGACAGGTAGCGGGGCAGAGGGGCGAGTGTCGGGTCGACCTTATAGAAACCCCGTGGCTCGCCCAGGAAATAATCCTGTACGCCCAGCGCGCCATTCACATAGTCGCCGACTGAAAAGTTCGGATGGTTTGAAGCAATCACCTTGCCTACGCCCAGCGCCCGCATCACTTCACCAATGCCTACCGGCGGAATGTAGGATTTGCCCTCATTCATCCAGCCACGCATGGCCGGGTCCAGGGACAGGTATTCGTTGTGCACCAGCACTTGCCCGTCTCCCGGCGTGCCGACGGGCACTTGCTGGTAGGTGAAGGTTTCCCGCGTGGCCGCGCCGACCGGGCGTTTGGCGAGCAGGAACTGGCGGTTGGTCTGGGCAGTCATGGCAAGAACTCTTCAAGAAGTGGATCTTGATTGATAGACCTTGAACGGCCTGGGGGCAAGGTTGTTAGAGGCGGGCGAATGCCTGCCGATAGGCGTGGATGATAGTGGCGCCTGCGGTCTTATCACTGCGATTCATGCAGCCCCAACCGGCCTTCTGATAGTGCTGACGCGCCCGCTGCGCCGTTGGCTAGACTCGGCTGACGGCTATTTCTTGCATAGGACATCCCCCATGAGCATGACGTTTTCCGGCCAGGTCGCCCTGGTGACCGGCGCCGCCGCCGGTATTGGCCGCGCTACCGCGCTGGCGTTCGCCGCAGAAGGCTTGAAGGTAGTGGTCGCCGACCTGGACGTGGCGGGCGGTGAGGGCACGGTTGCGTTGATCCAACGGTCAGGGGGCGAGGCGCTGTTCGTGCGCTGCAACGTCACCCTTGATGCGGACGTGCAGCAATTGATGGCGCAGACCGTCGCCGCTTATGGGCGCCTTGACTATGCCTTCAACAACGCCGGGATCGAGATCGAGAAGGGCAAGTTGGCCGACGGCACACTGGACGAGTTCGATGCAATCATGGGCGTCAACGTCAAGGGCGTGTGGTTGTGCATGAAGTATCAGCTGCCGTTGTTGCTGGCGCAGGGCGGCGGGGCGATCGTCAACACCGCATCAGTGGCGGGGTTGGGGGCGGCACCGAAGATGAGCATCTATGCCGCGTCCAAGCATGCCGTGATCGGCCTGACCAAGTCGGCAGCCATTGAGTACGCGAAGAAGAAAATTCGCGTGAACGCGGTGTGCCCTGCGGTGATCGACACCGACATGTTCCGCCGTGCCTATGAAGCCGACCCGCGCAAGGCAGACTTTGCCGCCGCCATGCACCCGGTCGGGCGCATTGGCAAAGTCGAGGAAATCGCCAGCGCCGTACTGTACCTGTGCAGCGATGGGGCCGCGTTTACCACTGGCCAAGCGTTGGCGGTGGATGGCGGCGCGACGGCTATCTAGGACTCAACGTCACGCACTCTTCGAAAAGGCCAGGGACGCTGTGGGGCGTTTCCATGGCTGGCACAAGGCCTCGTCAGAATGTGTATCAGTAGGTAAATAAGTCAATAAAATCAATACTTTAATAAATGTTGGCGACCGGTTTTACCGGGCTTCTGTGCTTAACTGTTTGGGGTAATAACAGACAGTTGAAGTGAGTGGCTCATGGATTTAGGGATCGATCGACAAGCCCTTGTACCGGTGGTGCAGCAAATCGTCAGCGCGGTGGCGCAATGGATACGCCAGAGCGGCGCGAGCCCCGGCACGCGCCTGCCATCCATCCGGCAAGTGGCCCTCGATAACCTGCTCAGCCAGTCCAGCGTGGTCGAGGCATTCGAGCGAATGGTGGCCCAGGGGTTATTGGCCTCAAGGCATGGCTCGGGATTTGTGGTGGCCCAGCCGCCTGTTTCCCTTGAACGCCAGTGGTACGAGGGCGCGGAGCTGACGTGGGGCGCCTTCGTCGAAGGCCCGTTGGGCGAGTTGAAGCTGGGATGCGGCTGGTTGCCGGACGCGTGGCGCGAAAGCGACGACCTCTGTTATGCGCTACGTGAAATCAGCCGTACCGACACCGCCGGCCTCTTCAACTACAGCACGCCACTGGGGCTGCCGGCGTTGCGTGAGCAACTGCTCAAGCGCCTGACGCAGATAAAAGTCGCCACTCACCTCGATTGCATCCTGACGACCCACGGCGCCGGCCACGCCCAGGACCTGTTGATACGCACACTGCTCAAGGCCGGCGACACCGTGGTGGTCGAGACGCCGGGCTATGCCAACCTCTATCGGCAGTTGGAGCGCCACGGCGTTACGTTGCTGGAAGTCCCGCGCACCGTGGGTGGCCCGGATATTCCGGTGCTCGAAACGCTGCTGCAACGCCATCGCCCGCGGTGCCTGTTCATCAATTGCCTGTACCACAACCCCACCGGTACCAGCCTGTGCCGTGCGATAGCCGAGCGGCTGCTGCAACTGGCGCGTAGCGAAGACTTCCTGATCATTGAAGAGGACGTCTACGGCGACTTGCAGCACGCCAGTTGCACGCGCCTGTCGGCGTTACCCCACGATGGCCGGGTGATCTATGTCTCGAGTTTTTCCAAGACCCTCAGCAGTGCGTTGCGCGTGGGTTACGTCAGTGCCGGCGCGGCGATCATTGCGCAAATGGCCAGCCTCAAGACGCTGACCGGCATCGGCACCTCGCGTTTTGCCGAAGCGGTGGTCGCCACGCTGCTGACCAATGGCACCTACCGCAAGTGGGTGCAGCGCCTGCGCAAGCGCTTGAACACGCAAATGGCCGCGACCCTGCAGGTGCTGGAGGATGAAGAGTGGGAAGTGTTTGCTGTGCCCGCCGGCGGTATGTTTGTGTGGGCGCGGCCTGGCATAGGCGATCGCTCACGGTTGCAGGCCTGTGCCCGGCGACTCGGCGTGTTGTTGTCGCCCGGCGCGCTATTTAACCCAAAAGGTGAAGCCAGTGACTGGCTGCGCATCAATGTGGCCTATGCTGATGATCAGCGCGCGCTGGCGTTGTTCCGCGCCATGGGGCCTGCAGGATCGACCTCGACCATTCTGAAAACGACGAGCATGTAGCTTTTTGCCATTATTGTGGCGCCAACGTCTTGTGCCGGTGGCTCGTCGTTGCGAATCTCCCAGCATGGAAACCAGGCTTGATGGCATTTGCCATTCCAAGAGGATTCAAGTGCAATGATTTCGGCCGTGCAACGACGTTTTGCCAACCTCGGTATGGCGAAAAAACTGGGCTTGGGCTTCGCTCTGGTGCTGCTGTTGACTGCACTGGTGGCGGCCATTGGCGTGTGGTCCCTGCAAACCGTGGGGCAACGTTTTGAAGGCCTCAAGGCGATGTCTTCGCTCAACAGTGGCTTGCTCAAGGTGCGCTTGATCGAGCAGGACTACGCGCTGCACGCTGACCCCAAGGCTGTCGATGCCCTGCATGAAAGCGTCGATGCCCTGGCGGCCATGGCGGCCACGCTAAAGGCGCAGTCCGCCGCCAACGTGCCGGCGATGAGCGATGTTGAGCAGGCATTGGCCGCTTATCGCAAGGCGTTCGACGAATTTGTCGAGTTGACCCAGACCAAGGACCTGGCCTTGGAGATGGCCAGTTGGTCGGTGTCCAGTGTGGCCAATAACCTTGACGTGCTGCAGGCCGGTTTGGCCGATGATGGGGCCTATGGCCTCAAGGAAAGCCAGGGTAAGGACGGCGCCGAGTTTATCGCACAGGCTGGGCAAGTCAGCCAGGTGTCGCGGTTGATGCTGCAAGCCATGAATGAAGCGCGGGTGCGCCTGGATCAGAGCCGCAAGGCGGATGCCGACAACGCTGAGCAGGGCAAGATCGAGCAGGCCGACGAGGCCCTGGCTCAGGTCGAACAGTTGAAAACGGCGGTCAAGGATCCGGGTTACCAGACCGTGCTCAACGAAGTGTCCGGGCATATTGCCGCGTTCAGCGAAAAACTCGGCGAGTACACCGGGCTGCTGGCCCAGGAAAAAGTCGTCTACAAGCAGTTGCATGACCGCGCCGATCAGGTGGTCAGCCGGGTCAACCAGGCCTACGACGCCGAAGACCAGTCGATGCAGGCACAGTTGAAAAAAAGCGCGGTGCTGATCATCGGTTCCTCGGCCTTGGCCTTGCTGGTGGGGTTGATTGCCGCATGGGTGATTACCCGGTTGATCGTCGCGCCCCTGCGCAGTGTGATCGCCGTGGCCCGGCAGATTGCCGCCGGGGACCTGAGTGGGCGCATGGAAGTCAGCCGTCGTGATGAGATCGGCCAGTTGATGCAGGCGATGCAGCAGATGGGTAACGGCCTGAGCCAAATGGTCAGCGGGTTGCAGGCGGGGATCGAGCAATTGGCCAGCTCGGCGCATTCACTCTCCAGCGTCACCGAACAAACCAATGTTGAAGTCAGCAGCCAGAAGGAAGAGACCGAACAGGTCGCCACGGCGATGAACCAGATGACAGCCACGGTGCATGACGTGGCGCGCAATGCCGAAGAGGCTGCGCAAGCCGCGCAGACTGCCGATGACAAGGTTGAAAGCGGTCAGCAGGTGGTGCGCCAGAGCCTGCAGCGCATTGAATTGCTGGCAACGTCGAGCACCAGTGCCAGCGCCAGTATCGAGAGCCTGAGTGCGGAAATCCACCACATCGGCACCGTCTTGGGCGTGATCAAAAGCGTGGCCGAGCAGACCAACCTGCTGGCGCTCAACGCCGCCATCGAGGCCGCCCGCGCAGGCGAGCAAGGCCGCGGCTTTGCGGTGGTGGCTGATGAGGTGAGGGCGCTGGCCAAGCGTACTCAGCAATCGACCGAGGAGATCGAGCGGCTGGTCAGCACTTTGCGCAGTGCGGCGCAGTCATCGGTGCAGCAGATCCAGCAGAGTGGCGAATTGGTCAAGTTGGCGGTCAGTGATGCCCTGGAAACCGAAAGTGCGTTGGGCAGCATCGCTGTGGCGGTGTCATTGATTCAGCAAATGAACCAGCAAATTGCAGCGGCGGCCGAAGAACAAAGCTCGGTGGCTGAGGAGATCAATCGCAGCGTCACCAGTATTCGCGCGAGCGCCGATCAATCGGCGCTGAGCATGCAAGGTAATGCCGCGTCGAGCATTCAGCTCGCGCAGTTGGGGGCTGAGCTCAAGGGCATGGTGGGGCACTTCCGCCTTTGATCGTGCCGTGTTGGCCGCGATCAAAGGGCGCAAGGGCGATCAGGCGTTGTTGGCGAGGAAGGTCAGCAGCGCTTCGTTGACGAAGTCCGGGTTTTCCCGAGCGCAGATATGCCCGGCCTCTGGAATCAGGATCAGGCTGCAACCGATCAGCTCGGCCATTTCCTGGGACTCGGCGGGTGGCCGAGGCTTGTCCTGTTCGCCGCACATCACCAGGGTCGTCTCAGCGTTCAGGTGTGGCAGTTGATCCAGCACGTCGGCACGGCTGAAGATCAGGCGCCCCAGGGGCACGATGCTCTGCAGCAGGCGTTCTTTGGAAAACGCTTGCAGGGCCTTGCGGAAATCCTGATACAGCGCCGACTCACGATCGATACCCGGGCGGAAGAAGATCGGTGCGACCACATCCAGCAACGGTTCGGGGATGGCGCCAGCGTCTTCGATCATCTTGAACAGCGAGAAATAATACTGACGCGTGGTCTCGGGCTCGGCGCCCAGGTAGGTGTCCATCAGTATCAGGCTGTTGATGCGCTCAGGTGCCCGCAATGCCAGGCGTGCGCCCCACATGCCACCGACCGACAGGCCCACCAGGTTGACCTGAGCAATGTCCAGTTGGTCCAGCAGGGCCAGGGCCTGGCGCGCCAGGTCATCCAGAGAGTGGGTCTGGGCCGGTAGCGGGCCTGACTCACCGTGGCCCCACAACTCGGGGACGATGACGCGGTATTGTTGCGACAAGGCGTCAATCTGCGGTGCCCACATGTCGCGGTCCCACAGGTAGCTCGAACCAAGGAGGACGACGGGGCCGGTGCCCTGGTCGACATAGTGCAGCGGTTGTCCATCAATCACGGCAACAGGCATAGCAGGCCTCTAACTTCACGGAGTGAGGGGCACTTTTTTACGCTAGTCGGGGGCGGGGGGATAGGTGCAAAGTGATGGCATGTGCCGAGTAACTCGCCACATGCCAGGCAGGACGATCAATCGTAGATGGCTTTCTTTTTCCACTCCGCGTCGGCATCGACTACTTTCAGGCCTTCCGTCAACTCGTTGACTTCATCCTCGGCGGGCGCGCTGTTGGTCAGCACCGTAGAGTTGGCGCGGGCCAGTTGACTCTCGAGCAATTGCAACTGCGCGCTATAGAGCACCGGCTCCGGCTGTTTGCGCAAGTACTGTACGCCACGCTCGAACGCCAGGCGTGCCTGGCCGGGCTGGCCTTGTTGCAGGGCATGCTGGCCGAGGTTGTTGAAGAACTCGATGTGCAGCAGCACAAGAATATGGCGAATTTCCTTGATCCAGTACTTCGCCTCGTTGGTCGGCAGGAAACCGTCCTGGGCGGCGCGAGTGACTTGACCATGCAAGGCTTCCAACAGGAAACGCACGTCCTTGGCCTTGGCTTCGGTCTGGATCGGCGCCGGCGGGTTGGTCACCGGAATGGATTCGCCCTGGCCGATCAGCGCGTTCAACTCAGTGATACGCGCTTTAAGCGGCGCGCTGGACTTATTGAGGTTCAACAGACGCTGGTTGACGTTGAGCTCCAGGCGGGTCAGCAACAGCTTGAGCTTCGGGGTCATCAACTGGCCGGGGAAGGTCTCGGTGATTTCACCGCAACGACGCAGCCGGTCGTTGAGTTCGATCTCGGTGCGTTTCTTTTCCAGTTTGTTGTTTTCCACCACGTGGTTCATGTAGCCAATGGCGATCAGTATTGCGATCCCGGCTACTACCAGCAGGGTGATCATGAGTGGTGTCACCGGTGTGACCTCTTTATGGGGTTTACTGTGGAGTGTAGTGACTGGACCATCCGGCGGATAGGACTGTTCGACCAGTTGCCAGGTAGTTTCTTCTATATAGGCAAAGGCGCGCTGTATAGATGCACATTGCCATCATTTGCTGGGGCGAACTATAGCGCCTTGTCGGGCGCCAGAATATAGGCGTCAAAGCCCGGACGGGCAGATTGCCCGCAAAGCCCTGGAAAGCAGGGCGAAGTCATTGATTTAAATAAATTTATCCTTGGGGGTTGACGACCTTTCAATCCATCCATAGAATGCGCGCCACTTACAGCGTAAAGCACACAGCGAAACGCGGTAGGGAGTGAATGTTGTACGTGTGTCCCCTTCGTCTAGTGGCCTAGGACACCGCCCTTTC
>PJQF01000235.1_pt1 | contig 24132 bp, 21 predicted proteins | sample 1503741 | NCBI WGS metagenome assembly PJQF01 (sample SAMN07775949, study PRJNA414020) | Biofilm metagenome, whole genome shotgun sequencing project. | isolation source: biomolecule (vanillin) treated reverse osmosis membrane biofilm | place: India: Nagpur | collected 2017-03-21 | reverse complement strand
GCTCTTCCGATCTATGGCTGTACGACCGATGCTACGGTTACCGTTACCCAGAATACCATTCCGGTAGCAGTTACAGCAATCACACTTCCTCGTACACATTGCGTATTGTTGAATGGATCCGCGAATGTTACCGGTGTTACAGTTGGAGGGACAGCAGGAGTGATCGGTGAATTTAGTTATAATTGGACCAGTTTAATAGGTCCATTTGCTGGTGCAAATTTGAATGGAGTACTGGATGCTGGTGATTATACGGTTACTGCTACAAAGAACAGCATCGCGACAAGCCGTACAGCATTTGGTTGCATAAGCGCACCGCTTACGGTAAATGTGTTGAAGGAACAGGTTTCACCAACGATTAATTTCGCATCGCTTCCAAGCACTTCTTGCGATACTAATTTTGATGGACAAATCACTGTCAACGCGACAACTTCATCACCTCAACCAGCTGTGGCAAATTCAAATTATGATTTTGTGTGGACGGCCAACCCTGGAGGCGGAGTGGTTGTAGCAAACGCGTTGAATCAAACGAGTCCATACACCACCCTAGCTGGCGATAAAATCGGAGCAGGTACCTATACAATCCGCGTCACAAATTTGGCTAATCAATGTTTTATGGATGCCTCATTTGATGAGCAATCAGCCCCTGGTTTAATCGAGATAATTAAGACTACGAAGATAGATCAGCTTATTTGCAATCCGGATGGACAGATCACGGTTAATCATGTCTCTGTGAATGGATCTGTTGATGCTAATCACAATAACTTTACATTCGATTGGTACCAAACCTCAACCACCAATCCAACCATACTGAGTGGGACAAATGAAGATCTATTGGATAAAGTCAAATTCCCTACCATTGGAAAGGGAATCTATTTCGTGACTGCGAAACGCGTGGCAGGTATATCAAAAGGCTCCGGATGTATATCCTCACCAGTTAGAATTGATATTGATGACTTGCATGTTAACCCGACTATTGCTGCCGCAACGGTCAATCCGGATGTGAACTGTGCGGGCGCAGCAGGTGCAGGAACTATTCAGATCAATGAACCTACTCCTGCGAACTTTACGTATTCATGGTTTACAGGAGATGATACTTCTGGAGCACCCGTGTTGACAACAGCCGGTGTGAATGGAGAAATCGCACAGGCACTTCAGGAAGGTAAATACACCGTGCAGGTTAGAGACAACGCAAGCAATTGCGTGTCGATAGAGCGCTACACGATTCAAAATAATCCTACTATTGTTTCATTCAACTCTGCTGGGTTCACTGCCCCAGCTATCACTACTTGTAACTTAGCTACGGGGGTGCCGGTAAATGGATCAGCAACGATTTCTTCTATTTTAGAGAATAATGTGGCGCAAGCTTTGGGTAATTATAATTTTGTTTGGACGGATGCTACTGGAACTGTTCTGCAGAATAGTAATGCAACTGTATTAAACAACCTGCCTCCAGGTTCCTATTTTGTAACGGCCACTAATACTGTTTCCAACTGCGTTGCTGACTTTGGCTTTAATGTAGATGATAAGACAATTGGCACCACTACAGTTACATTGGCCAGCTTTATTCAACCGGAACGCTGCGTTGATCCAAAAGATGGTTCCTTAACTGCGTTAGCCAGTGGAACGGGCGCCTCCTATGCCTACGAATGGTTTGCGGGAGATCAGCGACCAACACCAGCAGGCGGGGTTGTAGCAAATACAGCGACATTGGCGAATGTGGTAGTTGCACCACCTCAAACGGATGTCACCTTCACCGTGAAGGCAATAAATAATAGCAATAACTGCTGGGCCGTTGATGCTTATACAGTGCCTGAAATTAAGAATACGGTTATTCTGAGTACCAGCGCTTCCCCATTAACCTTCTGTAAATTTAATAATGGGGAAGCGCTTGCTACAGTGGCTAATGACTTAAAGGGTGATTATAATTATTTATGGAGTGATGGGGATTTATCTAAGCCAATTCCGGATTTTATAGGAAGTGATTATGATTCTTTAGCAGCAGGGTCTTATACCGTGGAGGCGATTGATAAAGTTGATAATTCATGCAAAGCTAAGGATAAAGTTGTGGTAGTTACTCAACAAACCTTCCCGGTGGTATCTGCTCGCGTGTTGCAAGATTTAACGATCTGTGATCCTACTCAACCCGATGGTGTAGCCAGCGCAGATGTGGCAGGTGATCTGATTCACTATACTTTCGATTGGTTTACAGGCACAACCACTACAGGTGTTTCTTTTTACACGGGTTCCGAGGTATCAAGACTAGCGGCAACGGACTATGCTGTATTGGCTAGGGAAAATACAACTGGCTGTTCTGCTTCTGCAACGGTGAAAGTAAAAGAGAATTTCGCTATCATTCCAGATCCAACTATCGTAAAAATATCGGATGTTACCAGTTGTAAAAAAGACAATGGTGAATTATCGGTTTCGGTAGGGGGAGTAACGAAGGATTATATTTTTGATTGGGCGAATGGAACCTCGGCACCTCCACCTATTGATTTTACTGGTGAGTTTTATAAAGATTTAAGTATCGGTAGTTATACGGTCATTGCTACCAGCCGAATTACCGGTTGCGTTTCCAAACCCAAAACTGAATCGATTAAGAAAGATCAGATATTCCCTAAAATGGATTTCTTGATTCAGAATGCTTCGTGTACAGAAGCAAATGGATTCATTACAATTTTAGTTCAAGATGATTTACCAATAGATAGTGTTACTTGGTTGCAGAACGGTGCTGTGATTGCGGTAGGGCCTAATTTGCAAAATGCTCTTTCCGGTACCTATCAGGTTTCGATTATTACTACAGAAGGCTGTGAAGTTATTCAGGATATTTTCTTACCTGCCGACATTCAACCATTCAATGGAGTGTCTCGCACCGATGATAATCTAAATGATTTCTTCACGATTGATTGTATCGAAAATTTCCCAAACAATCATGTGGAAATATATAACCGAGCGGGCACGAAAGTTTACGAAGCAGACGGATACAATAACCTGGATGTAATTTTTGAAGGTAAATCCAATCAGGGAATCAGTATAATGGGTACTAACCTGCCGGCAGGAACTTATTATTACATCATTTCCAAAGGAGATGGATCAAATCGATTAGCAGGTTATTTGGAATTGGTGGATTGATGTTGGTACTTAGCTGTTAAATATTAAACTGTCAGCACCTTTTGCTAGGAGTTGACAGTTTTTAAATTTGTGTGTAATGAGATTTCGATTACTTGTTATTGTTTTGTTTTGCTCCATCACCGCAAGTGTGAAAGCTCAATTGTATCCTGTTTTCTCTCAGTACTACTTTAACGAGCTCATGATCAATCCTGCTTTTGCAGGGGCCCATGTTCAATTTAGTGCAACCGCCACCTATCGAAACCAATGGATCAATTTTCCGGGTGCACCCAGAACACTCTCCTTTACCGCGCACAGTTCATTCTTTAAAGGTAAAGTAGGCCTCGGCCTGATGGTCAATGAAGATAAGATTGGTAGCTATGCCAATCAGGACATTACCATGAGTTATGCCTATAAAATCAAGTTTCCAAAAGCAACATTGTCATTTGGTATTCAAGGGATGCTTTACATGATTAATGCGGATTTCAGCTCACTAAAGTTGAAGAGTACAGGTGACCCTGAGTTTGTGCCCTACAATGAAGTAGTACCCAACGTAGGTGCTGGCTTGTATTATCATCGCAAAAACTTCTTTGCTGGCTTCTCCGTACCGTATCTGATCAATAGCAAGTTTACTTCTTCCGGATTGCAAACTTCCGGAACGGGACTTGAACAATTTAGAAATTACTTCCTACGATCGGGAGCCATTTTTAAACTTACGACCAACGGAAACATCAAAGCCAATCCATCAATTATGGTTCGTTTCCAAGAGGGACAACCGTTATCCATGGATTTAAACAATTCGTTTATTTTTTATGACGTATTCAGTGCTGGTGTTTCTTATCGCAGCGGTGACGCCATCATATCAATGGTAAGTCTGAAGCTTTCAGAAAAGCTATACTTCAACTATTCATTTGACTTTACGTCCTCCGGTTTAGCGCCATTCTCCAGCGGCACACAAGAGATCATGATTAACTACCGGGCAAAGATCACCTCGGCACATAAAAACCTCGGTTGTCCTACCTACCACAACTACCGCGAGTAAAACAGATTCAAATCACGATTATTAGTCATTCCTGATTACCTTTGAGGGTTTATTGACTCTTAATACTTTGTTTTCAGTGAATTTTGCACCTCAACTCGATGAAATAAAGGCGATTCGATCGGTATCCAAAGCAGCAGATCGCCTAGGTGTACAAACATTTGTGGTAGGCGGATTTGTTCGTGACTTGATTCTTCACCGGCCTTCTAAGGATATTGATTTTGTTTGCGTGGGAAGCGGGATTGCCTTAGCACAGGAGGTGGGTCAGGTATTGGGTGAGAAACAAGTTACGGTTTTTAAGAATTTTGGAACAGCCAATATTAAGCACCACGATTTGGAGTTGGAGTTTGTTGGTGCCCGCAAGGAGTCATACCGAAGCGAATCGCGTAAGCCTATTGTAGAAGATGGAACACTTGAAGATGATCAACTGCGCAGAGATTTCACAATCAACGCCTTGGCTATTAGTGTGAATGAGGCTACCTATGGCGACTTAGTAGATCCGTTTGGAGGTGTTCAACACTTGAAAGAGAAGTTAATCAAAACACCACTAGGTCCGGACATTACCTTTTCGGATGACCCGCTGCGGATGATGCGAGCGATTCGTTTTGCGTCTCAACTTAACTTTGATATTGAGGCAGATACTTTTGAGGCGATTGCTCGGAATAAACACCGATTGAAGATTGTATCGATGGAACGCATTTCGGATGAATTGAATAAGATCATACTTTCATCGGTGCCTTCTTATGGATTTAAGTTGCTTTTTCAAAGCGGCTTACTCAAAGAGTTCTTTCCAGAAATGGTGGCCTTGCATGGTGTGGAGTATCAGGATAACAAAGCACATAAAGACAATTTCTACCACACGCTTCAGGTGTTGGATAATGTATCTAAAGTCTCGAACGATCTATGGCTTCGGTGGGCCGCTATTTTGCATGACATTGCGAAGCCTGCCACCAAGCGTTTTGATAAAGAGGTAGGATGGACCTTTCACGGACATGAAGATAAAGGGGCTCGTATGGTACCGGGTATATTCCGTAGGATGAAGTTACCCATGAACGAGAAAATGGACTTTGTCCAAAAGCTGGTACGATTGCATTTGAGGCCTATCGCGTTGGTCAAAGAAGTAACTGATTCTGCCGTGCGCAGGCTGCTTTTTGAGGCGGGGAATGACTCAGAAGCTTTAATGATGCTTTGCCGTGCCGATATCACCTCTAAGAACAGTGAGAAGGTGGTGAAATACCTCAAAAATTTTGAAAAGGTACAACAGAAAATGATTGAGGTGGAAGAGAAAGATCAAGTTCGTAACTTCCAACCGCCTGTTACTGGAGATGAAATTATGGCCATTTTTGATATTCCCCCCGGAAGAGTGATTGGGGATATTAAAGATCAAATAAAAGAGGCTATTTTAGAGGGCTCAATTCAAAACAACCGCGAGGAAGCGTATGAGTTGATGTTGCGCTTAGCGTCCGAAAAAGGATTAAAATTAAAACTAAATCAATAACCAATTCTCTATTTATGATGATACGTAGTTTACTTGTTATAGTTCTTGCCTTCGTAGCCACTACTGGCTTTGCCCAGAAAAAGAAAAAGAAAGATGAGCCAAGAGCGATGGAGGAAGTGCCAGCCGCACCAACGACCACACCCGCACAAACCCCTCAGCCTGTAGCCAAGGATACGCTCCCAAAGATCAGTCCGCTAACCCAGCATTTTGCACGTAAATATGCTACGGCTGTGCAATGGAATGATTATGAGGTGGCCAAAGACGCATTGTATGATTTGATTATTGAAAATCCTCAAAATGATTCACTGATTTTTGATTTAGCGTTGTTCTATTATCAAAATCAGAAATCAGCTTCGGCTGTATTAGTTTCTAATGAATTATTGGCTCGTAATCCTAAAAATTTAGGTGCTCTTGAAATTGCAGCTGGAGGGTATGAGGCATTGGGCGTTCTGGATAAAGCCTTGCAAAGCTATGAAAGCCTATACCTGCTCACCAATAACATTGGAACGATGTATAAAATGGCGTTTTTACAATACCGCTTAAAGCGCTACAAGGAAAGTGCAACTTCGGCAGATATCATTCTTGCCAGCAAGGAAGTAGAAACCTTAAAAGCCTCATACACAGGTGCTGACAATAAACCGAAAGAATATCCGATTAAAGTTGCAGTTATCAACCTGAAGGGAATGATCGCACTAGATCAAGGCGATAAGGTAGGAGCGAAGAAGCTGTTTGAAGAAGTATTGGCAATCGCGCCTGATTTCACCTTGGCCAAGGAAAATCTGGCGAAAACGAAGCCCACAGCCAAATAGTATTAAATTAAAAAATGCACTTTCTCCACTGGGAAAGTGCAACCTTTTCCGGTACAGTCGGTCTTTGTAATTGAATAGCATTTACTTGGAGCAGCCGGTATTACATGTTCACCAAGAGCTTATTGATCGATGTCGTCAGCACGATCGGAGGGCCTATCATGAGATATACAAACTGTACCACCGCAGTATGTATAACACGGCTTTGCGTTTTATGCGCGAGGAAGAAGCTGCGCAAGATGTAATGCAGGAAGCATTTATTAGCGCCTTCGAAAATCTGAGTTCCTATCGCGGTGATTCTGCGTTTGGTGCATGGCTCAAACGGATAGTCATCAACAAAGCTATTACTCATCTGGGCAAACGAAAAATGGAGCGTTTGCCGGAGGATGAACGGTGGGATGTAAAGGAAGAAGAGGCCATAGATATTTTCGAAGGGTTTCCCTTTACGGTTGAAAAAGTGCGCAAAGCGATTTATGATTTGCCGGACGGTTATCGCAGCGTACTTTCGCTCTACTTGTTAGAAGGATATGACCATAGCGAAATTGCAGAGATTATGGGTATAACCGAATCCACTTCAAAATCGCAGTTCAATCGTTCGAAGAAGAAATTGAAGGAGCTACTGCAAGGTAAATTATCAAGCAAATAACTGAATCGAGACAATGAAAGATTCACTTAAAGATTTTATTGATCAAAACCGGGATGCGTTTGATGAGGCCTCACCCAAACGTTCAGCGTGGTATAAAATTGAATCACGATTACCAGCCAATCCGAATTCGCTTTGGAACTCCGTTTCGCTTTGGCGCTCGGCAGCTATCGTTTTGTTAGGACTTACTGCATTCCTGGCAGTTAAAGAAAACATCAATCCGGCTAAGAAGGAAACAGCTAAGATCAAAGGCGATTTTCACGACCTCGAAGTATTCTACAGCGACCAGATTCTGCAAAAGAAAGAATTGGTGAATCAGTATCAGTTACAAACAGGTCTCACCGAAGATGAGGTGACTCAAAATATTCAAAAGCTGGAAGCGATGTATCTGGTACTGAAAGATGAAATGGAAAAACGACCATCGCAAGACGTAAAAGACGCACTTGTTTTGAATTTATTAGTGCGAATTGATCTTTTAAATCAACAATTGAATAAACTGGATCAGGCAGATTCTTCTTCCGAGAAGAAGCCTTCAAGTATTTAGTATTCCGAATACAATTCAAAAGTTTCCTTTGCGGAATCGTAAAGTTTTCCCTCTTCGCATTTCAACACTCGTGCCGGGAATTTCTTGATCAATCCGTAGCTATGCGTAGCCATCAATATGGCTGTTCCGCTCTTATTGATTTGTTGGAAGATCTTCATGATGCCGTGTGATACTTCCGGATCCAGATTACCGGTTGGTTCATCAGCAACGAGTATCACCGGCTCGTTGATCAACGCACGAGCAATCACCACACGCTGTTGCTCACCGCCTGAAAGTTGATGAGGATATTTTTTCTCGACTGCACCCAATCCCACATTCATCAATACTTCCGCCAATCGGTTTTTCATACGCGCATTGTCCTTCCAGCCGGTGGCCTTCATCACGAAAAGTAAATTTTCTCCTACAGTACGATCAGCCAGCAGTTGAAAGTCCTGAAAGATGATCCCAACCTTCCTTCGCAGCATGGGCACTTGATTGCTTTTAATACCACGAATGGTAAATCCGGCTATGCTGATATCACCCTGACGCAAGGGTAAATCGGCATACAAAGTTTTCAGCAGCGAAGATTTACCTGAACCCGTGCGGCCGATGATAAAGACAAACTCGCCTTTATCCATCTCAAAGCTGATGTCATTCAAAACCGTATTCTGATCTTGAAAAATACTGGCTTCTTTTACGCGCAAAACAGGGTCGGTAGAAAACATAATGGCCTTGGCTTGTTTAATTATCCGTTGGCTTTCTTATGATCCGCCAGGAATTTCTCCAAACCACTGTCAGTCAATGGATGTTTTAGCAAAGCCATAATCACGTTGAGCGGACAAGTAGCCACATCGGCACCGATCTCAGCACATTTTATCAAGTGAATGGTGTGGCGGATGCTGGCTGCTAAGATTTCGGTTTCGTAGCCGTAGTTGTTGTAGATCAATCGAATCTGAGCAATCAGGTCAAGACCGTCTTGCGAGATATCGTCCAAGCGTCCAATGAATGGTGATACATAACTTGCTCCGGCTTTCGCGGTAAGCAAAGCCTGACCCGGTGAGAAAACCAACGTGCAATTGGTTCGGATGCCCTCGCTGGTGAATTTCTTAATGGCTTTTACACCATCCTTAATCATAGGCACTTTCACCACAATTTTGTCATCAATCTTAGCCAGTTCTTTTCCTTCTTTAATGATGCCTTCAAAATCGGTCGCAATTACCTCTGCGCTCACATTGTTATCGACAATATTGCAGATGGCTTTGTAGTGCGCCATTACCTTTTCTTTGCCGGCAATGCCTTCTTTGGCCATCAGAGAGGGGTTGGTAGTTACGCCATCCAAAACGCCTAAGTCGTAGGCTTCTTTAATTTCGTTGAGGTTGGCGGTATCAATAAAGAATTTCATGTAGAATAGATTTAGTGGTTGCCTGCAAAGCTAATAGAATGAACGCTGTGAAGGAAATAGAATTATCGGGAATGCGGATGAGGCTTGTGAAGAAGCCTATCGGGAGGGCAAAAAAAATGGCAAACCGAACATCGCACCGCTACAACCGCCTACCCTTGCTACCTTCCGGTCCTGGGGGAGTTCAGCAGGAGCTGGTCGTGCCAGTTTGCCGTTGCAAAGATAGGATATTCAAAGCAACCCCGCCAAATAAAGATTAAACTCTATCGCATTTACTTCCACAAAGCCATCTTCCTTCAAGTCATCGAAGATTTGACTGTCCAACTCGATGTTGCGTAATTCCGCCCCAGCGGCTGTTACGGTTAACTCGCTGCCGATCATGTGGATGGGATTGACTTTCACGATAATTTTTGCTCCTTCCAGTTCTTTTTTGAAATATTGGTGCACGATGTTGTTGCTTTTAGCCATATGACTTTACCGGAAAGATTTGAAACGGAGCGACTGGTGTTACAGCGGCTAAGGTACGAAGATGAGCCGGAGATTTTCTATACCTACGCCAGCAAGATCGAGTGCACCCGTTATATGAGCTGGCCTACGCATCAAAGCCTGAAAGACACTCGTGCATTTTTGAAGTATGCTGTCAATGGCTGGCGTGCGGGGGTTGATTTTTCATGGAGCATACGACTCAAAAGCTCCAACCGATTAATCGGAAGTTGTGGAGTGATTAATGACAATGGCAAAATTCAGTTCGGATATGTGTTAGGCCCCAATTATTGGGGGCAAGGCTACGCTACCGAGGTGTGCCGAAAGCTTTTAGCTTTATTGAAGACTATTCCGGAAGTATATCGCATCAATACCTTTGTGGATATGGATAATGTGGCCTCATCGAAAGTATTAAAGAAGTGCGGTTTAGAGGAGGAGGCTGTTTTATTGAAGTGGTTCCGTTTTGTCAATCAAGGCAATGAACCCAAAGATTGTGTGTTGTACAAGTTGCCATTATAGCTCTCTTTGCAGGCTTGTTAGGCTAATCTTTCCAAAGAATTTTATCGGTGCTCTTTTTTTATTTGTCACAAACAGTGTATTATTGCCCCATAATTAGAAAAACCAATGGGTAGAGGAGATAAAAAATCAGCAAAAGGTAAAAGAACGATCGGATCGTTCGGTAACACCAGAAGCAGAAAGAAAATCAAAGCACGTTTAAAGCGCGTGGCGAGTGTAAAGAAATCGGCTGTAGCTGGTGCTGACGAAAAGCCAAAAGCAAAACGCGTAGTTAAAAAGAAAGAAAGCGCTGAATAATGAATCAAAATTCAAACAATATGATGTGGTGGTGGCACGGTTCTGAATCGGATCGTTGCTCGACTATGTTATAATTTTTTGAATAATTAATAATATAAGCCCGCTCCGATCCATCGGGGCGGGTTTTTTGTTTTTAAAGTACTTAGTAATTATGATTTATCAATTACAGACTTCAACTAAAAATATGCTGGCCGATACACTCACGCCAGTGAATATCTATCTCAAGCTGCGCGATGTGTATGCCGGTAGTATTTTGTTGGAGAGTTCGGACTATCACGGTAACGAAAACAGCCTGTCATTTATCTGTTGCGATCCGATTGCTTCTTTTGTGGTGAAGGATGAACAGATTTATTCTCGATTTCCTGACGGAAATGAAAAAACATTGCCCATCACTCAAGGCGCAGAAGTATTGCAGCAGTTTGAAGCATTCCGTCAGGCGTTTTCGGCTCAGGAGTTAGATTCTAAATATCCTTTTACAGGGATGTTCGGTTATATGACCTACGATTCGGTTCGCTATTTTGAGAAGGTAGATATTCAACCTTCGAAAGAAGGTATACCGGATATGGTTTATCAATTGTACCGCTATGTGATTGTGATCGACCATTTCAGCAACCGACTCAGTTTGTTTGAAACCAACTGGACAGGCGAAACAGATCGTGTGTCGGGTTTGGATAGATTAGAAAAAATCATTTACAGTAATCGCTTTTCTACGTTTCAATTTCATCAGGAAGGAGGGGAGCAGAGCAACCTGACGGATACGGCCTTTATGAAAATGGTGGAAGAAGGAATTCGTCATTGCCATCGGGGCGATGTGTTTCAAATTGTATTGTCACGCAGATTTGCCACTCAGTTTAAGGGAGATGAGTTTAATGTGTATCGGGCGCTGCGCTCCATCAACCCATCGCCTTATCTTTTCTATTTTGACTACGGCAGTTATAAAATCTTTGGCTCTTCGCCCGAAGCGCAAATTCAAATCAAGGGTGGTAAAGCTAATATCTACCCGATTGCCGGTACATTCAAGCGCACGGGCAACGATCAGGAAGATGCTGCACTTGCCGAGCGCTTATCGCAAGACGAGAAAGAGAATTCCGAGCATGTGATGTTGGTCGATTTAGCACGCAACGATTTAAGTCGCAGTGCCGAACAAGTGAAAGTGGAAGTGTTTAAAGAAATTCAATACTACTCACACGTCATTCATTTAGTTTCAAAAGTATCAGGTCACTTACGTGAAGGAATTTCTCCGTTGCAACTTTCAGCAGATACGTTTCCGGCCGGCACCTTATCCGGTGCGCCAAAGCCCATGGCCATGAGTTTGATCAACAAATATGAAAACATCAGTCGAAGTTTTTATGGCGGTGCCATTGGTTTCGTGGGATTCGATGGAACGGTTAATCAGGCGATTATGATTCGTACTTTTTTAAGTAAAGGAAATCAATTGATTTTTCAGGCTGGTGCCGGTGTGGTGGCGAAATCTGTTCCGGCCAGCGAAATGCAGGAAGTGAATAACAAAGTAGCGGCTTTACGCAAAGCCATTCAAATGGCGGTTCAATTATAAAATGGTTATGAAGATTTTAGTTTTAGATAATTACGATTCATTTACTTACAATCTGGTGCACATGTTGCGCGAGTTGGGTCATGCTCCGGCCATTTTCAGAAATGATGAGATTGCACTCGAGGCAGTGGCTGCGTATGACAAGATTTTGTTATCTCCGGGGCCCGGCATTCCCGATGAGGCGGGCATTTTAAAGCCACTGATCGCGCATTATGGAAAATCGAAAAGTATATTCGGAGTTTGTTTAGGTCATCAGGCCATTGCGGAAGTATTTGGTGGAACGCTTTTTAATATTCCTAATGTGCTGCACGGTGTTACATCACAAGCGAATATTGTTGATCAAGATGAAATTCTTTTCCGGTCGGTGCCGGATGGATTTCGGGTTTGTCATTACCACTCGTGGGCAGTGAGCGAAAAGAATTTGCCTTCGGAATTGAAAGTAACAGCTACCAACAAAGATGGATTGATTATGGCTCTGAGACATCAGTCGTTGGATGTGCGGGGCGTGCAGTTTCATCCTGAGTCAATTATGACTGAGCATGGCATGACGATGATGAAAAATTGGTTAGCAAATTAATGTAGGAGACATGAAGCATGTATTGACCGAATTAATTGAACACCGCTCGCTATCGAAAGATACGGCTCGTCAAGTATTGATCGATCTGGCATCGGGCAAATACAATCCGAGTCAGACCGCCTCGTTTATGACGGTGTATATGATGCGCGGAATTACCATTGACGAATTGCAAGGCTTTCGCGATGCGATGTTGGAGTTGTGTATTCCCGTGCGCATCGATGCACCTGTGATGGATGTGTGTGGCACGGGGGGCGATAGCAAGAACACATTCAATATTTCTACACTAAGTTCATTTGTAGTCGCTGCCGCAGGGCAGCCGGTAGCAAAGCATGGCAACTACGGGGTATCGTCTGTTTCGGGGTCTTCCAATGTCTTGGAATATTTTGGTTATCAATTTACCAACGATGTGGACGAGTTGAAACGAAGCATCGACCGCGCGAATATTTGTTTTATGCACGCACCGCTTTTTCATCCGGCTATGAAGAATGTTGCGCCTATCCGAAGGGAGTTAGGAGTAAAAACATTCTTTAATATGCTAGGCCCGATGGTGAACCCCGCTTTTCCCACCCGACAATTGGTAGGTGTGTTTAATTTAGAATTAGCTCGTCAGTACGGATATCTCTATCAGCAAACCAACAAGGATTATGTGATTCTTCATTCATTGGATGGTTACGATGAAGTATCACTAACGAGTGCATTTAAATATTTCTACAATGGTGGAGAAGTGTTGGCACACCCACACGATTTACAACTTCCAAAGCTGACGGCTTCACAATTGCAAGGAGGAAACACCGTAGAAGATTCAGCAAAAATTTTCATGACCATTTTGGAAGGCAAAGGTACAGCAGATCAAAACGCAGTCGTGATTGCGAACGCTGGTATGGCGTTGTATTGCGGACATCAGAAAGAAGGATTGGATGCCGCATTGGCCAAAGCAAAAGAAGCATTGGAATCAGGACGTGCGTTGATGAGTTTTAAAAAATTGATAGATAAAAAATAGCGATGGATATTTTAGAAAAAATTATTGCCCACAAATACCGCGAAGTAGAAGAGCGAAAGAGTTTGTATCCGGTAAAGTTACTCGAACAAAGTATCTTCTTTGCTTCGCCCGTGGTTTCGTTAAAAAAGTATGTGCAGCGAAAAGATAAGTCGGGGATCATTGCGGAGTTTAAACGTAAGTCACCTTCGAAAGGAGTGATCAACTCAGCGGCTTCGGTAGAACGAACTTCCATCGGCTACATGCAGGCGGGTGCTTCAGCTCTTTCCATCATTACGGATAAAGAATTTTTTGGTGGAACCAGCGATGATCTTACCACTGCACGTAAGTTTAATTTCTGCCCCATCTTGCGAAAAGATTTTGTGGTTAACGAATATCAAATCATCGAAGCCAAATCGATCGGAGCGGATGCCATTCTTTTGATTGCTGCTGCGCTCACACCGGCACGCCTGAGCGAGCTTGCTAAAGTGGCGAAGGGATTAGGCTTAGAAGTGCTGATGGAAGTACACACCAAAGAAGAGTTGCAAACGAATTTAGAAGCTCCCGTTGATTTGATTGGTGTGAACAACCGAAATTTAAAAACTTTTGACGTGTCACTGGAAATCTCCAAAACATTGGCTCCTTTCATACCTAACGACAAGGTAAAAGTTTCGGAGAGCGGTATTGATTCGGTGCAAGCAATTTTGGATTTGCGTACGCATGGTTTTGAGGGTTTCTTGATGGGACAGAATTTCATGCAAAACAATCGACCTGATTTGGCGGCACGTGAGTTTATCAAAGAACTCAACAAAGCAACACTAGCTTAAAACAGAAATGAAAGAGCTCGCGGTGAAAGTATGCGGAATGGGGGAACCTGAAAACATTCAGGCGGTAGCTCAATTGCCGGTCGATTTTTTGGGATTTATTTTTTATGCGCAATCACCGCGTTTTGTAGGTGATCACTTTGAGTTGCCGTCAAACTTGCCGGATGCTGTAAGGAAGGTAGGAGTGTTTGTGAATGAGCGTACCGAAATCATTTTGAGCCGTGTTCAACAATATGACTTAGACTTTGTTCAGTTGCATGGGAATGAATCAGTAGCTCAGTGTGAAGAATTGTTTCGCTTGCACGTTTCGGTGATCAAAGCATTTTCAGTCGATGACAAATTTGATTTTTCAACAACAGTTCCCTATGAGCCCTTTGTTAGCTATTTTCTGTTTGACACAAAAGGAAAAAACTACGGGGGTAATGGTGTCAGTTTCAACTGGAATGTGTTACGTAAGTATCAGCAGCGGGTTCCTTTCTTTTTAAGTGGTGGCTTGAATGAATCGAATGTGGCGGATCTTTCTCAATTGAAAGATTTGAACTTGTTCGCCATTGACTTAAATAGTGGTGTGGAAGTGGAGCCGGGAAAGAAGAGCATTGATAAAGTTACAGCAGTGATTTTTAAAATAAGCAGTATTATTAAACAGTAACGCACGAATGAAATACCAGGTAAACGAGAAAGGCTTCTACGGACAGTTTGGTGGTGCCTACATTCCGGAAATGCTATATCCCAATATTGAAGAGCTACGCCTTCAGTATTTGCAAATCATTAATGAACCGTCATTTCAGACTGAGTTTGATCAGTTGTTGAAGGATTATGTTGGCCGACCAACCCCTTTGTTTTTTGCCAAACGGTTATCTGAGAAGTACAAAGCCAAAATCTATTTGAAGCGCGAAGACTTATGTCATACGGGTGCGCATAAAATCAATAATACCATCGGGCAAATACTGGTCGCGAAAAAACTAGGCAAGCAAAAGATTATTGCAGAAACAGGAGCGGGGCAACATGGCGTAGCCACGGCTACGGTGTGCGCACTGATGGGTATGGAGTGCATTGTTTATATGGGGCAACTCGACATTGAGCGCCAACGACCCAACGTAGAGCGTATGCGCATTTTAGGTGCGAAGGTAGTGCCTGCTACCAGCGGTAACATGACGTTGAAAGATGCAACCAATGAAGCCATGCGCCATTGGATCAATCATCCAACCGATACACACTACATCATTGGTTCGGTGGTGGGGCCGCATCCCTATCCGGATATGGTCGCACGGTTTCAGTCAGTGATTAGCGAAGAAATCAAGAGCCAATTGATTCATGAACTGGGTAATCCTTTCCCGGATTATGTGATTGCATGTGTTGGTGGTGGCAGTAATGCAGCGGGAGCATTTTATCATTTCTTGAATGATGAGCATGTAAATTTAGTAGCAGTAGAAGCAGCCGGTAAAGGAGTTGATTCAGGCGAGTCTGCAGCGACAACTGCGTTAGGTAAAGTGGGTATTTTGCATGGTAGTAAATCGTTGTTAATGCAAACACCCGATGGGCAGGTGATTGAACCCTATTCTATTTCTGCCGGTTTGGATTATCCCGGCATTGGTCCATTGCATGCACACTTGTTTGAAACTGGACGCGTTCAATTTCTTTCGGCAACAGATGACGAAGCCATGAATGCGGGTATTGAATTGAGTAGGATGGAAGGAATTATTCCTGCGATCGAAAGTGCACATGCTTTAGCAGCACTTTCACAGTTGTCGTTGAGTGTAGACGATGTGGTGGTGATTAACCTCTCCGGACGTGGAGATAAAGATTTGGAGACTTATATCCGCTGGGGAAAATATTGAGTTTGTCATGTGTTAATTATTCAAAATGAAGAATCGCGTTATTTCATTGTTTGAGAAAAAGAATAAAAACATCCTTTCGGTTTTTTATACAGCCGGCTTCCCGACATTAAATGCTACAAAGGAGATAGCAGAGGCATTACAACAGGGCGGAGTGGATATGATTGAGTTAGGGATTCCGTTTTCTGATCCGGTGGCCGATGGACCTACCATTCAAGCAAGTAACAAAATCGCTTTGGACAATGGCATGACTGTGCCTTTGTTACTGGAGCAACTCAAAGAAATTCGCAAGACTGTTTCGGTTCCAATTTTGCTGATGGGTTATCTCAATCCGGTGTTGCAATATGGTATCGAACGTTTTGTGAAAGATGCAGCCGCTGCCGGAGCCGATGGTTTTATATTACCCGATTTGCCTTTGGACGAATATTTAGATTCATGGCAATCGCAGGTGGAGCAACATGGTTTGGTAACTACGTTTTTGATTTCACCTACAACCTCGGAAGAACGCATTCGCAAAGTAGATGCGGCTACGAAAGGATTTATTTATGCAGTTTCTTCCAGCAGTACTACGGGTACACGCGCAGGCTTTGACGAAGAGCAAGTGGCCTATTTCAAGCGATTGCAATCCTTGAATTTATCAAACCCCTATTTGATTGGCTTTGGTGTTTCCAATAGCGAAACGTATCAAACAGTTTGTGAATACGGTCATGGTGCGATTATTGGCAGCGCATTTATTAATCAAATGAAAAATTCCACTAATTTAAAGCTTGATAGTACTCATTTTTTACAGTCGATTTTAAATTGATGCGTTTTTTAATCTGCTTAATTCTGACCTTTTGTACAGTTGATGGGCTTACGCAAAGCGGTGTTTTTACCGGTTCGCCTATCACCGATACTATTCCGGCAGAGATTCTTTCGGGCATTCGTTCGCGTCTATCTGCACAAAAGAAAAAGATTGCTGAAGGCAAAATCTATAAGGCTTCATTTGTTGCCAATTTGTATGAAAAACAAACAGAGGAATTGATTAAGTTCTATAATGATGATTACTTTATAACAGAGGGGCCACTTTTTCATTACCTAGATGATATACTTCAAACAATTCTCAAGAATAATCCCCAATTACCTAACGAGGTAAGAATATTTCCATTTCGAAGTTCTGCACCCAACGCACTGACATTTTGGGACGGTACAATTGGTTTTACCTTGGGTTTGTTAGCTAAGATGGAGAATGAAGATCAGATTGCATTTGTTATCTGTCACGAGATGGCGCACTATTACGCCAACCACCATTTCAAAGGAATTCAAGAATATACTCGGACTAACTTTGATCCAGTGCTGGAAAAGCAGTTAAAAACGATTAAGCAAGGGCAATATGAAACTTATACCAAATACAAAGAATTAATGAAGCAATTGGGATTTAGCTTTAGCCGACACAGTCGTAAACATGAAATTGAGGCAGATTCACTCGGGCTTACATACCTCATGCGTACTTCCTTTGGCTATGCAGGTTCTTATCAGGTTATGTCTATTTTAGATAGTGTAGAAGAAAAAAGCTTCCAAGCAAAAATAGATATAGAAAAGTATTTTCAGTTTGAGAAATATCCCTTCAAAAAAGCATGGCTAAAGTACGAGAAGTCATCGTTTGCACATAAATCGCCAGATGATGAATTCGGTAATTCGGACACGATGCGCACCCATCCGGATTGCAAAAAGCGTCTTACTCGACTAAGGCAACAAGTAGCATCAAGCTATTCCTATGTACGTGAGACACCTGCTACTAATTCAGCTATAGCGTTGTCAGTGGCTAAGCGGAGCGCGTTTGAAATGATTGAATCGGAATATCATTTTAAAAACTATGGAAAGGCCCTCTATTTTTCGTTAGAAACCTTAGAGCAATATCCGAAGAGTAAGTTTATTAGTGCAATGGTAGGTATGAATATGTTTCGGATTTACCAAAGCCAGAAAAATCACATGATGAGCAAAAGTGTGCCATTGCCGAATACTCATTATTCGGAACCCTATAATCGCTTTTTGTCTTTTTTGCATAATCTCCGATTGACAGAAATGGGTTCACTGGCTTATTATTATGTTACTGCTCAGCCGGAAGATTATTTTGAAAACGAAGATTTCCTTTACGCATTTTGGCTGGTTAGTCATTTTCAATTGTCTGAAACTTCTCACCGACTAATCAATGATTCGTATCTGGAAAAGTACCCTCAAGGAAAATACAAAACTAAACTAAACGAAAAACTAGAATGATTATGAAATTAAGAATGGGATTGGTGTTGCTGCTTTTTAGTCAGTTGGTACTAGCGCAGAATCTTACTCGCAACGATGTGTTGAAGGTAAAGATTCGTAGTACTGGAGTGATTGAGCAACGTGGAGAAGTTAAAGGCTATTTCTACTTTTATAGTTTAGAGAAGAAAAAGAATTACATGAGCAACTACCTGCTCAGTGTGGTCGATGAAAATTTGCAGGAAATTAATTCTGTCAATATTGTCCGTCCTGATTCGTACGATTTAATTGAATCTTCCTACAACGGAGAAGCTTTTGTATTTATGTTTTTTGACCCACGATCGAAGGTGATTGAACTTATTGCTTATGACAATGCGTTAAAACAAATTGGGTCTAAATTGGAGCAAGTGCAGGGAAAAAAATCGCTAGCTGTTTTTCAAGCAATAGCATTAGGAGGCGCGGCCGAACAGCGTTATTTAGTTCCTGTCAACAAAATCGGCTTTGTTTATTATTCGCAGTCAAATGCAGACAAAGAAAACTACACCATTAATTATCTTAGTAATTCATTAACGGTGAATTGGAAAGATCAATCGCTTATTAAAAAGCGCACCCCTCGCGAAACGGCCACAGAGGGATTCCTAAGTAATGGTTACATCGGGTCTCTTATTTTTAAACCTACTTCTTCAAAAGCTAAAAGCTTTACGTATGATTTACTAGTAAATGACTTGGCAACTGGAAAGAATGTATTTCAAGCGAATCTTTCAACTGGACTATTTAATATTACTCCCAATGATTTAAATTATGATTCACTCAACAAACAAGTAGTTGTTTTTGGTGAGTATTTTGCCAAAGATGATCAACAGGCAAAATCACAAAGTTTAGGTTTTTGTTATGTAGCTTACGACCTTAGTGGAAAGATTGTTTTTTCGAAAACAATCTCTTGGGCCGATATTAGTCAGCAAGCTCCTGTTTCTAGCTCCGGTAAATTTGACGGTTTAAACACGAATGTTCTTTTTCATGAGTTCGTTCGGACAGCGGATGGTAAAATATTTGCAATTGGCGAACAATACAAAAAAGTATTGAGTGGAGCTGGCGTTGGTTTGCAAATTTTAAGTGTTGCAGCCGCGGCTGCTACTGGTTACTATTCATCAAATGCCAGTTCAGTACAGATGAATGTATATAATATGGTCGTATTTCAGTTTTCTTCAGATTACAAGCTGGAGAAGGTTCATATTTTTGAAAAGAATAAAAATCAGATACTACTTCCGGCCGGAGCTACCTACATGTCTACCAAGTTGCTTTCTTACTACGTAAAAGCCACTGGAGGTTTCGATTATAGCTACACACAGAAATTACCAGATGATGCGTTTACATTTGTCTATTTGGATTCTGATCGTAAAACATACAAAGGAATTTTAGGGGCGGTAGTGTACACCCCGGAGAAGACATTTACGGTCGATAAAGTCATGATGACTAAAAAGTCTGGTGAGTATGCGATTGTACGAGCTAAGTCCGGATATTTTCTAATTATGGAGTATTTCAAAAAGGAGAAGAAATTAGAGATGAGATTAGAAAAATTCAATTATTGATATGATCATACAGTTAGAAGAAAGTGTTGGCCACGCTCAGAAAGAGACAGTTGTAAAGCGAGTTGGTGATTTGGGTTATAAAGTCAACGAAGTAAAGACACAAGCTGCCACTTATCTAATCGGTATCGGCAAAAAGGAGTTTGATATTCGCTTGCTTGGGAGCTTGCCAGGCATTGCTGATATCCATAGAGTATCAGACGATTACAAATTAGTCTCACGCAAGTGGAAAGTCGATCGCTCGAAAGTGGATTTGGGTGATCAGGTTTTTATTGGAGAGGGTTCACTTGCAATTATGGCCGGACCTTGTTCAATTGAGTCGGAGAAACAAGTAGATTTAACCATTGCCCACTTGCTCGAGAATGGTGTACGAATCATGCGAGGTGGTGTATTTAAGCCACGCAGTTCACCTTATGCTTTCCGCGGTCTTGGTATTGATGGTTTGAAAATGTGGTATACGAAAGCGCGTGTTGCAGGTATTAAAATCATTACCGAAGTAATGCAGGTAAGTCAGATTGCTGAAATGCATGATTACATCGATGTATTTCAAGTGGGTGCCCGCAATACGCAGAACTTCAATTTGCTGGATGAGTTGGGTAAAGTGGATAAACCGGTGATGATCAAACGCGGTATTTCAGGAACGATTGAAGAACTTCTTTATTCTGCTGAATATGTTTTCGCGGCTGGCAATGAAAAAATCATTCTTTGCGAAAGAGGGATACGCACCTATGAAAAGGCAAGCCGCAATACAATGGACGTAAACGCAATACCTATCTTAAAAGAGAAGAGTCATTTGCCCGTAGTGGCCGATCCTTCCCATGGAATTGGTGTGCGCGATTTCGTAGAGCCGGTTGCATTAGCAGCTCTGATGGCCGGTGCCGATGGAATTATCTATGAAACACATCAGAAACCGGATGAAGCATTGAGTGACGGTCAGCAAACACTGGACTTCAATGAATCGAAGAGATTGATTACACGCCTCAATCAGGCGTATGCTCTACGCGAATCATTTTAAAAGGGAAAGTTCGGTCGCTTTTTCTTTCGCTGATTCGGTTAAAATCCATTGAAGAGCATCTTCGATTGTTTTAAAGAATTTGATGCGGCCTTGATAAAATTCGATCAGTTGTTTTTGATACAATTCAAAATCGGCTGGCTCATTTTCTTTGCTGATCACATACGCCAATCGCTTCAGTGCGGTACGTTTCATTTCATTGGCAAATGCAAGGCGTGCGAGGTTGTATTCTTCGTTGTCATCATCCGCTTTGGTCCCTTTTTTGATTTCGGCAATCCAATTGGGACAATGATGTGAATTATTGAACTCTACGCATCGCTGAAAAAACTCTTTGAATTCACTGACATGTAACGCGCGTTTCCAAATGACGAACGTGGTGTTGACAAATGCATCATAATATAATTTCCCCCACTCTTTATCCATGATGATCTGATGATCAGGATTGGTCGCATTGGGAATGATGATACTGATCTTCGAACCAACTCCCGGTGTACTTTCAATATCTACTTTTCCACCCAAAGATTCTGTCTGAAGTTTCACCAGAAAAAGTCCAAGACCTTTACCATCTACATGTGTGTGAAATCGTTTGTACAAGCCAAATATCTTCTCTTTGTATTTTATCAAATCAATACCAATGCCATTGTCCTGAATTTGAAAACAGATGCCTGCACTCGTTCGAAAGGAACGAATTTGGATTAATGGCTTTCTTTCCTCTGACCGGTATTTAATGGCATTGCTAATCAGATTGTAAAGAATGCTATTGATCATCGGCCGAACGGAGTACAAGTCTGTTTCCTGTAAAGAAATTTCAAACTCTACCCGGTTGTCATCAATATTCTTTTGAAGTAGCAATAGAATCTGGTCTAACTCTTCTTTTACCTTCACACGTTGCTTGATTTTTGAAATCGCATTGCGAATGTCAATGATATTGCTCAAGTCTTTGATGGTGGTGTCTAAAGTAGCGACTGATTTCTGCAGGTGTTCAAACAAGGTTTTGTTTTGTTCAGACAACGTTGATTTATCGGCTAAGATCATCAGGCCCAACAAGCTGGCCACGGGGCCGCGCAGATTGTGCGACACCGTATAAGAGAATTGTTGCAGATCGTTATTATGTTGAATCAGTTCTTCATTGGTTTGTACCAGTTGATTATTTTTTGCTACCAGTTCGTTGTTCAAATTAAAATTCTCTTTTTCCAGTAGTTCACGTTGCTGATTGATCAATGCATTTGCCTTTAATACCTCATTTTGTTGCAGCGACAATGCTTTAATTAAATCTTGGTTTTTGTTTTCTGAATTCTCAAAGCTGATCTTTAAGAAATAAGTGCTTCCATTCAAGATGGCGAAGCTGGCGATGAAGATTACATTGAGAAAGTAATAGTTCGGTCCAGTAAATCCAAGTTGGTAGTATCCGACTTGAAAGTAATTGTGAATTGGATCAAATAAAATAAGAGCGGTAAGGTTAACGATGACTGCGGAAATCCAGAAGCGTTTTTCTTCCAGCCGAAAGACAATAAACGGAAGTACAGAAGAGCATAAGAGAGTGACCCGAAAGATGACGTATTGTAATTCTTCCAGCCGTGTGAACTCAAACTTATCGAATACCGAAGTGATAACCGATGATACGCTAATGATGATTGCCACCATCCAACGACTCGCATTGTAGTGACCGCCCTGATTAAGTGCCAAGGGTACCAAGAAGAAGATGGCGAAACACAGGGATAGCTTAACGGATAACAAAGGGCCGAAAAAAGCCAAGCCCCCTAAAAACATAATCAGCGTAAACCCCGATATCAGTATGCTTAACTTATTGGTAATGACGATATACCGGTGTATTTCATTATCTAAAACATAGGGAACTCCCAGTTGGGATGCTTTATTGAGAAACTTCATTGCTGCTAAAATAGCATTTACTTGCTAATAATGGCCAATTTTTTTGCACCCCTTACGGGTTGATGTATCTTTGAATTTTTGCTATTTAAATCGATTGAGATACTATGCCATCCCCTGATTTTGTACTGGATAAAAACACACTTCTGAGGGCTTTTGAACTGATGTGTACGGCACGTACCATGGCGCAGTGGTATGACGATTATAAAGAGGTATGTGCCAAATATGTCCATAGCACTTCACGTGGGCACGAGGCCATTCAGTTGGCGGTAGCCTTTCATTTAACAACTCACGATTTTGTTTCTCCCTACTACCGCGATGAGTCTATTCTTTTAGGGCTTGGCTTGCAGCCCTTCGAACTCATGCTCCAGTTGATGGCCAAGAAAGATGATCCTTTTTCAGGGGGGCGCACCTACTATGGTCACCCATCTTTACGAAGAGAAGGGTTTCCAATCATTCCACATCAAAGTTCGGCTACTGGCATGCAGACTATCCCGGCTACCGGAATGGCGCATGGCGTTGCCTATCTTGAATCACAGGGATTATTGAATTCAGAGACGAAGCCGGTAGTTATCTGCTCGTTGGGCGATGGATCGGTTACCGAGGGCGAAGTGGCTGAAGCATTTCAAATGGCGGTGCTGAAAAAACTTCCGATCATTTATCTGGTACAAGACAATGATTGGGGTATATCAGCTACCGGAAAAGAGATGCGCGCTATGGATGCGTATGAGTATGCGTCCGGCTTTAAAGGGTTGCATCGTATGCAGGTAGATGGTGCCGACTTTGAAGCGAGTTATGCGGTCATGCAAGAGGCATTTCGATATGTTAGAACGAACCGATCCCCAGTTCTCGTTCATGCAACCTGTCCGCTGCTGGGTCACCATACTTCCGGTGTGCGGAAAGAATGGTATCGGGGAGAGAACTTAGCGTTGCAATCCAAAGATGATCCAATCGCAAAGTTAAAGAACCGCTTGCTAGAATTAGGTGAAAAAATTGAGTCGCTGATTGAGTTGGAGACAAAGGCCCATCAACTAGTAGAGGCTGATTATCACAAAGCAGTTGCCGCACCAGATCCGGATTTGGCGGATTTTGATACGCATGAGTTTGCGCCTACCCAAATAACCGAAGAGCAAGGGAACCGTGCAGGGAGTGGCGAAAAGGTAACAATGGTTGATGCTGCGCTTCATGCCGTAGATGAAATTCTAAGACGTTATCCGGAGGCTATTTTTTACGGTCAGGATGTGGGTGCGCGATTGGGTGGTGTATTCCGTGAGGCCGCAACGCTTGCGCAAAAATATGGCGATGCGCGTGTGTTCAACACACCTATTCAAGAGGC
>PJQF01000074.1_pt2 | contig 24164 bp, 19 predicted proteins | sample 1503741 | NCBI WGS metagenome assembly PJQF01 (sample SAMN07775949, study PRJNA414020) | Biofilm metagenome, whole genome shotgun sequencing project. | isolation source: biomolecule (vanillin) treated reverse osmosis membrane biofilm | place: India: Nagpur | collected 2017-03-21 | reverse complement strand
ATGGTAGTGTGGGGTTTCCCCATGTGAGAGTAGGTCATCGTCAAGATTAAATTCCGAAACCCCATTTGCGAAAGCAGATGGGGTTTTGTTTTGGGCGGGCGGAAAGTGCGAAGAGGTCCACGACAAATTTGCACAGTTATTTCTGAACCAGACCACTAGAATAGGCACCTAACCTTTTTTAGAGCCAGAGCCCTACTATGCCCGATCCGGTTGATGCCCTTGAGGTGTCGGATTTACCACTGGACGATCTAGTGGCATGCCATGAGTGTGACTTGCTGATGCGCAAACCCGTGCTCGCCCTCGGCGAAAAAGCGCAATGTCCGCGCTGCGGCTACGAGCTGTACGCTCATCGCCACAATGTCGTCGAACGTAGCCTCGCGCTGGTTCTCGCGGCGCTGTTGCTGTACATCCCCGCGAACTTTCTTCCCATCATGAAGCTCAATCTACTCGGGCAGTCCTCAGAGGACACCGTCTGGAGTGGCGTAGTTGGCTTGTTCGACACCGGCATGCAGGGCGTCGCAGCTGTAGTGTTTCTATGCAGCATGGGCATTCCCTTGCTCAAGTTGCTTTGCCAATTGGCGGTGCTGCTCAGTATTCGTTGGAAAATCGGGCGTAGTTACGGCCTGCTGCTGTACCGCATCTACCACCACATGAAAGATTGGGGAATGTTGGAGGTCTACCTGATGGGCGTACTGGTAGCTATCGTAAAACTTGCCGACATGGCCTCCATCACGATTGGCCTGGGTTTGGTCTGCTTCGTCAGTCTATTAATGGTTCAGGTTCTGCTTGAGGTGGTGATGTCGCCGCATCAGATCTGGCAAGCACTGTCAGGGGAAGATGATCATGCGGGCGATTGATGCGGGCATTCTGATCTGTACCGAATGCCACGAGTTAAACAAGCAGCAAGCAGATACCGATGAGCAAATTTGCACGCGTTGCGGTGCGCTGATCCATGCCCGCCGTCCCAACAGCCTTACCCGCACCTGGGCATTGCTGATCACTGCCGCAATTCTATATATCCCCGCCAACCTGCTGCCAATCATGACCATCAACTCATTGGGCCAGGGAGACCCCAGCACCATTATGGCTGGCGTGATCCAACTGGTGCAGCACGGTATGTTTCCCATCGCCGCCGTGGTATTTATCGCCAGTATTCTGGTGCCGACATTCAAGCTGGTTGGCATTGGCCTGCTACTGTTCTCGGTGCAGCGTCACCAGCCGCTCTCTGCACAACAACGCATTGTGATGTACCGCTTTATCGAATTCATTGGGCGCTGGTCCATGTTGGATATCTTCGTGATCGCCATCCTGGTGGCGGTCGTAAACTTTGGACGGCTTGCCAGCGTCGAGGCCAACCTCGGCGCAGCGGCGTTCGCCAGTGTGGTGATCTTGACGATGCTTGCCGCTGTAACTTTTGATCCCCGACTGATTTGGGATAACACGGAGTCGGACGACGACCATGAGTGAATTGCCTAAAGCTAAAACCCGCCCAGCCTCCAACTGGTCGGCCATTTGGGTGTTGCCCCTGATTGCTCTGATCATCGGCGGCTGGCTGGGATGGCGTGCCTATTCCCAACAGGGCATCGAGATCCAAGTGCGCTTCGAAAGTGGCGAAGGCATTCAGGTCAACAAGACTGAAGTGGTCTATAAGGGCATGCCCGTGGGCAAGGTCAAAGCCTTGGCTTTGGATGACGAGGGCAACAATCGCGGGGTGATCGCCACCATCGAGATGAACAAGGACGTCGATCAATACCTCAAGACCAACACGCGCTTCTGGCTGGTCAAACCCAGCGTCAGCCTCGCCGGCATCACCGGCTTGGAAACCCTGGTCTCGGGTAACTACATCGCCGCCAGCCCTGGCGATGGTGAGCCCACACGTAAATTCAAAGCGCTCTCTGAAGAGCCCCCGTTATCCGACGCCAAGCCCGGTCTGCACTTGACCATCAAGGCTGATCGTCTCGGCTCGCTGAACCGTGGCAGCCCAGTCTTCTACAAGCAAATCCAAGTCGGCCAGGTCAAAAGCTACCTATTGTCCGAAGATCAAAGTACCGTTGAAATCAAGGTCTACATCGAGCCGACTTACGCCAACCTGGTGCGCAAACACACGCGTTTCTGGAACGCCAGCGGCATCAGCATCGACGCTAACCTTTCCGGTGTGAAAGTGCGCAGCGAGTCTCTTTCCAGCATCGTCGCGGGCGGTATCGCCTTCGCCACGCCGGAGAACCGCAAAGACAGCCCCCCGACCGACCCAAGCCTGCCTTTCCGTCTGTATGAAGACTTCGACGCCGCCGCTGCTGGCATCAGGGTCAAGGTCAAGCTCACCGACTTCGAAGGCCTGCAGGCTGGGCGTACGCCGGTGATGTACAAAGGCATCCAGGTGGGTAGTTTGAAAACTCTGAAGATCGACCCGGACCTCTCCAGCGCCAATGCCGAGTTGACTCTCGATCCGTTGGCCGAAGATTACCTGGTGCAGGACACCCAATTCTGGGTTGTGAAACCGTCCATCTCCCTGGCAGGCATCACCGGTCTGGAAGCGTTGGTAAAAGGTAACTACATCGCCATCCGCCCTGGCGATAAGGGCAGCGCCCCGCAGCGCGAATACGTTGCCCGCGCCAAAGCGCCGCCACTGGACCTGCGTTCACCGGGCCTGCACATGGTGCTGTTCACCGATAACCTCGGCTCCCTGGATGTTGGCAGCCCGATCCTCTACAAGCAGGTCAAGGTCGGTTCGGTGCAGAGCTACCAGTTCTCGCGCAAGAACAAGCAACTGGTGATTGGCGTTCACATCGAGAAGGAATACGAAAACCTGGTCAATGGCTCCACGCGCTTTTGGAATGCCAGCGGCGTCACCCTGACCGGCGGCCTCACCGGCGGCATCCAGGTCAAGAGTGAATCTCTGGCCAGCCTGATGGCCGGTGGTATCGCCTTCGAAACCCCCCAGCCAAACGTGCCGCTGAAAAAACGTATTCCGCGTTTCCGTTTGTTCGCTGACCGTGAAGCCGCCAATCAGCATGGCACGCTGGTGACCATCAAGGTCGACCGCGCCGACGGCCTGCGCCCAGGCACTGCCGTACGTTTCAAAGGCCTTGATGTCGGCAAGATCGAGAGTGTCGACCTGAGTGCCGATATGCAGTCGGTGCTCCTCAGCGCCCGCATCACTCAGGTGGCAGACCGCATCGCGCGTGCAGGTAGCCAGTTCTGGGTGGTCAAGCCGGAACTGGGCCTGATGAAAACCTCCAACCTGGAAACCCTGGTCACTGGCCAATACATCGAAGTGCAACCAGCAGTAAAAAGCTCCGGTCCGCAAAAGAGCTTTGTCGCCTTGGACCAGCCGCCTGAAGCTGTCCGACGAGAAGACGGTTTGAGCCTCACGCTCAGCGCCGCACGTCGTGGCTCGTTGAAGGAAGGTGTCCCCGTTACCTACCGCGAAGTTACCGTGGGCAAAGTCACTGGCTACGAATTGGGCCAAACCGCTGACCGTGTGCTGATCCACATCCTGATCGAGCCCAAGTACGCATCGCTGGTGCGCGGTGGCAGTCGTTTCTGGAATACCAGTGGCTTCGGTCTCGACTTCGGCCTGTTCAAAGGCGCCACCGTGCGCACCGAATCCCTTGAGACGCTGGTTTCCGGCGGTATCGCCTTCGCCACGCCAGACGGCGAGCGCATGGGCAACGCTGCACGGCCGCAGCAAACCTTTCCGCTGTTCGACAAGGTTGAGGATGAATGGCTGACCTGGGCGCCTAAAATTCCTCTCGGCAAGTAAGTCCGATAGCGCCCTCAAAAGCACTGCAAAAACCTGCCCTAAAAAAAGGCCGCGATCTATAAGATCGCGGCCTTTTTGCATTTCAGCGCAACACGTCAGACCTCATCCAACTCCGGCTCATCCGCCTGCGCATTCACCGTCGCCTTCACTGCATCATGGCGACGAATGTACTTCCAGTCCGCCTCATCGATGTAGATCCCGTTCGGCCCGCTGCCGCCTTCCAGGTCGATTGCCACCTGGGCAGACACCTGCGGCTTCACACTGGCCAGGATCGGCACGAAGCCCAGCTGCAAGCTGGTTTCCAGCAATGCGGCCTGGTTCTTTTCATCGATGTCCGCTGCTTCATCAAGGTAATACGGCAAGCGCACACGCCCGGCCTGGTCGCGGTCCATCAAGTGCAGCAACAAATACATGTTGGTCAGCGCCTTGATGGTCATGGTGGTGCCGTTGGATGCTGCACCGTCGATGTCGGTGTGAATCACCGGCTGGCCATGCACCTTGGTGATCTCGAAAGCCAGCTCGAACAGATCCTTGAGGCCCAGTTGGTTATGGTTAGCCGCCACCAGGCGTGCGAGGTATTCCTTGGCCTCTTCGTTCTTGTTGTCTTGCTCGGCGCTTTGGCTGAGGTCGAAGACCGACAAGGTTTCACCTTCCTCGTACTGACCCGCGCTGTGGATGATCTGGTCGATATGCTTGAGGGCTTCCTTATTCGGCGCCAGCACGATACGGAAGCTTTGCAGGTTGGACACCTGGCGCTTGTTGATCTCGCGGTTGAACAGCGCCAGTTGGTGCTCAAGGCTGTCGTAGTCGCTACGGATGTTACGCAAGGTCCGCGCGATATCAGTGACCGCCGCACGGCGGGCCTTGCCGAGGGTCAGCGCCTCATCGGTGCGGTGCGCATAGGCATTGATCAACAGTTGCAGGCGACGCTCGACATCATCCTCGCTGTCGAACTTGGCGACGCCCTTGAGGCGCACCTGCGCATACAGCGCCTCGATTTGGCCATCAGCGCGCAGCAGACCTTGCCAGCTGTCCTGATAGTCGTTGAGCAATGGCAACAGGTTGTCCATGGAGTCGTCGACCGGGTCCATGAACGGCGTACCGAACGGCAAGTCCGCCGGAAGCAACTGACGACGGCGTAAGGCGTCATCAAGCGTACGCTGTTTGGCTTCCATATCACCGATCTGCCGACCGACCAGTTGGAGCTTGGCCGACAGTTGCTGAACGCGCTCGGTAAATGCATCACTGGAGCGCTTCAATTCGTCCTGAGCGGCTTCCATCTGCGCCAGGTTTTCCAGCTTCTCGCCTTCTTCGGCGCTCAGGGTTTGCGCACGGCGGAAATCTTCCAAGGCTTTTTGCGCGTCCAGCACTTGCTGGTACAGCGCCTCGGTTTGGGTCTTGCTCGCCGCGCGGTCGGAAGTTACAGCCTGCTGCGTCTTGAGCTGCTTGAGTTCTTTTTCCAGGCGCTCTTTCTGGTCGCGCAATGCGGCGCGATCTGCCAGGGCCTGCAACGCCGGTGGTTCGATGTGCGAGATGTCGATGGACAGCCCCGGCACTTCGAAACGCTCGCCCTTGAAGCCATCGAGGATCTGCTCCAGGGATTTGACCCACTGGCCGTCCTCATCCAGCGTGATGCCGTGTTCACCCAACGGGAGGCTGAACAACGAACTGTTGAACAGACGCATCAGACGCTCTACATCCTGCTGTGAGAATTCTTCCCGCAGCTTGGCGTAGCTGTTGTTGTCTGCGTGATCAAGCTGCTGCTTGACCGACTTCAAACGCTTTTCCAGATCCCGCAGACGCTCGTCCAAATCCTCGGCGCTGAACTGGCGTGACTGCGCCAAAGCGCCGGCCAGTTCATCGTGAGCATCCTTGGCCGCCAGCAGTTGTTGCTCCAGGACCTTCACGTCATCCACCAGGGCAAAGCGATGCTTGAGCACCGACAGCTCGCCCAACCAGCGCTGGATGCCGCTGATCTCACGCTCCAGGCGCATCAGCTCTTGAGTGCCGCCACGCTGGTCGTTCTGCAGCGCGTCCTGCTCGTTGCGATAGTGTTCGGCCTGGATCGTCAGCTCTTCCTTACGTGCACTGGCGTAGTCCGACCAAGTGCCCAGCAACGAGTCGAGCAACGGAGACAAGCGATGCAGTTTGCCGCGCAATGTGTCGCGCTGCCGAACGCCATTGGCCAGTGCCTCGACCAACGGGCCGGCTGCGACCAGGGAGTTGTAATCCTGTTCCATACGTCGCACATCGCGGAAGGCTTCTTCGCACGCGGCGATGTAGTCCACACTGCCGGAACGCAGGCTGTGTTCGAAGGCATCGAGGAACAATTGCTTGAGCTTGGCCGCCGTGATTTCGCGCATATGCAGCAAGTTGATAAACAGCGCGCGGAAGGTCTTCAGACTCTGTTCGCTGGTGGAACGCAGCGGGATCAGCGTCAGGTCCAGGGGGATCGACGTGTGGCCGCCCACCAGCAAACGGCGCAGTTCATCCGGCTTGAGTTCGTAGGCTTTCAGACCCTCGCGCTCAAGGTTGGTAAACAGTTCTTTCTGACGCAGGCACGTGTCGTTCTTTTGGTAGTGAGCCAGGTCCAGCTTGCCCGCATAAGCGAAGAACTGGTGACCGAAACCGCCACCCGGGCCGCGTCCTACCACACCGATCACGTGCGGACCGTGGGGCAGGGACACTTCCACCAGGATGTAGCTGGTGTCGGTTGCAAAGTAGAAACGGCGCGATTGCTCCAACGTGTACTTGCCGAAACTCATGTCCGACATGCGCGCTAGGATCGGGAACTGCAATGCGTTGATCGATGCTGATTTACCCAGGTTGTTCGCGCCATACACCGATAGCGGCTCTTCCAGGGGGAACAAACCGAGGCTGTAACCGGCGGTGTTCAATAGGGCGAAGCGGCGGATGCCGTAGCGTTCCTTGCTCATGCGTCGGTCTCCTGTTCTTCGGCAATGGCACGGGCCAGTGCGTCTTCTTCGCTTTCTTCTGCGAAGTCGCTTAGGTCCAGCGGATCATCGGTTTTCAGCAGTTTTTCATCGCTGTCTTCGTCGATGATCACTGGCGCTGGCAATGGCAATACGCTGTGCACGCTGGCGGCGAGGTCACGGTCTTGTTGCACCGACAGGCACACGTCAAGGAAGCGGTGCATCGGCGGCAGGAAGCGATAGATGCCGTTGTCTTCGCTGGCAAAACCCAACTGAGTCATGCGGCGCATGATTTTTTCTTCGAGTTCTTCCTGGGTCTGCACTTCGGCCTGGATAAACAGATCGCGGTATTTTTCCAGCAGCGACGGCAGCTCATCCCGTCCAAGGCTGCCGCCGTCGAGCACGGCGATCGGATCGCGGCCCTGGTCGGCCAAGTGCTCGACGATGATGAAGGTGAACAGCGCCAGGCGCTGCGCTGTCTTGTTGACTTGCGCGCTGGCGATCGCGGAGTCCGGCACGAAGTAGTAGAAGCCTCGCGTATCGCAGACCAGCTCAAAACCCAGCGCCCGGAACAGCGTGCGGTACTGGTCCTGGAAGTTTGACAGTTGCGCGTACAGCTCCGGGTCGCGGCGGCTGACGTGGTAGCCCTTGAACAGCTCGCGAAAGATCGGCGCCAGCTGGGACAGTTCGGATAGATCAAGATGCATAAGGGGTGCTCGCAGAATTCTCGGCGGAGTCGGTGCTGGCCGGGAGCAGGGCGAAGGAGCGCAGGCTGACCTGGTGCTCGTGTGTGTGGTAATCGCGGCGTTCCAGGCGTTCGCGCTTGAAGCGTTTTTCCCGCGAGAGCCGCGAGAACCAGTACAGCAATTCGTCGGTGGCGCCGTCCGGTTCCTGCTCCAGCAGCCAGTTCATCAGGTCCGGCATTGGCAGAGCATCTTCGCAACGCTCCAGCATTTCCTTGACCGTACGCGGCGCGCGTTGGGCTTCGCCCTTGTGGGATTTGTGCGCCTTGGGGAATCGCGCCGGTTTCGGCTCGAAATTCGCCAGGGCGTACACATAGGCCTCGACCTGGCTGGCACTACCCAGGAAGGTGCTTTGCGGCCGGGTGAACATGGGCATCGCCGCCTGCGGCACAGCGTCCAGGCCTTTACGGCGGATGGCCGATAATGCCAGCGCGGCGCCACGGGTCACGGCGTTGTGCCGGCGTGCTTCCTCTCGTAGCGGCAACAGCAGCTCCCGCGCATGACGCAAGGTCAGTTGGGCACTGGTCTGCATTTCGAGGATGCGCGCGTGGGTGCGCAGCAGCATGTCGTCGTCCACCAGGTGGCCAAGGCGCTGCTGCTCGGTGAGCATGCGTAGCAGCACATTCTCGACCTTGCGCACGCCTTGCTCGAAGGCGCCGTCGGCGTTCACCAACTGGATCATCGGTTCGACATATTCGTCCCAGGTCGCCAGGACTTCGGCGTAACGCTGGCGCAACGGGATCTGCCGGTCGCTGGTCTTGGCACGGTCGGCCACGGCCGCGAGGGCTTGTTCGTCGTTGGCGAGTTTTTTCAGCACATCCCGCACGCGCATATCCAGCAGGCGCAGTTGGCGGGCCAGGTCGTGACCATCGCGGATGTCGAAGGCGTCCTGGATATAACCGGCCAGGCGCTCAAGGTGGCGCAGGTAAGCTTCGATTTCCAGGCACAGGCCAAGCCGGTGCTCCTTGCGAAGATACGCCAGGAAGTCGTGGATCTGCGCGTTGAGCTCGAAACGGTTCGGGCTCTTGGCGACAGGCACCAGGATATCCAAGCGAATCCACACGTCCAGCAGGCTAGTGATGTCCTGGGGCGTGCTGTCCAGTTGTTGGGCGGCCAGTTGTGCGCGCAGCTCGCTCAGGCTCAGGGTGCCTTGGTCGAAGTGTTCGCACAGTGGCTCAAGTAAGGCCCAGTGTTCGGCGAGGGCGCGCAGGACGCGCTTGGGTTCGATCATGGGAATGGCCGGCTGGTTGGCGATTAAAAGTCGCGATTGTACTGCATCAGGCGCGGGATTTATCCACAGCCGGTCAGTGCGCAGTGGGCGATTGTTAGCGAACAGCGGTAGAATCCCCGCTCTTTACTTATCCACAAGTGGCCGAGCTGTGCTTATCGAGTCCCGACGTCGCGCTTACTTGACCGCCATGCAGGTGGTCAACTGGCTGCCCCGCACCGAACTGCCGTTTGCCGCGCCGTCGCGGCCCGAGTTGCTGCAGGCGCTTGAGCCTTATGACGCGTTCGAGACTTCGGGCGAGGAGGCCGCTGCACCGGTGGCAGTCGTCAAGCCAGAGCCGCAGGCGCGCCCGGCGGTCGAACGCACCAAGATCGAAGTGCCACGTCCGTCGCCGGTGGCCAAGCCCGTGGTCGCCGAAGCAGAAGCCCCGGTGGTCAAGGCCCCGGTAGTGCCGCCGCCGCGCTTTGCCCTGCAATTGCTGCGGGCCGGGCGCTGTCTGCTGTTGGTGGAATTGCCCACCGGTGAACGCTTCCAGACGCGCGACCCCGCCTACATGCTGCTCAAAGACATGCTGCGCGCTGCGGGTCTGCCTGACAGCCCGCAAATCGTCGGGGACCCGGTACGCTGGCCGCTGTTGGTACGCGGCACCATGGACCAAGGCCCTGAAGCGGCGCGGGACTTTGTGCAAGGCTTTGTCTCGGCGCGCCTGGAAGACGAACCCTGTGTCTGCCTGTGGCTGATCGGCCTCCCCGCCGTGCGGTTTGCCGGCGAGGCGAATGCCGAGTCCTGGTACCGCGAACTGCAGGTCGAGGGCCTGGGTTCTGTATGGGCCCTGCCGGGCCTGGAATTATTAATGGAAGAGCCACAGCGTAAGGCTGATGTCTGGCAAGCCATGCGCCGGCTGATGGCGCGCTGGAAAACAACCGATGAGTGAGGCTTTATCCTTCCGCCCGATGACCGAGGCTGACCTCGATGCCGTGCTGAAAATCGAATACGCGGCGTTCAGCCACCCCTGGACTCGCGGGATCTTTCTCGATGGGCTGGGCAAGTACCAGATCTGGCTGATGTTCGAAGGCGAGCAGCAAGTGGGCCACGGCGTAGTGCAGATCATCCTTGATGAGGCGCATTTGCTGAACATCACTGTCAAACCGGAAAACCAGGGCCGTGGCCTGGGTTTGGCGTTGCTGGAGCACCTGATGTCCCGCGCTTATGCTGCCAAGGCACGCGAATGCTTCCTGGAAGTGCGCGACAGCAATACCGGCGCGTTCCGTCTGTATGAGCGTTATGGGTTCAACGAGATTGGGCGTCGCCGGGACTACTACCCGGCTGTCGGCGGGCGCGAAGATGCGGTCGTCATGGCCTGCACTTTGGTCGATTAAACACGCGATCCAGTGTGGGAGAGGCAAGTCGAATCGTCTTACCGCCCCTCCCACATTTGGATTTGCGCAGTGTCAGCGGTTTCCGTCTACCGGGTCCAGATCAGCCAGCTCCGCTTCATCCAGGCCATTGCCGCCGCCAATTTCATCTTCATCCACAATGCTCAGGTCAAAATCTGCCGGGTTGTCTTCACCCGCCTCCCGGGCATCCCGTGCGCCATCTTCATGGATCAGGGTTTCCGGGCTCATATCGTCATCGGTCGGCTCGTGGTCATCCGTCGAAGCGCCAGTCAGACCGGCTTCACGTACCCGTTCGTCGGGCATCAGGTGTTCGCGTTCGCGGGGCGGGATTTCATCGCCGATTTCCGCCGTCGGCGCCTCCTCGTCAAAATCCAGCTCGCGCATCGAGCCCATGCGATCTTCGTTGTCGTCAATCGGTTCGGGCTGTGTAGCGCCGTAGGGACGTCGTGATTCAGTCATGGCCAATCCTCATACTGTGGGGCTTATAGTGTGTGGACAGGCACGGCTCGCCAAAGATTCAAGCTAATTTGCGCATCGCGTGACCTGGACGAAAGGTCGTCAGTCACAAAACTGCGCATCATTCCTGAGGCTTTCCCTGATGAACGAACTACAAGACCTGCTTGATAACAATGAACGCTGGGCGGACGCGATCAAACAGGAAGATCCCGAATTCTTCGCCAAGCTCGCCCGCCAGCAAACCCCGGAATACCTGTGGATCGGCTGCTCCGACGCCCGCGTACCGGCCAACGAGATCGTCGGCATGCTGCCGGGTGATCTGTTCGTGCACCGCAACGTGGCCAACGTTGTGTTGCACACCGACCTCAACTGCCTGTCGGTGATCCAGTACGCGGTCGACGTGCTCAAGGTCAAACACATCCTTGTTACCGGCCACTATGGCTGTGGCGGTGTGCGTGCTTCTATGCAGGATCGCCAGTTCGGCCTGATCGACGGCTGGCTGCGCACCATTCGCGACTTGTATTACGAAAACCGCGACGTGCTGGCCCAATTGCCGACCGAAGAGGAACGCGTCGATCGCATGTGCGAGCTGAACGTGATTCAGCAGGTGGCCAACGTAGGCCACACCAGCATTGTGCAAAACGCCTGGCACCGGGGGCAAAGCCTGTCGATCCATGGTTGCATCTACGGCATCAAGGATGGCCGCTGGAAGAGTTTGAACACCACCATCAGTGGCTTCGAGCAACTACCGCCGCAATATCGCTTGCGGCCGTTGGGCGAAGCCTAAGGTCGTTTGCGCATTCGCCACTGCGCCATGAACGCTTGGCCTTCGGCGTTCAATGGCTCCTGGCTGCCAGTGATCCAGCCCCGGCAGTTCAGTTCGCCGCATTGGCAAGCGAACTGCCGGAACAGCACGTCCTCAGTGCTGGCGTAGTCCAGGGTCAGCCAGGCGCCGGCGGCGATAGGTTGCACGGTCCAGAGTTCCAGGTACGTGGTGTCGAAGAATACATTCGGATTGCAGGAGTGCCGCAACAGGCCGCATAACCAGCAATCGTACAAGTGGATGCGCGGTGACAGCTGCAGCGTATGCGGGCGTCTCTCGCCCACGGCATAGCCGGAGACACGAGCAATGCGTATGCGGCTGTCAAAGGCTGTGCGCGCCTTGACCCCGCCTTCTATGTCATTTGCGGTGCTTAAGACTTTGAAATGCTCGGACGAGGGGTAGCCTTGCTCAATTCGCAGCGTCTTGAACGGATATAAGCATTCAGTCACAGCAGTTCTAGCCTTGTCCATGGCCTGAGTTTTCATAACTCTCCTTGGTTAGGCTGCATCGACCTGCGGGTGGTGTCTGACTACCAGTCTTGCAGCGGATGGGCGCGGCTAAACATTCGCTTAAGTTGGATCCGATTTCTACTGTCAAATCTGACAGTAGAAATCGGATCTTTTTTTGTGGGATTTACAACGCAGGTTCCGCATTGAAGGGAGCTGGGGCGGCGTTCCTCAATTGTTTCAACTGAGTTTTTATTGCTGGCGTTGCACACTTGGCATTGGCTTGCTCCTGGCTCAGTTTGCGCACCGAGGTGTAGAACAATTCACAGGTCTGTTCTTTGCGCGTGACCTGCCAGGTATTCATGCAGGCCTTAAGCAGCACATTCGGATCGCTCGCCGGTTTCTGGCCCATCCCGGCCTGCCAGCAGGCGGCGCTAAGATCCTGGCCCATCACCTTCAAGCCCGCCTCGTCGGCCTTTTGCTCATCGCCGTCATAAGACTCGGGGTCGGCTGCATACCAGATGTAGCTGGGATGGTTGGAACCCAGTACTGAAACGCTTTTGCCCTCGGCCGGGCTTATCTGCGCCAGCCCGAGCACATTCACGGTTTGTCCGTATTGCTGCTTGATCCAACTACGCACCGGTGCCCCGAACGCCACCATCGGCAACGAGCCGTCGGGCTGGAGGCTCAGTTCCTTGACCATACGGGTCTGATAATCGGTGAAGTAGCTGTAGACGCCCTCCAGCTCTTTGCCCGCCGTGGACGGTGCGGCGATGGGGGCGATGTCGATCATGGTCTGGTAGGCCGGGGTTTCGGCGGCCGGCACCCCGTTGTCGGTGAGCAAGTCGGCCCAGCGATCCGTGGTTTTCGATTCCAGGTAATCCTGTGCCTGAGTGAGTGAGTAGTCCGGCGGGAAGTGCATCAACTCGATGCTTTTGCGGTTTTCCAACGCCATGCCCAACGGCAGGAACAGGTACCAGTTAAATGCCCATTTACCGTCGCTGTTGAGCTTGCTGGCGCCTTGGTAGGCGAGGTCGGCGGTATTGAGCAGTGCCGTCAGGGGCTGGCCATAACTGTCAGGTACGCCGCTGAAGGTCGCGGCCACCAGGCCATCATGGACTTTGACACTGACCTTGGCCCGGCTGTAGCCGTCGCGCTGCACGCTCTGGTTCAGGTAGTGCTCGACGGTCTGCTCCAGCGTCCAAGGCCGAAAGCAGATGACGTTGCAGTTGTTGGGGTAAGCGAACAACTGAGTGACACGCTGCGTGCTGCCCAGCGGTACTTCGATATCGGCTTGAACGACCGCACTGGCCATCAGTGCGGCCAGGGTCAAATACAGCCTGGTCGATGTAAGCATAGTTGGTTCCTTGTCAGCGAAAGCCCGTCTGCGCGGGATGAAAGCCCACCTCCTCACAGTAGCGGCTGACCAGGAAAACCGCGTGCTAAATCGCCGGGCGTGTCGCTATTGGATAAGCGTCCTACACGTTGAACTGCAACGCGTTGCTTAAATCGCCCATGGGCTTCTGGCCACGGGCGATCATTGCATCATCGCGCTGTTTGAGACCGTCCAGCGTCTCCAGTTGGAAGACTCGGGTGATCAATCGCAGGATTGATGCGGTGTCGTATACCGTGTGGTCCACCGTGCCTTTACGTGCGAACGGCGATACCACCAGCGCCGGAACCCGCGTGCCAGGGCCCCAGCGATCACCCTTAGGCGGTGCGACGTGGTCCCACCAGCCGCCGTTTTCATCGACGGTGACGACCACCACCATGTTTTTCCACTGTGGGCTTTCCTGCAGTACCTTCAAGGCGCGGGCAATATGGCGATCGCCCGAGGCCACGTCGGCGTAACCAGCGTGCATGTTCAGGTTGCCCTGGGGTTTATAGAACGTCACCGCCGGCAGATTGCCGGCCTGGGCATCGGCGAAAAACTTGTTGGTGCTGGACTCATCGCCCAATCCCCCATCGCGCAGGCGCTTGTCGCGCTCGGCACGGTTCTCGGGGCCCTGTTTTTTGAAGTAGTTGAACGGCTGGTGGTGGTATTGGAAATTCGGGATTTTCGGAATACCTCCCGAATCCTTGAACTGATCCAGCGTCGCTTGCCAGGCTCCGGCGTACCAAGCCCAGTCGACGTTTTTTTTCGACAGCTTGTCGCCGATGTGCTCGTGGGTCTGTGGCACCAGCACGTTGGGCAGGTCGGGCTTGGAATAGTCCGGATTCTGCGGGTCGCGAATCCAGGTCGGCCAGTAGGGCGGGGCCAGGGTATTGACTGCGTAACCGTCCGGCGTCAGCGCGCTGGGGCCGAATTGCGGTGGACCGGTCATGGCGCTTGCTGGAGATTTTTCCAGCGGTTTGAGGCGCGTGTCGGTGGGGTCATCGCTTTGCAGCGTGGCGATCTGCGCCTTGGCCACCGACGCTGCTGCGTTCGGATACACCGGCGCCGTAGCGCTGATCAGGTATTGATGGTTAAGGAACGAACCGCCGAATGCGCCCTGGAAGAAGTTATCGCAGAGCACAAACTCCTTGGCCACGTCCCACAGGCGCAGGGAATAGCGGCTTTGGGCGTAACGGCCCATCACCAGCCCGCCGGAGTCCGCCCAGGCAACGAAGCCATCGTTCTTGCCGCCGTTAATCTGCATCTGGTTCTGGTAAAACACGTGCCACAAGTCGCGGGTGACAAGGCTCAAGGGCAGGTCCTCGCCACTCGGGCTCTTGAGGTCGAAAGGGGCGTTGGGCAGGTTTTCCTGGAATTGCACTTCGCTGGGGTAGGTTACCCCGTCCACGGTTTGCGGGCCGACTTGCAGCACACCGCCCCAGGCCGGTGGCAGGGTGGTCAATAGGCTGCCGTCACGGTCGCGTTGCTGAGTATCGGTCGCGGAAAGCGCGGAGAGCGGTTTCTCGACACCTGGGAAATCCGCAAACAGATTGTTGAAACTGCGGTTCTCGGCATAGATCACTACCACGGTTTTCACTTGGTCGTGCAAGGTCTTGTCCAGCTCTTGAGGTGTGAGCGGTCGCGCTACCGGTTTTCCGGGCGCTTCGCTGGTGTTGCCGCAGGCACTCAAGGTCGCACCCACCCCCAACACCGCCGCACCACCCAGGAAACGCCGGCGGCTGCTGTCTACAGATGGTTGGGGGGTGGAATCAGGGGAAGGGCGGTCTTCGTGCTCGTCACTCATTGCGGGAGTCCTTGCTGGCGAGTTGTTGCAAGATATTTCGCAGGACGGTAGCAACGCAATATGACGGAATGAAGACAGGCGCTTAAAGCAGCCGCAGCGCCAACTGGCTGCCGGCACGCAAGTACTCTACTTGGGCTGTTATCGCATCTTTTACGATGGCCTCGCCCGTGTCGGTCAGTTTGTCTTTCTTGGCGTCGATGACGCTGGTCTGCAGCAACTGCATGGCCACATCGATGGCTTTCTGGAAGGCCGTCACGTTGTTGTGCAGGCCGAACTCCCTGATAACAGCGTCCATGCGCCGGTCGGCCTCGTCGCGCAGGGTCTTGTACTCGACGAACGATACGTTGTCGTCCTGGTAAATTTCGTTGAGCAGCGTTTCCAGGGTCTTGGATAGAGGGGTCATCGGATATTCCTTGGTCTAGTGTGAGGATTTATCCGGGTCAGGTTAATCAAGGGCGCTGGCAGGAGGAGTCAGGGGTTGTCGCCGCATGGCGTGGGACAACCCCTATGCGTTTCATCAGAAACGTCGTGACCTACGGTATCACTGGCGGCAAATACTTCAACGTTGTCCCCAATGCCCACAGCAAAAACAACACCAGCGGTGTGTGCACCAGCAACTGCACAAACGAAAAACCGATCAGATCCCGTGCCTTCAGCCCCAACACACCCAGCAGCGGCAACATATAGAACGGGTTGATCAAATTCGGCAGCGCCTCGGCTGCGTTGTAGATCTGCACCGCCCAGCCCAGGTGGTATTGCAGGTCATTGGCCACCTGCATCACGTACGGTGCTTCGATGATCCACTTGCCGCCGCCCGACGGAATAAAGAAGCCCAGCACCGCCGAGTACACGCCCATCAGCAGCGCGTAGGTGTCGTGGGACGCGATGGAGGTGAAGAAGGTCGAGATATGGTGCGCCAGGGTCTGGCCGTCGCCGCCTTTAACCACCGTCATCAGGGCCGCAATCGAGCCGTACAGCGGAAATTGAATCAGCACCCCAGTGGTGGTCGGCACTGCGCGCGCCACGGCATCCAGGAAGCTTCGCGGGCGCCAGTGCAGCAGGGCGCCGGCCATGATGAACAGGAAGTTGTAGGTGTTGAGTCCCGAGATGGCGCTGATCGCCGGTTTGGTCGAAAACTCATGGAACAGCCAACCGGCCGCCAGCAGCGCCAACAAGATGGTCAGCAGCGGGCTGTGTTCCAGCCATTCGCCAGGCCGGGTCGGTGCTTGCGGCTTGGGCAGGTTGAAGGCTGGGTCGACGCCGCAGGCCTTGGCGTCACGGGCACTGTTCGGGCCGGGCGCGGTGGCATAGGCGATGATCAGCGACACCACGATCAGCGCCAGTAACAGCACGCCGGATTGCCACAGGAAGATGGTCTCGGTAAACGGGATCATCCCGGTGATCGACAGAATCGACGGCGGCAAGCTGGCCGGGTTGGCCTGCAATTGAGCGGCCGACGACGACAAGCCCAGTGCCCACACCGCGCCCAGGCCCAGATAGGCCGCAGCACCCGCGGCGCGGTAATCCATGCGCAGATCCGTACGCCGCGCCAGTGCCCGTACCAGCAAGCCGCCGAACACGAGGGACAGGCCCCAGTTGAGCAACGACGCGACCATGGAAATCAACGCCACCCAGGCCACGGCCGAACGGCCGTTCTTGGGGATGCGCGCCAGGCGGTCAATCAGTTTCACTGCCGGCGGCGAACTGGCGACCACGTAACCGCCGATCACCACGAAGGCCATCTGCATGATGAACGGGATCAGGCTCCAGAACCCATCGCCAAACGCCTTGGCGGCCTCGGTGGGCGCAGCGCCCATTCCCAGGGTCGCCACAGCGACGATGATCACCGCGAGGGCTGCAAATACCCAGGAGTCAGGGAACCAGCGTTCGGCGAAGTTGGAACAGCGCAGGGCAAATCGGGCATAGCGGCTTTCTTCGATAGCATCGGCCACGGGTCATACCTCTTGTATTTATTATGAGGGCGGCAGTTTTCGCGCATGTTCCTCCACGGCCATTGATATGGGAATGCAGTTATCTTCATCGATCCATGAGGAAAACAAATATATCTGCGGCGATTGCCATCCTTCGGCTCACCTCATAACCTGCACGCCATTTTGTTTGTCTGCCGAGCCTCTACATGACTGCCACCTTTTCCTCACAGGCGCAGCGTTTTTCCCGCTCCGACTACAAAACCCTGGGCCTGGCCGCCTTGGGCGGTGCCTTGGAAATCTACGATTTCATTATTTTCGTGTTTTTTGCGCTGACCCTCAGCCAACTGTTTTTCCCCCCGGAAATGCCCGAGTGGCTGCGCCTGCTGCAAAGCTTCGGCATCTTCGTCACCGGCTACCTGGCGCGCCCGTTGGGCGGGATCCTGATGGCGCATTTTGCTGACCACCTGGGGCGTAAGCGCGTGTTCAGCCTAAGCATCCTGATGATGGCGCTGCCGTGCCTGCTGATCGGGATTATGCCGACCTACGCGCAAATCGGTTATTTCGCCCCGCTGATCCTGCTGGCGCTGCGCGTGCTGCAAGGCGCGGCGGTGGGCGGCGAAGTGCCCAGTGCCTGGACCTTCGTCGCCGAGCACGCACCGCGCAATCACCGTGGGTATGCGTTGGGCTTCCTGCAAGCTGGCCTGACCTTCGGTTACCTGCTAGGTGCCTTGACAGCCACGCTGCTGGCGCAAGTCTTCACCCCGGCCGAAATCCTCGATTACGCCTGGCGTTTCCCGTTCCTGCTCGGCGGTGTGTTCGGCGTGATCGGCGTATGGCTGCGCCGCTGGCTCAGCGAAACCCCGGTGTTCCTCGAAATGCAGGCCCGCCGCCAAGCCGCTGCCGAACTGCCCCTGCGCACCGTACTGCGCGACCACCGCGCCGTATTGTTGCCGGCGATGATCCTCACTTGTGTGCTCACCTCTGCGGTGGTGGTCCTTGTCGTCATCACCCCGACCATGATGCAAAAAACCTTCGGCATGAGCCCCAGCCACACCTTCGCCCTGAGCGCCTTGGGCATCGTGTTCCTGAACATCGGCTGCGTCCTCGCCGGCCTGCTGGTTGACCGCATCGGCGCCTGGCGCGCGGTGCTGGTTTACAGCCTGTTGCTGCCAATGGGCATCGCGGTGTTGTACGCCAGCCTGATCAATGGCGGCGTGTGGCTGGGCGCGGCGTACGCCTTGGCCGGCTTGAGCTGCGGCGTGGTGGGCGCGGTGCCGTCGGTGATGGTCGGGCTGTTTCCGGCGCAGGTGCGGGTGTCGGGGATTTCCTTTACCTACAACATTGCCTATGCGCTGTGGGCGAGCACCACACCGCTGATGCTGATCGCGTTAATGCCTACGAGCCCATGGATTTGCGTGGGGTATTGCGTGGTGATGGGGGCGGTGGGGGTGGCGAGTGTGGCGCTGTTTGGCAAGCGTCACACGTTAGCCGCGTGAAGATCAGCTAGGAATTTGCCCGAGCACTGATCAACCTGGTCACTGAAACGGTCGTTTGCAGCGTCAACGAAAAAGCCCGCCCCAGAGCCCTTGCTGTCGATTTTGTAATCTTTGCTCCACCGACCTGATAAGTCGCGAGCGCTACATTGCCAGCGCTTGGACTTCATGGCCGTGGAACTCTCGTTATGGCAATTTCCGTTAAAAAACTGATGGGGGCGACAGTGTTGTGGTTGGCTGCAAACGCGGCCCTGGCGCAACCCCTGACCCTCGATAGCGCCCTGCAAAACGCTTTCGCCAACAACCCGGACCTGGCCGCTGCGCAGTGGGAAATTGACATCGCTGCGGGCGGTCGCCAACAGGCTGGGCTGATCCCCAATCCGGTCGCTTCCTGGGACGCCGAAGACACTCGCCGCGACTCACGCACCACCACCGTCAAGCTCAGCCAGACTCTGGAACTGGGCGGCAAGCGCGGTGCACGCATCGATGTCGCTTCCCGTACTCAGGACGCCGCCGCGCTGACCCTGGAACAGCGCCGCAACAGCCTGCGCACTGACGTGATCGACAGCTATTACGCGGCCCTTCGCGCCAAGGAGCGGCTCGATCTGGCGCAACGCTCCCTGGCCTTGGCCGAGCGTGGTCTGGTGATCGCCAATGGTCGCGTCACCGCAGGCAAGTCGTCTCCGGTGGAAGCCACGCGCGCGCAAGTGCAGTTGTCGGAAATCCGCCTGGAATTCAACCGCGCACAGATCGGCCTTACCGATGCCTATCGCCGCCTGGCCGCCAGCACGGGCAGCGCCAGCGCCGACTTCGCGTCCGTCGCCCCGCCAAGTCAATCCACACCCGCGTTGCCGCCCGCTGCGCAATTGCTGGCGCGCCTTGAGCAAACCACCGAGCTGCGCCTGGCCGAACTGCAGATCCTGCAGAACGAGGCCAATGTGGGCCTGGAGAAAGCCCAGCGGATTCCCGACCTCGATGTGTCCATCGGCAGCCAATACGACGCGAGCGTGCGCGAGCGCGTGAACCTGGTGGGGGTGTCGATGCCGATCCCGCTGTTCAACCGCAACCAGGGCAACGTGCTTGCCGCCACCCGCCGCGCTGATCAGGCCCGCGATCTGCGCAATGCCGCCGAACTTCGCCTGCGCACCGAAACCCGCCAGGCCCTCGACCTGTGGCAAGCCGCCAATAACGAGGTGCGCGCGTTCAACCAGCAGATCCTCCCCGCCGCCCAAAGCGCGGTAGACGCCGCCACCCGTGGCTTCGAGATGGGCAAGTTCAACTTCCTCGACGTGCTCGACGCCCAGCGCACCCTGATTGCGGCACGCACCCAATACCTGACGGCCACCTCCCAGGCCACCGACGCCTGGCTGCGCATCGAGCGAATTTACGGCGACCTCGCCCGGTTCTGATTTTTTCTGGAGTCCCCTATGAATAGAAAACACGGCGTGGCGCTTGCCGTCGCCTTGGGCCTGATGCTGTCGAGCCTGGCAAATGCCGAGGAAGAAGAAGGCGCACTCGAACTCACCGCGCAGCAAATCGAGGCTGCCGGCATTCAACTTGCCCAGGCCCAACCCAGGCCGATCAGTACTTTGCTGACGCTGCCGGGAGAGGTGCGGTTTGACGAAGACCGCACCTCGCACATCGTCCCGCGTGCTGCCGGGGTTGTGGAGTCGGTGAAGGTCAATCTCGGTCAATCAGTGAAGGCGGGCGAGTTGCTGGCGGTGATCGCCAGCCAACAGATTTCTGACCAGCGCAGCGAGCTGGCTGCCAGCGAGCGCCGGGTGGAACTGGCGCGTACGACCTTCCAGCGTGAGCGCCAGTTATGGCAGGACAAGATCTCCGCCGAGCAGGATTACCTGCTGGCGCGCCAGGCCCTGCAAGAGGCCGAAATCGCACTGAACAATGCCCGCCAGAAGATGACCGCCCTCAGCGGCAGTGCGGTGTTGGTCGGCGGTAATCGGTATGAGCTGCGTGCGCCGTTTGCCGGTGTGGTGGTTGAAAAACACCTTGGTGTTGGCGAGGTCGTGAGCGAAACCAGTAACGCCTTTACCCTCTCGGACTTGTCCCAGGTGTGGGTCACCTTCGGCGTGTTTCCCAAGGACTTGAACAAGGTTCGCATCGGCAAACCGGTGACCGTCAGTTCCACGGAAATGGGTACCCACGTGCGCGGCACCGTGGCCTACGTCGGCAATCTACTCGGCGAGCAAACGCGCACCGCCACCGTGCGCGTGAGCGTGCCCAACCCTGACGATGCCTGGCGCCCTGGGCTGTTTGTCACGGTGCAACTGGCCACGGACACCGCCCATGCCAAGGTCACCGTACCGCAGGAAGCGATCCAGACCGTCGAGGACAAACCCTCGGTGTTCGTGCGCACCCCGGACGGTTTTATCACTCGCCATCTTGAATTGGGCGTCAGTGAAAACGGCTACGTCGAAGTGCGCCAGGGGCTGGACGCCGGCGAGCAGGTGGCCACGGTCGGCAGCTTCATCCTCAAGTCCGAACTGGGCAAAGGCTCGGCCGAGCACGCCCATTGATCCTGCGAGTGATTCCCCATGTTTGAGCGCCTTATCCAATTCGCCATTGAGCAGCGCATCATCGTGCTGCTGGCGGTGCTGTTGATGGCCGGTGTCGGCATCGCCAGCTATCAGAAATTGCCCATAGACGCGGTGCCTGACATCACCAACGTGCAGGTACAGATCAACTCGGCGGCGGCTGGTTTCTCGCCATTGGAAACCGAGCAGCGCATTACTTTTCCCATCGAAACTGCGATGGCCGGTCTGCCGGGTTTGCAGCAGACGCGTTCGCTGTCGCGCTCCGGCTTGTCCCAGGTCACGGTGATTTTCAAGGACGGCACCGATCTGTTCTTCGCCCGTCAATTGGTCAACGAACGCTTGCAAGTCGCGCGCGAGCAATTGCCCAGCGGCATCGAAACGGCGATGGGACCGATCTCCACCGGGCTTGGGGAAATCTTCCTGTGGACCGTGGAAGCCAAGGACGGCGCGCTCAAGGACGACGGCACGCCTTACACGCCGACGGACCTGCGGGTGATCCAGGACTGGATTATCAAGCCGCAACTGCGCAACGTGCCCGGCGTGGCCGAGATCAACACCATCGGCGGCTTTGCCAAGGAATACCAGATCGCCCCAGATCCCAAGCGTTTGGCGGCCTACAACCTGACTTTGAACGATCTCGTCACCGCGCTGGAGCGCAACAACGCCAACGTCGGCGCCGGTTATATCGAGCGCAGTGGCGAGCAACTGCTGATCCGCGCACCGGGGCAATTGGCGTCCATTGATGACATCGCCAATATCGTCATCACGTCTGCGGACGGCACGCCGATTCGCGTGCGTAATGTGGCCCAGGTCGAGATCGGCCGTGAACTGCGCACTGGCGCCGCCACGGAAAACGGCCGTGAAGTGGTGCTGGGCACGGTGTTTATGTTGATCGGCGAAAACAGCCGCAGCGTGTCCCAGGCCGTGGCGAAAAAACTCGAAGACATCAACCGCTCGCTGCCCGAAGGTGTGGTGGCGGTGACGGTCTACGACCGCACCAACCTCGTCGAAAAAGCCATTGCCACGGTAAAGAAGAACCTCTTTGAGGGGGCGCTGTTGGTGGTCGCGGTGCTGTTTCTGTTCCTGGGCAATATCCGGGCGGCGTTGATCACCGCGATGGTGATTCCCCTGGCGATGCTGTTCACCTTCACCGGCATGTTCACCAACAAAGTCAGCGCCAACCTGATGAGCCTCGGCGCGCTGGACTTCGGCATTATCGTCGACGGCGCGGTGGTGATCGTCGAGAACGCCATCCGCCGCCTGGCCCACGCGCAACAGCGCCACGGTCGTCTGTTGACCCGCAGCGAGCGCCTGCACGAAGTGTTCGCCGCCGCCAAGGAGGCACGGCGTGCGTTGATCTTTGGGCAGTTGATCATCATGGTCGTCTACCTGCCGATCTTCGCCCTCACCGGTGTGGCCGGGAAGATGTTCCACCCCATGGCCTTCACTGTCGTGATCGCCCTGCTGGGCGCGATGATTCTGTCGGTGACCTTCGTACCGGCGGCGATTGCGCTGTTTGTCACCGGCAAGGTCAAGGAAGAGGAAAACCTGGTGATGCGCAGCGCACGCCGGGTCTACGCGCCGGTGCTGGATTGGGTGATGACGCGCCGTCCGCTGGTGTTCGGTCTGGCGCTGCTGACCATCGTTGGTTCGGGCGCGGTGGCCAGCCGCATGGGCAGTGAATTTATCCCCAGCCTCAGCGAGGGCGATTTCGCCCAACAGGCCCTACGTGTGCCCGGCACCAGCCTCACGCAATCGGTGCAGATGCAGCAGCAACTTGAGAAAGTATTGATGGCCCAGGTGCCGGAAATCGAGCGGGTGTTTGCGCGCACCGGTACCGCAGAAATCGCCTCTGACCCGATGCCGCCGAATATTTCCGACAGCTACGTGATGCTTAAACCCAAGGACCAATGGCCCGATCCGGACAAAACCCGCGAAACGCTGATTGCGGACATTCAGCGCGCCAGTGCGATCGTGCCCGGCAGCGCGTATGAACTGTCGCAACCGATCCAACTGCGCTTCAACGAGCTGATCTCTGGGGTACGCAGTGATGTGGCGGTCAAGGTGTTTGGCGATGACATGGCGGTGTTGAACAAGACCGCCGGGGAAATCGCCGAGACCTTGCAGAAGCTTGATGGCGCCTCGGAAGTGAAGGTGGAACAGACCTCCGGTTTGCCGGTGCTGACCATCAATATCGACCGCGACAAGGCTGCGCGTTTTGGCCTGAATGTCGGTGATGTGCAGGACACTATTGCGGTGGCCGTCGGTGGGCGCCAGGCCGGTACGTTGTATGAAGGCGACCGCCGTTTTGACATGGTTGTGCGTTTGTCCGACGCCCTGCGCACCGATATCGACGGCCTGTCGCGGCTGCTGATTCCGGTGCCGGCGCTGGCTTCCGGGCAACTGGGTTTTATTGCCTTGTCCCAAGTTGCCAGCCTGGACCTGGTGCTCGGTCCGAATCAGATCAGCCGCGAGAACGGCAAGCGCCTGGTGATCGTCAGCGCCAACGTGCGTGGGCGCGATATTGGTTCATTTGTGGCAGAGGCCGAAGCGGCCATCACCGATCAGGTGAAAGTACCGGCGGGCTACTGGACCACCTGGGGCGGCCAGTTCGAACAGCTCAAGGAAGCCTCCGAGCGCTTGCGCATCGTGGTGCCGGTGGCGTTGCTGCTGGTGTTCGGCTTGCTGTTTATGATGTTCAACAACCTCAAGGACGGGCTGCTGGTGTTTACCGGCATTCCGTTCGCGTTGACGGGTGGGATCATGGCCTTGTGGCTGCGGGATATTCCTCTATCGATCTCGGCAGGGGTGGGCTTTATCGCGTTGTCCGGTGTGGCGGTGCTCAACGGCCTGGTGATGATTGCGTTTATCCGCAACCTGCGCGAGGAAGGGCGCTCATTGTCGGTGGCGATCAACGAAGGCGCTCTTACCCGACTGCGCCCAGTGTTGATGACCGCGCTGGTGGCGTCCCTCGGATTTATCCCCATGGCCCTGGCCACCGGCACCGGGGCCGAGGTGCAACGGCCGCTGGCGACAGTGGTAATCGGGGGGATTATTTCTTCGACGTTGCTGACCTTGCTGGTGTTGCCGGCGTTGTATCAGTGGGCGCATCGCAAAGAAGAGGGCAATGGTTGAAGTAGTTGAAGCGGGGTTTCTGTGGTGTCAGTGGTGAGCGGGCTTGCCCCGCGCTGGGCTGCGAAGCGGCCCCAATCCGGCTACC
>PJQF01000234.1_pt1 | contig 24254 bp, 26 predicted proteins | sample 1503741 | NCBI WGS metagenome assembly PJQF01 (sample SAMN07775949, study PRJNA414020) | Biofilm metagenome, whole genome shotgun sequencing project. | isolation source: biomolecule (vanillin) treated reverse osmosis membrane biofilm | place: India: Nagpur | collected 2017-03-21 | reverse complement strand
AAGGTCGATGGTTCGAATCCATCCCTCGCAACCAATTCAAAGGTTCTCATTGAGGGCCTATTGAGGCCTCGGCATTGATCGAGGCTTTTTCGTTTTCGGCTCCGCCACACCCATTGCTCCGAGCTGGGAGTGCTGCTGGAGCCGGATCTATTACGCTCCCCGAAAGGGAGGACAGCCGGATGTCCAAGATGCCTGAGAAAAATCCTGACTTCTGGGCGAAGGTCTGGCTGGTCCTTAGTAATCCGCTCTGGCAGGGCGCGATCATGGCTGCGACCGTGTCCCTCCTGCGCGTCCTGTATGAAGCCAAAGAAGCCAATAAGTGGCGAATCGTCTTCGAAGCGCTGATATGTGGAGCATTGAGCTTGTCGGCCAGCAGCGTCATTGAGTGGATGGCCTGGCCGCCGAGTTTGTCTGTTGCTGCCGGCGGTGCCATTGGCTTCATTGGCGTTACGGTGATCAGAGAGTTGATCATCAGATTCCTTGGTCGCAAGGTGGATTCCGCATGAAGGCCGTAGCCGCTGCAATCATCATCGCCCTGGTGGCGTTCCTGCTCGTTGGCATTCAGCAATACCGCGTCATCGCCCTGCGTGGCGAGATGCAGATTGAAACCCAGAGCAAGGTCGACGCCATCAAGGCCAACACCGAGAGCCAGGCCACGATCACCACGTTACGAGCTGAAGCCCAGCGCAACGCTGACTACCAGCGCGACCTCACCAAGCGGCTTCAGATCAGCCAAGCCAAAGCCAGAAAGGCGGAGAAGAACTTTGAAGACCTCAAGCGCAACAGCCCGGCTGTTCGTGATTGGGCTGCTCAGCCTCTGCCTGATGGCCTGCGCGGGAAAGCCGCCAGTGGTAACAAAAACAACGGCAGTAAGAATTGAGGCTCCTCAGCTGGTCCCATGCGAGCGCATCGATGAAGGCACCTACATCCTTCACCTAAATGGCGATGTCTGGCAGCTCAAAGATCAGGCCATCAATTTGCTGGACACGTGTGCCGACCAGGTTGACGCCCAGATCAAGCGCAGTCAGAGCAAGTAGTCCGGGCCACGTTGCTCGAATGGACAAGGGGGTTCAAACATGTCGCGACTCAAAACTCTGCCGCCTCGTATCAAACAACTCGAAGGTAGATCCTTCGCTTTGCCAGTTGGAGCGGAAGGTGAAGTAGGCTGGGGGGCGGGGCGAGGTGGTCGCCCTTGGCGGCGTAAGCGTGCCGCTATCCTCTTGCGTGATGAGTACACATGTCAGGCTTGTGGCTTGGTAACGCTTCAGTTGGAGGTGGATCACATCGTTAACCGCGCTCGTGGCGGGCTGGACGATGAAGCGAACCTTCAATCGCTCTGCGTTCCCTGCCACAAACTCAAGACCGTCGCCGAGGCTGCCGCTGGAGCGGGGCGAGCGTGAAGTTCCGAGGCCTTTCCTGCTATCGCGAATCATTGTCGATTGCACGTGTGGCACGCCAGTGCCCCACCCCCGAAGGAGGGGGCGGGTCAAAACCGTGGCAGGTCTAGCCTCGGCCACCACTCGCCCCCGCACGGACAGATTTTTTCCCCCACACAGGTTTTTTGTTAATGGCGTTAACAACCAAGCAGCGTGCTTTCGTCGACGCTGTGAGGGGAGGTGCGTCCAACAAAGACGCAGCTATCGCCGCCGGATACGCGGCCTCCAGCGCATCGGTCGCCGGTTCACGTTTGGCCAAACACCCGAACGTCCTCGCTGCATTGGCGTCTTCGCCCATTAACAAAAATGCTAACGCGGTCGCCAAGCCAGCGAAGGCGAAATCGCCGACCCAGGATCTCGATGAGAGCGGTGAAGAATCCACTTTCGACTTTTCCAAGGCGATGACATTCACCGATCCCAAAGCATTTCTAATCGCGACCATGAACGACTACGACGCGGACGCGAAGCTTCGGGTCGACGCTGCGAAAGCGCTTATGCCGTTCATCCATCCGCGCAAAGGCGAGGGCGGCAAAAAGGAAGAAAAGGAAAACGCAGCGAAGACAGCATCCAAAGGCAAGTTTGGCGCCGCACCTCCACCCCCTACTCATTTGCGATCGGTGAAATAATTGAACGAACCCACCTGGGACACTGCGTGCCCAGATTGGGAATCGCGGATCATCAACCGACAATCGTTAGTACCGTTCCCGCCGCTGTTTCCGGATGAGGCGGCTGCGTGCATGCAGGTTCTGAACGACCTGCGGATTGTCGACGCACCAGGTAGCCCCTTGATTGGGGAATCTTGCGCGCCGTGGATCAGTGACTTGGCGGGTGCGATTTTCGGTGCGTACAACTCCAATACTGGTGAGCGGCTGATCCAGGAGTTCTTTCTGCTCATCAGCAAGAAGAACGCAAAAAGCACCATCGCGGCCGCGATTATGCTCACCGTGCTGATCCGCAACTGGCGCCAGTCAGCCGAGTTCATCATCCTGGCGCCGACGATCGAGGTTGCGAACAACGCCTACGCTCCCGCGCGTGACATGGTCAAACACGACGAAGAGCTTTCGGCGCTGTTGCATGTGCAAGACCACGTTCGGACGATCACACACCGCGAATCCGGCGCCACGCTAAAAGTGGTCGCTGCCGATCAAAACACGGTCGGCGGTAAGAAGGCCGCTGTCGTCCTGGTCGACGAGCTGCACCTGTTTGGCAAGAACCCGCATGCGGCGAATATGCTTCGCGAAGCAACCGGTGGTCTCGCGTCAAGACCCGAAGGTTTCGTGATCTACCTCACGACCCAGTCTGATCAGCCCCCGGCCGGCGTGTTTCGCGAGAAGCTGCAGTACGCCCGAGGTGTTCGTGACGGCACGATTATCGATCCAAACTTCTTGCCCGTGATTTATGAGTTCCCGCAGAAAATCCTCGACGCGGATGACCATCGCAAACCCGAGAATTTCTACATTACAAACCCAAACATGGGGTACTCGGTCAGCGAAAAATTTCTGATCCGTGAAATGAAAAAGGCTCAAGAGGCCGGAGAGTCAGAGGTTCTGGGCTTCATGTCCAAACATCTCAATGTCGAGATCGGTCTCGCATTGCGCTCAGACCGCTGGGCTGGAGCCGATTACTGGGCTGGCGCATCAGAAAAGAAGCTCACCCTCAATGATCTGATAACTAGGTGCGACGTCATTGACGTCGGTATTGATGGCGGGGGGCTGGATGACTTGCTCGGCTTTGCCGCTGTTGGCCGGGATAAACGAACGCGCGACTGGTTGATATGGACACACGCATGGGCTCACCCATCGGTGTTGGAGCGAAGAAAAGCTGAAGCCCCTCGCTTCCATGACTTTGAAAAAGACGGTGACCTGACCCTGTCGAAGCGAATCGGCGATGATGTTCTCGAGGTTGCTGACCTGGTTGAGCAGTTAGAAGAGTCGGGCCTACTGGACAAGGTGGGAGTCGACCCGGTCGGGATCGGCGCGATTTACGACGCGATGATCGAGCGCGAAATTCCACCGGAAAAAATCGTTGCCATCAGTCAAGGCTGGAAGCTGGGAGGGGCGATCAAGACTGCGGAACGCAAATTGGCTGAAGGCGGCATGAAGCACGGCGGACAACCCATGATGGCTTGGTGCGTCAGCAACGCAAAGGTCGAGCCGCGCGCGAACTCCATCCTGATCACCAAGCAAGCCAGTGGCTCGGCCAAGATCGATCCCTTGATGGCCCTATTCAACGCGGTGACCTTGATTTCTCTGAACCCTGAAGGACGGGGCAACGACGACTTCATGGCAGCCATTCGGAATCCGATCATCGTATGAACCCATTACACGTTTTCATTTTGACCGCCCTGTGCGGGTTCGGCCTGGCAGTTGCGGCTGTCTACATTCTGGCGGGTCTTGGCTGGTCTTTGCTGGCGGGCGCCGTCGCTCTGTTTCTCATCGCGGGCTTTGTGCGCAAGGGGCTGACAGGTGACTAAATCCTTATCGGCCGTAATCGGTCGCGCCGCCCGAAAACCCAGCGCTTCTATTGGGGATTGGTTCGGAAAATCGATCAAGTTGAGCGACGGCGGCTTCTGGGGGCAGTTCCTCGGCGGCCAGTCAAGCTCCGGTAAAACGGTGACCGTTGATAACGCCATGCAGTTGTCAGCGGTCTGGTCATGCGTGCGGATCATTTCCACATCAGTTGCTGGGCTGCCTTTAGGGGTTTACCGCCGGGAGCTGGACGGCGGCAGAAGTGACGCGCGCGACTTTCCGATTTACGACGTCATCCACACCAGCCCGAATGAGGACATGACTGCATTTCAGTTCTGGCAAGCGATGGTTGCTGCCATGTTGCTGCGCGGCAATGCCTTCGCAGAAATCATGCGGATTGGCGGACGAATCATTGCGCTGGATTTTCTGTTGCCGTCACGGGTCGACCTTGAGCTCGATAGTGATGGCCGGGTCGAGTACTGGTACCGACCGAAAAAAGGTGCGCGGCGAAAGATCGAACGTCAAGACATGCTGCACATTCCGGCCTTCAGCTTGGACGGCCGGGTCGGGCTGTCAGCCATTCGCTACGGCGCGGACGTGTTCGGCGCAGCGATGTCCGCGGACGATGCCGCCAATGGGACTTTTAAGAATGGTCTGTTGCCCGCGGTGGCCTTCAAGGTCGACCGAGTACTGAAGCCCGAACAGCGTGAAGAATTCCGTGACTATGTGAAGCAGGTATCGGGCGCGTTGAACGCCGGCCGCTCGCCTGTGCTCGAGCAGGGCATCACGCCAGAGTCGATCGGCATCAATCCAGTCGACGCTCAGTTATTGGAATCTAGGGCTTACAGCATCGAAGAGGTTTGTCGTTGGTTTGGCGTCCCGCCTTGGATGGTCGGAAAGACAGACGCCGGTAGCAATTGGGGGACTGGTCTTGAACAGCAGATGATTGCGTTCCTCACATTCAGCATTAGTTCGATCACCAGCCAGATCCAGCAGTGCGTAAACAAGCGCCTTCTGACAGCGGTTGAGCGCCGAACCTTTTACGCTGAGTTCGCCCTTGAAGCCTTTCTCAAAGCCGACAGCGCCGCGCGGGCTTCGCTTTACAGCACGATGGTACAGAACGGCATCTATACCCGGGACGACTGCCGGGTTAAAGAGAACCTGCCCCGCAAAGGCGGCAATGCCGCGGTACTCACCGTACAAACCAACCTCACCCCAATTGATCAATTGGGGAAAACCACCGACGGGCAGGCCGCGCAGGCTGCTTTGAAAAACTGGCTTGGCCAAAATCAGGAGTAACCATGGCGCTGAATATTAAAGCCAGCGGCTTCCGCTGCGAGCTGAGCCCTCGTGCGCTCGAAATGTGGAATCCGGACATACGTGCCGCCATGGAAGCCGGAACCGACACCATTACCATGTACGGGATCATCGGCGAGGACTGGTGGGGAGAGGGCGTCACAGTGAAGCGGGTGGACGCCGCTTTGCGTGCCATCGGCGACAAACCCGTCACCGTGTACATCAACTCGCCCGGCGGCGACATGTTTGAAGGCATCGCAATTTACAACCGGCTGCGCGAGCATTCCCAGGAGGTCACGACCAAGGTGTTGGGCTTGGCTGCCTCGGCGGCGTCCGTGATCGCCATGGCCGGCGAAAAGCGCGAAGTTGCCAAAACTGCCTTTTTGATGATCCACAATTGCTGGACCTACTTTGCTGGGAATCGACACGCGATCCGTGAGCTGGCCGACACCATGGAAGAGTTCGACCGCGCCATGATCGGGCTGTATGCCGACACCAGCGGACAGGCCGAGAAGACCGTCGAAGCGATGCTGGATGCGGAAACCTACATGGGCGGCGCGACCGCCATGGAGAAAGGTTTCGCCACCGGCCTCATTTCCGCCGATGAGGTGAAGGAAGCTACGGATCAGGAGCAGAGCCAGGCGCACGCCGCGCGCCGCCTGGACGCCGCCCTCGCCAAGTCCGGGATACCCCGTACCGAAAGACGCAAACTGCTTTCCGAAATCAAGACCGGTACGCCTAGCGCTGCCGGTGGCGACAAGCCTCGCGCTGTCGTGCCGGGTACGCTTCGCGCTGCCCTTGATATATCCGCGTTTGAAGAAACCGCAACCCAGGCGTCAGCGTTACGGGGTCTCATCCCTGTTCGATAAACGACTGTCTCAGCAGCCCGATTACTAACCGCCCGCGTGGCGGTTTTTTCATTTCAGAAGGAACACAAAATGCCAGATCTTTCCCAAATCGAAGCATCCCAGAAACAAACCCAGGCGGATCTGAAAGCTGTTGGTGATCAGATCAAAACCTATGCCGAGCGCACCGAGAAGGAAATCAAAGCCTCGGGTGAGATGCAGGCGGAAACCCGCGGCAAGGTGGACGAGCTCCTGCTTAAGCAAGGCGAGCTGCAAGCCCGTGTGCAAGAGGCCGAACAGAAGCTGGTCAATGCTGGCAAACAACATGATCCGGAAGTTCAGCAATCGGCTGGTCAGCTGGTGTCAGCCAAGATGCAGGAGGAGGGGGTCACCAGCTCGTTCCGTGGTTCTCGTCGGGTCGAGGTGCCACGGGCAGCACTGACCTCGGGGGCGGCCTCGGGTGGCGCACTGGTGCCGGCTGAGCGCATCGGTGTAATTCTCGCGCCTCAGCGTCGACTGACCATTCGCGATTTGGTCGCCCCCGGCACCACTGGCGCCAATGCTGTGGAGTACGTACGCGAGACAGGCTTTACCAACAACGCCGCGATTGTCGGCGAGGGGTTGGCTAAGCCTTACAGCGAGCTGACCTTCGGCCTGGAAAACGCGAACGTTCGTACGATTGCGCACTTGTTCAAAGGTAGCCGCCAGATCCTCGATGACGCAGCCGCGTTGCAAAGCTACATCGACGCCCGGGCACGTTACGGCTTGCTGCTTGCTGAAGAAGCTCAACTGCTTTATGGCAACGGAACCGGGAACAACCTGCACGGCATTATTCCGCAGGCTCAAGCATATCTTTCGCCAGCTGGCATTACCGTTGAAGCCGAGCAACGCATTGATCGCATTCGTCTGGCGCTGCTCCAGGCAACACTGGCCGAATTCCCATCTACCGGCATCGTGCTCAACCCGATTGACTGGGCCGCGATCGAACTACTCAAGGACGGCGAGAACCGCTACATCATTGGCAAGCCGCAAGAAGGCACGTCGCCGCGACTGTGGAATCTGCCTGTGGTTGAAACGCAGGCCATTGTCCAGAACCAGTTTCTGACAGGTGCGTTTAGCCTGGCTGCGCAGATTTTCGATCGCATGGGCATCGAAGTGTTGATCTCGACAGAGAACGACAAAGACTTCGAAAACAACATGGTCACCATCCGTGCTGAGGAACGTTTGGCGTTCGCGGTGTATCGACCTGAAGCGTTCGTGACCGGTCCCTTGATCGCGGCGCCTTAAAACTTCACCACTTTAAGAAGAGTCGCCATTAGGCGGCTCTTTCTCTTTTGGAGACATAAAAATGGCTCGCGTGAACCAGGAAAAGTCGGAAAAAACCCCTATTGGCGGAGACGGAAACTCTGGTGTTACCTCGGTGGATCAGAACGTCACTCCTATCAATACGGACGCTGAGGCTGTAACGATTTTTTCCCCAGTTGTTGATTCTTCGCCGCTAAGCCTCGCAGCAGCTGACGCTGACAATCAGTTAGTGATTTACCCGATCCGCAGCTACCTAGACGGGAAAGAAATCCGACAAGCCGGCGGCGCGGGATATGCCTCCCCCAAACATGAGGCATTGCTGCTGATTGCCAAGGGGCTTGCGACTGACCAAAAACCGGGCGCCTAACATGACGGTAATTTCTCTCGATACCGCCATACAGCACCTTCGGGCGGAAGACGATGACGCCGAGTATGTGTCGACCTTGCTCGAGGCAGCCGAAGACGTTGCGGTCCAGTTTTTGAATCGTAGGTTCTACGCTGACACCTCTAGCTTGGACGCAGCTATATCAGCCGGGGACGCTGGTCTTTCACCAATTTTAATCACTGGTTCAATCCGATCGGCATGTTTGCTGATTCTCGGAAATCTCTATAGCAACCGTGAAGATTCTTTGGTGGGTGATGATTTTAGCAGTATGCCAGCAGGGTCTCGGACCCTACTGACTCCGTACCGAATCGGGTGGGGCATCTAAATGGCTGGCTCTGCAAACAAGCTTCGTGAGCCGCATAGCGGTGAGTTGAATCGGCGAATCACAATTCGAATCAGGGCAGATGTTCCCGCTCAGGATATGGGCTTGGTTCCGGTATTCACTGAATCAAAAAAACGCTGGGCAAAGATCGAGCCTGTTGGGACAGCGATTTATGCCAATAGCGTTCAGACAGAAAACAAGCTCACTCATCGCATCACTTTGCGCTACCACCCTGGAATCACAGACGCTCATGAAGTCGTTCATGGTCAAACATTGTACCGAGTGAAGCGCAGCGCCGATTTGAATGGGGCGCACAGATTTACGGTCCTTGAAGTCGAGGATTTGGGCCAACTCAAGAACGGAGTGGGGATATATGTCTAACTCCGCCTCGATTGACGGTTATCTTCACGTCGAGGGCTTCGACAGCTTTGAACGAGACGCCTTCGACAAGCGGATGATTCGCGCTGGTATGCGCAAGGTTGGTCTGCTGATCACCCAGCGCGCACAGATGAATCTTGTGCTGGGTAAAGGCCAAGATGGCTATCCGATAAACCGCACGGGGGCCACGGTTGAATCGGTAAGTTTTAAGGTTTCCCGCTCGGGTTTCTTGGTCCGTATCTCCCCGACCAAAACCACGGCAATGGAAGAGTTTTACCCGGCTTATCTACATTACGGGGTGAAGAAGGGGCGAAAACTCGGAAAGCTCGCACCCGGAAAGGGTAAGGGAAAATCTAACCGCCGTGCCATTGGCGCAAGGGCTGCCGCGCTCGCTGAGCGTGCCGCCGGAGAATGGCGAATCAAGCCTCGCGACAACTACATGGCCGATGCTCTGCAGGATTCTTCATCGCAAGTTCAATCGATTCTTTCTGCTGCGTTCGCCGCTGCCCTGCGTTGATCGCTGACCCCTCCGGACACCCCTATGAAACTGAACCCGATCGTTGCTCACTTGCGAGTGACGTGCCCGTCTTTTGCCGGCCGAGTTTCCGGCGGCATCGACTGGGATGCAGTCGTCGAAAGTGCACAGCTGGCTCTGCCTGCTGCTTACGTCATTGCAACCGCTGACGCCGCGAGTGCGAGCAAAGCGCAGAACATGGTGATCCAGGACATCACTGATCAATTCAATGTAGTAATTGTTCTGGATACCTCCGACGAGCGAGGGCAGGCGGACAACGACATTTTGCACGACTTGCGCGCCGAGCTGTGGCGGGCTCTGGTCGGCTGGGCTCCTGCCGCTGAGTACGACCCCATTGAATATGGCAAGGGCGCGCTGCTGCACATCAGTCGTGCCCGAGTGGTTTACCAGTTCACCTTCTTTTCCGAGTTCCAGCTTGGTCGCAATCGTGGCGACGAGCCTGCCGAAACTTGGCAAGAGTTCGAACTCGACGGTTTGCCCGGTTTCACCGGCGTCGATTTCAACATGGACTGTATCGACCCGGCTGACCCCAATCTGCAGCGTCCTGGGCCCGATGGTCGGGTCGAGGCGACTTTCTCCGTTGAACTACCGCAACCCACTGAGGACTCTCCATGAGCCGCATGACTGTGTACCCGGCCGCGGGCCGAGTGGTGCCCGACCCTGAAGCCGGCGGCGACTTGCCCGTCGAGGGACGTGAAGTCCCGCGAGACGCGTACTGGCTGCGCCGCCTGCGTGACCGGGACGTCACTACCGACGCGCCTGAGCAGGAGGTCACCCCTGAGGCGTCAAAGCAGGTGAAAGCCGCCACTAAAACCCCAGCTTCGGCCACACTTGGGAGCGCTGAATAATGCCTATCAGCTTTAACAACATCCCGTCGGATCTGCGCGTGCCGTTGTTCTATGCCGAGGTCGACAATTCGCAGGCCAACAGCGCCGGTTCGAGCATGCCGCGACTCATCGTGGCGCAGGTCAACGATGACGCCACGGCGCCGGAGATTGGCCAGCTGACCCTGGTATCGAGCCTGGGCCTGGCCAAGAGCATCGGTGGCGTCGGCTCAATGCTGGCTCAGATGTACGAGACCTGGCGCCGCAGCGATCCGGCCGGCGAAGTCTGGTGCCTGCCGATCCTGGGCGACGGCGAACAGGCAACTGGTACCGTCACCATTACCGGCGCAGCCACCGAGGGGGGCGAGCTGAACCTGTACCTGGGTGGCCGCCGTGTGCGGGCTACCGTGACCAAGGGGGCGACGCCGACGGCGGTGGCCACCGCGTTGGCGGCGGCGGTGAATGCCGCCGGGCTGTCGGTGACGGCCTCGGCCGTGGCCGGCGTGGTGACGCTGACCTGCAAATGGTCCGGCGTGAGCGGTAACGACCTGATGCTGCAGCTCAATCGCCTGGGTCGTAACAACGGCGAGGACACTCCGGCCGGCCTGACCGTGGTACTGGCGGCGATGAGTGGCGGCGTAGGTGCGCCAGATGTGGCCGTGGCGTTGGCCAGCCTGGGCGACGAGCCGTTCGAGTTCATCTGCGCGCCGTGGGCTGATGCCACTTCGCTGGATGCCTGGAAAGCCTTTATGGACGACTCTAGCGGGCGCTGGAGTTGGGCCAAGCAACTTTACGGACATGTCTACACCGCCAAGCGTGGCACCCTCGGTGAACTGGTGGCGTTGGGCGCGGCGCGTAACGACCAGCACGCGACGATTCATGGCTTTGAAGCGAGCTGTCCCGATCCAGTGTGGAACGTGGCAGCGGCCTATGCGGCGCGCACCGCGGTATTCATCTCGGCGGATCCGGCGCGGCCCACCCAAAGCGGCGATCTGAGCGGAGTGATTCCGGCTCCGGCCGGCGAGCGCTTCACCTTGACCGAGCGTCAGTCGTTGCTGAACCGCGGCATTGCCACGGCCTACTTCGGCGGCGGTGCGCAGCGCATTGAGCGGGCGATCACCAGCTACCAGTTGAACGCCTATGACCAGCCGGATGACTCCTATCTGGACAGCGAGCCGCTGCACCAGTCGGCCTATGTCATCGGCTACCTCAAGTCGCGGGTGACCAGCAAGTACGGCCGCCACAAGCTGGCCAATGACGGCACGCGCTTTGGTGCGGGTCAGGCCATCGTCACGCCGAACGTGATACGCGCCGAGCTGATCGCCGGCTATTACGCGCTGGAGCTGCTGGGCATTGTGGAAAACGCCGAAGCCTTTGCGGCCAACCTGGTCGTGGAACGCTCCAGCACCAACCCGAACCGGATCAACGTGCTGTATCCGCCGGACCTGGTCAATCAGCTGCGGATCTTCGCTCTGCAATATCAGTTCCGCCTGCAATACGCCATCTGACTTCACCACCGTCCATAGCCCGCCGCGTGCGGGCTTTTTTGTAGGAGAGAGGCCATGGGCCAGAAAGTTGCGGGCACCGTCTACATCAAGGCAGACGGCGTTCAGTTCACCGTTACCGGCGGCGTGGAAGTGCCGCTGAGTGACGTCAAGCGCGAGTCGATTGCGCCTGGCTTTTTTAAGGAAGAGGACCTGGTGCCGTGGGTGAAGGCCACCGTGGTCGACTCGCCGGATCTGCCGATCAAGCAAATCATGGCCGCCACCGATCAGACGGTCACCGTCGAGTTCAAGAACGGCCGGGTCTATGTGCTGGCTGGCGGCTATGTGGTCGACGAGCCAAGCGCCAAAGGCGATGACGGCACCATCGACATTCAGTGGGATGGCAACAAAGGGGGTTACCAATGAGTGACGTCAAGCCGCCGTACAAGCTGGCCTCGCCGATTCAGGCGCATGATCAGGAGGTGCTGGAACTGACCTTGCGCCGGCCCACGGTGGCCGAGGTCCGTGCGATCAAGGCGCTGCCGTACAAGATCGACAAAAACGAGGACGTCTCGCTGGACATGGAGGCGGCGGCTAAATACATCGCCATCTGTGCCGGGATTCCATCGCCTTCGGTCAATCAGCTCGACCTGTCGGACTTGAACAACCTGGCGTGGGAGATCTCGGGTTTTTTCATGACTGCGGCCTCGGGGAAGACGGCGACGTCGCCAACCTGATTGCCGTGGCCTATGACCTGGCTTTTTTTTGGAAAGTAGGCCCCGAGCAAATGATGGTGCTGCCGCTGGATCTGTTCGCCGAGTCATTGGCGAACGCCCAGCGCATTAGTCAAGTTCCGCAGGGGTAGGTTATGGCCGATAAGTTTCAACTCAAGGCGCTGATCACCGGTGTCGATAAGCTGTCGCCGACCTTGGCCGGTATTCGGAAAAACGTCGCCGGCTTTCGCAAGGGGTTGGAGCGTACCGGGCTGGGCAAGATTGGATTTAGCGACGTGGTCACCGGCGGGGCCTTGGCGGCCCCGTTCATCGCCGGCGCCGCCGCGGCGATTCAATACGAGTCGGCCATGGCCGACGTGAAGAAGGTGGTCAACTTTGACACCCCGGCGCAGTTCAAACAGATGGGCGAGGACATTGGCCGCATGTCCGACCGGCTGCCGATGGCGGCGAATGACATTGCCAAGATCGTCGCTGCCGGTGGCCAGTCGGGCATTGCCCGCGAGGAGCTGCTGGGCTTCGCTGAGGCGGCGGTCAAAATGGGCATTGCCTTCGATCAGACCGCCGATGAAAGCGGCGACATGATGGCGAAGTGGCGGACCTCGTTTAAGTTGACCCAGGGTGACGTTGAGACCTTGGCCGACAAGATCAATTACCTGGGCAACACTGGCCCGGCCAACACCAAGCAAATTTCCGACATCGTCACGCGGATCGGTCCGCTCGGTGAGATTGCGGGACTCGCGTCCGGCCAGATCGCCGCGCTGGGTGCGACCATGGCCGGCGTCGGCGTTGAGCAGGATGTGGCCGCCACGGGCATCAAGAACTTCATGCTGGCAATGACCAAGGGCTCGTCGGCCACCAAGGGCCAGGCGAAGGCCTTTAAATCCTTGCGTCTGGATTCTAAGGAAGTGGCCAAGGCCATGCAGAAAGACGCCCAGGGCGCGGTGCTGGGCATCCTCGACCGGATCAAGAGTGTCGATAAGGACAAGCAGGCCGGGCTGCTCTCCGAGCTGTTTGGTAGCGAGTCGATCACCGCGATTGCCCCGCTGCTGACCAACCTCGATCTGCTCAAAGGCAACTTGCAAAAGGTCGCGGATGCGCAGAAATACGGCGGCTCGATGAATAACGAGTACGCCTCGCGCGCGGCCACTACCGCGAACAACCTGCAACTGATGCGCAACGCCGCGGCCAGTGTGGCGCGGGCGGTGGGCAATGCCCTGCTGCCGGGAATCAACGCCGTGGTGAATAGCCTGCGCCCGATGATTTCGCAAGCGGCCGAGCTGATCCAGGCCAACCCGCAGTTGGTCAAGGGGCTGGCCATCGCCGGCGCGGCCTTCACCGCGCTGCGCATTGGGGTGTACGCCGCGATGGTGGCCACCCGGCTGCTGGGTGTGGCGTTTGCCGCCTCGCCAGTGGGCATCATTGCCGTGGCCATCGCCGCTGCGGCCGGTTTGATCGTGGCCAATTGGGACACGGTCGGGCCGTTCTTCACCGCGTTGTGGGAGCTGATCAAGGCCCTGGCCACGCCGTTCATGGAGTTCATGAAAACGGTGTTCGACTGGTCGCCGCTGGGCATGCTGGTCAAGCACTGGTCGCCCATCACCGCCTTTTTTAAAGGGTTGTGGGAAGGCGTCAAACCGTACCTGCAGCCGATCCTGAGTTTCTTTGGGCTGGAGGAGGGCGGCGCTGGGATTACCGCCAAGGTGGCGGGGTACGCCGAGGAGCAGCGTCAGCGCAATGCCGGCGCCGGCGGCGGTACCGGGGCGTTCCTGCAGGCCAATGCGGTCAGCATTGCCCAAGGCCAGCAGACCCAGCGCAGCATGACCCAGCCCGGGCTCGATCCGGGCCAGCTGCTGCGCCCGCCGTCTATGCCGGCCCCGGGCGCACTGCTGCAGCAAGGCGCGGCGAACAGCCGGCCGCAGTTGGAAGGCGGCCTGGTGATGCGTTTCGAGAATGCCCCGCCCGGCTTCCGGGTCGATCCGGCGACCAGCAACCAGCCGGGTCTGTCGATCACGCCGAAGGTCGGCTACCGCACGTTGGCAGGGAGTAATCCGTAATGAGTGAATGGCGCGACCGCAAACAAGCCGCCTCCTTTCGGGGGGTGCCGTTCCTGGTGGACAACGACAGCGTGCCGGTCGGGCGGCGGACCCAGTTGCATGAGTTCCCGCAGCGCGATCAACCCTTTGTCGAAGACCTCGGGCGGCGCACGCGGCAATACAAGTTCACCGGCTTTGTCGCCGGCGATGACTTCCTGGCGCAACGTGACCGGCTGCTGACCGCGCTGGACAAGCCCGGCGCCGGCGAGTTGGTGCACCCGTGGTTCGGGCGCCTGACCGTCACTGCCGGCGAGTGCGAGTTGTCGCATGCGCGCAATGAGCTGGGCATGGCGCGGTTCAACCTGGTGTTTATCGACGGCATGCTGGAGTTTCCGGTGCAGTCGCCAAACACCCGCCGCGCGCTGGCGGCCCAGGCACCGAACCTGCTGGGCTCGATCAAGGACCGCTTTAACACCGCCATGGCGCCGGTCGATTTGGCGCGGCAACGGGCCAGTGCGGTGCGCTCGGCGGTATCGGGGGCCATGGGCTTTGCCCTGAAATTTCTGAGTCCCGGTACGGCCTTGGGCAGCGATATCGGCAGTCTGGTGTCCTCGCTGATGAATGGCCCGGGGGCGTTCGCCGACAGCCTGCTGGCCGGGATCAGTGGGCTGGAACGTTCCTTCAGCGGCTACGGCTCCAGCGGGTCGTTTAACAGCAGCCGCACCAAGGCCGCGGAGTTGTCCTCGCTGCAAGCCTCGGCGCCGGTACCGGCGGACCCGGAGGTGGCGACGATTCAGAGCGCGGTGATTGGCTTGGTGCAGGATGCGGCGCTGTTGGATGTGCTGCTGGACATGGCCGAGGTGCCGGTCGCGGTCAGTCAGGGGGTCAATTCGCCGGCGGCGGTGGACGTGCAACTGGCGCAGCAAGGGGCCACGGTCGAGGCCGGGACCGAGGCTGGGACCGAGGTCGAGACGGCGGTGCCGGTGGCTGACGACGTGCTAGCGGTGCGTGACTCGATTAGCGAGGCGTTGTGGTCGGTGGCGGGGGAAAGCCCGCCGGAACACTTCGGCGTGCTGAGCGAGACGCGTGTGGCCCTGGATCAACACTTGACCGAGGTGGCACGCAGCGGGGTCAGTCTGCGCGTGTATGCCCCGGCTGAAACGGTGTCGGCCCTGGTACTGGCCCATGCGCTGTATGGCGATGCGCTGCGCAGCGGGGAAATCGTTGCGCGCAACCGCGTGCGTCACCCGGGCTTTGTGCCCGCCACCGAACTTCAAGTCGCGAAAACCTAACCATGGACGAGCTGAACAAAGTCACCCTGAGCGTGGGTGGGCAGGACTACGCCGGCTGGAAAAGCGTCAGCATCGGCGCGGGCCTGGAACGCCAGGCGCGGGACTTCACCCTGGGCGTGACCTGGCAATGGCCGGGCAGCGCCGCGGTGCCCGTGCGGATTGCCCAGGGCGAAGCGGTGGAGGTGCGCATTGGCCCGGATCTGCTGTTGACCGGTTACGTGGACAAGACGCCGATTCGTTACGACAGCGAGTCGGTGACCCTGAGCATTGGCGGGCGCTCGCGCACCGGGGACCTGGTCGACTGCGCGGCGATCAATCAGCCCGGGCAATGGCGCGGGCAAAGCGTGCAAACGATCATCGCGGCGATTGCCGGCGAGTACGGGATCAAGGTGGTCAACGATGCGGCGGTGACCTTGGGCCTGGAGGACCACACGCTGGAGCCGGGCGAGACCGCGTTTGAAAGCATTGATCGGCTGCTGACCCTGTCGCGGTTGTTCAGCACCGACGACGGCCAGGGGCGCTTGGTGATTGCCCGGCCCGGCAGCGCCGGGCGCGCGGTCGACACCCTGGAGTTGGGCAAAAACCTGCTGTCCGGTGATACCGAGCTGGATTTCTCCGGGGTGTTTTCCGAATACGTCAGCAAGGGCCAGCGCAGCGGCAGCGACACCAGTTTTGGCGCCGCGGCCAGCGAGGTCGAAGCGCGCGTGGGTGACACGCGCATGGCCCGGCGGCGGGTGAAGGTCATTCAACAATCCGGGCAAATCACCCCGACGCTGGCCCGCGAACGGGTCGAGTGGGAGCGGGCCAGCGCGGTCGGTAAGGCCTTGAGCATTAACTATGTGATTCAGGGCTGGCGCCAAAGCAACGGTGCGCTGTGGCGGCACAACATGATTGTGCGCGTGGTTGATCGGTTGATCGGCCTGGACCGCGACATGTTGATCAGTGAAATCAGTTACGAGTTGGGCGAGCAGGGCACCACGGCGAAAATCAGCGTGGCGCCGCCGGAGGCCTTCCTGCCGGAGCCGAACGACGCGCAGGCCAAACGCAAGCTGAAGAAAGGCAAAAAGAGCGACAACTTCGAATACCTCATTCCGGCGGACTACAAACCATGAGAAACATTTTGGCGCGCGGCCTGGTGGCCTTGGGCAACTCGGCGAGCAAGTTGCAAAGCCTGCAGCTGCGGCTGTTGGCCGGTGAGGTCAAAGACAACGTGGAGCACCTAGAGCCGTATGGCTACACGGCCTGCCCCCGGGAAGGGGCCGAGGCGCTGGCCGGCTTCATCGGCGGCGACCGCAGCCACGCGGTGGTGATCGTGATCGCAGACCGGCGCTTTCGCCTGCAGGGGCTCAAGCCGGGCGAGGTGGCGCTGTACACCGACGAAGGCGACCGCCTGCACTTCAAGCGCGGGCGGATCATCGACATTGAAACCGTGACCCTGAACGTCAAGGCGTCGGGCTCGGTGAACTTCGATACGCCACTGATCACAAGCACCGGGCGCATCGAGTCGGCCGGCGATCAGGTCGCGGGCGGGGTCAGCCAGATCGAGCATCTGCACGACGGGGTGATGGTCGGTCAGGCGCTGTCGGGGCCGCCGGTCGGGGGTGAGGCATGAGTCGTGAAGCGCTGCTGCGCCGCGCGGTGACCATCAGCCTGTTCACCTGGCGCCGGTCCGGGCCGGATGACCCGGTGGACGACAGCGACCGCAAGGGCTGGTGGGGCGACTGCGTGCCGTCGGTGGCGGGTGACAAGATCGGTTCGCGGCTGTGGCTGCTGGCGCGCCGCTCGTTGGTCGCGGATACGTTCAAGGACGCCCAGGCCTATGCCGAAGAGGCGTTGGCCTGGCTGCTCGATGACCAGATTGTCACGGCCGTGACGGTCATGGCCGAGCGCCAAGGCAACGACCGGATGAACCTGCGCGTGACGCTGACCGAGCAGAACGGCGAAACGCTGGAACTGAATTTTGCAGACACTTGGGAGCTGATCAATGGCGTATGAGATTCCGACGCTGCCGGCGCTGATCCAGCGTACCGAAGCCGATTTTGAACGCAATGCCCCGGACGCCTTGCGCCGCGCCGATGCCAAGGTGGCGGCGCGGGCGCTGAGTGGCGCGGCCTACGAGTTGTACGGTTATCAAGACTGGATCGCCCGTCAGTCCAACCCGGCGACCTGCGATGAAGCCATGTTGCTGCGCTGGGCCGACTGGCGCCTGGAGGGCGGTCCCACCCCGGCGGTGGCGGCCACGGGCCCGGTGTTGGTCAGCGGCTCCAGCGGCGGCCTGGTCGATGCGGGCCAGGTCTATCGCTCCGACGATGGCCGGCGTTACGTGGTGGCGCAGGCCGTCACCCTGGTGGCGGGGGCGGCCACGCTGCAGGTGATCGCCGAAGACGTCGGCACCCTGGGCAACATCGAGGCCGGCAACCTGACGGCGGTGACGCCGGTGATGGGCGTGAACCCCACGGCGATCATCGGCCCCGATGGCATCGTCGGCGGCACCGAGCAGGAGGAGCTGGAGGCGCTGCGTGCGCGGGTGCAGGCGGCGTTTAAAAACCCGAGCAAGGTCGGCAATAGCGCGGACTTTGTCGAGTGGGCTTTAGAGGTGCCGGGCGTCACCCGGGCCTGGCCCCTGCCGCGCTGGATGGGACCGGGCACGTTTGGCCTGGCGTTCGTGCGCGATGGCGATCCCGACCTGATCCCGACCCCGGCCCAGGTGACCGAGGTGCAAGCCTACCTGGACCAAAAACGCCCGGTCACCTCTGAGGTGTATGCCCTGGCGCCCGAGCCGCGGCCGATTAATTTCAGCCTGCACCTGGTGCCCGATGGCACGGCGTTGCGCACGGCGGTGACGCAGGCGCTGCAGGGCCTGATCCTGGATGCCGGCGGCCCAAGTCAAACCCTGAAAATCTCCCATGTGCGGGCGACCATCAGCAACACCCCGGGCGAAACCGATCACGTCTTGAGTGTGCCGGCGGCGGATGTAGTGCTGGGTGCCAATCAAGTGGCAGTGCTGGGGGTGATGACGTGGCATTAACCGAGACGGACTACGCGCAGCAGCTGCGCCAACTGTTACCGCCGGGCCCGGCGTTTGATCTGGAGCTGCAGCCGGACTGGGCGCAGATCGTGGCGGCGCTGGCCCCGGAGCTGGCCCGGGTCGATGGCAACGGCGAGGCGCTGTTGCTGGAGGTGAACCCGGCCACGGCCACGCTGTTGCTGCCGTATTGGGAGGGTTATCTGGGGCTGCCCGATGTCTGCACCGTGCCTGGGTCGCAAACCCTGGAGGAGCGCCGCCAGGCGGTGATCGACAAGCTGACCGCCACCGGTGCGCCGCAGCTGAGTTATTACCGCCGGCTCGGCAACCAGTTTGATCTGCCGCTTCAGATTGAGGAGTTTCGCCCGGCCCGGGTCGGCTCAACCAGTGTCGGCGATTTCCTCTACGGGGCCGGCTGGCCCTGGAGCTGGATCGCTTCAGCGCCCGTGGAGGCTTACGGGACTGAGGCGGCGGCGACGCTGGACTGCCGACTGCAGCGGGATGCGCCGGAGTACACCGACGTGGTGCTGGGCTTCGGCCAGGAGGTGGTCGAGGGCATTGCACTGAAGGTAGATCAACTGTTCAACGCCATTCATTACGTGGTACCGGTCGCTGTGGCCGGCATCGAGGACCTATAGCATGCAGAGAATTTCCAGCTGGACCGATCTGGTCGCGGCCCTGGGGCTATTTCGTTACGGCACCGTTACGGGGGGCGTGGCACCCACGCCGCTCAAGGCCGAGTGGTTGAACATGGTTCAGGAAGAGCTGGCCAACGCCATCCTGGGCTATCTGCCGGCGCTGGATGCTGATGACCCCACGCAACTGTTACAGGCGATTCAGGCCTCGGGCGCGAACTTCGCCCTGAAGGCCACGACGCTGGCGGGCTACGGCATTCTGAATGCCTACACCAAGCCTGAGACCGATTGGCTGTTGTCGCAGAAGGCCAACAACGCCATCACCTTGGCCGGCTACGGCATTGGCGATGCCTATACCCAAACGGCGGTGAACGCGCTGCTGGCGGCCAAGCAATCCCAGATTGATAACCTGGCCGCGACCAAGCAAGACAAGAACACTGCGTTGATGGCGGCCAATGGTTGGAGGCTGGACAAGGCGACCGGGTTGCTGGAGCAGTGGGGCAATGGCTATTGCGCCCCGGACGCTACGACCGCCGCCATCGACTTTCCGACGCCCTTTGCCGAGGTCTACAACTGCTTTGGCAACAAGGTTACGCCGAACTCTCAGGATGGCGATGCCAACGCCGCCGGTGCGCTGGCTATCAGTGCCACGCAGTACCGGCTCTTCAATGACACCCTAGCTTATGGCGCCACCATCCATTGGCGCGCGCTCGGCCGGGCTCCTGGGTATTGACCCGGAGCTGGCCCCGCAGCCGATCCCACCTTCAAAGAACAGCCAGCCCGCCTCGCGGGTTTTTTTTCGTCTGGAGAAACATGCATGACTGATATTTCAGCGTTGGAGGCCTACGCCGGCCAGCTGTCGGAGGCGGCCGCGCAGGCCACGGACTCGGCGCAAACGCAGTGGGAGATTGTCAACGGTGATGCGCAGACCGATGTGCCGACTGAATCAGGTCTGGTGCCGACCCTGGCCAAACAGGCGGTGCTGGCTCAGGCCAAAGTCACCGCGTCGCTGCAGGAGGTCGCGTCGCAGATGGCCGGCGCGATGACCTATGAGACCACTGCGCTGGGGTTGGCCGGTACGAACAATAAAGGTTACTTCAGCGTGCCCAGCCCGGACGCATTGGAATACCTGATCCTGTACCAGAATGTCGCCGGCGCGGCGGTGGAGGTTGCGCGCTATGCCAACAGCCGGGCCGTGACCCTGGCCCGCTCCGCGTGGCTGGCCGCGGAGGCGACGGCCTCCGCTGCGGTGCCGCAGATCCTTGGCGCGATCAGCCTGGTCCGCATCAAGGGCGGCGCCCTGACGCGAACCTACCGGATCACGGTATTTTGCAAAAACGACGCGACCTTTGCTGACCGCCTGCAGATCAATGATGACCTGGGCGGTACGTGGGAGGTCAATGGTACCGCCGCGGGCAAGGACGACGGTCCGGTTGAGCGCACGCTGATCGGCCCGGCCGGCACGTCGTTTCGGCTGGTGATCGACTATCGCAAGGTCACCAGCAACGGGATCATCTTCAACAGCGTCGGTAACGCGCTGCAGTTGTCGCCGCAGATCTTCTCCGCGCGCGACATCCTTGCTGCCGCCGACGCCGAAACAGCCGCGCGCATGATCACGGACAGCAACGTCGCCGCCGTGACGGCCAGCAATGCCGAGGTGCGGACGCTGCTCGACAAAAATTGGCGCGCGCCGGACGCCAGCACACCCTCGGCGGCCGAAAAAGAACTGATCGCCGCTATTGTCTCGGTGCGCGCCCGCGGCATTGAGAAGGTGCGCGCGCTGCGCGTGACGGTGTTCGCCAAAAACGACGTGACGTTTGGTGATCGCATCTCAGTCACGGACGACCTCAATCGCACCTGGTATCTCAGCGGCACCGTCGCCGGCAAGGATGACGGCTTGGTGACCGTCAGCTTGCCGGGGAGCGGGGCATACACGGCGACCTCGCTGCTGATGACGGTCGATTACCGCAAGGTCACCAGCAACGGCCTGAAGCTCAACAGCACTACCTCGCAAGCGCTCAAGCTGTCGCCGCAGGTCTTCGAGGTCAGTGATCTGGATGCCGGGTTGGTGGCCGCCGCCGCCGACGCCATCGAACTGCGCTCCCGGCAGCAGAAGGGGTGGCGCGATGCTTCGGCCACCGTCATCACCGGTGCCGGCCATATTGAGGCGCAATCCGCAATCATCGCGGTGCGGGCTAAGAACGCCGACAAGACCAAGGTCTACCGGATCACCTTGCTCTGTAAAGACGACGTGACTTTTGCTGATCGGCTGTTTGTGCAGGACGTGGGCGCGGTCAATACCTGGAGCTTTAACGGCACCTCGCCGGGCAAGGCCGATGGCCCGATCTGGGTCACGCTGACCAAGGCCGGCTCCACTGTCTCGTTCGACGTGCTGGTCGACTATCGCAAGATCACCACCAGCGGGATTGTGGTCAATGTCACCGGCGAACAGTTCAAGCTCTCGCCGCAGATCTTCGAGTGGGACCGCCTGCGCGCCGAGTTCCCGGCGGTGTCGACGGTGCCAGCGGTCACCGCACTGGCGCGGGCGATCCGAGTTTCCGTGGCCGGCAGCTCGATCACCTGGGGTCAAGGCTGGCTCGGTGAGGATTCCTATGTGGGCGAGGTGGAGCGCTACCTGCGCACCGTCTTGGCGACCACCCTGCACGGGGCTGACTTCGCGATCACGGGCACGTCGGCCACGGTGAGCAATAAGTTGTTTTACAAGGGCTCGGCCCTGCGCCTGCAGGAGCTGAACAGTGAGGCACGGTTTGACTTGTCTGGCGACGAGCTGTCGCTGTGCATTGCCCGCGAGCGGGGCAACGTCGGTGCGTCGCTGATCGAGGTCTACGCTGACGGCGTGCTGCTCGACACCGTCAGTACCTGGAACAGCGAGCCGTTCGCCACGGGTTTGAACGCGCCCTTCACCGGCGATGGCGTTACCCGCCAATTCGACTTGGGTCAGCCGTTCACCTTCGGTCACGTCGTCACGGTGGCCGGCGTGGCGAAGGTCGTGCAGATGAACACCGGCGGCTACGGCGCGGGCTTTCCGGCGGGTGTCGACGTGCTAGTGATCCGCAAGCTGGTGACCGTGGGCGGTGTGCCGCAAGTGCGCCACTTCCTCTGGTTCGCTGTGGCCCCGGCCAACGGCGCGGCCATTGCGGCGGGCTTTTCCGCCGGTGAGTCGGTGACCTATGTGCGGGGTACGCTGGGGCAGACCGTGCAGGCCTTGAGCGGCGCCAACGAGTCGACGTATGGCGATGGCAACGTGGCGTTTGATCCGGCCAACCCGGCCAACCTGTCGTCGGGCTTGGGCTTTCGCGAGACGGACGAGCGCGCCGTGTTCAGCTGGCGCTTTACGTCGACGGCCAAGCGCGCTTTTCGGGTCAAGATCCTCAGCCTCGATCCGCGCGCCACGGGCACCCCGCAGCTGTACCTGAATGCGGCGACCAATCGCATGCACCACCTGCAGAACGCCGGCATCGGCGGCTGGACGGCGGCCTTGCTGCTGAACAACAGCGGGCTGAACAACCTGGCCGCGGTGCAGCGCTTTCAGCCGGACGTGCTGTTGTTTGAGAGCTGCACCAACGATGATTGGACGACCCATGTCGACCGCGCCTGGCGCAGCCGCAGCGGCCTGACCGATGCCCAGGTGCGTGGCGACGAGACGTCCAACTGGTTTCACACGGTCACCTATGTCGGCCCCGACAACTACAGCGTCGAGGACAACCGGCTGCTGATCACGGCGATCAGCGAGACCTCGGTGACGTTCGACGGGACCGGCGCGACTTTTGAGGTGGTCCCGGGCGATGTGGTGATTCTCGGCGACTTTAAGGGCGACAACCGGCGGCTGGCTTGCCGCGTGGTGAAAGCCTGGGATGCGCTCACGCGGCGCCTGACCTGGGCGCGGCCCCTGAATCCGCGCGAACTGGCCCACATCGGCAGTCTGGGCGATCTGGTCGGCAGCACGGCGATGGTCAAGGGCGCGCCGACCTGGGTGAGCAATGTCGAGGCGGTGATTGAGGGGGTGCGGGCGGCGTTGCCGGAGTGCGTGATCGCTCTCGGTACCAGCGGCATTCCGAACTTCTACAACCGCCGCCTGGAAGGCTACCGCGAGCTGGCCGCCGACATTGCCCGGCGCAAGGGCACGCTGTTTGAGGACTTCTACGGTCGCACCTTGGCCTGGCAATACAGCCAGCCGGCCACCACTCAGCTGTACCTGGACGCCAGTCAAGGCGCGGTCAGCAGCGGTGCGGCGGCCTACACCTTGTACCTGAGCAATGGCAGCAAGCCGACCCCGCTGACCGATGGTAATGCCCAGCTGTACCGGGGCTGGTCGGTGAAGGTCGATGGGGTGGAGCGGATCAACCACGGCTGCCATGTGGTCGGCGGTTACAAGTCCGGCTGGCCCAGCGGCACCGCGCCGATGACTAAAGGCAACGTGGGGGTGGTTGGTGACGACTATCGCCTGGTGTTTGAGTCCGGCGTGCCGGCCGCCGGCGCCACCGTGGTGGTGAAGCGTGCTGCCGCGAAATGGGCGAACGACGATACCCATCCGGGGACCGCCGGGATTCCGGTGTTTGGTCAGGCGGCGATTGCCGCGCTCAGTCAGGCGGCACGGGTGGCCGTGGCCTCGGCGGGGATGAAGCTGTAACCGTCTGAATGTGGCCCGCTTCGGCGGGCTTTTTTTCGCCTGGAGAAAAGTTATGACAGCAACCGAGAAAGACCACGATGTTCTCGCCCGTACGCTATGGGGTGAGGCACGCGGCGAATCGCTGGCCGGGCAGATCGCCGTAGCCTGGACCATCCGTAACAGGGTTTTTGACGGCAAGGCCAAGTCCTGGTGGGGGGAGGGCTATGCCGGCGTCTGCCAGAAACCGTATCAGTTCAGTTGCTGGAACAAGAACGATCCGAACTACGCCTACCTGAGCGGCTCGAAGCCAATCCCTTTCCGCGAGTTTGCTCAAGCGCAGATCGTCGCTGACCAGGTGATCGCAGGCAAAGCACCAGACCCCACTGGCGGTGCCACTCACTATTACGCGACGACCATGCCGAAGGCGCCGGTCTGGACTGTGGGAGCGAAGCAGACGCTGAAGCTGGGTCGCCACGTTTTCTTCAGGGATGTGCCATGAGTCCCGCGGCGATCAAATGGTCGCTGGTAGGCGTTCTAGCGTTATTGCTGCTGATGGCTGGCACAACTTGGAAGGTGCAGGACTGGCGCTATGGCAAGAAGCTGGCCGAGCAGACCAAGCTGCACCAG